>Ga0187886_1000494_pt1 | contig 46252 bp, 50 predicted proteins | sample June2016WEW_20_1_FD_133001 | JGI IMG/M metagenome (GOLD analysis project Ga0187886, IMG submission 133001) | Peatland microbial communities from SPRUCE experiment site at the Marcell Experimental Forest, Minnesota, USA - June2016WEW_20_150 | ecosystem: Environmental > Terrestrial > Soil >... | reverse complement strand
CGGAGCGGTTCTGTGCGCCCTTGGATGTTTGATTCTTGCTACGACAAAGCCGCCTGAGAAGAAATCTGCATAGCCGTATCTAGGTTACGATTTCAGAACCATTAACATAGAAGGCGCCCTGGGCCTATCCGGGGCGCCTTTTTTTGTTCTTTACCGGTTATGTTTTCCACCCATTGCCTATAAACCACTTTGCATATTTACTTCACCGTGCTATATATCGACCCCGTTGAATTGAAAAAGGTTTCTCAGTATCAATTTGATCGATAACGGAGAGCTTGGTTTTTCATTGTTATTTTGAAAAGAGGTTTGTTCATGCAGAAAGAAGTCATTAAAGCAAACATCGTCGTTTTTATCGCCAGCTTCTGCACTTTGGTCATTGAGCTGGTTGCCGGAAGGATCATGGCGCCGCATGTGGGTGTATCCCTCTATACATGGACAAGCATTATCGGTGTTGTCCTTGCCGGTATCAGCATAGGCGCGTATGTGGGCGGTTTGCTTGCCGACCGGTTTCCCCGGCCCTCGACACTCGGCTGGCTCCTTTTCTTCTCAGGCATAGGGGCTCTTTCCATTTCACCGCTCACAAACCTTCTGGGAGCGACCCATCTTCAGACCACGCTGATGATACGGATATTAGTCCTCACTACTTTTATCTTCTTTATCCCGTCTTGCATCTTAGGCATGATTTCCCCCGTCGTGGTTAAACTTACACTTCACAACCTCGCAAAGACAGGTAATGTCGTGGGGAAGATCTATGCCTTTTCCACACTCGGCTCGATCATCGGGACGTTTGCCACGGGCTTTTTCCTCATCTCCTGGATGGGAACAAGGAATATACTCTTGACTGTCGGGATCATTCTCGTAATTTCTGCGCTGATCTTCGGAGGTCCTCTCGCCAGAAAAAAAACATCTGTCATTTTCTTTGCAGTATTCATTCTGATTTTTGTTTCGCTCGCCTGGACTTTCTACGGTTATGCCTTTAAAATGCCTCTCGATGACAAGACCTATTTTTTCAAAGAAAGTGACTACTATACAATCCAGGTGAGGAAGTGCCTCACAAAAGATGAACGGGTCTGGGCGGATGCGCTGGTCTTAGACCATCTCATCCACTCCATAAATGTCTATGACGACCCCTTCTATCTGGATTACGAATACATAAGGATATACGAAGAACTTATGAGGTGGAGGATCAATCGGGCAGGAACCCTGAAAACCCTGTTCATCGGCGGTGGGGGGTATACCCTGCCCCGCTCTCTTGAGTTGATGTATCCTACGGCAGAGATCGACGTTGTGGAGATTGATCCGGAAATAACGCGGGTGGTTCATGAATATCTCGGAGTGCCTGAGAACACGCGGATCAGATCCTTCAATGAAGACGGCCGCTGGTTTGTCATGAATAGCACCGAAATAGGAAAATATGATTTCATCGTCGGAGACGCCTTCAATGACCTGTCAATTCCCTACCATCTGACAACTAAGGAATTTGCCCTGCAAATGGCCCGGCTCTTGAAACCGGACGGCATACTCATGGCCAATGTGATTGACAGTTACCAGAAGGGACTCTTTATGCCTTCCTACATCCGGACGCTGGAAGAAGTGTTCGGCAAGGGAAATGTCCACCTTGTCTCCCCGAATCCCGATCAAGAAAACACGGGCATCAGCACCCGTGTTATCGTGGCGAGCAAGCGGGGTGTTGATATGAATGACTTCGTTCAATTCATCGGGGAAAAGGGCGGCAAGAGTGTCATGTCCCACGTTATGTCCCAGGAACAACTCCAGCAATATCTCGCCGAGCGGCCTTCCGTTGTCCTTACCGATGACTATGTTCCGGTGGACAATTTGATAGCCCCCATCTTCGAAGAACGGTATGGCTATCGAAGGCATTAAATTGTACTTATTCCGGAAAGAGGAAATACCATGCTGTCGGAAATTCAACTTAACAGATATGCAGATGTGCTCATCTGGGCATTGAAGGTGGCGAGAAAAAATCCGTTCAAAAAACAGGATACCGTTCTCCTCCAATATGATCGCCAGGCCCTCGGACTTGCGGAAATCCTCTATAACAGGATACTGGGCATGGGTATGAACCCGATTCAAAGGATGGGCCTGACAGTTCCCATGGAACGCGGCTTCTACGGGGTTGCGAATGGGAGACAGCTCGTCTATCTGCCTCCTGGAGATAAGGAACTATATAACAGCATAAACGGCAGGATATTTCTCCATGCACCGGATGCCCTCACCCATCTGAAGGACGTTGATCCGATGAGAATCGGGAAGGTCCTCGTGGCAAGAAAGCCTTTCCGGGATATTCTCAACAAACGGGAGGAGGACGGCCTCTATAGCTGGACCCTCAGCACCCTCCCTACAGATGAGCTGGCAAAGCAAGCAAGGATGTCGATCGACAAGTATACAGAGCAGATTGTCAAGGCCTGCTACCTGGATTTTGACGATCCCGTTTCCCGCTGGCAGGCAATTCTCAAAGAAGTCACGGGCATCAAGAGATGGTTGAACAGCCTCAACGTGAAATCCCTTCATATCGAATCCGAGAATATTGATCTCACGATAAAGCCGGGGGACCGGAGAATTTGGATAGGCATATCCGGGCATAATATACCGAGCTTTGAAATATTCACTTCGCCTGATTGGCGGGGAACGGAGGGTCGCTATTTTGCGAATCTGCCTTCTTTCCGCAGCGGCAATTATGTGGAGGGGGTGTGCATGACCTTTGATAAAGGCGCGGTGACTAAAATCGGGGCGGATACAGGTGAGGATTTTGCCGTTAAGCAGCTTTCCATGGACAGGGGAGCGCGCCGGATCGGGGAATTCTCCCTTACGGACAGACGTTTCTCCCGGATCGACCGTTTTATGGCCGATACGCTTTACGATGAAAATCACGGCGGCAGATATGGAAACTGCCATCTTGCCCTTGGTTCTTCCTACAGCGTTACGTACAATGGAGATCCATCAGAACTCACAAAAGAAGCAAAAAAGAAGATGGGATTCAATGACTCAGCCCTTCACTGGGACCTCGTCAATACGGAAGATAAGACAGTAACAGCCGCCCTTGCCACAGGGGAAAAGATTCTCATCTACGCAGACGGCACCTTCAAACACTGATCCCACCGATAATGAATGAACTTTTGCTGATAGATTAAATCCGTATTTTTCCTTCCACCGCTGCCTGCGAAAATCGCTTCTGTGTCTCAGTAAATCTTCTGGATAATCGTGGTTGTTCCCTCTCTATATTCTGAATACTTTTTCCAAAACGCCTCTCCGCTTCCGGTTCTTCTCTATGCCTGAACTCGAAAATATTGATAGACACAAAGTCAAGTGTCACTATGAGTCTTTAACGTAATTTCGGCAGTGGGGACAAAATATTCTGTTGGTGGAGTCGCAATAAGTATCTTCCGTGTTGCATATGGGGCAATAAAAAATGCTTTTGATATAGGCATTGGATCTTGGCAAATCCCTGCCGCACAATCGACAGACCCACAAATCTCTTTCGATTATTCCTGAACAGAAAGGACATTTTTTCATATGTAAATCTTACGTATCAGGGATGGTAACAGAATATCTATGGCCGGTTTATATAGCAAGGAAAAAGAAGCGGGTTCGGTTCGGGCGAGGAAGGCAATGAGGATAAGATGGAAGAATAATGGTAGGCAGAATCTATCCATAAAGAGGGGGAAGTTTGACTTGAGAGATGTCCAGTCGTAATCAAACAGAACCATCTGTAAAAAGATCATTGATGAATGACCACTCTGTGTTTGCATCTGACGAAATTTTTTCTATCATCACTTCGAAATCCTGCCACATAGCTTCGTTGGTCATTTCACAGCTATGCCCCCAGAAGGAAAAAACTGCATTCCTCTCCTTCGCATCGTTAAACCTGGGCCAGAAATCGAAAGACAGAAAATGACAACTAAAATTAAATTCGAAAGGATCGCGGGGCGGGAAAATGCTCTCGTCATTTTGACCACCCCGGGCCCATAGATAACCGGCAGACCGGAGGGCGGCCTTTACCCTTTCATTGTATGCATTGAATGGATAGCAGAATCCGAGAACAGGTTTTTTAAAAATGCCCTGCAGAATATCACGGCTCGCCCTTACCTCACAATCTAATCGGTCCGCTGAAACTTCCGTCAGGTACGGATGGGTCATGGAATGGCTGCAGATCTCAAATCCATCGTATACATCGGGCAACTCGCCGACACGCAGCCGCCATACCTCCCTGCTTTCGTGAATCCAACCGAACGATCTCTCTTCAAGGTTTAGCCCCGGATTGAGACTGAATGTGGCTCTGGCATTGTAACGGCGCAGTATATCAGTCAGACGGACATCGTCAACGATTCCGTCATCCCAGCATTGAATCATTTTCATCTGAAGTTTGCTTGACTGCCGGATTTTCTAAATATACCATGTTCCATGAGAAGGACGATAATGACTCCCACGACAAACCCGTTTCCGACAATGGGCCGTAAGAGCTGGGGGAATTCTTGGAAAAAGGCGGCCGGCATGAAAGCTATCACTGTTGCAATCAGGATAGGCATGCCGATAATCATTCCGTCGTCAAAGGTAAATTGTCGCAAAGACTCAAAGGCTACGATCAGGCCGGCCGACACCTGCGAGCACAGCACGTAAAACATGATGCTGCCGATCACAACTGGAGGAACGATCCCCAAGAAGCCTATCGTCATGGGAGAAAAGGATATCAGCAACAGAACCGCTGCTGCCGGCAGCAAGGTGAATCGTGACATGCAACCCGTAGCAGCGACAACGCCGACGCTCATGGAATAATTAACCTGTCCTATGACGCCGAAAACTCCTGCTGTGACATTAGCCAGGCCTGTAAAAAAAACACCCCGGTTAAGTCTTTTTGCCATGTCTTCAGTATTTACGAGAGCGTTCATGGACTGCATCGAACCGAGATCATTAATCGACAAGGCCACAAAGCAGACAAAGAAGGAAATCAAAAGCCCCGTATCGAAAGACAGATGGCCGATCATGTTCGTAAAAAATGGTGCGACGAATTTCGAAGATGCTACAGGCGTCATATTGAGGTTCTCCGGGAAGATAAGAAAATAGACGGCGCTCCCGCCCAGCATCGAGAGCATTATCAGAACAGATTTCCATATTCCCGTAAGGAGTCTGTGGAGAATCAGTGTAACCGCAGTAAGCATCAGGGCATAAACCATATTCACCTGCGGAGTCGTCCCCTCTGGGTCTGTCACAAGTCTCAGGATGGTCGGTGTCAGCGTAAAGGCAATCAGTAAGAGCACTACCGCCACGACACGGGGTGTGAACAGCCGCTGGAGATACCCGAAAACACCCGTTATGCCCGCGAGCGCCAGGATCACTCCTCCGCTGATTACAGCCGTAGATATGGCATTCAGGTCGAATCCATGGCTGGAAATAATGCCGATGAGAATCACCGAAGACGGTCCCATGATGAGAGGCAGGCGGTGGCCCCAGAGGATTTCAAGAACGAGGAAGATGGCAATGATGAAGGCCATCTTTTGCAAGTATGTCGTTTGGTCAGCAGGATCGGCCAAGTGGTAGGCAGCAGCGATCTTACCTAAAATTATCAGGAAAGGTACCATGAGAGCGCACCACTGAAGTCCCATCAGCAGAGACTCTCCGGGAGGCGGCCGATCTTCAAGGCCGTACTTAAATTCCATGAGATTAATCTTTCTCTAAGATTCCACGTCCGACCCTTTATTTCAAAGAATCAGGGACGCGAAAGAAAAACTCGTTTAAACAGCCGCGCTCCAGATCAACATGGATCATCCTGTCCCTGAAAATATTCCCACGCCCCAACAGGATTTTGAGGACTTCCATTACTTGGAAGGCGGCTATAAGAAAAGGCGTAACACCGGGGACGCCAAGAACGGCCTGCGGACTTTCTCTGTCCATGCGTTTTCCCTCCTCGGCCCCATAGATGTTCTTAAGTCCCGGATCGCCGGGGAAAATAGTCATGATCCAGCCTTCAAAACCCGCCAGCGTGCCGTGCACCAGAGGAATCCCCAGCTTCTTGGCTGCCCCCTCCAGAAGAAATCGATCCGGTACATTATCCAGCGCATCGACAATTACATCCGATCCGGCAAGAATCCCTTCGGCATTCGAAGCATCGAGTTTAATCTGGTGGGGAAAAACCTTTACTCCCGGATTGATGGCCGTAACTGCAGAGACTGCTTCGTGCGTTTTTGGACTTCCCAGAGTCTTCATATTGCAGAGAGCTTGGCGATTCAGGTTCGTTTCATCAAAGACGTCCTGATCGACCACTATCAGAGACCCGATGCCAACCCTTGCAAGCAACAAAATGACATTACCGCCCAAGCCCCCAGCACCGATTATGGCTATCTTCGATTCGGCCAGCTTAAGCTGCTCTTCCGTGGATATTGCATCCAGGTTCCGGATGTAGCGGTACGGATAGATGCCCATTTTCAGCATCTCTATGTAGATGTCATGAACGCTGATGTGATATTCATCTGCGATCACAACGGCATCATGATCCTTCAGGGTTTGCAAACGGCGGCCCGCCTGGTCCGTGATGCTTGCAGCTTTTTCCCGAATCCTTCCGTGCAATCCTTTTTTCTTATCCTGGTTCACTTTCGTTCCTCGTTAATGCAGGGATTTTACCATGCGGCATATGTCATAGACTATTCCTGTCCGATGAACAATAAGATAAATCGCATACCTTCTCCACTCCACAAAATATTTGAGGAAAGGAGAGATAAGGTTTATAATAGTCTTGATACTTCCAAAAAAATTGTCATTAACGCACAGTATGAAAGTTGAATTAAATTTATTTGCTTCCCTCGCACGGTATGCACCGGCTAAGACCGGAAGCCATAGTCATCGTATGCTGGACGTGGCCGAAGGGACAACGATCATGGAACTCCTAAACCGCCTGGAACTCCCCATTGATAAAATCAAAATGATTTTTTTGAACGGCCTGCATGCCACAGGCGATGAAGTCTTAAGAGACGGGGACAGAGTGGGTGTCTTTCCGCCGGTAGCCGGGGGTTAGACTGTTTTGACCTGTAAGAAAATATCTCCCATTCCCCAATCCATTTCCAAAAATTGTTTGAACTTAAATTGCCGGCCATCTGCAAGGACATCCCCACAGCCTCTTTGGAAATCATCCGCCCGAGCTTTGAGGACATCCTTAAACTTGTCACTTTCGACCCAGATGCCATGTCTTAAAAAGATCGGCCCCACTTCCTGAAGCGGCAGATTAAAAAGTTTCACTAAAACCTTGCCGGACTGCATGGACGCCGACGTTGTCTCCCCCTTGCAGGAGATCTGTTCGCGCATGGCCGCATAGTAGCCTCCCCTGCGCAATATAGCCCCGGCCAACCCCGGCATGGCGGCGGAAAGGGATAGAGTTGCCCCGTCCCTGAGGGTTGCCGTTTCTACATTATCGACGGGCTGGCCATCCAGGAAGATCGTTTGGATTCTCTTTTCAATGTATTCAGGCGCCAGGCCTATTTGTTCGCAGAGAAATGATTTAACGCTGCATTCGACAGTTCCCTTAACCCAGAATCCGCTCTGCAAAAGCTGAGAAAAGGCCGGGATCAGGCTGGCCTCAACTGTCAGTGAAATGTGTCTTGGAGAGGTACTCTTGAAAATCGTCTTCCCATTGGATTTCTCACGACGGGTCATCTATGACACCTCCTCCTCCGGATAAACGAACGGGGTGACCCGTTTCAGGCCACCCCGCCATGAGCATGATTTAAAGACTTTTACTTACCAGTTATACACACTGTCCAGATCTTCATCCGTCACCTGGAACGTCACATTATGGGGTGGAAGGGGTTCCTTCTTGAAGTATTCAGGAAGCCGGTCATGTTTTGCCGTGAAACCCGCACGGGCATTGAAGTCCCGCTCCATCTTCAGCACATTCTTACCGAGAGCGACCACGTCATCGGCGGTCAGGTTGAGGCCATAAAAGGCATTGAGCAAATCGATTAGCGCCTGGAATGTATCCGGCTGATCCAGTACCGCGAAGGCAATGAAAAGGCACATGCCTGTGGAGTCAACGGCCGCAGTGGCGATCTGAAGATTTCTGGAGAGGTCAATCTGCCCTTCCGGCTTCAGTGGATCCACATACCCCCCCACCTTGAGGATATTCGTGGCGACAGCGTATCCGGCCGTGTGATCGGCACCCATGGTGCTCGTGGCATAGGTGACCCCGATGCCCTGAATCGCCCGTGGATCGTACGCCGGCATGGCCTGCCCCTTGACCACGGGAACCCTCTCGATGCCGAATACCTTGCCGGTCACTGCGGCCCCGTTCCCCAGTATGCGTCCCAGGTCTGTACCTTTCCCTACTTCCTTAACGAGCCTGATGGCTGCCTCGGCATCTCCGAACTTTGCCAGACCCGCCTCCATGGCGACTGCTATTGTAGCGCCCATCTCGATGGTATCAACACCAAAATCGTCATCCAAGCGGTCCAGCATGGCAATGGCATCCAGGTCGTCGATCCCGCAGTTTGCACCATGGGCCCAGACCGTCTCATATTCCGGCTGCTTGGTCAGGTAATGACCATCCTTGTCCATGTAAACCCCCGAACATTGGATCACGCATCCCCGGTGACAGCCATGGGTGGGAATGCCGCCGCGGGCCTTTTCTGTTTCGGCCTGCGTTTCGCCGCTGATCTTGGAGGTTCCCGGAAAGCGGCCCAAAAGGAAGTTATTGGTCGGATATGCACCTGCCTCATTGATTACGTTAGCCAGTATATTAGTTCCAAACGCGGGAAGTCCCTCGCCGGTAACAGGATGTTTTCTCAGTCCATCAACAAATGCCTTGTTGGCCTTTTTAAGCTTTTCCGGGTCTTTAGCGGTACGGTTCGACATACCCGTATCGTCGAGGACTATGACCTTCACACCCTTAGATCCCATCACCGCCCCGCTCCCGCCGCGTCCGGCATGGCGGGTAGGCCTCTGCTCCATGTCAGTGAAGGCTATTGAAGCGGCGGACATCTTCATCTCGCCTGCCGGTCCGATGGAGATGCACGCGATTTTGTCTCCAAACTCTCCCTTCATCTTTTCTACCAGAGCGTAATTACCCAGCAGCTTGAGGCTGTTGTCAGGGGTTATCTTTACCCCATCCTTATTGATAAATACCTTATATAGCTTGTTGTCTTTGGGCTTTCCCTCCAGGATGATAGCGGCATAGCCCAACCGCGCCAGCACCTGGGAGGGCTGCCCTCCCGAGTTGGATTCTTTGATGGTGCCTGTCAACGGGCTCTTGCAGCCTACAGAAATGCGCCCCGATTGGGAGGCATTAGTTCCGCTCAGCAATCCCGGTGCGATAACAAGTTTATTATCCTCACCTAATGGATGACACAGCGGGGGTACTTCCTTGGAAATAACGGAGGAGGTGAGCGCCCGTCCTCCCAGTCCGGCATACTCCCCCAATGGAACGACACTTACTTTTGGACCGCCACTGGCCCCCATGTTGATTCTGATAATGTCCATAAAAGCCCTCCTTTCCCGGTGGGATTGCGCAACAACTCAGGGCCATTGAGGTCCTGAATCCTGGCAAGATTTTTAGGTAAACATAAGAGTCTATTCACTACCCGGATTCCAATGAACAAGAGCATGAAAAGAAGAAATGAACTGAGACAGTTGATACATAGACATGACTATTCTATCTATGAAGTAAAGATTGTCAAGGAAAAGCGATTATGCCAAAAAACACATAACCGCGAAGAAGCATTTGGAATGGATGGCCCTTCCTTAACGGTCAAAAAAATTATTGACAATAATAATTCTTATGTTATAATGATTATAAAGTATAAGGAACGGCGAATGACATACAAGAAAAAGAAATACCCCATAAGACTGACCCCTCAGAGGCTCGCTATCCTCGAATACCTCGAGGGTAATAATGCACATCCGTCCGCAAGCGATATATATAAGGCAGTATCTGAAAAGTACCCGATGATGTCCTTTGCAACCGTATACAATACCCTCGATACCTTGAGGGGGAAAAAGCAGGTTCTCGAATTATCCATTGATCCTCAAAAAAAGCGCTTCGATCCGAACACAAAACCGCATCATCATTTAATATGCATAGAATGCAGAGCGATTACCGATGTTCATCGAAATTTTGCACTCGATTTAACGGACGGTGAAAGGTGTGACTACGAAATAACAGGAAACCATGTCGATTTCTACGGAGTTTGCTCGAAGTGTAAACGGAAGAGTAAGTCCAAAATATAATCTTCAGGAGGTGGAATAATGTCCAAAACAGAACAGTATTTGAAAGAAGCATTTGCGGGGGAATCCCAAGCCAATCGCAGGTACCTGGCCTTTGCAGCAAAAGCTGATCAGGAGGGTTATCCCCAGGTTGCACGTCTCTTCCGGGCTGCGGCGGAGGCTGAGACAATCCATGCTCACAGTCACCTTCGGGCGCTCAATGGCATAAGGAGCACCAGGGAAAATCTTCTGGAGGCCGTTGCCGGCGAGACCCATGAGTTTACTAAGATGTATCCGGAGATGATCGAAGCGGCTAAGGCGGAAGGACATAAGGTAGGGCAAAGATCATTCAGCTATGCCAATGAGGTAGAAAAAATTCATGCTCAGCTCTATCAGAGTATTCTGGACAGCCTGGGGAAATCTCAGGAGTCCTATCCCTATTATATCTGTCCCGTCTGCGGATTGACGGCGGAGAAGGAAGCGCCGGCTATATGTCCCGTGTGCGGAACCAAGGGATCAATGTTCCGGCGGGTTGATTGATTGTGAATGCATAGTGTCATCGCGACACAGTCTCCAAGGGAGACGGAAACATGGAAACAGAATATATACCCATATTCCTTGAGAAAAAGAATGGAAGTGTGAACGGTGCCTGGATGCACGCCGATGCGCGTATTAGTGCGAGGATTCTGCCTCTCGCCTATACCTCTGATCTCGGCATTCTCAGGCTCATGGTGAGTAATCTTGATAAGGCGGCGGGAGTGCTTAAGAAAAAGGGGTTGATCGTCAGGCAGACGGCCGATGCCGTAGAAGTAGTTCCGGATGGGTCATGCGGACTCCTTGACATTCTTATGACGCTCGCGGAGCATGGTATCGACGCCGAATTGACGGTCATAATACCAGGGATATATCAGGGCTGATGATATCACTTCCTGCCGGTACGGCAGGCACAGATTTAAATCATGCACTACGGCTCCGGTAAAAATCGGCCTGATAAATTTCCTCCAGGGGCCGCCGGGGCCATTCTTTTTCCGTCAGCCAATGGATATACTTAAGAGTGACGAATCCATCGAACCAGCGGTGGAAAGCTGCCAGCAATGCATCTCTGGTCTTATATTGCCTCTGGAAACGTCCCCAGATGTCTGGAAATCCGCGACTCTCCAGAAATTCCCTGGTGGCGTGATTCGTAAGCTCGGCGTAAATTCGGTCATCCCCAGCATCAGTATAAGTGGATACTGCTGCAAGGAGTTCACGCAGACAGACGAACACCCGGAAATCATACGCCAGGAGAGCCTCTTCGCCTTTGAGCTCCGCTTCAGCCATGCGCTTGCCGGTGCCGAATGGCACGCGCCGGGAGATGCGGGCCGAGGGGAAGACCATGGTCTTATTTATTTCACAGATGCCCCCTGTTTTCGCGATCTCCACACAGAAGTAGAAGTCTTCTCCCGCCTGCCTGCGGGCCGCAAAACCGTTGGCGCGGATATAACCACGAGCGGTAAAGCAGAGGCAGGAGCCAATGGTGTGAAAGGCGTAAGGTGAACCGGCCCAGCGGAGACCCGCGACATAGTAATTCAGAAATGCCTCATACTCATCAATGGCAGCCTGACTCTCAGGAGAGAATGCCTTTTGGTGTTTGAAAGAAATGACCCCTCCCGCGCATCCGCTCTTGCGGAGCTCATGTCCGGCAGTTTCCAGGTAGTCGGGAGATACGATGGTATCCGCATCAAGACTGAAGAAAATAAAATCATCGAGGGCAATTGGTTTCTTCAACCCCCATAGAAAAGCAAGCGCGCTATCGCAGCCGATCTTTCGGGCAAGCCCTACACCCCCCCAGTGGGGAAGTTCATGACCGGGGGAAGACGCATCGATCCAGGCGAGCGGAAGCGTTCCATTCGCACTTTTATCTTCCAGCCACTTCAGAGTCTGCGCGTTATTATCTATCTGTTCCATGAGTTCAATCTGATCTACCGTGTCGCCTAATTCCCGCAGGCGATTATTCACGACCACCAGAACAAGGGTATCGTCGAGAATATCCGTCGGCACACTGCTCGACAGCGATTCGATAGTCAATGGCAGGTGCATTCTTTCCGCCAATGCCGGGATAACTACTGCCCGTCGATAGCTCCGGCTACGGTCAAACTGTCCCCCAATTGGCCGGATAACCGCCCTTTTGTTAAGATATTTCACCTGGAATGACCACCCAATTTGTTGTTGATATTTTGTTTTGCATCAAGATCCTTAGTGATTGAACCCCATCATGCATAAATCTGTCTCCCATGGGGCTGTCGACTACTTATCACGCTGTTCCTCATGGAGGCAATGCAGCATTCGCAAGAAAATTTTTCTTGACATTAGAACGGCGGTTCTAATACAATCCCATCATGGAAGAAGGAAGGAGAACAATCAGGACTGTAGAGAAAAAAATTGCCGCCTTTTTCCGGGAAAACAGGCGGATGCCGACCTATTCCGAGATGCTCCATATCCTCGGTGTGAGGTCTAAGAGTGTTGTCCATTTCTGGGTAAACAAGCTCCTTGCCAAGGGATTGCTGGAGAAAGATGCGGGGGGATTTTTAAAGCCAACGCGTCGCTCGCTTGCCCTGCCTATGGTCGGAGAGGTCGCTGCCGGCTTCCCCTCTCCCGCCGAAGAAGAACTCTGTGATGTCATCTCCTTCGACGAGTACCTTATTACCCGGCCGGGATCTTCCTTTCTCCTCACGGTCAGTGGCGACTCCATGACAGGAGCGGGCATCATGGAGGGCGACCTCGTCATTGTGGAAAGGGGGCGGGAACCGCAAAACGGCGATATTGTTATTGCTGAAGTGGATGGTGAATGGACGATAAAATACTTCCGGAAAGAAGGAAGGAACATCATCCTCGAGGCAGCCAATCCGAAATATAAGACCATCAGACCGAAATCAGAGCTGCGCCTCGGCGGCGTCGTTGCGGCAGTGATAAGGAAATACCATAGATAAAGATATTGAAGCTCTCCGCAGCAAGCTGCGGAGAATCTTCGATTCTTATGGAACGGCATCGTTCGGCATTCGCTCGCTTACCCCGCAGCAAGCCGCGGGGAATGCGCTCGCTACCGAATTCACCTTCTCCGCCTTCAGGATATTTAAGATGATACTCGTGAAATTTTTATTAGTAGTTATTTTGGGTTTCATCGTAGGCTGCGGTGTCTTTTACTTCCGCCAGGAGAACATGATTTTTTATCCTGAAGTCCTCCCGCCCGATTTCCAATACAGTTTCCCCGCCCGTTTTGACGAAGTTACTCTCAGCGTTGACGGCGCTGCCATCAACGCGCTGCATTTCAAGACTGACAATCCGAAAGGGGTCATTATCTATTTTCACGGCAACGCGGGAAACCTCCGTGGCTGGGGTGAAGTTGCCCTTGATTTCACGAAGCTAAGTTACGATGTGCTCATACCGGATTACAGGGGGTATGGAAAAAGCACGGGTAAGATACGAAACGAGGCAATGCTGCACCGGGATGCAGCAGTTGCTTACAACTATCTCCGGGAGCGCTATTTCGAAAATCAGATTATCATCTATGGCAGATCAATCGGGTCGGGGATTGCAGTCTGTCTGGCAAAAGAGACCAGGCCGCGCATACTCATTTTAGAGTCGCCAATTTTCAACATGCGGGACCTCGCTCGTCATCACTATCCTTTAATGCCGGCAATACTCGTCGCTTTGATCCTCAAATATCCAATGCGCACCGACTTGTGGATTGCTGATGTCCCCTGCCCTGTTTATTTATTTCACGGTACAGAAGATGATGTTGTCCCCTACAATTCGAGCGAGCGCCTCCTCAAACTTATCAGAACGGAAAGCCGGTTAATCAGAATACCCGGCGGCGGGCATAACAATCTGGGCGACTTCACGCTCTATCATGAAGAACTGGAAAGCATCCTGAAGTAGAAAAATCTATCCCGGGAGCACTACGCCAATTAATGGCTATAGCTCTGAAGGTGCTCCCATTATAAAGGGAAAAATATGCCGACCTGGATTATAATACTTCTTACTGTAATGGGGATTCTCATTGTCTGCAAATTGCTCTTTGCCTTTTCCCTTCTTTCCGTATTCCCGATTACCCAGGGAGCCATGTTCCACCCCTCCGCCCGTGTCAGAGTAAGAACATTCCTGGATCATGTGCCGATGAAGGCGGGTGAGCTTCTTGTTGATATCGGGTGCGGGGACGGGAGGGTTCTCCGGGAGGCGAAGCGGCGCTATGGTGTCAGGGCGCTGGGGTTTGAAGTAAACCCTCTGGCTTATGCGCTGGCGCGCCTCCGCACTATCGGGATGGAAGGGATTGAGGTGAGGCTGCGCAATTTCTGGAATGTGGATATCGGAGATGCCGATGTGGTTTTCTGTTATCTTTTCCCCGATGTCATGGGCAGGCTTGCCCAGAAACTGGTGAGAGAGCTTCGTCCCGGAACCCGTGTCATTTCCTGCAATTTCCCGCTACCGGGATGGAGGCATTCAGAATTACTTTATCCTGAATCCTCACTTCATGCCGATCCCATCTATCTCTATCAGATTCCGGCTGTTAGTCTACGTCCAAGCGAAAGTTGTATGTATAATCCCGAGCGACCTCGATTTCGTAATGCTTAATGTTGTAATACAGGGCAAAGTCGTAATTATTGATGGCATAGTAGGACTTGCTCAAACTTAGGTAAGGCTCCGTGAAAAAAGGATCAGCTGCGACGGCTTTTTTAAATTGGTCAATCGCGTCTCTATGCATACCCTGCGATGCGAGGGTTAGACCACTCGTGTAATAGGCAATTGCCTCATCGCTGCTCTGAGGATTGACGCTGATATAGTACGATTGTGACGGAGCACAGCCCGTTGCAACAAGCAGAAAAATCACAAATAAACATGAATGAACCTTTCTCATTGCCCCCATCTCCTTTCATTGCGGTGCTTTATTGACGTATTGAAGCTCTCCGCAGCAAGCTGCGGAGAAGCTTCGATTCTTAAGGAACATTATTGTTCGTCATTCGCTCGCATACCCCGCAGCAAGCTACGGGGTATGCACTCGCTACCGAATTCAAACTTCGTGTGAAGGTTACGCCTGTATCTTAAAAATATCGCAATATTAGGGCCAAGTATAGGGTAAATAAAGTTTTATGTCAAAGAAAATGATTCCCCCTATTTACATCGGGACATCGGGATGGAATTACAGTCACTGGAAGGATATCTTCCTGCACTATCTTCTTGTTAATTTATAAATATCCAGACACTATTGATATGATTCTTGCCAGACCTTTAAGTCCCTGCTGCTCATAGCGTTTCGCTTGAATCCCTGACCCCTTGGCCCCTTGAATCATGAAGATGCTAGCAGCGTTCCCGGAGATGATGCACATTGATCCATGCCCATCTCTTAATCTATCCATTATTTAACTTTAGGTCTTTTATTCCTCACTTCAACTTTTCCGGTATCAGGTTCTTTCCATTCCCCCGTATCAAAATCCAGGAGTTCTACGGGCCGGAACAATCCCTTGTACCGCATGGCGCTGATCTCATTTATGCAATACCCCAGGTAGTAATACTTAAGACCTCTCTCGCGGGCCCACTCAATCTCCTTCATGATGGAAAAGGTTCCGGGAGAGAAGGAACTGAACCGCGGCTCGAAAGAGAAGTAGATCGTTGAGAGGGATTCTTCTCCCAGATCAAGGAATCCATTCCCTGCGAGCCTGCCGTCTATAAACAATGCAGAGACGAGAAACCGCGTCGGCGACACAAAAAACTCATTGAAGTATCCGTTCAAATCACACGGAGGTTTATGATAACGGATGCGCAGGAACCTGTTGTAAAGCGAAAGGCTTTTCTTGATATACTTGACTGCAAACTCCGCAGGCTCAAACATCTTGAATTCAGTCTCTGTGTTTTTTCTAAGGACGCGACGCTGGCTTTTTGAAGGTTCGAACATACCCACAGGCACGCGGACGGGAAGACATTGCCGGCAATTGCTGCAGCTGTTGCGGTAGAAATATGACGAGACATGACGCCAGCCCCGCGCAAGAAATTCATCGGTCTGCCGGGGAGAAAGATTTACATTCCATAAAAAGGCCTCTTCCACAGGGGCCGTGATTTCCGGGAAATACGTGCATGGCCTGTGAGTGATACTGCTCAGATCTCTAAGGAAGTCACGTTTCCGTTTCATCGCTGTTAAATTTACTTGTGAGCGCTGCTGTCGTGCTCGCTAAAGCTCTTGTCCAGCTTTTGTTGTATGGCGCCGCCCTGACATTCCATGGAAGATCAAATCAGCGGCTCTATTTCAAGCTTCGGCTCCAGGGTCTCATTGGCCCTCTGAAGGTTTTCGTATGAAGAATATACGGCAATGACTGCAGTATTCGTTGCCCTTGCGAAATAACGGGAAGCGGCTTCCAGTAGCAGTTCCGGTGTCATGTCAAGGATCATGTGTCTGAATTTCAGGCGGTCTTCATCTGTGAGACCTGTGAAGTCACGAATCATTGCGATGTACCCCCGGCTCGAAGGATCCAAGGGTTTATCGAGAGAACCTATCGTTCCAATAACTGTCTTCTCAAGCTCCTCCGCGGAAATCTTGTTCTGCGAGATAAACTCCTCCGCCTTGCAGTAAACACTCAGGGTATTGATTATGTTTGGGTCCCTGTATGAGAGCAAGGCGAAAATGCCGCTCATCGGGTCATATTGCGACATGCCTCCATAGGCCCCCCCCTGAACCCTGATATGCTTGTACAGATACCCACTCGACAATTGCCGGGCCAAAACAAACATGGGGGCGGAAAGGGGATCGGCGTATGCAGGCGCCTGAAGGACTTTCGCCACATACGAGACCTGAGCGGGAATGGCAATACCCGTATTGACGCCGGAGGAAGCCGGAATGCTGGGGTTTCCAATGCCTCCATCTGAGGATAAACGCCTGACGAAATCGGCCACACTTTCTCTCAGAAGAGAAAGCCCTTCTGCGTCTGCTGTTAAATTAATGTGCAGCCGGTCTTTTCTGAAAGCCATATGTTGCAGAAAAGTCAGCCTGTCCAGAAGTTCCTTTTTTTTTTCGTTGAATTCATCGGCGATGAGGTTGACGAACTTAAGCTGTGTTCTACCGTGCCACTGTTCGTCCCTGTATGCCGCTATGGATAAAGCCTGGCCCGCAGACCTCCGTGCAAAAGTGTGACCCGAAGGTATAACGGAAGCATGTAGGTCATTTTTCCTTTCCGCAATCAGATCACGCATCCGGATTTCATTCGACATATCTCCTGTTATGAGAATATCGGAGATTATGCCGACTGCGTCTGCGATATTCCTCTGGAGGGCCTTGACCCGAAAGATCAGCTTTTGCCAGTTTTTCTTACCGTCCACGGTCATGCCTGCGGACAAGTGATAACCGATTCCCCCCGTCTTCAATACAATGCGTTTTGCCATTTCTTCGTAGTCCAGGCCTGCTGCCCCCATGTTGGCAATCAACTTTGCCAGGAGGGGGAGATAGGGTTGAAGGTCTTCCGGCACATCGGATACATCGAAGGCCATATCCAGGTAGGCGACGCCATTGGCAAAAATGTCATGCATCATGACCGGAACATTTTCAATTGCCGCTTTTGTCGTGGGAATCGTTTCTATCGAACGGGATATGTCGCTGATGCTCAGTCTTGGCAGTGCCTCCGCAGCCGCGGGAGCATCCGGCTCAACCTGGAATTTTTTCAAGGCGTGAGCATCCCTCCGGATCTTCTCCAGATCGTCGCCGGAAAGTGATGCCTTAAGCAGAGCCATCTTTTTTTTGAACGCCTCCTCCTGCTCCGCCTGGTAGGTCGTGCTTGGTTCCATGACGGAGAGCAGTCGGTGAGGATTGTCAAGAAACCATTTCCGGACGATCTCCTGAAAAAGCTCCGGGTTCGCTTCCCATTTCTTGCGAATGTTTTCGATGGCGCGGGGGAAATTCAAGCCTTCCAGGGGATCACCATCATACAGCCAGGTGTGGTAGGCCCTTCCCATGAGTATGATCCCGTACGGATACGCGCTGCGAATAATCTCCTTGCCGTTGAATTCCACCTGGTGAAGAGTTCCTTCGATGAGCGCCCGATCAAAGCCGGATTTTGCAATGTCCTTTAGCGTATCGATGATCAATGCCTCGATGCGCGGCGTCTTATCCGGATCTGTGCCCCGCAACCCTACGACAAATGCTATCTGCTTAAGGTCAGGCTCTACCCCTGTGAGGGGGGACAGGTCTTCACCGAGCCCCGAATCGATGAGGGCCTTGCGGAGAGGGCCGGCAGCGCTTCCAACCAGCATACCCGATATTATCTGAAGGAGAAGGGCTGTTTCATATTGGACGTTTTCCGCCATCATCCATGCAACGTTCACGGCTGTTTTCCCTTTTGGGTTATCCTCTTTGGCAATCGGATAGGCGCCGTGTATGGACGATGGGTTTTGCCATCTTGATTGACTCTTGATAGTTGAGTCTACCTCCACACGATCGAACCCTGCAAGCATCTCTGCCAGAAATGCCAGGTGGTCTGCCGGTGGTATGTCGCCGTAGAGGAAGAAGCGCGCGTTTGTCGGCGAGTAATAGGCACGATGAAATGCCTTAAACTGCTCATATGTAAGAAGCGGGATCTCATCGGGGTTTCCTCCTGAATCGAAGGAATAAGGGGTATCGGGGTAGAGATGCTGCTGGATGGCCTTGTACATCAGGGCCTCAGGAGAGGAATAAGCGCCCTTCATTTCATTGAAGACTATTCCCGAGATGATCAGTTCGCTTGTTGCATCTTCCGGATTGGAGAATTCCAGGTGGTGACCTTCCTGACAGAACGTCTCCTTCAATAGACGGGGTCGTAGCACCAGATCCGTATATACGCGGGCGAGATTGAAGAAATCTGCCCTCACCTGGCTCGCTACGGGATAGATGGTCTTGTCAGGATAGGTAAAGGCGTTGATGAAGGTCTGCAGCGTTCCCCTGTGCAGTTCGTTAAAGACATCCCTCAGTGGATATCGCTCCGAACCGGCAAGCACCGAGTGTTCAAGAATGTGAGGCACGCCCGTGGAATTTTCCGGTGATGTACGAAACCCTACTGCATAGAGGTTCTCTCGGTCATTGCAGTGAAGGTGAAGGACTTTCGCACCCGTTTTTGCATGCTCCATTTCATATGCGGTTATCCGTATTTCCGGGATCTGTAGAACGCGGAGGACACGGAATCCGTCAACCAGAGCTCCTGCGGCAAGTGTCGGGACTGGACATCTATTGGATACTGTCATTTTGCCGCTCCCGGATATTGTTCCATTTTTCTCCGGGTAATACTCGCCAGATATGACTTGGCCATGTAACCATTCCCCCGCGATTGTATGTGATATTGCCCCAGGTGCGGATTTAGTCTGTTTCAATCATTTTCTTGAAAGAGTAAGTCGCCTAGAAAAAGACAGGTCTCATACATTAAATATACCAGAGTCAGTACGGGCAATGAAAGACAATTTTTGTGGAAACGCGGCAAGGAAGCGGAAAAAAGAAAAGACTTCTGTTCCGGGATAAAAATATTAAGCCCCTCTAGCAGATAGCAGAGGGGCTTTGGCGAGGATCACAGATCATGAAAAGATCTTTTATGTTTTCCGCGTGGGGAGGATGATCTCAGACATCCTTTCGCTTCAACCAGGCATCCTGATATAGCCTGCCGATACAGGCAAATATGGCCAGGAAAAATAACCCGAACATAAAGTTGGGAGAAGTACCCAGAAGCTCATCCAGTTTGTGACCCACATAGAGGAAGAGGAAAGAGGCAATCACAATCACAAACCCCCACGAACTCAGCATAAAAATCGCTCTGTACATTTTGCGGTCTTGGTGTGTCTTGTGAGTCGCTAACATGGCCTTATCCTCCTTTCCCTCCAGATTTGATCACCATACTGCCATGAATACCAGGTTTGTTGGTCTTCTTAGCTTACAAGGTTCTTAATGGCATTGAAAACCGGCGCCGTGAACAGGGCAACGAGAATCGTGTACATTGTGAACACGCCCATCAGTTCGCCCGTATATATCTTCTGATACTTTTGCTTCAGAGAGACGATCGTCATCCCGCCAACAATCAGACATCCAAGCTGAAAATACGGGAATTCGCTCACACTGGCTGTTGCATACTCGGCAAAGCCGAATGTAGATGTCATCAGCACCACAAATACCGCCAGGCCTAATGTCTTAACTGTCTTTTTCATGATCTGTTTCCTCCTTTGTTTCTGATGTTTCTGATTTGTTTTGCCTTATACAAATGAAATATCCGTGCCAACCTTATCAGTTTCCTCATAAAAAATTATAACACATTGATTATACAAGGCTATTGTTAAACGAGATGAATTCGTGACTGTCTTTCAGAGCCTTGAAATCGGAGGAGCGTTTAAAGAAATATTAAACGCAATTTAATGAATTGTGCAAAGAGAGTGGAAATATCCCGCTTCCTCTTTGGCAAAGGAGACCGTATCAAAATGTCGTTGAGAGGCAGTGAAGCAACCGCAGCCCTGTCCCGGGAAAAGCGAGGGAATTTTTTAGATTGCCACGCTCCCATTGGTCGCTCGCAATGACAGTGATTACAACGTACTCTCAAGGGGATTGGGGGATTTCAAGATGAAGCAAAATATAGAAAAAGAGTTGTGCCGGGATTTCTAAAAGAGAAGGTTGTCAGCGGTCTATGTGAGGCATCATTTGTTTATTTCAAAAAGAGCCGGCAAGGCTCTGCCGGCATCCTCCCGGATGGCTTCATCATACAAATATGACATTTCATTTGGTTCGGGGTTGATTTCTATACAATAGGCCCCGCTTTCCTTGGCGATTTTGGGGAAGCCTGCTGCGGGCCAGACCACGCCGGATGTGCCGATACTGATAAAAAGATCACATCGCCTGACCATTAAATTAGCTTCGCTGATGACATCCTGATTTAGGATGTCGCCAAACCACACAATATCGGGCCGGAGCCAACTACCGCATTGGTCGCACTTGCAGCTCTTGAAGGTTTCTCCCATATCCTCGACTATTCCATGAGAGCGGCAGCGCACGCGCCAGAGACTGCCGTGCAATTCTGTGACGTTCCGGTTTCCCGCCCGCTGGTGCATTCCGTCGATATTCTGGGTCACTACCCTCACCTGGGGATGCGTCTTTTCCAGTTCTGCTATAACATAGTGCCCTGAATGCGGTTGGCATGCCAATACAGATCGTCTCCTCAATTCATGAAACTTGAGCACCTTTTGCGGATCCCTGTCAAATGCCTCCTGGCAGGCATATTCCTCCCAGTTGTACTGACTCCAGATACCGCCTCTGCCGCGATAAGTGGGGACGCCGCTTTCGGCAGACATCCCCGCACCGGTAAAAACAACGATGCTTTTATACTTGTCAGAGAAAGTCATTATCTCAACCTCATCTAAGCAGCCATTGGTGAACGAACGCTCCCACCAGCCACGTACCGAAGCTCACGCATAATACAATACCGATGGGATAGTGCTTCACAAAAGAGATATAGGCGGCTACAAAAAATAGAATGCTCGGTATTATTCCCCATAAGGCTGCCCTGGTAAAATCTTCCATCAGTTTGAAATTTCCCGGATTGTCTGAATAAATCCAGAGCAGAATAATGACGCTGACGATGGGCATCGTCGCGATGAGACCGCTGAGCGAGGGAAAGCTCCGGCCAATCTGTGTACAGACTATTATGACGGCAACGCTTATTAATATCTTTACGAGAAATTCCATACGCCCTCCTATTAGAAGAGACCTTTGCAAAACTCCTCTATTCGTCATTCCGGGCTTGACCCGGAATCTAGGCGCTGTCCTCGCGCAAGCGGGGAACCATGAAATCAATACTAGATTCCCGCTTTCGCGGGAATGACGGCAGTGGGATGTATTCCGGCGCTTGCCCCGGACATCGATCCGGGGTTCGCCGGAACGACAAAATTGCTGGTTCTATACAGTTGTGCAAAGGTCATCCTATTATTTATAAGGATGAGACGCCTGCCCGGCGTTCCCATTTCTCAAGAAAGTTTGAAGCTACCTATCTGTCCGGTTCTCTAAACGCGGCATTCGGGTTTATCAGAGGATCATGGGCGCACGCAAAGCAGTAGTACGCGGGCCAGACACATCCGCAACCGGAACCTATCAGCTCGAAACAGGCGCACTTTTCACACAGAGAAACAGAGCATCCCAGACATTTTGCAAAAACTTTTGCCTTTATGCATATTGCACAGAGAACTTCGTTTTCCATAATATGTGCCTGCACGAATGATTACGGATCAGCGCACGTAAGCCGTTATCTCCTTTAGGCCCTTTCGGGGCGTCGGGGAAGAAACAGCTACAGGTTTGCCAAGGCATATAAGTGCAAGGGGTTCCTTTGCCCGATCGATTTTCAGGATCTTCCTTATAGATTCTTTCTCAAAGAGGGTGAACCAGAGGGTCCCGAATCCCAAGGCATGGGCCGCAAGAAGCATGTTCTGGATTGCAGCCGCACACCCGTGCTGATAGGCGAGACCTCCTCCTTCCAGGAACATGTCCGCTCCCGTCTTCTGCGGGTCTCCGATAACGGCTATGATGGCCGGCGCCTCATTGAGAAATCCGATCTTATAACGGTCAACCCACTTCCAACCGCTTTTTTCAAACAGGATTTTTCTGCATTTTTCGGATTCAGTGAATATGTCCTTCTTGATCTCACTATTCGTAACAACGATAAATTCCCAGGGCTGATTATTCGCCGCCGACGGCGCGCACGTGCCCGCCTCCAGTATCTTCTCAAGCACTTCATTACTTACCGGATCAGACATGAAATTCCGGCAGCTTCGCCTTTCCTTTATGGCGGTGAAAATGTCCATAACTTTCCCCCTTTTCAAATAGTTAAAATTTACCGTTAAGCAGAAAGCAATCCTATCATTCCGGCACCCGGCTTATGGAATCGGGATTTTTCTGTTTTGCTGTTATGTGCAATTGCATGCAACCCTTTCAAAGCATCGTATAGCTTTATCTTATATAAAAACAAGGAAAAAGTAAAATGACCGAAATATGAATATGAGTATCAACCTGCTATTTTACGCCCCTTTAACTACCATTGTATCCCGTGCCTTATCCATTATAATAGATGTAAATATCATATGACGAGGAGGCATCTATGAAAAAGTCATTCGGCGCAAAAACATTAGTATATCCGACGCCTGTATGGGTCATAGGGACATACGATAAGGGAGGGAAGGCTAATGCCATGACCATAGCCTGGGGAGGAGTCTGCAGTTCCAGCCCCCCATGCGTGGCTGTTTCACTAAGAAAAGCGACGTATACCCATGGCAACATTTTGGAACGCAAGGCATTCACGGTGAACGTGCCTTCTTCTGCACAGGCCAAGATAGCCGATTATCTCGGAATGGTTTCGGGGAGGACGGTGGATAAATTTGCCGCCGCAGAGATTACAGCCGTAAAGGGCGACAAAGTTGACGCCCCTTATATACAGGAATTTCCCTTGATCCTGGAGTGCAAGCTGCTGAGCGCCAGTGAAATCGGGATCCACACGCATTTCATAGGCGAGATCATGGATGTCAAAGCCGAAGATTCCGTCCTCGGGGAAAATGGTCTGCCGGATATGCTAAAAGTAAGGCCGGTACTGTTTGGCCCGGAGATACAATCCTATTATGGCGTCGGAAAGCATCTGGGACAGGCTTTTAAAATCGGAAAAGAGATCTGATGAGAAGAATCAAGATATTCATTGTCGCGGCGCTCTGGCTTGTTCTCGCTCTCGCACCAAGGGCAGCCCTGGCTGGTCCGCCATTTAAAACCGACGATCCGGAACCGGTGGAGTACAAACATTGGGAATTATATCTCGCTTCACAATACATCAAGGACCGGGACCAGGTCTCTGCCACATTGCCCCATGTCGAAGTCAACTACGGGCTCGTGCCGAATCTCCAGGTCCATTTAATCGCTCCCCTCCAATACGTGAAGCCGGAAGGAGAAGGTTCGCAGTATGGCTACGGAGATACGGAGTTTGGCATGAAGTACCGTTTCATCCAGGAATCGAAGTATGTTCCCCAGGTGGCAACATTCCCGCTCATCGAGATACCGACCGGCGACGTTTCGAGAGGACTGGGAAATGGGAAAACCCAATTTTTCCTGCCGCTGTGGCTGCAGAAGAGCTGGGGACCGTGGACGACCTACGGGGGCGGAGGCTACTGGTTTACATCCGGCGAAGATAACAGGGACTACTGGCAGTTCGGCTGGCTGTTGCAGCGGGAGATCAATAAGAAGCTGACTTTGGGTGCTGAACTCTACTACAAGACGTCAAGCAAGGCCGACATCGATGAAAGCAAAGGCTACACGGTGGGCGCCATCATAAACTTTACTGACAATCACCACCTGCTGCTTTCCGCAGGCCAGGACGTCTACGGCCCTAACTACTACTCCTTTTACATAGCTTACCAACTGACGTTTGGGCCCGAAGCAAATGACAAAGGCAAATAACGCGGCATGACGATGATAGATATTCAATTTTGAAAAACAGTCAATATGCAGTCCGAGAGAAGGAGGGATACTATGTTTGTCCAGGGAGTAATGATGACACATGTGGCATTGGGCGTCATCGGCATAATGTTTGCCGTCGCTCTGTTCGTGGACGTCTTGAATGTCAACGAGGGAAATATCGAGAGAATAAAGAAATTAAGCCTGGCAGTAGCTGTGCTGATAGTCCTCGCCTATATCATCGGAGGCTACTGGTACGTGGTTTATTACGGCCATGACAGGGATATAATAAAGGCGGGACAGTGGCCATGGGCCCACAATTATTTCATGGAAGTAAAGGAGCATCTCTTTTTCGTGATGCTGCTCCTTGGCATATACCTGCCGATTGCCGTTTATAGGAATGGCCCTCTCATGGAAAAGGAGAAGCGATGTCTCGTTCTCGGGATTTGTGCGCTTATAGTCGTGCTGGGATTTTTCATGGAAGGCGCCGGCGGCATCATCGGCAAAGGCGTAACAATGGGACTTATGGGGAGGTAAGGGCTATGGAGAATTCACCGATGGATAAATATACTGCCGGGTTCGGCATGTCGCTGGCCATAACAAGCGTGTTGAATGCCATAATCCTGGTCATTAAGGAAAAAAACGACGCTGTCATGAGTGCCATGAAGGCGGCCTTGGGGCATCATTGGACAACGCACGGCGTTATCGTTATCATTGTGTTTGTTGTTCTTGGTTTTGTCTTTTCGGCCATGAGGCTGGAAACAAAATTCGATTCGCACAGGACGCTAAAGTACATTATCTGGGGTGTCATTATTGGCGGCGTCATCACGGCAGGGTTCTTCCTGCCCAATTTGAAGCTTGCAGAAGTAATGAAATACTGAGCAGATCTTGATAAACGAAGACTGAGAGAATGCCCTGCCTAATGCGCAAGGGGCTTTACTGAGAGAGCATATCAGGTAGTAAGTGGACATTTTAGAAAAAACCCGAAGTCGTGAGTTGTTTTTCTCTCCCTCTCATCTTTTCGGGCCATGGGTCCCCCGTTTTCCCTCCTTTCCGGGGACCCATGCTATAATCTAATTGAGAATCGTTGTATGACAGACACGAGGGAAGGAATAAATCAAATGATCTCAGAAAGGGTATGAAATGGAATTAAGAGCTGCAATCGAAGGAAGGCGGAGCATAAGGAAATTCAAAGCAAAAGAGATTTCCCGGGAAACAATTCGTGATATCCTGGAGACGGCACGCTGGGCGCCGTCCTGGGGCAACACGCAGCTGTGGGAATTTTATGTGCTGACGGGAAAAAGGCTTGATGAATTCAGAGAGGCGAATCACCGGTCATTCGTCGATGGCCAAACATTTCCCCTCGATGTCCCCATGCACGAGGTCTGGCCTGAGCGCCTGAAAGGAAGGTATGCGGAAACTGGGAAAATCATGCTGACAGCCATGAATGTCAAACGTGATGATAAGGACGCCCGCCATAGGCTGTATGAAGACATGACCCTGCTATTCGGTGCGCCATGCCTGATTGTCGCCTGTATTCCCGGAGATATCCTTGTTGAATATGCCATGCTCGACGTAGGCCTCATTTTGCAGACCATATGCCTTCTTGCCTATGACAAGGGCATCGGAACCTGCATCATGGCCATGTCTATCCGCAACCCGGGTCTCTTGCGCAGAATTCTATCCATTCCGGCAGATCGGAAAATCGCCATGGGGATAGCCATGGGATATCCCGATAAAAACTATCCTCTCAATAACTTTGAAAGAAAAAGAGTGGATATAAGCGAATACGTCAAGTGGGTTGACTAAATGACATAATGGCATTTCATGCTCGAACTTTTTTGAGGAGCCATGCCATGTTCTGCCCGAGCGTCTTCATGGTCTGAACGCCTTCGTCATCCTTCAAGACTTCGCCTGGATCCCTTCCTATTGCTATATTCCAATAGCTGGAACCGGGAATCATCATCTGCATATAATGCAGAAACAGCATGATGGAGTTGAATGCGGGGATTGCCCCTGCTCTGCGGACGGCAACGACGCCGGCCCCGACCTTGTACTTGAACATGTAGTCATTTGCACGTGCGACAAAACCGCATCGCTCGATAAAGGCCCTCATGCCGGATGAGACATCGGAAAAATATGTCGGCGATCCAAGTATTATTCCGTCTGCCTGCAGCATCTTCTCGATAATATCATTGAGCATATCCTTGTCAACAGAGCACCGGCGGTTCTTATTCTTGAAACACTTATAGCAGGCAATACATCCCTGAATGGGATTTCCTGCCAGCTGTATCAATTCTGTCTCAATTCCCTCTTTTTTCAACTCATCGAAAACCAAGTTGATTATAATTGCAGTATTGCCGTCTTTGCGGGCGCTTCCGTTCAACGCTACTACTTTCATTGTGATCCTCCTTCAAATTAAGGTGCATTGCACATATGCATAGCTTTCTTAGACAGTTTCCTTTGAAAATACAAGAACCAAATTAACCCCAGGACAAGCCCTTGACCCGTCTTCTCGAGCAAGCTGCGGGCAAGTAAACCAAAGCCCCTTCAACTCGGTTCACTCGCTCATGGTCAATCCGACTAATGCTTTTTTTTCGGCTTTGCCTTGAAAAGGGCCAAGTCTCATTGCATTGACAGCATTTTTCTCACTCAAGTATGGCCCTATTTTCTTGCATTTTGGGGTAATATTAATTGTTCCAATTTAACCCATCCAACGAACATCTTGAAAAAAGGTTTGAGATGGGAGTCGATATTGAAGTAATATCGGGTGGAGGCGGGAGATGTTGCGGATAATCATGGAATAAGCATGTAATGGGAGGCATCAAATATGGGTTATTTTAATTGGGTGGATGCAAAGATAAGAAAATATGATTGGACGGATATAGGTCTTATAAAACTAAGTGTTGCCGGTTTCATTCTTATGATCGCAAAAGTCTGGACACCTTTATTGAGTTTGGATTGGTCCTGGTATGGAATCATTTGTGTGTTGGCAGCTATAAAGCCGGTATCAAAATTGTTCCAAAAGTAGATTGTCAACCCTGCTCCTTCGGCACCCTGTATATGCCGGCGAGGTATCAGAGGCTGGTTTAGCAAACCATCACTCCTTCCTGCAATGTTGTTTTTTCATTTCGGCCACTCAATACGATATTTCAATCAGTAATATTCTAAAAAAATGCGGAACTGTATATCAAAAAGTGGTAGAAGTTCCGAAAGCTGTTCGATATGGGCAGGACAGTCCGTGACCATTGAGGATAAAATCTGAATGAAAGGTGCCATCATGAAAGCAAGAGGAAAAAACATAGTTTATGCGTTAACCCCGCTATTGATTGTTTACTTACTTTTGCTGTCATGTATAGCATACGCAGCCAACCCGAGCGTCCAGCAGAGATTCAATTAACTTCGCATTGTTTTCCATGGCTTCGGTTTATTATGCATCAACCTTTTTATAAATTATTTTACCCCACTTTATTTTATCCCAAATTCTCTCGTGAAAAAAATAACCAACTGTAGTGTAGATATTACTCACAATCATAAAACCCAACGCTACCTTTATTTGTCCAGTAAATAGATAAATTGAGGCAAAATCGAGAATTAAAATAGCCACTCTGTAACTAATGGTTTTTACAATAGACCTGCGAAGTGTTTCTTCTGCATGATGTGTATTAGGAAGAAGTTTTTCTATCATGGCTTGACCTGCCCCCCTAAAACTGGTCCAGTTTTTATGTTAGGATTCTGGCATAATTTGGATCATATTGAGAAGATCTATGCGATCGTAGCGTTTCTTGGTTACGACCCTTTCGCCCATGCCATTGTAAAGCAGTAGTACCCTTCTTTTTTTATCTTTTCCTTCCTGTACGAGTGGTTTTCTAATTCAACCCATCTATAAAACATTTCATCGGGTAATAATCATCCCTTCTTGTAAAGTGGAGACATATTTCTCAAGAAGGCCACACTTTTCCTGAGGGACTCGAATGCCTTGTCGATATTTTCCACCGTAATGTCAATGCCATAGGAAAATACGAGTGTCCCCTGCGCTGTAGCGTGATCGGTACCGGTTGCGATTAAGACATGGGATGTCCTGAGAGAGCCCGAGGCACATGCGGAACGGGTGGAGATGCTTACTCCTTCCTCGTCAAGCATCATCATCATAGACTCACCTTCGATGTACTCCACGGAGAAAGATACGAGACCCGGCAAACTTTTTTCAGGGTGCCCGTTGATAACTATCTTATCAATGGTACCCAAACGGTCCATGACTGCCTTCTTCAATTTCAACAGGTGTTCAGTCCGCTGGGGCATTTCAACGCGGGCAAGTTCCGCCGCTTTGCCCATCCCGACGACACCAAGCATATTAGGGGTTCCCGCCCTGCGGTTACTCTCCTGCACCCCGCCATCGATAAGTGGCAGTATCCTTGTTTTCTCTCTTATATAGAGGGCACCGATACCCGGGGGGCCGTAGAACTGGTTTGCGGCGATGCTCATCAGGTCAACACCCATCTCGTTAACATCCACGGGTATGTTGCCGCAGGACACCACTGCATCTGTGTGAAAGGGCACTTTTTTTGCCTTCGCGATCCTCCCTATTTCGGCGATAGGCTCAATCGTACCGATCTCATTGTTGGCGTGCATGATTGAAATAAGGATCGTATCCTCTCTGATCGCCTCCTCCACATCTGCGGGGTTTACCATGCCATACTTGTCTACGGAGACGGAAGTCACGTTGTAACCCATTTGGGAGAGCATCCGGAGAGGTCTCGCAACTGACTGATGTTCAATATTCGACGTGATGATGTGCTTCCCCTTCTTGGCCTTTGCAAAGGCCACACCTTTTATGGCGTGGTTATTTGCTTCTGTTCCGCAGGAAGTGAATACGATCTCCTGCGGATCTGCATTGATGAGTTGGGCAACCTTGGCGCGTGCGTCTTCCAGGGTCTCCATGGCCGCATCTCCGATGCTGTGCTGGCTCACGGGGTTCCCAAAACCGTCCCTCTTTATATAATCGATGATAGCCTCTCTAACCTGAGGATGGAGCGGATTACCGGAGATATGGTCTAAATAGATTACCTTCATTCTTTCTTTGCTCCTTTCACGATAGGGAAATCAGAATGCTGTAACGTGGGCTTTCCACAATGCGTGCAGAGTAGCGCAGGCTCCGGTAATCCGGCGTCGCAGTAAGGGCAGTAGCATTTTCCTTCCCTTTCACCGATGTGCTCTACTTTTTCGGCTTCTTTTGTATCCCTGACTTTGCCCTCTTTGTGCTCATAGTAATCCATAATGGCTTTATGCAAGGCATCCGCCCCCAGGTTTGAACAGTGGAGTTTGTTCTTCGGAAGGCCGCCAAGGTTTTTTGCGACAGACTCTTTGGTAATCTTCATGGCTTCTTCCAAAGTCTTTCCTTTTGCCATTTCAGTCACCATGCTTGAGACGGCAATAGCCGCCCCACAGCCGAATGTGTTGAATTTTATGTCATCAATGCGGTCATCCTTGACTTTAAGAGTAATCGTCATCATATCACCGCATATCGGGTTCCCTACTTCACCCGTGCCATCAGGATTTTCAATCTTGCCGACATTCCGGGGCTTCTTAAAATGGTCCATTACTACTTCCGAATATTGCATGACTACCTCCTTTGACTCAGCTTAATAGATATAAATATAACGCATTTTGTCAGTTTTACAAATGGTTTAAATCTCGGTACCGTGTAAAGCCCATCCGTGCCTCGTGAACCGTGTCTCGTCCCCCCGCCTGTACCTCACTGGCATCTTGTCTTAAGCAACCAAAAACATATTATGCCGGTATGTCATCGAACGTTTCTATTCGTAATCGTTGTTCCTCAATGTCGCTTCGTTGTGAGGATCCTTAGGTGGAGACAGCGATTCCGGCGGTTTGCGATCTTGAAAAATCGGTAATTGGATTATTTGTTACGCATATCTTCCTGTACTAAACAATTTAGAGGCTATGAAAATTATTCACGCTTTCTTTTGGTAATGATCACCAGAATCCCACACCATATTTTGTGGTCAAAATTCAATTGACACACAAGATCATTCTTCATATACTCCCACCGTGAAAAAGCAATGCCTTATCAATTCAATATTTTTGCAGGAAGTTACAAAGTCTGTTATAAGTTAATATATTTTGTTACTGCATTTAAGCGTAAGGGAAAAATAAATTAGTTCTTTGCAGAAAAGGAGGGTAAGATGAAAGAAAGAAATTTAAGAAGCACAGTGTTGGTTTTAACGTGTTTTTTGTTTTTTATTGGAATGGTCTTGAGTAATAGTACCCTGGCCCAGAAGGAAGGGAAAAAGCCAAAGGATTCTCCCTCTACCATTCAACTTCAAGTCAAAGAGGGGATGGGCAGCTATCTGGTTGACTCCAAAGGGATGAGTCTCTATTACTTCAAGAAGGATTCCCCGGGCGTAAGCGCATGTAAAGGTGAATGTTTGACGAAATGGCCGGTGTTTTATACGGAAAAGGTTGTCGTGCAAAAACCACTGAAGAAGAAGGATTTCGGTGTTTTCGCACGAGATGACGGGAAGAAGCAAACGACATACAAAGGTCTGCCCCTCTACTATTTCTTCAAGGATACAAAGCCAGGAGAGATGAACGGCGAGGGAGTCAACAATGTCTGGGGTGTTATTTACCCGGACAAATTAAAACCGTGATGGTATTGTAAACAGGACAGGCTTTAAGTAAGCATTAATTCAAACCGTGCAATCTATAGGAAAGGCGTTTTCCCGGCGGGCGCCTTTCCGGCACATATACATGCGGTATTTTATCCTCGTTCCATTCTTTTGAAACATAAAGATTGCAATAGCAACTTCCGTATTCTTTTACGTCGGGAGCCCGATATATGCAAGGACATACAATGTCTTCAAACTATTCTAATTTCAAGTCGAAAAATAGCATAGTTTTAGCACAGAGAAGGTGCTGGTTTCTGGAACCAGCGGTCGTGGGTTCAAGTCCCGTATCGCCCGCCAATTTCTAAAATATCGATACTAGTTTCCAACCCGGGAAGATATTAACTTGCTTCCTGAAGTCAAGCGTCCGGTAATTTTGACTGGCATACTTTCTTTCAAACGATATTCAATATTGACTGTACTAAACAATCCGCGGAGTTCGGTAAAAGTACTCTCTTTCAAGTCGAAATAAGCACATTTCAGATTCTTCTTAACAAATAGAATGTTCGTTCTATTATGGGCGGTCTGATTTTCTCAAAGGAGAGAAAACGTGTCCGCTCCTGCCGTCGTGTTTGCTTTTTTCCTGATTAATCATAAAAAGGTTCATACATTTTCACCTTGAGTTAATTTTATTAAAGAATAAGGACAGCACTCATTATTAAATAAAGTGTCTGTCCCTATTTTTAGGCCTGGCTGGTAACAAAGCCTTTGGAAGGTGGTCCGGTATCGGCCGGGGTTCCGGCGTTCTGGGAGAGGTATGAAGCGCCGAGCTTTTTGATATGATCGCTGACGTTGTCAAAATAGTTAAAATGTATCTGTTCTTCGTCGACAATGGTCTCAAAAAGCTTCATACTGGTACTGTCGCCATTTTCCCTGCATACCAGCAGAAACTGGTTATAGATATCCATAGTATCGTCTTCCAGATGCGCATCAAAGGGAAAGATGACCTCGACCTTCTGGCCTTTCTCCACCTTACCAGCCAGATCGGCCGTTGGTTCTCCGGTGAGTTCTTTGATCCGTTCGGCAAACATCTCTGCATGGCGCATCTCGTCGATGGCTATGAGTTTTAGCTTCGCTGCCAGATCGCCGTAGTCCATGTCAGCCAGGTTATAGTGCTGATTCATATATTGATGGATAGCCTGCAATTCCATTGACCGTGCCTTGTTCAGCACCTCTATCACCTTCTTTTTCCGCTGTTCCCGGGGACTCTGAACCATACCGCACCTCCATTAGTATTTTATCCGGTTTGTGATAAAGAAGACTCTGTTTGCAGGTCATATATTATGGATAAGTAACCTACATGTCAAGAATAAAGGAAAAAGTTAACCAGGATAAATTAATCCAAAGACGGCAAGTCAAGCAAGATCTACCCTGCTCTCGAATGGCTGACCGCCATTTGTTCTCATATCGTGGATAGGGGTGAGCAGATGGTGCGGTACTAAGGATTTTAAGACTACAGTTCAACTGGTAATCCTCACTTCCATTCAAGACAGAAAGTTGTGGATATAGTCGTGTGATGATCATGAAGTATCGAGAAGGAGAGTAATATAAAATGTCCGACAAAAACTGGCTGCAGACCCTGACGAAATCAGTAAGGACAAATGGATCGGTGGAGTATGTGGAGGTCTTGGGGAACACACTTCGATTCCATCTTGATCTTGAGATTTCGATGGAAACGGGTACAATAGATTCAGCCTGAAGAAACGATTCTATGCGACCAATAACCCCCACTGCCATTGCTAGTTCCTCCAAATGCCTCCATTCGTGGTATTTGAATTGTTTCGGAATTCCACAATGGGAGCGCAAACGGGAGGAGGGTGAACGTCTCGAACAGCAGCGCGGTCTTGAATACGAGCGGAAGCTGATCAGTCAGTTGCACGGTTTGATGAGGGAGGATTGGCAAGTTAACCATGGTACGGCTATTTAGGCACCGTCAGACGAACGGGACGGAAACAGATAAGCCAGCCTATAAGTGATAGTGCCAGTTCTCTACTCTACCCCCCTTTTCCACACCCAACATTTTGTGGTCAAGATTTCCTTGACATACACGGTCGAAATTCTTATGTATCGCCCGTGGCGAAAGCAATACATAATCAAAAATCAGCAACTGATAATTCGGGGTAGATCATAAGTGGAAATGACGCCGGCCGATCTTGTTCGATTAAAGTACGCAAAGGACCTTCTTGAAAATCCTGGTCTTGCTGCCAAGCTTACCAATGTCATTGGCCTGCCCTTCGAGAAAGCTTTCGATTACCTGCCGGCAAAATGGTCTGGCGCTATCCAGAACATCACCAAGAAATCTTTAACCCACGCCCTCGATGTAGCCGTCAAAACTATTAACCATAACGAAAAGAACCCTTCGAGTAATACCCTTCATAAGTTTCTTGTTGCCGCTTCTGGAGGAATAGGCGGCGCCTTCGGACTCCCTGCTTTAGCAATCGAATTACCAGCGACGACCGTCATCATGTTTCGTTCCATTGCTGATATCGCCAGAAGTGAAGGTGAAGATGTTCAACGAATAGAAACAAAACTGGCCTGCTTGGAGGTCTTTGCTCTGGGTGGCAGCTCCGAAAAAGACAATGCCGCAGAAAGTGGATACTATGCCGTGAAGACGCTTCTTGCAAAGCAGGTGTCAGAGGCGGCGAAGTATATCGTTGAGAAGGGGATTGCCGAAGAAGGAGCCCCTGCATTGATTCGGTTAATTGCGGCCATTGCCTCCCGATTTGGAGTCACGGTGTCACAAAAGGCTGCTGCATCGGCAGTGCCTGTCATTGGTGCAGCTGGGGGAGCATTGATCAATTCCATTTTCATGGATCACTTCCAGAATATGGCCAGAGGGCATTTTATTATGCGGAGTTTGGAGAGGAAGTATGGGAGTGAGACGGTTCAGCGAAAATATTTGACATATATGCCTTAACGGCTGACCCGCTTCGCCGACGCCAACCGCATCCTATATAGCATTGCCTCCCCTTCATCTTAGCCTGATCTTCACTTCTTGTTACATACCGGTTATCAACATTGGCAGATAGCATTTTCAATAAGGAAGATAACAATCGGGAATCCTCAGGATCACGATTGACAGGTTTTGCAGAATAACATAGATTAGCCCGTAATAACGTTCCTGATTGTGCGACAATGCCCAAGAACATTACGCCACAAGAAAAAATGTACGCGCCCTTGCAAGTCTTCGCCGAATCGCTGACGGCCAAGTTTTCAGCTAGGTCGTCCGGCGAGCCGGAAGATCAACTGAAGTCTCCCGTTGACCAGCTTTTCGCCGCTTACGGCAAGATCGTTTCCCGCGATATTGTTCTGAAAGGAGAGTCAACCCTTCACAGCAGGTTAGGCCGTCCCGATTTCGCGGCTCATATTGATACCCTGCCTGTCGGCTATATCGAACTGAAAGCGCCCGGAAAGGGAGCGAACCCGGAGCTTTTCAAGGGACATGACCGGGATCAGTGGAAACGTTTCCAGAACGTACCAAACCTTATCTATACCGACGGCAACGAATGGGCGTTATACCGGAATGGAGAGTTGTCTGTAAAACGCATCCGCTTTGCAGGAGACATCCGCACAGATAGAAAAGACGCTGTTTCCGAAGCAAACGCGGGAGACATTTTTCAGCTCTTTGCTGACTTTACGACCTGGACGCCAATTGTACCGAGGAAGCCGAAAGAGCTTGCCGCTTTTCTTGCTCCTTTCTGCCGCCTTATCCGCGAGGAGGTCTTGGACTCTCTCGACGACACTGCCTCGCCCATGCAGTCGCTCAAGACCGAGATCAAGGCGCTCCTTTTCCCTGACGCTAACGATGAGCAATTTGCCGACGCCTATGCCCAGACAGTCGTCTTTGCCTTGCTGTTGGGGCAGATGGAAGGCGCAGATGTTCTTGACTTGCGTCAAACGTACGATACACTCGAACATCACCACTCGCTGCTTTCCCGATCGCTCGAATTCCTGACCGACAAGGAAGCGCGGAAGGAAATCAGCGCATCCCTCAGTATGACCCAGCGTGTTATCCACGAGGTACCACCTGATCTGCTGAAGGCGACATCGGCAACAAAAGATCCATGGCTGTTTTTCTATGAGGACTTTCTTGCAAGCTACGATCCCAAATTACGCAAAAAGGCGGGCATTTACTTTACTCCACTTGAAGTCGTTCGCTGTCAGGTGCGACTGATAGACGAAATCCTGCACAAGCATCTTGGTAAAGACATGGGATTCGTTGAGGCTGGCGTTTCAACGCTTGATCCAGCGGTCGGAACAGGAACCTATCTTCTCGGTATTGTCGATCATGCCCTTGCACGTGTGAATAAGGAAGAAGGACCGGGCGCAGTGAAAGGCGGAGCTCGTTCGCTTGTCCATAACCTCCATGGCTTTGAGTGGATGGTCGGCCCATATGCTGTCGCGCAACTGCGTTTCTCGCAGGCCCTGACCAAACAGGGCATCACTCTGCCTTCCACCGGTCCGGGTATTTATCTCACAAACACTCTTGAATCGCCTCACACTAGCCCGCCTGCGCCGCCGCTGTTTCACAAGCCAATAGCGCAGGAACACGAACGGGCGCTCAAGATCAAGGACGCAGAACATGTCCTTGTATGTCTCGGCAATCCGCCCTACGGTCGGCACGAAGCGAGCAGCGGAGATAATAAAGCACTCACCGGAGGGTGGGTGCGTTACGGTGATGAGAAATACGAAGCTTCTGCGATTCTTGAGGATTTCTTGAAACCGGCTCGCACAGCCGGTTTCGGTGTCCATCTCAAGAACCTTTACAACCTTTACGTCTATTTTATACGCTGGTCGCTCTGGAAAGTATTCGAGCACAAGACCGCTACCGGTCCCGGCATCCTGTCCTTCATCACTGCATCATCTTATCTCGATGGAGATGCTTTTGTCGGCGTCCGGGAACACATGCGCCGGATCTGCGATCATATCGATATCATCGACCTTGGGGGGGAAGGACGCGGGACACGGAAGGATGAAAACGTCTTTGCCATTCAGACGCCAGTTGCGATCTTCGTGGCGTGGCGCAAAGCACAGCCGAATCCCGATGCTCCGGCCATCGTTCGATACACGCGCATTGAAGGGACACGAGAAGAAAAGCTTGCAATACTTGATGCTGTCAAATCAAACAATGACTTTGAATGGGAATCTGTGCCAGGAGATTGGCAGGCTCCCTTCAAGCCTGCTGCGATAGGGGAATATACAAAGTGGCCAATTTTAACTGACCTATTTCCATGGCAGCAATCAGGCGCCCAATTTAAACGGACATGGCCAATTGCGCCAGAAAAGGGAGTGCTCAAATCTCGTTGGAAAGAACTTGTAGATTCTCAAGACAAAGCTGCTGCATTTGTGGAAACGCGGGATCGTAAAATCAGTAAATCATATATTGACATTAGAGAAGAAAATGCGGTTCTAACGCCAATTAGTAAGGCATCGGAAGCAGATATGCTATTACCAGTACGTTACGCTTTCCGATCTTTTGACCGTCAATGGATGCTTCCAGACAATAGAGTCGGAGATTATCTTCGCCCAGTATTCTGGCATGCCCATTGTGAACAGCAATTATATCTGACAAGTATGTTTTATGTTCCTCTTGGATATGGACCGGCATTAACAGCCTGTGCACATATCCCTGATTTGCATCATTTTTGTAATCGCGGTGCTAAAGACATTATCGCGTTATACCGTGATTCAACTTGTAACAAACCGAACATATTGCCGGACTTGCTGGATATGTTGCATACAAAATTCGGACGCACAGTAACGCCGATAGATTTCGCTGGTTATGTTTACGGTGTTTTGGCGCAGCCCGAATATACACAACGATTTGCCGATGAGCTTGCAGGCAAGGAAGTGCGCGTGCCTTTGACAAAAGATAAAAAGCTCTTTTCGAAAGTAGCGGAGTTCGGCAAAGAATTAATTTGGCTGCATACCTATGGCGAACGATTACACGACGCCGATCATCCGGCAGGAAAGATACCAAAGGGTAAGGCTCAATGCATAAAGGCCGTTTCCGATCAAGAAAGCAAGTATCCGAATGAATTTTATTATGAAGACAACGGCAAGAAGCTTTATGTCGGCGATGGCATATTCGCACCAGTGACACTCCAAGTATGGGAGTTTGAAGTATCGGGCTTGAAGGTGGTCCAGTCTTGGCTGGGATATCGCATGAGAGAGCGGAGCGGGAAGAAATCATCACCCCTTGACGATATCAGGCCCCGCGTCTGGACGCGCGAGTTTACACGAGAGCTTCTTGAACTCCTCTGGGTCTTGGAACGAACGACGGTAGGGTATCCGAAACAGAAGCAGCTTCTTGAAGCTGTACTTGATAGTGCGCTTTTCACCGCGTCGGAACTTCCCACTGTGCCCGACACAGCGCGCGAAGCGCCGAAGGTGCCTCGGACGCGAACTTTGGAAGGTCAGTTAAGCCTTGTAATCGAAGATTGAGTGAGCAGTACACAATTGGCCAATTGCTGGAATAGAATATAAAGGCCAAGGCTCTATTTCCCAATAATAGCCGTAAATAGAACTTTCCCTTTTCTCTCTTTTCCCTTCGGGGTGCGGTGATAATGACCATACCTATTTTGAACGCTACTTCTCTGCAAAGGGTATTGTACTCGGGAAGAACTAAGCCTTGTGTCTTTTTCTGTGAAGATGTAGCCGCTGAAATAAACGGAGAGTATGTTGTTAAACTCAGGGCAGGAATGGAAAACGGCGTTAATGGACTTGCGTCCGAATTGATAGCATCGCAACTGGCAACTATTCTTGATGTGCCAACGCCTGAATCTGCTATAATAAATTAAATAGGGACAGCTACCATTTATTTCACCTCAAAAAAACGGTCGCTGTCCATGGTTATTGCTAAAATAGCAGCTACAACGAAGGGGGGAACGAAGGATGAATATTGCATGCTATCTAAGAATGAGTGCCAGGGAATACGGAGACAAGGTTGTGGCCATGGAGGGGGACCGGCAGATCACGTACAGCGAACTGGATGACAAATCGAACCGGATTGCCGGCTGGCTGAAGAAATCAGGAGTGCAACCGGGAGAAAGAGGCATCATCTATATGCCGAACAACATCGAATATTACTATCTGCTGTTCGGCATGTTCAAGGCGGGGGTGATCCCCATACCCTTGAATTACCGCTTCCAGAAGGAAGAAATCCGCTATGTTCTAACTGACTCCAGCGCCTCACTCATGTTCGTGCTGGAGCGAAACGCACCGCTCGCGAACGAGTTGGAAAAGGAGGTCTCCACACTGGAGCAGGTTGTCGTGTCCGACGAGGGGGCATCCGGCCCGAACGCTCTCTTCATCAAGGACGTCCTGAAGCGGTACGATCCAGACCCGGATGTTTTTCCCGCCCTCGATGACGACCTTGCCATGATAATGTATACCAGCGGAACGACGGGAAAACCCAAAGGAGTGAAACAGACCCACCGGAACAACGTGGCAAACGCGAACGTTTTTGCCTTCACACAGCAGGTGACATCCGCGGATCGGCTTCTCTGCGCGACGCCACTGTTTCACGTCGGCGGCATGATCCCCTCCTTCGCAACCATTTTCACCGGAGGATCGGTGGTCTTTCTGCCCATGTGGGATGCCACAAAATTCCTGGAGTTAGTTGACCGGAAAAAGGTGACCTGGACATTTCTGGTGGGCCTCATGGGCGCCCAGCTTGCCGGCATGGAAGGAATCGATAAATACGATTTGAGTTCCTTGAAATACGTCGTCTTCGGTGGATCGCCCATATCCGAGGCAATCTATAAAAATTTTCAGAAAAAATTCAATATAACGACCTATGAGCTTTACGGTCGAACGGAGCACGTGGGTGTCTCCGTCTGTTACGACGTGACCGACACGAGGGTGCCAGGCTCAGCGGGGAAACTGCTCGGGCAGGTCATCAAGGGTAAGTTCACCGATCCTCAGACTGGTAAAGATGTCGGCATCGGAGAGCCGGGTGAACTGATGGTCAAGGGGGACATCCTGACTCCCGGGTACTGGAACAAGCCCGAAGAAAATTTAAAACTCCTCGACGGGGAGGGATGGCAGCATACGGGAGATGTATTCACACGGGATGAGCGCGGCTATCTCTTCTTCATGGAAAGAACGGACGATATGATCATAAGCGGCGGTGAGAATATCTATCCCCGGGAGATCGAATCCGTCTTGTATAACCATCCCGGCGTGGCGGAGGTGGCTGTCATCGGGCTCCCCCACGAGAACTGGGGGGCACAGGTCGCTGCCGTCATCGTGAAGAAAGACCAGAAATTAACGGAAGAGGATATCGTCGCGTTCTTGAAGGAGAGGAAGGATCTCAGCGGCTACAAGCGACCCCGGATTATCAAATTTGTTGATCAAATCCCGAAAACGGCAAGCCAGAAGATTGACAAGGCGTCACTGAAAAAACTCTATTCATAGGCCTGCCTTAAAAGAAGCGCGAAGGCAGAGCCGCAAAGATGGAGACGGTATTCAGCGGGGGATTCCACCCTTATCGATTATTCCACCGGACCTGCGCTAAAAGCCGCGCAGTCCGGTGAATTGAAACGTTATAAACCCATATATTGACGTTTAGACGTTATGCCGTTATAACGTTTTCTCTATAATCAGGAGGTGAAATTATGGCGACATTAACGAAACGAGTCACCATATGCTTTGACACCAACCTACACAAAGCTCTGCGGCTTAAATCTGTTGAAACCTCTCGATCTGTGTCCGACCTTGTAAACGACGCCGTTAAAGAAGCCCTTGCTGAGGATGCCGAGGATCTCAAAACGTTTGAAGAAAGGGCTCACGAACCTCTAATGAGCTACGAGGAAATGGTCAAGAGGCTTAAAAAAGATGGCTGAATATAGAAATCTATTTCAAGCGTTCGGTTTGGAAAGACTTTGAAGGAATTTCAAAAAAGGATTTAAAAATAATTCTTTAACGCATCGAGAATCTAAAAGAAAATCCCAGGCCCACCGAATGGAAAAAGTTGACCGATCAGGACAGATATCGCTTGCGGCAAGGTCGATACCGAATTGTTTACTCTATACAAGATAATTATCTTACTGTTTGGGTCGTGAAAGTTAGGCATCGCAGGGACATATATCGCTGAAGGGAACAAACGGCTGCGGACCGGTCTTCCCGAAGAAGGAATGGGACTGGCCGTTTTCAAAAACACTATTCGATATATTCGCAGCAAGGTCTCATGAAGACAAAGGAACAGACATGCAGGCATACATAATTCACAAAATGGTCATTGCCGCCGATACTGCAGAAGAAGCCTGTGACTTTTATCGCGAGGAAATAGGCGGTACCCTGCCCGATGTGATTGAAGAACTGCCCTATTTGATGGAAGTATGCTGTGACGACGGAACCGTTAAAACGGTCAAAGCGCGCATCAACGAGGAACTGGACACCCGCAATTCCTGGCTGATCATGGGTATCCCCTGCGAACTACACCGGCCCTTTCTCATCGGAACCCTGCCATAACGAGTAATTCCAATGCGTAAAATTCTCACTCTCTTATGCGGACTATTGCTCTACTGCACCCCTCTATATGCACAGGAGCTTTATCTGCTTGGCGGATCAATCGGAGATACCGCGAGCGGTGACCGCTCATATACCTGGTCTCTCGAATACATGCAGGAATTGGGAGAATACACGGCAATTAGCGTCGCGTGGTTGAATGAGGGCCATTTGCCAAGTAATCATCGAGACGGCCCAACTGTGCAATTGTGGGGGCACACCAAGCGTATATACAAACAGTTCGTTTTGGCTACAGGGGTCGGGCCTTACTATTACTACGATACCGAATTGGCAAAAATTGGACGCGGTTTCTCCGACACGCATGGCGTGGGAGGGGTCTTCAGCCTCGCCGGTTTTTGGTACACGGAAGGCCCGTGGGTTATCGAGCTGCGCACCAACTTAGTTAAAACAAACGATATCGATACATATTCTGCCATGGTCGGAGTGGGGTATCAACTCGATTATTCATCGGCACATGGTCCGTCGTCCGAAGCAGGGCCTCCGCATGTGAAAACGACGGACAACGAGATAACAGTGATGATCGGGCAAACCACCGTCAACAGTGCAAATTCCCCGGAATCAATAGCTCAGAGCATCGAATACCGCCGCGGTATAACACGATACCTGGACGGGACTATTGCATGGCTCAACGAAGGTGATAATCGTCTCATCCGCCGCAACGGCATCCTTTCTCAAGCTTGGTTGGTCCGTGCTTTTCTTGATGAGCATTTGGCCCTTGGAGTCGGCTTGGGTCCCTATGTCCTTGTTGACAGACACGGCAGTTCGAGAGACGATGAAGATACGGAGACTGTGGCGGGCGTTATCACGTTTTCGGCGAGCTACCGATTCAACCCGAACTGGTTGGTCCGTCTCTCCTGGAATCGCATTACCACAAGTTACAACCGTGACACCGACGTGATCATGGCCGGGCCAGGTTATCGTTTTTAAACCGGTTAACACAAATTGATGATATACTGACTCCGCAGGGTAAGAATTTTGGATGATGCTTGTTGACATTGTATTTAGATAGCCTATAATATTGTATAACCTTATCCTCATCAGACAGTATGAAAAGAACAGTACGCACAGTAATTGTTTTTATTTTTCTCTTTGGCGCTTTTCTGGCGCAGGCTGTAGGCGCTGGTTCGTCCCCCGCATACGCATTTTCTGATCAGGCGCTTGATAACCTCCTCGCACCCGTCGCCCTCTATCCGGACCCTCTGCTGGCCGTGATGTTGCCGGCCTCGACGTATCCGGCGGAAATTGCCGACGCGGACGCATGGTTGAAAAGAGGCGGGACCGTATCAGGCATTGACGGACAGAGTTGGGATGAATCTGTCAAGGCAATTGCCTACTATCCGGACATTCTTGACATGATGGCCGGGAATTTGGACTGGACTGCCAATCTCGGAGATGCCTTTCTCAACCAGTCGGAAGATGTGACAAGATCGATCCAGCGGCTCAGGTGGCAGGCCAGAAACACCGGCAATCTGGAGAGTAACGATAAACAGCAAGTCATTATCGACGGGGACTACATCGAGATCATCCCGGCTCAACCAGAGTATATGTACGTTCCCCGGTATGATGCTTCCGTTGTATATGAAACAAGTTGGGTTCCGGGCCGGCCGCCCTTCATCACCTACGGCTTTGGTCTGGCAATCGGGGGCTGGTTGAGCATGGACTTTGACTGGCGCCTCCGCCACGTAATCTATCATGGCTGGAATCGGCCGGGCTGGGTCAATCATGCCAGGCCTTATATCCACGTGCCGAATGTTTATATCAACAGAAGCAGGCCTTCCATAAATCAGACATGGAGGCATGACATGTCACACGGCGACCCTGAACGGTTCCGGACATCACAAGCTGGCCGCATTAGCACAGGCAGTGTTGCACACACGCCTGAAGCCAGGGGAAGAGAGACAACACCGACAAGGCTCCCGGGAGTAATTTTCGGTCCCAAGGGCGACACCAATTCGTTCAGCAATCGCGGCAGGCAGAGCCTCGGTACAATCAACCAACGGCAGGCGCCAGCGGCTGCCGGTATCAGCCGACAGCCCTCCATGCCGGCTCCTGTTATCAGCAGCGGCTCCTCGCAGCCCCGTCCTGCCCGCGAAAGCATGCAGCCTCCCAAGACGCCGTCAGTTGCCTTTGGCGGTTACAGGGGAGGCAGCGAGGCAAAGTCGCAGAGCCTCCGCGGCCAGTCCAGCCGTCAGAGCAGCATGGAAAAACGACCATCCGCCGCCCCTGCAAGCAGAGGGAGTGCTCCCGCGGGCAAGAGTTCCTCCGGGGGCAAACCAAGCCGGCAGCAAAGGTAGGTTTGTGTTAAATGTTTTTTGGCAACAGAGGATTAATGAATATGGAAAGGAAGGAAACTATGGGTACAACAGAGCAGAAACCCGCATGTCGCCCATCGCGGGGAATGGCTTTCATCGCTTTGCTTTTGTTAACCGCGGTGTTTGTCTTTGCCTGGACTGCACCGGTTGTCGGGGCGCCATTGCAGAGGCTCTTTTCCTCTCCCGAAGACGCCTTGAAAAGTCTTGCTGATGCCGTCAAGACAAAAGACAAAGCCGCAATCGATCAGATCTTCGGGCCCTCCGGAAAAGACCTTCGCTCCGGTGACAGGGTGCAGGATGCCGCAGAATTTGAAGAGCTTGCCAAACACCTGGCTGAAAAAACCAGCCTTGTGAAAGACGGCGATTCAAAAGTGATCCTTCACATAGGAAACGAGAACTGGCCCTTTCCTATTCCCATTGTAAAAAAAGATAATCAATGGTTCTTTGACACGGAAGCAGGTAAAGAAGAGATACTGAACCGCCGGATCGGGGAAAACGAACTCACTGCCATACTGGTCAGCCGCGCCTATGTGAAGGCGCAACGCGAGTACACGCTTAAAGACTGGGATGGCGACGGGATATTTGCATACGCGCAGAAACTCCGGAGCGATCACGGGAAGAGAAACGGCCTCTTCTGGAGAAACGCGCCGGGAGAAGAGGTAAGCCCCCTGGGTGAGCTCGTGGCACGAGCCTGGCATGAGGGATACAAGAAGAAAAAGGCCGCCTTCAGGGAAGAGGCGCCGGCACCTTTTCACGGCTACTATTTCAAGATATTAACAAGGCAGGGGGAAAACGCGCCGGGAGGAAAATACAACTATATCATCAACGGTAACATGGTTGGGGGCTTCGCCCTGGTCGCTTTTCCCTCAAACTGGGGAAAATCCGGGGTCATGACATTTATTGTCAATCAGCAGGGGAACGTTTACCAGAAGAATCTTGGGCCGGACACAGCGAAGATCGCCCGGGAGATGAGATCATACAATCCCGATACAACATGGACGCGTGTTAAAGAATGAGGGGGATCTGAAGCAACTGGAGAATCTTATAGCAGGACATCATTAAAAAGCGTCGTAACAAGTGGTAATCAGCGATTTACTTCTTAAATGAGATCTGTTGCTTTGTACGTGTTGACGAGGATCTTTGTCTAATCTCTTCCTTCCTGTAATGCTGTTTTTCTAATTCAACCCATTCACACAACATTTCGTATGGATATCTTGCATTTTCGTATAGCCTCAAATGTGAGTAAATTTATCAGATAAGAAGCACTGCGAAAAGCTTTCCGCTCCCGTCACAAAGCGAAGCCTTCCCGCGGAATAAAGTTACTAACCCAATTCCCACCCCTCTGGATACTTATTAGTCAACTGTATACAAGAAAATGGATACATTTTATCCACTTATCTCTCATAAAAATCAAATCGCGCCATGTTAGTCGAGATATGGTTTACGATATCAATGACTTATGGAGTCGGCAACTTTTGGTCTATTTCTTGCTAATTTATATACGTAAACACCTTGAAAGGAGGAATATTAAGGACATGAAAAAAGTAATCTTTATTCTTGTAATTACCTTAATCATGGCGGTTACGGTTATGCCGGCCAGCGCCTCTCGAGACGGGAGAGGACCCGGCGCGGTTCATGGTTACGGAAAGGACATTACGGCCATACCGGATCTGAACCTGACGGAAGAGCAAAAGGCTCAGATCACGTCGCTGCGTGAAAATTTCTTGAAGGACATCAAGCCGCTCCAGGATAAACTGTTCAGCAAACGCGGTGACTTGAAATTGCTCTGGAGAGATAAGAATCCCAATCAGGCGAAGATTCTGGCAACGCAGAAGCAGATCAGGACGGTGAGGGGTCAAATACAGGACCGTGCGACAGTTAACCGACTGGCCGTTCGCAAGGTGCTGACATCCGAACAGCAGGATAAAATCAAGGCCTTCAAGTATGCTGCTTACGGACCTGTCCGGGGAAAATTCAGTCTTGCTAAATATCTCAACCTCTCACCAGAGCAGAAGGAAAAGATGACAGAATCCAGAAGCCGCTATCACAGCGATACGAGGGACTTGAGATACGATCTCGCCGCGAAGCGGCTGGAGATGCGTAAACTCTTTACGGACCCCAAGACAGATGATGCAACACTTGTTGCCAAGCAGAAGGAGATAAGTGAACTTCGCCAGCAGCTACGAGACAAAAAAGCGCAAAAGAAGATCGAATGGCGTAAAATTCTCACTCCGGAGCAGATTGCTAAACTTGATCAGATGCCACATAGGCCGGGTGCCATGGGTCGTGGCATGAAGGATTATCACCACCATCATCACAACTTTGATAGCTGAAGCAGGGAGCGGGGCTAAAAATGAATCTTCTGTAATCAATTCGGAAGCAAACATAACAGAGAGTTTATTCAGAATGAAACGGTTGATCATGTTCACGGTGTTATTTGTTCTTGTGTTCATTATGACGGCCATTGCCGTGGACGAATCTTCATTAGTTCCTGTTAAGGCAGAAATCGCTGAACCGGCTACAGTCAAAGAAACCAGGGGAACGCACGTAAGTTTTACTGGAATTGTCAAAGCGATCAGCGATACCACGTTAATGGTTGAGCGGACTGTAAGAGATAAAGCGGAAACTCTGGAGTTCGCCTTGGATAAACCTGTCGAGAAAATCAAGATCGGGGATAAAGTAAAGGTCAGCTTCGTCAAAAAGGAAGGTAAATACATTGCAGCGCACGTTACGCTGGTTGTTAACAAAAAGATAATAAAGAAGGACACTCCGAAAACGAAATGATGAAAAACATTATAAAACTGACGATATGTTTACTTCTATTGTTTACAGTATCCGGCTCGCTTGAGGCAAAAGGGGAAAAGACCGTGGCTGTCTTGCCTTTTGCCGTACATAGTGCGGAAAGTATTGACTACGTAGGACAGGGCATTTGGGACATGCTTTCTTCCCGAATAGCTGTCACTGACAAGATAGAGGTCATCAGCAAAGACTCCGTCCTTCAAGCCATAAAAGGAAAGGAAGGGAAAGATCTGGCCATTCAAGATATTTACGGCCTCGGGAAAAAAATGAATGCCGAT
>Ga0187886_1000492_pt1 | contig 46360 bp, 37 predicted proteins | sample June2016WEW_20_1_FD_133001 | JGI IMG/M metagenome (GOLD analysis project Ga0187886, IMG submission 133001) | Peatland microbial communities from SPRUCE experiment site at the Marcell Experimental Forest, Minnesota, USA - June2016WEW_20_150 | ecosystem: Environmental > Terrestrial > Soil >... | reverse complement strand
GGGGAGGAACCTGGTAGTCTTCTTCCGCCCCCCCCAGAAGGCTGCGAACCCGGAGGATTTTCCAGAAACGCTCCTGGAATTCCTCGGCGGTGACCTTTTTCTTAGAATACTGATACTGGACGTGTTCCCCGGCCAGATCGCAAATCAGGATCTTTCTCTCCGGTGCAATCTTCTCCTCCAGGAGACGATCCGGGTCCATCTTTCCCCCGGCTATGTCCCGAGCGATCGTCCAGTTGCTCTGAGGAACCAGGGAGGCCAGGTACTTGATCTTGGTCGCCCGCGAGGGACGGTAAATCGCTTCGGTGATCAACCCATTCTCTTGGACCTTACGGATCGTGTCAATGGGGATAACCCATAAGGGGAACTGATCGGTCAATCGGATCGATGGCCGGGCCGCATCCAGCAGGAAGAGGAGCTGGTACGAGCAGTTTTCATCGAAAAAATAATAATCCGAGTAGATCCCATCCATCTCGTAGGTATGCATCAGGAGCCGTTTGATTTCCTCCCCGCTCAGGTTGAGAGGGTACTCCCAGATATCTCGGTGGTCGATATCACTGTATTCCTGCAGTTTCGCGTAGTAGGGAAGCATCGAAAAATATCCCGGGTAAAAACCGAAGAGCCCTTTGATGGCAAAGAGCGGACCGAAAGTTTCCCGGGTGACCGCAGAGTAATTGATGGATTGGGCCAGAGGCCTGCTCTTAGAGGTTGTGTCGACCGTCAGTAAGGTGTGCCCGAACATGGAAGCCGGACTGTTGATGTGGGCGGCCGGGAAAATCAGGGTAACTGAGGCCGGCTTGATCTGGTCCATTGTTTCCGAAAAACGGCGGCAATCCGGGACAGGCAGCCTGGACGGATCGATTTTCAATCTGTCGGCGAGCCAATGATAGCGGGCAATGAACCGACAGACGGGATGTTGTTTGTCATTTTCTTCCTGGGAGAAGAGGCTCCGCAGAGTGGCTTCGAGCTCTGCCTGGGGATCGTATTTCCCCGAGGGGGCCAGAAAGAAACGGGGATCATCGACGAGGCTGTGAAAGCCCGAGAATGTTTTTTTATAGTGCAGGAGGGTATGCCAGTAGGGATCTTTCGACAATTCCATTTGCTGCGCCGTAACGAGCAACGAGGAGAGGTAGGAAGATTCGTCGGCCTGAAGAGGAAAGCCAGGAAGCAGGAACAGCAGAAGGAGGATGAACCGTATTGGGAATGCGGACCAGATGAGCACCCCGCATTCCCCGGACATACGCTTCAAGGGATAAGGCCATCCCTAGATGGCTTCAGCGACAACCAGGATGTTTTGGACAACTTCGGAATGGGTGACTTTATCCGAGGTGTAAATATCGGAAAAATGGGCCTGCAGCTGGGAGCGGAAAGAGGCCTTTTTGACATCCGGTACTTCCATCAAAACCGCCAGGGTGTTCACATATTCTCCCTGCCCCCGGGCGATGTCCCTGGCCAGATTGTCCATATTTTCGGCTACGAAGGTATCTACCTTCTCGTTGTAGGTAAAACTTTTATACTGTTCGCAATTGGAAGTTCCCGAGGTGATGCCAAAGGTCTGGGTACCAAAGATCCCGTTGGTCGTTGCCGCAAGTGTCTGCGACATGAGTCCGTTCTGTCCTTCCCAAGCGATGGAACCTAGGCCGCAGCCAGTATTCTTCGGGTCAGCCGCCCAGCCCACCCCGACAAGAACAATCATCATCAACAGCACTGCAAACGTAACGACAACTGGCTTTTTCATTTTTTCCTCCTTCGGGCCATTTGATGTTGCCATAAAGTAAACCTATATCATCGGCTGAGAAAAAGTCAAGAAATATTCCTATTTACCGCACTCCATTCCGCCTCATCTTCCAGTGGGGCGGCTTCTGCGCGATAGGGGGTCAGGTCTTTATTCTTGCTATTTTCTAAGAATGAGAGTCGGATTGGTTCATGGCGAGAGCTTGTCAGATAATGCAGGAAAGAAAAGAGCAAAAGACAAGGCCTGCCCCCCACTTTATGAGCCCCACTTTTTACTCTTTCCCTTCCAAGCCTCAGCTGGCAGGCCCAGGCACTTTACCAGAGGTGAACCCCTTTTTCATGTTAACTATTTACAACATAAGGTAAGACAAAATTTCCATTGAAAATATTTTCTGGCTTGCTAATATTGTGTTTAATTACACCTTTTCCCCGAACCAACCGTCCTGAACTGGCTTTCAGGGAAAAATGGTGAACAGTGGTATCCACTTCTAAAAAAGAAAGGAGACGAAAATGAGAATCTGGGGAAGGAAATTTACCACCATATTTTTTCTTTTGGCACTCTTGCCGATCGTAGCTCTGGCCTCAAATGCCCTGGGCCAAGAGCCGAAAAGCAATCCGCTTTGGTCGAAAATTGACCGGCTTTCTTCGGAGGTGGAGGCACAATGTATTGCCTGGCGACGAGATATTCACCAGCATCCGGAACTCGGAAACCGTGAATTTCGGACCTCTAAATTGGTCGCGGACCATCTGCGGAAACTCGGGTTGGAAGTAAAAACTGAGGTGGCGCACACGGGTGTGGTTGGGATCCTGCGGGGAAAGCAGGAAACTCCCGTGGTCGCGCTCCGTGCGGATATGGATGCGCTCCCGGTAACGGAGGCTGTGGACGTCCCATTCGCCTCGAAGGTCAAAGCACAATATGAAGGCAAAGAGGTGGGGGTAATGCATGCCTGGTCATGATAATCACACGGCGATTCTGATGGCCGTTGCCGAAGTGCTCTCGAAATTAAAGGAGGAGCTTCCTGGTACCGTGAAGTTCATTTTTCAACCGGCGGAGGAAGGGGGTCCGAAAGGCGAGGAATGGGGCGCCTCCCTGATGGTTCGGGAAGGGGTCCTGGAGTCCCCGAAACCGGATGCAATTTTCGCCCTTCATGTGGGTGTGTGCCCTGCCCCAACTGGAACAATTTCGTACCGACCTGCAGGAATCATGGCGGGCGTAGACCGCCTGGGAATTGTTATCAAAGGAACCCAGACCCACGGAGCCCTTCCCTGGATGGGGATCGACCCGGTCGTGGTGGCTTCGCAGGTCGTAATGGGTCTGCAAACAATTGTCAGCCGTCAAACGAACCTGACAGTGACTCCAGTGGTTATTTCCGTCGGAACCTTTAACGCAGGGACGCGTTGGAATATTATTCCCGATAAAGTCGAAATGGGCGGTACAATTCGAGTGTTTGATTCCAAAATACAGAAAGAGATCCAGGAACGGATTCAGAAGACAGCCAAGATGATCGCGGAGAGCGCCGGAGCGAGCGCCGAGGTAACGATTGATTCAATGGTTCCCGTCACCTATAATGATCCTGATCTTACCAGCCAAATGATTCCAACTTTAGAGAGAGTTGCCGGTAGAGGAAAGGTATCTCTTGTACCTGCAACGACCGTTGGAGAAGACTTCTCTTACTTTTCGGAAAAGGTACCGGGGCTATTTTTCTTTCTTGGAATCACTCCCGAGGGCGGCAAGTGGGTGCCGAACCACTCCCCATACTTTTATGTAGATGAGAGGGCTTTAATTGTTGGCATCCGCGCGTTGGCAAACCTCACCGTCGATTATATGGCCAATAAATGAAGGTAGCGGGCAAACCGGTAACGCGCCGGCTACGAGCCAAGGTTGCGCCAGGGCAACGTGAACCTGTGGGATTGAAGAAATAGGGACCAAAGGCTAACTCAGAAAGGCAGGGTCATCATGGCTCTGCCTTTTCTTAATTTCTATATATTGTGAAGAAAGCATTTAAGAAAAAAGTACACGTCTCCACTATGATCCAAAACCTACCGAAATGGGTTTCTTTCGAATTGGCGGGAAAACTTCTTTCCTTTATACCGGTATTATGCGCAAATTTTTCAGCAGTTCATCTCAGCCATTATATTTCGCATTAATAATGGAATGATGATCGACTTCACATTTACCCCCCTCACCTTTATCCTCTCCCCCCGATGGGGGAGAGGAGAGGGTGAGGGGGAAAGGAGGAAGCCGCCATGAGATTCCTGGGGCAAAAGATCGTCGTTATTGGTGGAAGTTCCGGAATGGGTCTGGCCACAGCCAAGGCAGCTGCGGCTGAGGGGGCCAGGGTGGTCATTGCTAGCCGTTCGGAAGAAAAGCTACGCCAAGCGAAGGCTCAAATTCAGGGGAGCGTTGAAGTATTAACCGCAAACGTCATGGATGAGAAATCCATGCGGTCCTTTTTTGAGAAAGTGGGAGAGTTCGATCACCTAACCACACCCGGTAGCGAAGCGGTTATGGGGCCATTTCTTGAGCTGGATACCCAGGCAGCGAGAAAGGCCTTCGACAGTAAATTTTGGGGTCAGTACCACGCTGCGAAATACGGCGCCCCTAAAATTCGTGCCGGCGGCTCTATCACCTTCTTCTCCGGAATTTGGAGTCTAAGGCCGATACCCAGGGCATCGGTGGTCGCGGCCATCAATAGCGCAATTGAAGGGCTGGGGCGGGCCCTGGCCGTTGAGTTAGCACCGATCCGGGTCAACGTCGTTTCTCCGGGGATTGTGGATACTCCCCTTTACGGCGGGATGCCACCGGATAAGAGGGAAGCCATGTTTAAGCAGGTGGCCGCTTCTATCCCAGCAAAGAGGATCGGAAAGGCAGAAGAAATCGCGCAGACGGTTCTGTACTTGATGACAAACGGGTATACCACTGGCAGCACCTTGTGCGTGGATGGGGGAACGACACTGCGGTAACTCAGGAGGGAACCTGTTCTTTAACGTCCATTTTCAAACCTGCCAGAAAATCATCGACGTGAATATTCCACGGCCTGGAATCGATAGGCGTGACGATGGTTCGTTTGAACCATTGGGAATCTTCTCTTTTTTCCGTTAAATCGACGACGAAGGGTTGCGGGTAACGGGTCTTGGAATCTCGATAAATGAGCAGGACATTCGGGCGGAGCAGTTTTTCCTGGTTGACCGCGCAGACGATTCCGACCTCCTCCGAATCCAAGAGAACGGGAGTTCCGGTAGGATAAATTCCCACACATTGGATAAAACGTTCCACAAGAATCTGGTTAAAATCTTCCTTGCTCCCCTGGTAAATCATCCGAATTCCCTCGTGAAGGGGGATGGCTTTTTTATAAACCCGGTCCGTGGTAATCGCATCATAAACGTCGATAATCGCGGCGATTTGGCCGAAACGGCCAATTTCCTCACCCTTAAGACCATATGGATAGCCCCGGCCGTTGTATCGCTCGTGATGCTGGAGAGCCACATGCTTGGAGGCCTCGGAAATTCCTTTGGCTTTTTCGAGAAGTTCCAGAGTATAAAGAGGGTGTTTTTTGATCTCGCTGAATTCTTTCTCCGTCAGTTTTCCCGGCTTATTTAGGATTTCCGAGGGGATCCTCATTTTACCGACGTCATGGAGGAGCGCCCCGATTCCCATCTGCTCGAGTTCCTCCCGGCTAAAATTTAAATGCCGCCCCAGGGTCAGACAGAGGATGCACACGTTGATGGAATGGACAAAAGTATATTCATCATAGTCTTTAATCCGCGTCAGGCTAATCAGGGCGGCTTGATTGCTGAAGATGCTGTCAATCATGTTATTGACGACCCGCTTGACCCTTTCGCTCTCAATATTTTTCCCCAAGCGTACGTCTTGCAGGATGTCTCGGATGACAATTTGAGCTTCGCGTTGGACGGCCCGGGCCATTTCGATTTGTTTGGCCCAATGGGCCCCCTCTTCGGGTCTACCGGAAGGAAAATCAATTATCGTTTGCGGGGGAGGGGAAAGGGAGAGTTCTTGAAGGAGCGCTTGTTCTTCTTCGGTTCCGACGATTGGCTTTGGTGCAGCAGCAGAGTCTTTCTCCGGGGGCTGGCTGGCCAAAGTATCCCGGCCTTTTTCCGGGTCGATAAAAACCTCCTGGATGCCATAATCCCGCAGTTTTAGAATCTGCTTTTCGGAGGTAATCATCTTCTGGCTGGTCAGGAAAGGATGCTTAAACCAGGAGCGATCCACATCCACGATCAACATCCCGACTTCCAGATCTTCTATCTTGATTTTTTTCAAAGGGGGCTTGCTGGCGTCCATTTTCCCCACCGGCTTTTCAAAAATAGGATCTCCGATAATCTTATCGGCAGGTCGGCCAGGGAAATATAAGAAAAATTTTTAAATTATTTCAGGTAGGACGGCCATTCCATTCTATGGCCGCCTGATTTCCTCGGAGGTGAGGAACCGTGTCGGGAGCTTTCTCGATGGCTTGCGGATCCCCAGAAGGGGATGGAGTCAAGGGCCTCATTTTCCTGGCAAAAATTCCCTTGACAATATCATCTGGCTTGTTAAAATTAAATAGATTTTACCCCGTCTCTCATATTTTGGCTGCATAATCCCGATCTATTACCAAAGGCAAAAACCTCTCATTTCAATATTGAACAACACGGTCTTGATATTCAGTTCATCTTTCGCTCTATTTCTACCAAAGCCCTCTCCCCCACTGGGGGGGACGGATGAGGTGAGGGGGAACCAGTAGGATGTAAAAATTATTTTTACGTTTGTATTAATACAAACGTAATAAATGAAGTGACATCACCCCCTCCTTTACCCTGTGATGTAGTTAGATCTACTCCACAGGGCAAGCCCTCCCCCCTTGAGGGGGAGGGAAGGGTGGGGGGTAAGAAAAATTAATTCCTTATATTAGTACCAAGAACGACTCCCGGATCTTTATTTGGGCTCTTTAGATTCGGGTCTAGCAAATATTTAAACGCGGAGGTGAAAATGAGGACAGACAAAGATTATCAAAATCGACTGTACACCTACAAACGCAATATTTTCCTTCAAGGAGAAAAGGTTGGCCGGGACCATCCATCGTTCCAGTCGGGAATTAACGCCGTATCTGAGAGCTTCCGGGCAGCTCTTGACCCGCAGTATGAGCATTTATTTACCACAACCTCCCATCTCACCGGGAAAAAAGTAAACCGATTCAATTCTTTCCCGCGTTCCGTGGAAGACGTATTGAAGAAGGTTGAGTGTGTTCGTACCCTGGCCCAGAGACTGGGGGGATGTGCGCTACGCTGCGGGGGAATGGACACCCTCAGTGGTCTCTCGGTGGTAACCCGGGAAGTGGACGAAGAGTTCAAAACAGACTATCATTCCCGGTTTTTGAAGTTTTTACAACACATGCAGGACGATGATTTGGTCACGTCCATCCTCATAACAGACCCCAAAGGCGACAGGAGTTTAAGACCCCACCAGCAGGTGGACCCCGACATGTATCTACGCATCATAGAAAAGAAATCAGATGGGATCGTGGTCAATGGGGCGAAACTTTTTGGGGAGACGACAGTCCAGGATGAGATCACCGTAGGACCCACGAGGGCGATGACGGATAAGGATGGAGATTATGCCGTATCCTTCTCCGTTCCCGCTGATTATGAGGGAGTTACCATCTTGTGCAAACCGATAAAGGCACTCAAGAGAAATAAGATCAAAGCTCCCTATGCAGAGTATGGATATCCAGGGGTCACCATCACTGTCTTTGACAAAGTATTTATTCCTTGGGAGCGGGTCTGGCTTTGTGGGGAATGGAAATACGCGGGGCGGTTATCGTTCCTAATCGCTCTTTACCACAGAACCAGCTACTGCGGGTGCAAGGCTGCGGTGACCGATCTGATTTTGGGGACGGCAGCTCTCGTTGCCGAGTATAATGGGTTAGAGAAAGAGAAACATATTCGGGAGAAGCTCGCCCATCTGGCGGCTACGGCAGAAATGATTTATGCCTGTGGGGTAACCGGGGCCGTTAGAGCAAAAGCGGCCTCCTCCGGGACTTTTATCCCTGACCCCATCTATATAAACGCCGGGCGCTATCATGCGGGGATGAATATCTACAACGAGTTCGAAACCCTATCGGATATTTCCGCAGGGCAGGGGATCAACCTTCCTACCGAGGAGGATTTTGTGACTCCAGAATTGGATCGGTATACGAAAAAATATATCAAGCGCAAAGCCGATATCTCGGCCGAGAATATCTGGCGGCTATTTCGTATGGTTGATGAAATGCTCTACTCCGAGCAAGCTGGGTTTTGGCATGCAGCGGGTCTCCACGGGGGTGGCTCGCCCATCATGGAACGGCTTACCATTCTGGCCAACTACGATATGGAAGCGAAAAAAAGCCTGGTCAAACGTCTCGCTGGGATTAGCTGAAATGAGGTTGGGGGAGAGGCCAGGGGGGAGGGAGAGTGCCCATGCGCATCAAATGACAACTATTCAATGGTCCCGGTAGTAATTCGGCCCTCCCAATTTGTCAGGGGCCCAAGTAACTTTAAGCTTTGTTCAAAAAGTATGTGATGGAACTAGTTCATTCCTTTTTGCCGACCACATCATTGATCAAGCGATCCGTTAGGCCTAAATAATTTTGAGGCTCAAGCAATCCCCGAATTTCTTCCGGTGTGAAATACTTGTGAATTTCCGGAAGACTCTCGATGGATTCCTCAAAAGGAATTCCCTTTTCGTGGGATTTCATGGCCGCCTTATGGACAATGGCGTATCCGGTCTCTTTTTTCCCCGTTTCTCTGGAAAGCGCCAGCATTAGAGGTTCGGCCATGATCCAACCTTGGCTGATCCCCAGATTTCGTTTCATGTTTTCTTTTTTGACGGTTAGACCCTGCAAAACAAATTTGGCCTGATGCAACATCGTGCTGGCCAAGAGAGTCGTCTCCGGGATTACCAGGTCCTCTAAATAAAAGGGGCTGTGATCGCGGAGTTCCCGCATGTAAATCTCTGAGAAACCATGGGTGTTCGACCGAATTTTCTTGGCGAGTGCCTTGATGAATTCACAACGGTTGGGATTGCGCTTTTGCGGCATGGTGCTGGAACTGATCTGCTTTTCTGTATCAAAAGGCTCTTCCAGTTGAGCGAATTCATTTCTTTGAAAAAGGAATATTTCATCGGCGATTTTTTCAAAAGTTACACTCATCAGGGAAAGAAGTTGTAGAAACTCAGTCCATCTCTCTACCTGGGGCTGGATGGAAATTTTGGGAACCTCTAAGCCAAAGCGTTGCAAAACTCTCTCTTGCATTTCATAGCATTTTTCTCCAAAGAGGAAATAAAAGGAGGAAAAATTCCCTACCGCACCCGAAACCGTTCCCACTAAAATCCGTTTTCTGGCTTCCTGGAATCGGTCGATATGTTTGCCAACCATGTCGGACCAGATGGCTGCGTTAAAGCCAAAAGTAATAGGCAGGGCGTGCTGGCCGTGAGTGATTCCTGGCATAACCGTATTTCGATGGACATGAGCCATATGATTCAAATGAGACTGAATGTCGAGAAGGTCTTGCGCGAAAATATTCATAACTTTCTTTAGACGGAAGGCTAGGGTTGTATCAAAGAGGTCTTGAGTGGTTGCCCCATAATGGATATATTCGCCCGCGCCTTTCGTACAAACCTCTTTAAAGGCCCGGATCAGGGCGACACTCGCAAGCATCGTTTGATGATAGATCTCGGCAATCCTCTCGAGTTTAATATGGACCAGGTTTCCTTTGGCCTTGATTTCCTTGGCTGCCTCTGCTGGGATAAATCCTAAGTCCGCCTGAACTTCAGCCAAAGCGACTTCAAAATCGATCCACTCCTGGATGACCGACTTTTCCTCGAAGATCTCCCGAATTTCAGGACTGGCGAAATCTTGTCCGTAAATTTCAGAATCGATGATGTGCAAGGCCATCGGTGCCCCCTCCAATCAAAGGTTCAGGTAAATTTTGTTCTCGAGCCGTCCCCTGATATTCCTTGTCCGAATCAAAACATACACGGATCTGTTGAATCGTATATGTTTATCCGGGGCGGTAAATTGTTGACATTCAAGCCGAGTCCTTTTCCGCGCCCCCTCACCTTTATCCTCTCCCCCTTTAGGGGGAGAAGGTCGGGGTAAGGGGGAGAATCAAGGGAGAAGGTAATCTATTTATTGCTCCCGGTTAGAAGTACAGGCCACCTACTTCGGAGCTACTGTCCTTTGCCTTTATGGCCGGTCCGGAAGACAAGAGCATCATTGGCGGGTGCAGAAGGCTAATCTCCACCGAGATAGATTTTTCTAACTTGCTCTTGATGGATTAAATCCGATGTAGGACCGGAAAGCGCAATTTTACCGTTTTCCAGAATGAATCCATATTCTGCGGCTTTCAGGGCGATCCTGGCACTCTGCTCCACCAATAGAATCGTCTTTCCCTTGTCGTTAATCTGCTTTATGGCCCTAAAGACACCCTTGATAATCAAAGGAGCCAATCCAAGGGAAGGCTCGTCCAACATTAGAAGTTCAGGATCCGTCATCATGGCGCGGCCTATCGCGAGCATTTGTTGCTCACCACCGCTCATCGTGCTGCCTCTTTGCTTGAGACGATTCTCCAGAACGGGGAACAGCTGGAATACCTCTTGCATTCTCTCCTTAATAATCTGGGAGTCCTGCTCTAAATACGCCCCCATTTCCAGATTCTCCAGCACGGTCATTTCACATAAAATCTGTCGACCTTCAGGTACGTGAATAATTCTAAGCTTGGTAATCTGGTGAGGCGGTAAGCCCTGCAAGGGCTTCTGATTGAATTTGATCGTTCCTTCCTTTATCGGGGCCAGTCCTGAAATTGCCTTAAGGAGAGTCGTCTTGCCTGCCCCATTGGACCCTATGACGGATACGATGCTGCGACCCTTGACTTCAAATGAGACCCCGCGCAGACTCTCTACCTTGCCATAGAAAACATGTACGTTTGCTACCTGAAGCAAATCCTGATTGTTCATATCCCCATCCACCTAATACAAACGTAATAAATAAATTGACATCACCCCCTCCTTTACCCTGTGGAGTAGTTAGATCTACTCCACAGGGCAAGCCTTCCCCCCTTGAGAGGGAGGGGGGTAAAAAAAATTAATTCGTTTGTATTAGTCCATTTCGGGACCGAAATAAGCCTCGATGACTGCCCCGTTTCTCCTTATTTCTTCTGGTTTTCCCTCCGCAATGATTTGACCGAAATTCAACGCGATAATTCTCTCTGAAATATTCATGACCACTCGCATATCGTGCTCTATTAGCAATACGGTTACTCCTTCTTTGAGGATCGTCCGTATGAGGTGGGTGATTTCCTGTCGCTCTGCAGGGTTCAGACCGCCCACCGGCTCATCGAGAAGAAGAAGCTCCGGGTTCAGAGCTAACGCTCGAGCGATCTCGGTCTTTTTTTGTTCCCCATAAGCCAAATTGCTTACTACATCATCCTCTTTCCCTTTCAACCCGACGAATTTTATCAGCTCCCGCGATTTTTCTTTGAGTTTCCGGTCTCTTTCTATCCCGCTCTGGACGCCGAAAATTTGAGCCCATGATTGCGGACGTCCCTTACAATAAGAAGCGATGAGGACATTATTCATCACGGAAAGGGTGTGAAAGAGTTTTATGTTTTGAAAAGTACGGGCAATCCCTCTTTCAGCAATCCGGTTTGATTTTTCGTTGTGAACAGGTTGCCCCTTAAAAATGATGCTTCCACCGCTCACCCTATAGACCCCGGTGATCAGGTTAAACAGCGTCGTTTTGCCCGACCCATTGGGCCCTATAATGCTTAACAATTCATTCTCCTGGACATCAAAACAGACATCCTTCAGAGCTTCAAGCCCTCCGAAAAACTTGGACACATTTTCAATTTCAAGTATCTTGGCCATATTCTCGTCCAACCCCAACCCTGATTCAAGTAACCTGCCACGCGGAAGTCATATTGGAGATCTGTTGGGTTTCGAGTTTGCCAGGTTTATCCGGTTTTGGAACGAAGCAATCTCGCTAGTAAACTCTTCGGAGATGCCAATTTGATCGTGCCAATTCCTCTTGGAAAATAGATCATGCCCACAGCTAGAAAAAGTCCGTAGCCGATCATGCGATATTCTCCGAAAACCCTGAAGTATTCAGTGGCGAAAGTCAGAATCAGGACCGAAGCCGTTAGGCCAGGAATGCTCCGTTGCCCCCCAAATACAGCCATCACGAGGAAGCTGATCGAAACCCAGATGTTGAAATTTTCTGGATGGATGAAAGTAACGTAATGCGCATAAAGGCTGCCCCCGACCCCGGCGAAGATGGAACTAATTACGAAAGCAAGAACCCTGAAATAGGTGGTATTAATTCCCACGGCCTGGGCCGCCTCCTCTTGATCGAATATCGCCATCAATCTGAGGCCAACCGCTGATCTAACGATTCTGGACATGAGCCATAACGCGGCCAAAGCAAAAACCAAAATGAGATAATAATATTTTGCTGGCGAATCTAGAACCCATCCGCCTATGGCAGGAAATGGAATACCGATGATCCCATTGGGGCCATTCGTCAGACCACTCCACTGAAGCATCATCAACCATACGATCATGGAAAACCCGATCGTAGTCATAACGAGATAAAGTGCTGCTACTTTCAACGAAGGGATGGCGAGCAAAACTCCGGCAATTCCGGCTATGATGCCGGCCAACGGCAAAGCAATCCAGAAAGAAAGTCCCAATTTCACCGTGAGTAGCGCGGAAGCGTATGCGCCGATGCCGTAGAAAGCTGCATGACCGAGCGAGACCTGCCCAGAGAACCCGATCAATAACCCTAGGCCCAAAACCGTTATGAGGTTAATTCCGGAAAAAATAATTATGTGTAACACATAGTAACCGCAGAAGGCGGGCAGGAGAAGCAATAGAATTGCTACGAGGGCTATAATCATCCTGCTCCGCAACGTTTTTTCCTGCAAAACTCCTCCTGGGTCACTGCCTCTTTCCAAATAACCCGGTTGGTTTTACCATCAGCATGAAGATCAGCAAAGCAAACGCAATGGCATCTTTGTAGTCTGAAGAAACATAGACCCCACCCAAATTCTCGGCAACCCCCAGAATAAAACCCCCGATAAGAGTGCCGGGTACACTCATGATCCCGCCAAGTATGGCAGCGCTGAAGGCCTTGAGTCCGGTCATGAATCCCATATCAAAGGAGAAAAAATAAATGGGGCCGATCAATATGCCAGCCACCGCCCCCACTACGGAACTGATCACAAACGTGGCATATACTGTATGCGTGACGTTAATCCCTAGAAGGCTGGCCATATCCCTGTTCTCAGAAACAGCTCTCATCGCCTTGCCAAATTTAGTTTTGTAAAAGAAAAGCTGCAGAAGGGTAATGAGGGCGAGGGTAATGCCGAGAATCCACATATACTGCTTAGATATATAGATGTTGCCGATCGTAAATACCTTTTCCCCGAATACATCTGGGTATTTTTTGGCGTCTGGGCTGACCATGCGTACCATATTCTCCATGATCATACCGACGCCAATGGAAGCAATAGCAAAGGTTAAGTGGTCGGCTCTGTGGATTTTCTTGTAAACCAAGAAGGCCGTGATCACGGCGATCATGGCAGCCGCTACCAACACGATGAAGAAAATTGACACAGGATAGCGGCTCGTAAGGGAAAATCCTATGTAACCCATAAACGAGCCGACCATAAAAACATGACCCTGAGCAAAGTTTATGACGTATAGAGATCGATATACAATTGTAAACCCGAGGGCGACTAGGCCGTATATACCCCCGACCGAAAGCCCAACGACAATCGTCTGTATCAGGTTGTCCATTTGGGGTCACCGGCAACTTTTATCGATTAATACAAACGAATTAATTTTTTTTACCCCCCGCCCTCCCCTCCCCCTCAAGGGGGGAGGGCTTGCCCTGTGGCGTAGATCTAACTACTCCACAGGGTAAAGGAGGGGGTAATGTCACTTTATTTATTACGTTTGTATTAGTAAGGTTTCATCTTTTTTATGGGAAGGAACTTTCCATCCTTCACTTGCACAACGATCGTCTCCTTCACCACGGCATGTTCCTCATCAAAGTAATTATCTATCGATTGCCCAGGCTCTCTCCATTTTATCTTTCTGAGCGCGTCGCGAACTTTCGTTTTATCCATAGAAGCGGTCGTCTTCACAGCTCTGGGGAAACAGTTAGCCACAGCCGTATAAGCGATCCAGGCAGACATCGAGTCGGCTATGACCGTTGAATGCTTAAACTTTGTTTCGTATTTTGTTGCCCAGGCTTCCGTTTCATCCGATATGCGCCTGTTAAAATGCGATGCGCATACGGTTCCCTCCACAGCATCCCCCCCGAGCTTTATGTAGTTAACGTTCGACAATCCAGCCATACTGAAAATAGGTAAGCTCATGCCCAGTTTCTTCATCTGGATAGCGACCGCGGCGCCTTCCACCAGGGTTCCAAAAAGCCCTAAAGCATCAGGCTTTGCCTCCCGGATTTTTATCAATTGGGCATTGAAGTCCTTATCGCCCATCTGATATGATTCAACGATCACGGGCTTCAGACCTCCCTTTGCCAGGCCTTTGCTGAATTCATCCCTTCCGCCGCTGCCGAAATCGTTTCGATCATGTAATATCGCAAATCTTTTGTATCCCATGTCCATAGCGAGTTCTGAGATAACTTTCGCCTGCTTTTCATCATTCTGGATCATTGCGAAAGTCCATTGATTTTTCTGCCCCCTCGTAATTCTGGGATTCGAAGCCCCACACTCGATATAGGGGACTTTGGCCTTTTCGCAGATTTTGAAGTTCGCCAGGACGGTTGCACTGCCCCAACCCCCAATGACGACATCCACTTTATCCTGGTAGATTAGCCTCGTCATAGCGGAGACTGACTGGGCTGGGTCTGCTGCGTCATCAATCACGACAACTTCTAACTTTCTTCCCAGCAATCCACCTGCTTCGTTGATCTCGTCCACGGCCATTTTGTGGCCTTGCAGCATATTAATGCCAAAGGCGGCTCCCGGACCGGTAAGAGGAGCCAAAAACCCTACCTTAATGGGTTCTTTTGCATGCGCTATCCCGAAAATGGAAAAACAAAATATCAATATAACCCCACTCGCTAAAGCTCTCCGATCCATCACGACCCTCCTCCTATTGTTATATTACCGGGAGAGATAAATAGTTTCCATCCGAATTAGGGATACTCCCCCTCACCCCGCCCTCTCCCCCTACAGGGGGAGAGGGTTAGGGTGAGGGGCCGGAAAGCATAAGGTCCAAAAAGTAAACATATTGTTGTTCGGAGTAATAAGTTTCTGTAATTGCTCTACCGCCATTTTGCTATGGGTTGAAACTGCGATTTGGGGAATCCCAAGGGATTTTCTGGATCGGTTTATATTTTCTGCATTCCTCTTTAAATTCCAGGTTGGCTTCTTACGGCCTGTGAGTTCGCAGGTTTAGAAAAAGGATATTTTCTTCAATTTTTGATACTCTCCAGCCGGGATTCTTTCTGGAATAATCTGGAAGAGTTCTAACAGGACGTTGTCCGGCGCCATCACCATTACATATTTCCAGAAGCCAAAGTCAGTAATCCCTTTCCGAAAACTCATTCCCCTCGCCCTCATATGCGCCACGAGGCCGGTCAGATCATCCGTTTCAATCCCGAGATGATGAATCGTTCCAATCCTTTGATCCCGTGGCGGTTGGTCGTAAAAGTGGAGACGCCCCTGGCCGATGGTCAGGAAAACATTGCGTGACCCCGCCATCTCCAGGTCGGCGACAATCTCTCCTCCGAACATTTCTTGATAAAATTTTAAACTGGCGTTGATATGCATGGCAAACAGATGAGCATGATGGACATGATTTTTCATCTTCGATACCCTCCAATCTGTTCGATTTCAAAAAGCTGAGATCCCTGTCAGATCATGCCCGATGATCAGGGTGTGCATGCTTTCCGTTCCTTCCAGAGTGCTGACCGCCTCCAGGTCGCAAAGGTGGCGGATGACGTGATGGTCCGCTAGAATCCCTCTTCCTCCAAGGATATCCCGGGCCAGGCGCGCGATCTTCATCGCCTCCCGGACATTATTCAGCTTGGCCAGAGAGATTTGCGAATGCCTGGCCCTGTTTTGATCCATCAGCCTACCCAAATGATACGTGATCAACTGGGCCTTAGTGATTTCCACGATCATTTGCACCAGCCGATCCTGGACGAGCTGGTAAGAAGCGATCGGCTTTTTAAAGACCTTTCTTCTTTGAGCAAAATCTTGGGCTGCCTGAAAGCAGGCAATGGCTGAACCCAGTGCCCCGCAAGCCACCCCATACCGGGCGTAGTTCAGACACTGGAAGACGGACTTGAGGCCCCGGGCTTCTGGAAGCAGGTTTTCGGCGGGAATCGTACAATCTTTGAAGACCAGGAGAGAGGTGGGGGAGGTTCGGTAAGAAAATTTCCTCTGGATCCGTGTCGCCTGAAAGCCCGGCGTCCCTGCCTCTACTAAAAAAGCCCGGATCCCCTCATCCGTTTTTGCCCAAACCACGGCGACCTGGGCGATTGCCCCATGGGTGATCCACATTTTGGTCCCGTTGAGAATGTAGGCATTGCCCCGACTCTCCGCAAAGGTCGTCATCCCCGCGGGATCAGACCCAAAATCAGGTTCGGAAAGTCCAAAGCAACCGATGACTTCCCCTCGGGCCATTTTCGGAAGCCATTTTTTCTTCTGCTCCTCTGACCCGTAGGTGTAAACGGGATACATGACCAGTGAGTTCTGGACGGAGAACATGGCCCGGAGGCCGCTGTCGCAGCGCCCGAGTTCCTGGCAAATCAAGCCATAAATCGTATGATTTGCCTTTGGGCAACCATATCCCTCCACATGAATGCCGAACAAGGCCATCTCCGCCATTCGAGGGATCAGATTCACGGGAAAGGTGCCCTTATCGAAATGGTCCGCAATAACCGGCAGGCATTCTTCATCCACAAATTTTCGAACCAGATCCCGGAGAGATCGCTCCTCCTCCGTGAGCAGCGCATCCATCTCGAAGTAATCCACACTCTCGGTCTTTGCCATGAGTTTCATTCTCCCGGTAAGGGCTCTTTAAGAGGATAAAACTTTGCGCTTATTATATCACAATGCCAACGCCCCCCTTTGAACGGTAGGTTCTCCTTCTCTCTTTTTATGAAGAATAAAAAATTGATCCTCTTGGAAAACCTGGGTTAAGATAGGGTCGAAATATGAGGTTGGCGGGCCTATTCAGGGGGCCTATTTATGGAAAAAATTATTACCGGGAGAGACAAATAGTTTCCATCTGAATTAGGGATACTCCCCCTCACCCCGACCTCTCCCCCTACAGGGGGAGAGGGTTAGGGTGTGGGGGCCGGAAAGCATAAGGTCCAAAAAGCAAACATATTGTCTCTCGGAGTAATAAGTCAGGGATCAGCGCCTGAACCCTTGATCTCTAGAATCCTTGAACCCTTTTGGCATTTCGCCACTGCCTCGTTTCGGCGAGTGGGGTGAACCCGCCGCCTGAGCCTGCTTCCAGACGCCAGCGGCAACATCATTTCTCGCATGATGATCGCGGCCGAGGAAATAGTTGGCCCAGGAAGAGGTTTGATCCAGACCCCAGTTTCGGGGCGGAATGTAGCCTTTTTTGAGAGACGCCTCTTCGCCATACGGTTTGAGCCGGTCGTAGGCCCGGACATAAATGCACCTTTTCTTCCCTGGAAAAATTTCGCACCACCCTGCTGTGGAGCCTCCACATTGGCCGTTGAAGAGAAATTTCGGACACTGGGATTGGGGGCACAGAAAGGCCACCTCCGGAAGCGTGCAATCTCCGCAGCGGCGGCAGCGGGAGGTGAAAAACTTGATCCAGTATTCCAGCTCCGTAAATGGGCCTTCGAATCGCGACCCGTCCATCTTTTCACAGACCCGGCGGGCCCTCTTATAAAACGGAGCCTCCGGAACGAAAGCCCAGCGATGGAAAAAGCGCATGATGGCATAGCCGAGGCTCTTTGAGGGATGGCTACGCTTAAAGTTGGGAATATCTAAGTTAAGGCCTTTCTTCTCGTCCTTCTGGAAAAGATAAAAACCATCCTTCTGGGGAAAAGAAAACTCCCCAACCCACTCTTCCCACTTTTTGGAAAACTCCTTGGATTTCTCGATCACCCACTCCACATCTTCATAGCTTACGTGCGGTCCTCCGAGGTGGACGCCGTCGTATCCGATTCCCTTTAGGACCGCGATCAATTTAGCAGCCCTGGTCAATCGAGCGGTCCTTCCCTTATCGGGTGAAATGGACTCGTTCTCGATGATCCGGTAAAGATTGTCCGTCACCACGCACCCCGGTACCCCGTGGCGGTTCATGACTCCAGCCACGGTCTTGTTGAGGATATAAACATTGCCCAAGACCGGAATGCGAATTCCATTGTTGCGCATGAAGCGAAGGAGTTCGTCAAATTTGCGGGCATCGAACCCTACCTGGGTAATGACAAAGTCTGCCCCCATCCTCACCTTCTTGCAGAGCTTGTCATATTGGGCCATCACTTCCGATTCAGACTCTTTAAAAGGGGATATAGCGCACCCCTTGAAGAAGTGCGTGGGGGGACATGGCATTCCGCCACCTGGGGCCTTATCGTCTATGCATCGCCCCTCATTCATCTGGTTGATCAGATGAATCAGTTGGACCGAATCGAGGTCATACACAGGCTTGGCCTTTCCTTCAAACCCGTAGAGAGGGAAGTCCCCCGTCATGAGGAGAAGGTTGTGAATTCCCATGCGGTCCAGGGCGTACAGGATCGATTCAATCTGGTTCCGGTTCTTATCTTTACAGGTGAAGTGGATGATCGGGTTCAAGCCCAGGCGACAAATCTCCAGGCCGATCACATCCGGAGAGAGGGTGGGGTGGCCTCCCGGGTTATCTGTGATGGAGAGGGCGTGAACAAGTTTTCCCTGGACCGCCTTCTCGGCGAGGCCCAGGATCTGGTCCTGGGTCCTGCCCCGGGCTCCACGTCCCGGTACGAGTTCGAGGGTATAGATGAACTCCTTCTTTTCCAAGAGGGTCTCTTTAAAAAGGTTTTTGCCCATGGGTATCCAGTCTTCTTTTAGCTCTCTCCCTTCCCCTTGAGTCCTATCCGAGCTGCAGATGTCTGCCCACTTCTCTCTACTTTGTCATCCCAAAAAGGCCCCAGCCTTTACCAATTCTTGTTGCAGAAGATCTACATTCAAATCTCTTGGCGATACTCCTCTTTTGATTGAAAGTGCTGCAGCGGTGCCAATCGCCTGGCCCATGACGACTGCGGGCCCCATTACCCGCGCGGACGCTTGGGCCTCATGAGTACAACTAATGAATCGTCCAGCCATCAACAAATTTTCCACCTTCTGAGGAACCAAACACCTGTAAGGGATCGTGTAGAAATCTCCATCCTTCAGGTTAACATACCTTCTTCCCTTTACGGGGTCTACGATCTCAATGGGCCAGGCACAGGCTCCAATCCCATCGTGGAACTTTGTCCCTTGCAATACTTCGTCACCGGTCAACAAATGTTCCCCCATCACTCTTCGGGTTTCTCTTAAACCCACTTTCGCCGCAGTATCGATGACATCCGCATTCTCCATGCCTTCTATCTTATCTCTAAAAAACCTCCGCAAATCACGAACAACTTTTCTTCCATCCATGGCAGCTTGAGTAAGACGGTATGGGTCTAGGCCATTCACTGCCCATGGAATTCCAGCCCAATTGACCCAATAGGCGCCAGGTATCATGATGTTCTGTATAATCGCCTGGGGTCTGGTTATCTTATATTCCCCGGATCTTATCGCTTCTGCCGCTGCGGGATCGACCGTGCTACTCTTGAAATTTTCTCCCACATTTACAATGTGGAAAGCCATATCACAGGCTAGAAATCCGCCCAATCCATCCCCCAGTTCAAAGGGCACATTGGCGGATGCACAGACGTCACCATCGCCCGTACAATCCAATACCCTCTTTGCCAAGATGGCCTGACGTCCACCCTTATTTGCAACAAATACTCCTTTTATCGTATTTTTTTCTATAATTGGGTCAATCATTTGGGTGTAGTATAAAAGTTCGACGTTTGCTTTGGCCATTAGTTCATCTAAGACCATCTTTAGAATTTCTGGATTGAATGTAAAACTCGTTTTCGAACTTACCCCTTTTCGTTCGAGCAACATCCGGTGTATCTCTCCACCAATTCCTTGTACGATTTGTACCCTAGTTGGTCCACTTGTCGTATAGCCGCAGAAATTATTCACCATACCGGATGTTCCATTTCCGCCTAAACATCCAAAGTATTCCACAAGAAGTGTTCTTAAGCCCATTCTTCCGGATGCGACGGCCGCACCTACACCTGCCATCCCTCCCCCTACCACGAGAATATCAACGTCCCTGATGATAGGAATTTTCCGGGCCTGTTCTATAACAAACTCGCCATTCTTTTGTAGGGTAGTGCCTCCTGAAGCCATTCCAGGGTCAGGCCGAAATAGAGCACCACTTAATCCACCTACCCCTGTGGCAATTAGGCCCTTCAAGAATGTTCTCCTGCCGAAATTGAGTCTTTTAAAGATATTATCTGTACCTTTGTCACTTTTTTTCATTTTAGAGCCTCCTTTGAAGAAATACCCTACAGGGGCCGAGAGTCAGGGCTTGGAATATCACTTTTTGCTTACCGCTGTCTTCGCGATCCCCTTGCTGACGGCAGTATAATGAATTGGCAAATAATCCGCAATCTCTTTCAGAGTATATCCATGACTCCTGTAAGCAGCATGGATGTCTATATCTCTTTGGGCCTTCTCCCTCTGGCCGCTGAGTATCTTATTCCGCGCATTCCCGCCGGGGGTGAGATGATAGATGGCTAATTTCACCCCTTTTTCCCCTTGACGAATTTCGTCTGCGACGGGTAAACTTATTTTTGGAGAGCTTTTGACGGCATCGATCAAGTAGGATCATCAACGGGAAAGGAGGTGAGAACTTGAGGAAGGGATTTTGCAAAGCTGCGATCATCAGCATCTGTATCCTCGGCCTTGTTGCCATTGGGGTGAGCTATGGTCAGCAGAAAAAAGTAGGCGGGGGCGACATCAGGTTTGAAGCGAGAGGAAGTCCGGGGACGGTAACTTTTAGCCATGAGACCCACGTCAACCAGCATAAGCTCAAATGCACCGAATGCCATCCCAAAATATTCAAGATGAAAAAGGGCGAAGCCAAAATGCTCCAGTGTACCACTTGCCATGATGGTAAAACAGCTTTCAGCAATCGGGACCAAATGTTATGCACCAATTGCCACAAGTAGTAAATTTATTCTAAAGTCCAGAGACTTTAACTGGCGTTGGGTAAAGGCTCAACGCCAGTTTTTTTTGGTTAAAGATCAACCACAAATCGTGCCTGCTAGGCCATAAAAGAAACGATCCTATTACCCGGAGTTGATTCAAAGCATTAACAAATTTCAATACCTGGATTCCCGCCCTGCACCACACTAGGTACAGGGCCCGCTTCCCCGGGAAGGACGGGCTTTTTTCCTGTTGCGACACAGTCTCCTTTAGGGGGAGAGGGTCGGGATGAGGGGGAGAATATTTATCTTAGAGATCAGGGCGAAGGAGATGGAGAGATGGAGAAAACGAGAGTCGTCTATTTCACTGAACCTGGGAAAATCGAGATTGAGAAAATCCAGCTTCCCGAGCTAGGGCCGAATCAAGTGTTGGTGAAAACTCACCAGGCGTCCATTTGCGGGTCCGAGAGGTATTTCTATCGGGGGATCATCGTAAGGCCTCAGGATGAAGCCCGAGGAGGGCCGGGAACCTCTTTGGGTGAAGGGCGAAAAGATGAACGCCCCCGTCATGCCTACCCGCTGGGACCGGTGGGCCATGAAGGAGGGGGAACCATCGTCGAAAAAGGATCCGCCGTGCAAGAGTATCTGGGTGGCGGCAAGGTTTCCGTGGGAGATCGTGTGGGAAGTCTCGTTTATCCGACTTTCACAGATTACTGGGTTATTGATGTCAGCCATGTGCAGCCAATTCCGCAAGGGGTTCCTTTTGAGGTCGGGTGTCTTTATGAACCGTTGGGATGTGCCGCTTGGGCAGCAATCCATATGGGCGTAAAATTGGGCGACGTGGTCGCTATCAATGGAGTGGGCTTTGCCGGCAACATTATGCTCCAGGGAGTAATCAAAGCCGGGGCCTCCAAGGTGATTGCAGTGGACGTGGTTACGAGCAAGCTGGATGTAGCTAGGAAGCTTGGAGCGGACTATGTGATCGACGCCAACGAGGTAGATCCAGTGGAAAAGGTAAATGAGATTACTCATGGGGAAGGGGTCGACGTGGCTGCAGAGGCGGTAGGAGGAACCGGCATAGGAATTCAACTGGCTCTAAGGATGGTCCGGCATAATGGGATTCTGGCATTCTATGGAGATAACTATATCCCGGTCAAGGAATTTTGTTTCAACAAATTCCATGAGGACGGTCTGGAAGTCCGAAATCTCAATGCGGTCCATTATACAAAGCTGCGGTCGGTAGAAAATATGCGTGAGGCGTATCGGGCGGTCCAGAGGGGGGTCTTCAATTTGGACGTCGTCTTTGAGAATTCAAGGCGCTACCGATTGGATGACATTGCCGAGGTATTCAAAAATGAAACCAAGGATGTCGGCCGGCAGAGTTCGCTTAAAACCTTGATTATTCCGTGATCATATGGCAAAACAAATTTTACATGACGGGTTCGTCACCCGCGAATCCCGCCTAGGCGGGGAAAATGCCCCCCCACCCATCCCCTCCCCCTTGAGGGGGGAGGGCAAGGGAGGGGGTGGCAAAACTATTTTCAACCCAACAAAGTGAATATCATTGAAGTTAAAAACTTGACAAAACAATTTGACGGCTTTACGGCTGTGGATGACGTTTCCTTTACCGTAGCTAGGGGAGAAATTTTTGCATTTTTAGGCCCCAACGGAGCCGGGAAGTCCACGACGATCAAAATGCTCACCACCCTCCTTCGGCCGACTAGCGGAGAAATTGAGCTAAATGGATATAATCCCCGGCGTCATCCTGACAAGGTACGCTGTTCTTTTGGAATTGTGTTCCAAGACCCTAGTCTAGATGATGAGCTTACTGCCTACGAGAATATGGAATTTCACGGTGTGCTCTATGGCCTGCCCAAAAAGATTCGTCGCGAGAGAATTGAGCTGTTACTGAAATACATGGACCTCTGGGATCGGAAGAATAGCCTGGTTAAACAATTTTCCGGGGGCATGAAGCGCAGACTCGAAATTGCTCGAGGACTGTTACACCACCCGGAAATTTTATTTTTGGACGAACCAACGCTAGGCCTTGACCCTCAAACCAGAAATCATGTCTGGAATTATCTGCGGGAACTTAATAAATCTGAAGGCATCACCGTGTTTTTTACTACTCACTACATGGAGGAGGCAGACCGAATTGCTCAGCGTATTGCCATTATTGATCAGGGCAAAATTATTTCCATCGGCACACCTCAAGAATTGAAAGCCCAGACTGGCACCCCTTCATTAGAAGACGCTTTTTTGGCGCTTACGGGGAAAACCATTCGTGAAGAAGAAGGTAGCTCGCTGGATAGAATGCGGCTCATTCGGCGGCTGATAAGGAGATGACCCGTGAAAACCATGTATATTTTATGGCTTCGACAGTTAAAGCGCTATATTCGATCTAGATCCAGGATCATTGGTTCTCTAGGACAACCCGTACTGTTTTTATTGTCTCTAGGGTATGGTTTTGGGCCGGTCTTCCAGCGAGCGGGGCAAGGTAATTACCTTGAGTTTTTAGCCCCCGGGGTTATCGGGATGAGCATTATTTTTACCGCATTTTTTTCTGGCATGGAAATCATTTGGGACCGTCAGTTTGGCTTCCTTAAAGAAACATTAGTTGCGCCGGTCTCCCGTCTATATATTATGATTGGCAGAACATTGGGTGGCGCAACCGTAGCTGTCATTCAGGGAATTATTGTTTTCCTGATTTGTCTGATTGTGGGTTTTCGCCCTTACCAGTGGACTTTAGTTCCGGCAGCCGTTCTCACAATGGCTCTTGTGGCCCTATTATTTACTGCGTTGGGTACCGCGATCGCTTCTCGCCTTCAGGATATGCAAGGATTTCAGCTGATCATGAACTTTTTAGTTATGCCCATGTTCTTTCTATCGGGAGCCCTCTTTCCTTTGCAAGGGTTGCCAGGTATGATTGTCACGATTGCAAAATTTGATCCGCTATCTTATGGCGTCGATGCCTTTCGCGCCTTACTCATCAATCGGGCACACTTTGGATTGGCCACAGATCTTGCAGTTTTGACAATGATTACCCTATTTTTCTTAACGATTGGAAGTTATTTTTTCTCTAGAATACAAGTTTAATTCTTCTTTATGCGCTCCCGCTCGCGGCTCTGAACAAAACTTTCGCTAATCAGGTACAGGCCCGGAAGGACAAAGAGGGTCAGAAGGGTGGAGGTGAAGAGCCCTCCCACCACGACCGTCGCCAGGGGGCGCTGCACCTCGGCTCCCACTCCCCGGGCCAGGAGCAGAGGAAACAGTCCGAGGATGGCTACCATGGCGGTAATGAGGATCGGCCGGAGGCGAAGCAGGCAGCCCCGGCGCACCACTTCATCGAGGGGCCGCCCCTCTCCCTGCAGCTGCCGGAAGTAAGCAACGAGCACAACTCCATTCAGCATGGCCACCCCAAATACGGCGAGGAACCCCACTGCGGCCGGCACGGACAGGTTCTGTCCGGAGAAGAACAGGGCAAAGAGGCCTCCGATAATCGAAAGAGGTACACCCGTAAGGATGAGGAAGGAATGCCGCAGGGATTTAAACTCCGTATACAGAAGGGCCAGGATCAGGATCACCGTTAAAGGAATAATGATCGAGAGCGTGTGCATGGCCCGCCGCTGATTTTCGAACTGTCCTCCCCAGTCCATGTAATACCCAGGGGGGAATTTCACGGTTCCGGTGATCTTCCTCTGCGCGTCGGCCACGAAACTCCCCAGGTCCCGGCCCTCCACGTTCGAGTGGACGATGATGAGGCGTGCCAGGTTCTCTCGCCAGATCCTGGCTACCCCCGTTGAGACTGTCGCTTCCGCGACCCGGGAAAGGGGGATCAGCGTACCTTCCGGCGTGCGCAGAGGGCCAGCTTCTTGATGACCCCATCCGTGTGCATCAATTTCCGGATGGAATCAACTCTTTCGTTGTTGATGCAAGAGATTTCGCAGATATCTTCTCTTTTTGCTCTTCCCATTCTTCGGCCTCTTATGTGAATGAATGCTCATCTATTAACTTATTAGTCCTGTGTAGTCAAGACCTATTGCGTGCTATTCACACATGTTTCCGAACTCGGTACCGATTTTGTAAGAGATTATCGTGAATTCCTAAGGATAAAGAGGACAGATAAGGAGCCTTAAGGGCGGATAGGTCTAGAGATTGGCAGCCTCATCCCTTTTGTGCCCGTGCCGGGAGCTCCAGAGATCCCGGATCCAGGCCCAGGGGGTCATGCGCTTGCCTTCCACCAGCCCATAGAGGCTCGGAAGGACGACCAGCGTGAGGATCGTAGAGGTGATGAGGCCGCCAATCAGCACGATGGCCAGGGGTTGTTGCATCTCGGCGCCTGAGCCCCAACCGATGGCCAGGGGCAGGACCGCCAAAGAGGCGCACAGTGCGGTCATCAGGACCGGCCGCATTCGGATCCGTCCGCCTTCCAGAGCAACCTCGTCCAGGGGCAAGCCCTGCGCCTTGAGGTGGTTGAGATAGTCCACCAGGATCACTCCCTTTTGCACCGAGAGCCCGAAATGGACGACCAGGCCGATGAGGGAGGATACGTTGAAGGTGTGGCGGGTGATCAAAAGCGCCAGGATACCCCCCATCAGGCCCAGAGGGATGGTGAACATGATGAGGAAGGCCTGGCGGAAGGAGTGGAATCCCATGTAGAGCAGCATGAAGACCAGGAGGGCGGAAATCGAAAAGATTATGATCATCTGCCGCATGAGCTCTTGCTGCTTTTCGTACTTGCCGCCGAAGACGACGAAATAATCCTTGGGGAAATCGACGGCCTTCAGCTTCTCCTTGATCTCCTTCACCACCGACCCCATATCCCTCCCGGATACATTGCACAGGACCTGGGAGAGCCGCACCATATTCTCCCGCTGGATGCTGCTGGGTCCGGCCGTCTGGGTGATATCCGCCACCCCGTTCAAAGGGACTCGGGCCCCGACAGGGGTATTGATCAGGATGTCGCCGATCTTGTCGATATCGTTGCGGAATTTCTCCTCCAGGCGAACGAAGACCTTGTATTCCTTCTGGTCTCTGAGCACAGTGGTTACGGCCTTTCCTTCGAGGGCGGTCTCCACCCCGTCCTTGATCTGTTCCACGCTGAGACCATACCGGCTGGCTCTCTTCCGATCCACCTGCACCGTGACTTGAGGCGCCCCTGCTGTTTGTCGTACGCGGGAATCGACGACCCCTCTGACCTCCTTTGCGATGGCCTCCACCTCCCTTGCCTTTTGCTGGAGGATGTCGAGGTTGGGGCCGAAGATCTTGATCGCTAAGGGAGCCGAGACCCCGGCCATGGCCTCCTCGATTCGGAGCGCGAGGGGTTGAGTGAAGGAGACCCCGACGCCGGGGATATTCCTGGTCCGTTCCCGGATCCAGTCGGTAACCTCTTCGATCGTTTTGGTCCTCTTGTTGAAGGGCACCAATTGGCCATGGATCTCGGCCACGTTCACCCCATGGGTGTGCTCGGCCTGTTCGGCCCGGCCTGACCTTTGAACCACCATCTCTACATCCGGGGCCTTGGTCATGATCTGGGAGATTTGATTGGTAACCTCCGCCATCTCGGGCAGAGAGGTTCCGGGCGGCATCACCGCCTGGACCATTACTGCTCCCTCATCAAGGCTCGGCAAAAGCTCGGTGCCAATAAAGGGGATCAGAAAGAGGGTCAAGGCAAAGAGCCCGTAAACGGCCAGAGCGACCTTCCTGGGATTCCGGATCGAAACCCGAAGCAGGGGGTCGTAACGCTTGAGGCAGGCACGGGTGAGCCAACTTTCCTCGCTTTGATTCGATACCGTCCTACCGATGAGCAGATAACAAAGGACTGGGGTGAGGGTGAGAGAGAGGACCAGGCCGACCAGCATGGAGACCACTACGGTGAAGGCAAAGGGGCCGAAAATCTTACCTTCCAAGCCGGTCAAAAAGAGGAGGGGGAGAAAGACCGCAATGATCATGAGGGTGGTATAGATGATGGGCCGTCTGACTTCCACCGACCCCTCGACGGTGGCCGTGTACGGGTCCTCGTGTCGAATGCGCATATGGCGATAGATATTCTCCGTAACCACGATGGAGTCATCGACCATGATGCCGAGCACGACCGCCAGCCCCCCCAGGGACATGATGTTGATGGTGATATGGAAGAGCTTCATGAAGATGAAGGTGATGACGAAAGCCACCGGAATGGTGAGAGAAGGGATAAAGGTGGGGCGAACGCTGCCCAGGAATAGAAGGATGATGAAAACCACCGCGATCGACCCGATGAGGAGCGCCTCCACCAGATTGCGAATGGCGAGATTGATGAGCTCGGACTGGTCGAAGAAGATCTTGAGGGCGACCCCTTTGGGCAGAAATCCCCGGGTTTCCTCAATGGCCTTCTTAATGTCCTTGATCACCGGCATGGTGTCCAGGCCGAATTGCTTGAAGATGGTGACCGCTACGACCTCCTGGCCATTGACGATGGCTACGCCCCTTCGGATCTGGCCTCCCTCCTGGATGGCGGCCACATCGCGGAGGTAAACCGGGGTGGAGTGGCGAGTGGCGACAACCACCTCATTGAGGTCTGCCAGCTTGTTCAGTCTCCCCAGGCCGCGGACCGTGAATTCCAGGGGGCCATCGATCACAATGCCCCCGGAGAAGTTCTCGTTATTGTCGCGGAGGGCCGTCACCACTTCATCGATCGTAACGTCGTGGCCTTTGAGCTTGTTCAAGTCGAGCAGTACCTGGTATTGCCGGATTTCCCCCCCGAAATTGAGCAGCTTCGATACGCCGGGGATGGTCTGCAAGCGGTAGCGGATGAGATAATCTGCCAGCTCCCGTTTGTCACGGGGAGAAAGGTCCCCCTCGATGTAAAACTCCAGCACCTCGCTGAGCCGGGACTGGGCGGAGCCGATGACGGGGGGCTCGGTTCCAACCGGAAGGAGAGGGGTGACGGCGGCCAACCTCTCAGCGAGCCATTGCCGGGCCAGATAGTAATTGGTGCCCCACTTGAATTCCGCTGTTACGGTAGCGAGCTCGATTCCCGAATCGGAGCGAACTCGCGTCACGTTGGGCATGGCGCGCAGTGCACTTTCTACGGGACGAGCAATGAGGGTCTCCACATCCTGAGACGCCATGCCGTGATTTTCTATGACCACCGTGATGACCGGGGAGCTGAGATCAGGGAGAAGGTCGGTGGAGAGAGAAAGAAAGGCACCTACGCCGACGGCGGTAACCAGACCTACCAGCATGAGCAAAAGCACCCGATGTTCCAGAGAAGCAATGACGATCTTCTTCAGCATAGCCTATTCCTAATCATCTCTAATCGACCCTAATCGACGAGTTCCTCCCTTGCGGGGCCGGCCTTCCTATCCTTATCCAAGGGAATACGTCTAATGTTCGTGTCCCTCATGCTCCGCGTGAGTCCCTGAGACCCCGGCCCCTTTCATTGCCTGGGCCTTCAACTGGAAAGCCCCGTTGGTGACCACCTCCTCCTCTTCCCCGAGGCCACTGGTGACTTCCACCTTGCTATCCAGTTTGGTGCTGATTTCGATCATTCTCTTTTCATACCCACCCCCCACTTTTACAAAAACCGCCTTTTGCCCCTCTTCATCCAGGACCGCTGTCTTGGGAATACTGATGACATTCTTCTGGACCCCGGTGATAATCTGGGCCTCTCCGAACATCTCGGGCTTGAGAAGCAGGGATTTATTCTCGATTTCCGCCCGGATCCTTACGGTGCGGGTGTGAGGGTCAATCACCGGGGAGATGTAACTGACGCGACCCTTAAAAGATTGATCGGGGTAGGGGAGCACCTGGAGCCTCACCTCTTGCCCCAACTTCATCTGCGGCAGGAGATTCTCATAAATGTCGGCAAACATCCAAACCTTGGAGAGGTCCATGATGGTGAAGAGATCCGTGTGTTCATCGACCAATTCGCCTACATTGACCTTTCTTTCGACGACGGTTCCACTGAGGGGAGCATAGATTTGATAGTGGGAAGAGTCCTCGTGATATAGCTCATCGGGCTTTATGCCCATGACTAACAAGGCTTGTTTGGTCCTCTGAAAGTCTACCGTTGCAGTTTTGTATTCTGCCTCCCGTGCCTGGACCTCCCTCTGGTAATTGATATTCTTCACATATTCATACTCCGCCTTGGCCCTCTCATACTCTGCCTCTGCGCTTTCCACGTCCTTCTTGGCAGCGATCTTGTTCTCGTAGAGCCGCTTCTGTCTCTCCAGCGACTTTTCCGCCAACTCCACCCGGCTCTTAGCCTGGAGGATCTCCACCTGGGACTCCTGCTTCCTTTGCCGCTCCAGATTGGCTTGGGCCAGCTCCATCCGCGCCTTGGCCTGGATCAGATTGGATCTGGCCTCCCCTGCCTCGGAGCTGGAGATGAGGGTCAGGGGTTGCCCCGCTTTGACGAAATCCCCGGGATTTACGAATACTCGGATCGCCCTCCCTTTCACCTTGGAGCCGACTTTGGCAGAGCGATTCATATCAGCACTGATCGTCGCCGGGGCGTTAATGACCGTCGGCATGTCACCCACAGCGACCTTTTCCGTTGCCAGCTTGATAAGGGCTTTGGTCGCGTCATCGATATGGATCAGGCCGGCGGGCTCTTTATGCCCGTGTTCTTCGCCCTCATGCTCGCCATGTCCTTCGCCCGCATGCTTACCGTGTTCCTCTCCCGCATGTTCCACCGCACCGTGGGCCGGTGCCTTCTCTGCCACCTGGGGGCCTCTGTTGCAGCCATATACGAGGAGAAATGTCGCCATGCAGAACAGGAAGGCAATAGCCCACAGGTACGAAAGATCCCTCATCTTTTCATTCATCTTTGCTTTCCTCTCCCGGCGCTGAAGGCCCTGGCTTCCTCTCATTTCCGGTTCCTCTCCAACACGGAACTCACTCCGCTTGCTAATCCGATTAGGACCCGCCTCCGGTAGCCCGCTCCAGGGCTGCCTCAGCCACCTTCAATTCGAAGAGCGCCTGTTGATAATCCAGAAAGGTTTGACGAGCGGTCCGCTGGGCATCGATGAGGTCCAGGATGCCAGAAGCTCCCTCCCGATAGCTGATTTCTGCAATTTTCCTGCTCTCTTCCGCCTTTCTCAGGAGTTCCTTGGTAAAGACCTGAACCAGATTGCTGGCGATAACATAGTCCTGATAGGCTTCGGTTACGGAGCGATTGGTCTCATTCTGTAGATTCTTGAGTTCTGCCTCGGCGCGAATCTTCTCCGCCGATGCGGTGGTGATCGCCCCCTTTTGCTGGTACCAGATGGGAAGGGGCAGCGATAGCGCCACTCCTACATAATCCTTATCGAACTCCCAGTTGTAGAAACCGGTTACCGTGACGCCGGGAATTCGGGAGGCCTTTGCCTCATCAATCAGACGGGCTTGCCTTTGCACCAAATACTTCTGCTCCTGGATCAAGGGATGCTGCTCCAGGGCCTTCTGGATCAGAGCTTCGAGGCTGAAATCGTGGCGGCCTAATTCCAGCTCGCCTGCCACATCCATGGGGTTGGATCCTGACCTGCCCATCAAGGTATTAAGGTTAGTCTTGGCCAGGGAGAGCTTGGTGGCTGCCTTTAGCACTTCATTGGATGCTCGGGCGAACTCCACCTGGGCTTTAATCAATTCGAATTCAGGGGCCTCTCCCGCCTCCACTCGGATCTTGGCGATAGAGAGAAGGGTTCGGGCGGATTTCTCATTATCCTGGGCAACCTCCAGGTTTTTCTTCGCCAAAAGGATATTATAGAAGGCCCGCTTGACTTCAAAAACGAAATTGAGCAGGAGGGTTTCTCTCTCATAGGAGATGGCCTTGAGGTCCATTTCTGCCGCCTGACGACGATATTTTCGCTTCGAGGGGTTCTCAAGAAGCTGCCTCAACTCGACACCTCCCTCATTCTGCCCCGGGGCCAAACGAACGATGCGGTCGTATCTCCCTCCGATCTCAGGATTGGGAAAGGCCTTGGCAGAGAGGACCTCCCCCTCCCCAGCCTTGATCTTGGCCTCCCAGGCAGTGATTAAGGGATTGTCGGTTAGGGCTATTCGTAAAACGTCAGAAAGGGTGAGGGGCTCTTGGGCCGCACCAAGCCCTTCCCCCGTAAGGAAGAAAAAAAGAGAGGAGAAGGAGAAGAGGACCACCCCGGCCCAGGCTTGGGAATGCAGTCTTTTCATGGAATATCCTCCTTTGCAAATCGCCTCAAACCAGGCATCGTATGATCCTTTCGAGCTGACAGTGGAGGAAGAGGGGATCGAGCCACAGTTCCAGTAGGGACAAGAGGAGAAAGGAGAAACCCGCGAAGGCTACCAGGCTGAGGAGGGGACTTGCCGGAGGGGAGGCGACCTGATGCCTTGCCGTATCCTGGTCGCAGAAGCGAAGGATGTTGCGAATTCTTCTCTCTACGAAAGTGGAGGGAACGGGATGAAGAAAGGCGGATTGGAGTATCGCCTGAATCCCCGCATCTTTTCTCCCCAGCATCGCCTTTCGGATGCGGAAGAGGGCCTCGGCGAGATCCAGGGGCCTTGTCGCCCGCTGGATGGCGATCTCATCGCAGAGCAATTCTACCTCCTCCTTCCACCACCGAAATAGGGCCTGCGCAATCGCCTCGGCAAGGGTCAGACCGGGAGAAGGCTTTGTCCTTGGTTCCTCCGCTGCGGAATTCACTGGACATGAAAGGTTGTTCCCCATAAAGGCACTCAAAAAAAGATTAAAGACAGAATCAGATTTTTCATGATTCTCCCTCATCTCAGGACTTGGTTATGCTCCAATTTCCCCGAGGAGCTTTCAACGCGGCAAGAAACGATCTCGTGAATGGATGGCGACCAGACTTTAATTCTGCGGTGGCTTGTAGATAGAAGAAGAGATCTGGGAGAAGGCTATGTGAAGGGGCGGAAGCTTGAATAGGATGACTGTGAGAGGAATCCCGATATCATTGGAAGAGGTGGATGTAGCAATCGTGAAGCATATGGGGCAGAAATGGTGAACGCTCCCGTGGTCCGAAGAGGACGGGTGACTTGGTTGGGCATCGTTTTCCGATCTGGTTCCATTTCCTCCCAGAAAATGTTCACATGGGATCTCGATGCCCCCACCCGGGCAGGGTGAACCCCTGGCAAAATCGTCACAGACCATGCTGTCGAGGAAAGGAGCAGCAAAAAAAGGCAGCAAAATCACTACCGTGGTCAAATGCCGATATTTCGATTGGCCTATCTTCATAAGCCTGAACGATCACCCGAAAGAATTTCGTTCATTGCACCCTAATAAAAACTATTATAAAGGTCCGGCCGCCCATTTGCAAGTCTTTTTTCAGGTCTCCTATGTTGTCCCCTTTCCCGAAGATTTGACCCCCTTACCCGCTCGCCTGGCGCCTTGCGCTTTATTCAGTTATCTGGGCCTTTTGCAATTTACCGCTAAAATCGATGAAAACGGATTTGATCTCGGTAAACTCATGGATGGCTTCTGTTCCTGCTTCCCGAGCGCCATTTCCGGTATTCTTCACCCCTCCGAAGGGGAGATGAACTTCCGCTCCAATCGTGGGGGCGTTGATATACGTTACGCCGGCCTCCAGGTCTTCCATGGCTCGGAAAGCGGTGTTGACGTTAGAGGTATAGATGGACGATGAAAGACCATACTCTACATCATTGGCAACTTTCACGGCCTCTTCGTAGCTTCGAACCTTCACCACCGACAGTACGGGGCCGAAGATTTCTTCCTTCGTGATTCTCATTCCATGCCTGGCTTCAAAGATGGTGGGCTCGATGAAAAAACCCTTATCGTACTGGACGCCGGTCTGTTTCCTGCCGCCGCAGAGTATTTTCGCTCCCTCTTCGATCCCGATTTGAATGTATTTCAATACCTTATTTTCCTGTTCGGCGCTGGCGACCGGGCCAACGTCCACGGCCGGATCCAGGGGATTCCCGACCTTGAGCCCCTTGGTTCTGACTAATAACTTTTCCAGCAATTCATCGTACACCTTTTCCTGCACGATTAATCGGCTGGTAGCGGTGCATCGCTGTCCGGCAGTCCCGAAAGCCCCAAACAGAACTCCTTCGAGGGCCAGATCCATTCGAGCATCGTCCATGACGATTTGCGGGTTCTTGCCCCCCAATTCCAGCCCCACTTTTTTTAGCATTCTTGCGGCCTTTGAATAAATATCTTTTCCGGCAGCCACACTGCCCGTGAATGAGACTGCCCGAATGCTGGGATGTTGGACGATGGCATCACCCACAACTTCGGCAGGTCCGGTCACCATGTTCAAGACGCCGGCAGGAAGCCCGGCCTGCTCGAGGATTTCTGCCAGCGTGGCGGCGCAAAGAGGCGTCAACGTGGCAGGTTTGTAGACAATTGTGTTCCCGGTGATCAAGGCGGCACCCAATTTCCAGCACGGGACGGCCATGGGGAAATTCCAGGGAGTAATGCAGCCCACGACGCCGATGGGTTGCTTTAGGGTAAGGCATACTTTATTTGGCAATTCAGAAGGGGTTGTTTCTCCCAACAACCTCCTTCCTTCTCCTGAAATATACTCGAGGAAATCGATGGCCTCTTGCACATCGCCTTTTCCTTCGGCGATGACCTTGCCCATCTCCTGGGTCACCAATTTCCCGAGTTCATCCTTTCTCGCCCGCATGATCGCCGCTGCTTTCAGCAGAATTTCCCCCCTTTTGGGCGGCGGGAACTTCTTCCACCGGGGAAAGGCTTTTTCGGCCGCCTCGATCGCTTTGAGCACGTCTTTCTGTGTCCCCACCTGGAATGTGGCCAGAGTTTCTCCTGTTGCCGGATTTCTCGTCGGGAAAGCTTTCCCACTATCAGATTTGATCCATCCTCCGTTGATGTATAATCCGTATTCTTTCATGGCGAGCCCCTTTTCATTCAGAGAATTACCGTATATTATTATTATAGAGTAATTGGGGAAGGATTCTTATCTTTAAATTCTCAGGGGGCTCATTCCAAGCCAAAAAAAAAATGGAGACGCCTGTCTAATAAGCAGAAATAAAGGGGAAGGAGGAAAACGATGCCCGTGGTTCTGGAGATATTTTCTGATTACATCTGACCCTGGTGTTATTTCAGTACCGGGCGTATTGAGCGGTTGCACAAGAATTATGAAGTTGGAATCCGATGGAGGGCCTTTCCTCTCCACCCCGAAATACCCGAGGAAGGGCTTACGCTCGAAGAACTTTTTGCTGGAAGAAAGTTGGACATGGATGCAATGAGGCTGCGCTTAAAGAAGGTCGCGGAAGAACTGGGTTTGCCCCTCGGCAATCGAAAAATGACCTTCAACAGCCGGCTCGCTCAGGAGTTAGCCAAGTGGGCGGAAACCCAGGGAAAGGGGGATGAATTTCACGAAGCTGTCTTCCGAGCCTATTTCGTAGAGGGCAGAAATATCGGCAAAGTGGACGAATTGGCCGATCTGGCCAAATCCGTGGGGCTTTCGGAGCAGGAAGCGAAAAAAGTCCTTCAATCGAGGACTTTCAGGAAAGCGGTCGATTCCGATTGGTCGCAGGCTCGAGCCATGGGGATTTCGGCAGTTCCAACCTTTGTGCTCAACAACGGGACGGTCGTAGGAGCTCAGCCCTATGAGGTTCTGGAACAATTCCTGAAAAACAACGGGGTGAAAAAACGATTGCAGAAAAACTCTTAGATCAAAAGGTAAGGGGTTATAGCTCACCCCATTCTTTTACGTATATTTTTCGAGGGATTTGATATTATTTTCCACCTCAGGGAAGTTCGGCAAAAGTTGCAGCACCTTGGCCCACGCCTCCTTGGCTTTTAGATATCTACCCGTGTCGCGGTAAACGTATCCCAAACTATAAAAAGCGCGAAAATCTGTAGGATCCAGTTCTGTTGCCAGGATCAGATATTTTTCAGCCTCATCCTTTTCTCCTGCCCAGGCAAGCGCATATCCCAGCATATAGAGTACATCATAATCTTTCTTTACCTCTACTACATTCTTTAAAACAACTACTGCTTGTCTGTATCTCTTGGCATCTACCAGCTTACCTGCCAGGTCAAATCCAATCTCGTATTCGGCTGGGAACTTTGTAACCAGTTTATCATACCATTCCAGCGCCAAATCAAATTCATTTCTCTTTGAATATAGGTTGATTAACCCCCCGATGGCAACTTTGGAATCCGGTGCTGCCTGCAACATCTTAAAATAGTATTTTTCCATGTCTGGCCTAATTTCTAGCACTCGATTAAAGGATAGAATTCCTTTTCTGACGAATATTTCAGTATCCTCACCCGGATAAAGGTCTGCCTCATCTCCATCCGTCAAAAGGATATTCCTCGTAGCCATCTCATTATCCCAGGGGGCAACGGTTAAGTGCCGATAATTTAACGTCCCCGTATTTACGTTGGATATGGAAACTATTCTAGTCGTTTTGGTAATGACCGGTTCTAGGCTAATTCCATTAAGCCAAAGGGCAGACGCTATCAGGGCGTAAAAGCAAATCATAATAAAGCTGCCGATCTTTAGCTTCTTGATCATGAATAGGATCGGGCCATGACTTTCTAAGAAATGGAGAAATTCATCCGCTAAAAATATGATCCAGAGATACATGGTCATGGCTGCAACAAGAGGCATAAGGGTGAAGATTACGTTTCCAATAATCCGGTAATGCGTAAAAATGGAATTCCCCCAGAGGACTACGGTAAAGACAACTGGATAGGTCAGAAAATATTTAAGAAATAGGGTCATGAGGATTGCCTCTTGCCTAAATTTCCTTGAAGGTAGGGGAGGACGCGCTGGGCGCCGGCATGATTGGGCTGGATTCTGAGAATTTCTTTAACCGCACGGTAGGCTTCTTCATACTTCCCTTGTCGGCGGTAGAGAGACTGAAGAAAATACAAGGTATCCACATCATAGGGCTTGATTCTTAGAGCATATTCAGTTAAAGAAATGGCATTTTCAAAATTCTTTAGGTTGGCATAGGCTAAAGCCAGATCCCGGGCTGCATTAAAATTTGGAGAAGATAGGGTATTTGCTTTCAAGAATAGGTTAATGGCATCCTCATACCGTTCCATTTTGATAAAACAATGGGCTTTTAAAAGATACCCCCGGGGGTTTTCTGGGTTTTTTCTTATAATGGTCTCATAGACATCGAGGGCATCGGAAAATTGCCTAAGCATTTCCAATGTATAGGCATATGTGGAGGCATAGGCAAAGTTATCAGGGTCGATCTCATAGGCCTTTTGCAGGTAGAGATTCGCTTGATTCATATCCCCATATTTTCTCTGCAGAATCCGGCCGAGATTGTAAGCATAATGGGGGTTCTTTTCTTCTGTGGTGGCTGCCCTCTTATAATATTCAAGCTCCTTCTCCAGATTCCCCATTTCTCCATAAATGTACGCTATTTTGTCATAAGCCTCAGCACTCAAAGGATTCAGCTCCAATACTTTTGAGAATTGTTCTAAGGCCAGTTCATAATTTTTTTCTTTCGTGTATATAACTCCTTTACAGGAGAAAGCTTTATCAAGATTTTTATTAGCTGAAATCGCCTTGTTGGAATAGGAGATGACTTCCTCGGATTTCCTATTATCAATGATGCTTAAATAACGATAGGCATAAGCTATTGTTAAATACAAATCTCCTTTGTTGGGGGTATTCGAATTCTCGAGCTTGCCGAGGGCATCAAGAAAATTAAGGAAGCTGGTTATGTTTTTTTCATGGTAATCTTGATTGAGGAGATCCTCGAACACAGCTTGAGATTCGTGATATTTACCTTGGACCGCAAGGCTCGAAGCCAATCCAACTTTTGCATCGTAAATATTCTTATTCTTCTGGAGGGCGTTTCGGTAGGTAATCGTAGCGTTTGGATAGTCTGCCACGGAAAAATACACATCCGCGAGGCGCAGATCATTATCAATTTTATCGGGGTCTTCGGCTATTTGCTTAAGCAGAGCTGATTTTAAAATTTCGACTAAAGTCGGGTCATAGGATAATCCATAATGATCGCGCCAGGCCTGAGATGCTTTGCTGTATTGCCGGAGCTCATAAAGAGCCAGAGCTTTGAGCCCATTGCGGGAGAATTGGCGCAAATGAGGGTCAAGCTTGTAATATTGAGTGAGGAAACGATCGCTGCCAATGATAGCGAAGACAAGAAAGAAAAGGACTGCCAGGGTTTTTTTAGATATTTTCCCCATAGATTAAAATCGCCCTGATGAATCTTCCTCAAGCAAAAAATCTTAATAAAACAAAAAGACTCAACATTCTTATCGGAAGAAGGAGGGTCCATCTTTATCGACAAAGAATGATCCCATCGCGTCATCCAATCGGGGCGGGGTTGGGGTTAACGTACCGTGGCGCAACCGGAAAACTTTCGCATTAAAAAGGGGGGCCCCATGAAATTTGTTGCTAACTTATGGTTTTTTTAAAGAAATTAAGATTGGCATCGGGAGCTCGAGTCTACGGAAAATCTACATGAAAAGGCCTGATTTAAAACCTAAATCTGAAATTCATATGTCGGGGGCAAAGTTATGGTTGAACCTTTCCGGGCGAGCGGGTAAAATGAGTGAAAACAGAATCCTTCAGAACACTTTGTAAAATTTAGGGGAGGAGAAGACAAGGAGTGCGGGTATGAATTCAAAATTGCCGGGCCAGCGCTTTATCGGTGCTTCCAAGTATGTACTCGACCCTGAACTGGCCAAGATCGTAAATATTTCTATGGAGCTGGAGTTACCGCTGCTGCTGAAAGGGGAGCCGGGCACGGGCAAAACCATGCTGGCTCATGCCATTGCTGAAGCCTTGAATATGGCCCTTATTGTCCTGAACGTGAAGTCCAGCATGAAACTGGTGGAGGCCCTCTACCAGTACGATACCCTGACTCGGCTCAATGACAGCCGTTTTGGTGATTCCAAGCGGGACGTGAGCAATATTGAAGAATACATCAAGATGGGTAAGATCGGGCAGGCCTTCGTCTCCGACGTGCGGGTGGTGCTCTTGATCGATGAAATCGACAAGGCGGATACAGATTTTCAGGACGACATGCTGGACGTGCTGGATCAGATGAGTTTTGACATCGTTGAGCTCGACAAGACCCTCATGGCTAAGCATCGACCGGTGATTGTCATCACGAGCAACGCGAAGAAAGACTTGTCCGATCCTTTCCTGGGACGGTGTAATTTCCACCACATTGCCTTTCCCACCCCGGAGATCATGCGGGAGATTATCGGCGTGCATTTCCCCCAGCTGGACCGGGATCTAGCCAGGGCTTGTATCGAGACTTTTTACCGTTTGCGGGAAATCCCCGGGATAGAGAAGAAACCCGCCACCCGGGAGCTGATCAACTGGATCCGGGCCCTCCGCTGCGACGGGGATTTTCGGCCCGGGAGGCTGAGCAAGGGCGAGGTGCCCTACCTGGGCGTGCTTTTCAAGAAGAGTTCTGACTATATGGTGGCTACCCAGCACATTGCCCGCTTGAGCAAATAGGGGGGGAACTTGTTTGTAGAATTCTTCTATAAACTTCGGGAGAGGGAGATTCCCGTAACGCCCACTTCCTTTTTGCGCCTGCAAAAAGCCCTCAGCCTGGGCTTGGTGAATTCCTTGGAGGATTTCTACACCGCGGCCCGCTCCATCCTCGTTAAAAGCGAGCGCTATTTTGATCTTTACGATCAGGTGTTTGCTTATTACTTTCGGGGGGCGGAGGTGCCGGATGCTGCAGGGATTGATTTGAATGAGGCAGCGCAGATGCTGCTCGAGGAGTGGCTGCGCGATCCTCAAGGCGTGGCCCGGGCCTTGGGTGTGGAGGAAGAGGAACTTGCCCGGCTGACACCGCAGGAGTTGATAGAATATTTTCTAAAACGGCTCAAAGAGCAAACCGAGGCCCACCGTGGGGGAAACAAGTGGATCGGCACAGGCGGGACCTCTCCAGTCGGCCACTCGGGTCATCATCCAGGCGGTATGCGGGTTGGGGGAAGGTCGCAAGGCCAGAGCGCGGTCAAGGTGGCCCTGGATCGAAGGTACCGGGACTATTCCCAGGAGGGACCCATCACTCATTCTCAGATGGGCGAGGCTTTGAAACGTTTGCGGCACATGATCCCTGTTGGACCCAGAGATCAGGTGAACGTAGATAAGACCATTTATGAAACAATGCGCAATGCGGGCGAGATCGAAATTGTCTTCGACCGCCGCCTCAAAGACCGCCTGAAGGTTATCCTGATGATCGATAACGGTGGCTGGTCGATGGAACCTTTTGTGGAGGTGGTCCAGCTCCTGTTTCATTACGCCCGGGACCAGTTCAAAGATCTGAAAACCTACTATTTTCACAACACCCTCTATGATTATGTATGGGCCGACCCACCCCGGCGGCGACAGCCTCTGAAAATCGAAGAGCTTTTTCGCTTCGATCCGGAGACCCGATTGATCATCGTCGGCGATGCCAGCATGGCGCCGTACGAACTCATGGCCGTGGACGGCTCGATCCACATTGAAGAGCGTAGCACTTACTCCTCCCTAGACCGGCTGCATCTATTAGCCAAGATCTTCCGCCATGCCGCGTGGTTCAACCCCCGGTTCGAGCATGAATGGCCGTATGTCCGTACCATTCGGGCAATCCAGCAGATCTTCCCCATGTTTGAGCTTACCCTGGATGGCCTGGACAAAGGCGTGCGGCATCTGATAAAAAACAATTAAAAATTCATTCACCACAGAAGGCCCAGAGAATGACCCCATGCAGCAAGGAGGAAAAGGGAGTGGCCGGGTGTAGGTAATGCCCATCCTGAAGCCTCACTGAGTAAGGCTGATCTCTCGCCGCAGGTCTTCCAATTCCTTCCAGGCGAAGTGATAATTCGACCGGCAGAATTCGCAGGTGACATCCGTCTCCCCCCGCTCGGCAATGATCCTTTGCAATTCTTCGCTCCCCAGCGAGATGAGGACCCTCTCGATCCGCTCCCTGCTGCAGGTACATCGGAGGGAGAGATCCCTCCTCCCCAGCACATGATAGGGAATGCCGGAAAAAATCATGGCGAGGATATCCTCCGGGGTTTTTCCTCCCCTGAGGAGGTCCGTGACGAATGGCATCCTCCGAATGTTCTCAACGAGTTGCTCCACAGTTTGCTCTTCCGAGGGGGGAAGGGATTGGATCAGAAAGCCACCTGCAGCAGAAACCTTTCCGTCGGGTTTCACAAAAACTCCCAGGCCCACCGCGGAAGGGATCTGTTCCGATTCGGAAAAGTAGTACGCGATGTCTTCAGCGATCTCACCGGTTAGAAGTTTTACGATCCCCCGGTAGGGCTCCTTCAGGCCCAAATCCTTGATTACTGTGAGGGACCCTTCACTTCCCAGGGCGCCGGAGACATTTAACTTCTCATCGTTTAGGGGCACCTCCACGCCGGGGACCCCTACGAAGCCGCGGACGGTACCGCCGTGATCTGCCTCGACCATGATTTTTTTCAGCGGCCCGCTTCCCTCGAATTTGAGACCCACCCGCTGGCCGCGTTTCAGGAGGGCGCCCATCAGTAGGCCACCCGTGAGAGCTCTTCCCAGCGCGGCTGAGGCCGTGCGCGAGGTCCCATGAAGATGCCTGGCTTCATCCACCAAGCCCGTGGTGACACAGGCCAGCCCGATGACGTTGTACTTGTCGCCTATAATACGTACAAGATAGTCCATCCTTAAAAGCTCCCCATACTGGGCATTGCATCCTCCCCAAATTTTATCGCACAAAAGATGATGATCGGAAAGGAAAAAAGATGCGAGAAAAGGGGGGTGGCGGGGAAACAGCTTCTCCCAGGCTTGCAACAGGGTCCATTCTGCTGTACTCTGAAATCAGATCATTGCCCCAGGAGAAGATATGGAGAGAACCAGAGTTGTCATCATGGGAGCGGCGGGAAGGGATTTTCATAATTTCCAAGTGTCTTACCGCGACAATGCCGCAGCGGAGGTGGTGGCCTTCACAGCCGCTCAAATTCCCGGGATCGAAAATCGGCTCTTTCCCCCGGAGCTCGCCGGGCCATTGTATCCCGAAGGGATTCCTATCCTTCCAGAAGAAAACCTTCCCGACGTTGTCCGAAGCCAAAGAGTTCAGCAGGTGGTCTTCGCTTACAGTGACCTCTCCCATGTGGAAGTTATGCATCGGGCGTCTCGGGCATTGTCTTTAGGGGCAGACTTCGTGCTGTTAGGGCCCGAGAGGACTATGCTGAAGGCCTCCATCCCGGTGATCTCCGTCTGTGCCGTGCGAACGGGCTGCGGCAAAAGCGGGGTTGTTGAACGCATCTGGGAATTTCTGAATGCGCGCTCTATTCGGTCTGTGGTCATCCGCCATCCCATGCCTTACTGCGATTTAAAGCGAATGGGGGTGGAGAGGTTTGCCACGATGGAAGACCTGGACAAATATCTCTGCACGGTGGAGGAACGGGAAGAGTATGAACACCTGGTCAGAAAGGGAATCCTGGTCTATGCCGGGGTGGATTACCGGGCGATCCTGGAGGCAGCTCAGAAAGAGGCCCAGGTTCTCCTCTGGGATGGCGGGAATAATGACTTCTCCTTCATAAAGCCGGATTTGGAAATTGTGGTGCTGGATCCTCACCGTCCTGGCCATGAGCGGCTTTACCATCCCGGTGAGGTAAACTTCTTAAGGGCGCAGGTCTTGGTCATCAACAAGATGGATTCGGCCAAAAGAGAAGATGTGGAACAACTCATGAAATCGGCCGCTAAATCAAACCCCCGGGCTGTCTTAATCAAGACGGCTTCCCGGATCTATGTGGAGGGGGGAGAGAAGATTCGGGGGAAAAGGGTCCTGGTGGTGGAGGACGGCCCGACGGTCACGCATGGGGGTATGGCTTATGGGGCCGGAGCACTGGCCGCGAGGCAATATGGTGCGGCTGAGCTGGCGGACCCCCGGGCTCATGCTGTCGGATCCCTTAGAGCTTGCTTTGACAGTTACCCGCATCTGAAGGAAGTATTACCCGCGGAGGGGTATTTCCCCCAACAACTTCGGGACCTGGAGGCTAGCATACGGCAGACTCCCTGCGACTGGGTCCTCATCGCAACTCCGATTGACCTCAGCCGTTTGATTGCGATTGACCATCCAATTCTGCGGGTAACTTATCGCGTAGAGGATTGGGGGAAGCCCACTCTTGAGCAGGTGGTAGAGAACTTTATTGGTCAGAGAAATATTTTAGCCAAACGAAAAATTAGCCCGTGAAACAGCCGGCTTCAAGATCTGAGGGGCGGCGGATGGTCATCGCTCTCGGGGGAAATGCCATTCTGCCTTTGAATTTTTATGTTCGGTCCTTGAAAGAGAGGGCATCCACGACAATTGAAGCAGCGGCCTGAAAGCTGAGGCTCTTCGTATTGATAACGAGGTCATAGTATACCGGATCTTCCAGCTCAGCCTGAAAATACCTCTTGATAAACTGGCGACTGCTGTTGTCAAAGCGGGCGATCTCCTGCTTAGCACTCTCTGGGTCGAGCTTGAGATCCTGCATGACGCGCTTCACCCGCACCCCGAGGGGTGCCACCACTTGAACGTGAAAGGCCTGGGGATAATCTCCGAGGATGAACTGACCCCCTCGGCCATGGATCACAAGCGACTGGCTTCGAGCCAGTTCCTTAACAACAGACTTCAGGGCCTGCAAATAACGAGTATCGTTGAGGGGGATTTCCCAAGCGGGTAGATATGCGCCCTCAAAGCCCACACCAAAGGGAGCGGCACGTTCCAAGGCTTCGGCGATGCGACCGAGGAGACTACTCGGCGGCATCTCTTTCGCGATCACGTCTTTCTCTTGCCGATGAAGTCTGGCAGCCACTTCAGCGATAATCTCACGGTCAACGTAGTTAGCCCGAAGCCCCTCGGCGACTTGTTTCCCTATTTCCGGTGCCCCACTTCCCAACTGACCCCGAATGGTTAGCAAAGACATTCATGACCCCCCTTCTTGAGCATTTGTTCGTGAAACGATTCTTCTGACTTTCCTGTAGCCAAAAACGTTTCTATCGCCTAGATGGCCTTACGATATTTGGCCCAATACGAACAACGCTGTCAAATTGCCTCCTCTTCCATTCCCCCAGACTGACTCCGCGGCTTACAACCTATGGCGCCTTCAAGAATTCCCCAACTCTTGCCTTTTTTCCGATGGAATAATAAAAATATAGAAAATTGATAACTCCGGTGAGAATTAAGCAGGACAACATAATCGGATAACCCCTCCATTCAAGAATGAAGCCCATGATCATCGGACCTAGGCCTGCGCCCAAGTCACCCAGTGCTGTAAAAGTGGCCATGGCTGGAGCCTGTACGGAACCTGCATTCTCAATGGCATGAATCATTAAGAAGGGATAGAGGAGCGCCCATCCCATCCCTAAAATTACTGCCACCAGAATAAACATCACAAGAGTCGTTGAGAATACGAGAATGGCGATGGAAACAACTATCAGGATGAAGCAAGGCATAATCACTTTCTCCCGGCTGTAGATATCCAATATCCGGCCGCCAAAAATACGACCCAGAAAGAGGGTACCGGCTAAGAAGATAAAGAAGATTCCCGGATTTGCAACCCCGTGCCTCAAGGCATACAGGGGAAAGAAGGCACTCAAAGATCCCCAGATAATGTTGAGCATGAAAGCGATAATGGACGGTGGAAGTGCTTCCCGGCTAAAAAACGGTTGGAACTTTCGGGAGAGATTCTCCGATGGAATGAGTTTCCTCTTACTCAATTTGGTTGTCATATAAAGGGAGCCCAAAGATAGACCCGTGCCGACCAGAAAAAGAACGGTGAAATTAAATCTATTTATGAACACCATTCCGAAGTACGGCCCCAAGGCAAAAGCGAGATTGAAAGATAAATAAAAGTAACTAACGAGACGGCCCCGGTTCGTTTCGGGGGTTATATTGGCTAAGAGGGTAAAAGAGGCGGTCGAAAAGAGGGCTAATCCGATGCCATGAAAGGCTCTTACAATCAAAAGGGGCCAAAAAGGCGGGGCAAAGAGATAGGCCAGGTTGGAGAATACGCAGATCAACGCCCCGGCGATCATGAAGTTTCTTTCAGGGGTTGTTAAGAGAGCTCTTCCCACAAAAGGACGGAGGATCAATGAGGACACACTGAAAATTCCGACCAGAAAACCAATCTCCCCCTCCTTGGCTCCAAACCTTGAAAGGTAGATCGGAATGGTAGGAATAAGAATGCAAAAAGCAGATGAGAAAGCAAATTGCGAAGAGAAACTGAGGATAAAATCACGCGTGAATATCTTCGGCGTCGCCATCTCTTGGTTCCCCATCGGTGCTTGGAATTGCGAACCCCAGAACAGAAATCAAAAAAATTATTAGAAGTTCTTTCAAACTGGCACAAATCATGATCATTGCTTCCCTTTTTAACCGTAAATCAGATTCGGGGCGTTAGCCTAAATTGCGTGGACAACGGTCTATTGGTTAAGCCATCTATATTCTACTACGCTGCTTCTTTTTCCTCCACCTTCTTCTGAGATCAAGCAGGACAAGCCTCCCAACCCAGCCTCCGACGGCGTGACCCGGGTTGTATGACCGCATCAACTTATTAGGGCTGTCGGAGGCAGGGAACACACTGCCTTTCCTTCTTCTCTTGCAAGAGGGCTTCCTTTCTTTTATACTGGTTTTATTGCTGCTCGTCCCTGGTCTCAGTCTTGCTAAACACTCTAATCGCTGCAGAGGATGCCCCTATCCTTTGGGGGGGTTATGCCTTGGTAGGTATTGGGATCGTTTGTTTCCATGCGACTGCCAATATATCCAATGATTATTTTGACATACTTTACCAGGTGGACCAGCCTGATTCTCCTATCGTTATGTGGCCCCCCGGGTAAAATAAGATATTTCTTGGAAAGGTTTTAGATCGGTCGCCGAGTGATGAACCCTATACTACGAACTTGGAGAAAGATTTTTTCAAAACATTATCCTAATTTACGCGGCCTAGAAATTCTTAGGTTTATCGGCCCCGGATTGCTAGTTACGGTGGGATTTATCGATCCTGGGAATTGGGCTTCCAATTTATCAGCTGGATCCGCCTATGGATATAAACTTCTTTGGGTGGTTACACTTTCTACGATTATGCTCATATTCCTTCAGCACAACGCTGCCCATCTAGGAATTGTTACCGGACTTTGTCTCTCAGAAGCCTGTTCAAAATATTACCCAAAATGGGTTAGTAAAATATTCCTCTTAAGCGGAGTCGGGGCGGCCATTGCTACAGCTTTGGCAGAAATTCTGGGTGCCGCCATAGGATTAAATATGCTTTTTGGTTTACCGCTGCCGATTGGGGCAATCTTTTCAATCTTGTTGGTGGCTTACCTGCTTTTTAGCAATCGTTATAGGAAATTGGAAAAATGGATCATAGGCTTTGTCTCCCTAATAGGTCTCTGTTTCTTGTTCGAACTGGCTCTGGTGAAGATTTCATGGAAGGATGCCGTGCAGAGCTGGTTTGTGCCTTCCGTTCCATCCGGTTCCCTCCCCATTTTGATGAGTATTTTGGGGGCGGTGGTCATGCCTCACAACCTGTTTCTGCACTCCGAGATCATTCAGAGCCGACAGTGGAATCTGCAAGAAGAGCAAGTCATCAGAAAGCAGTTGAAATTCGAATTCATGGACACCCTTTTCGCGATGTTTGTTGGATGGATGATCAATAGTGCTATGATCCTTGTGGCCGCTTCGGCCTTTTATTCTCAGGGAATCACCGTGAACGAACTACCTCAGGCTCAGGCAACGCTGAAACCGATTTTAGGGTCGGCGGCTGCCCTTGTTTTTGCATTCGCTTTGGTCTTTGCCGGTTTGGCATCGTCCGTTACAGCGGCCATGGCAGGAGGATGCATCTTTGCAGGCATGTTTCGGGAACCCGTTGACTTATCCGACAGTCATTCCCGGGCAGGTATGATTCTCACTCTCTGCGGTGCATTCCTTATTATCTTTTTCATTCGGGACCCCTTTCGGGGTCTGGTCTGGAGCCAGATTATTTTGAGTATTCAGCTTCCCTGGACTATTTTTTCACTGATTTTTCTCACTTTTTCAGCAAAGGTGATGGGTCAGTTTGCTAGCTCTCTGGGGGAGAAAATCTTCCTGGGCATTATCGCAGTCATTGTTTCGTTTCTAAATATAATGCTCTTTATTCAAATCACTTGAAGCTGCGATAGCGAGATCAGATCTGCAGCAAGCCACCCTTCTGAGCGGGTCTCTTTTCTGGCAGGATGTCAGCCCATTTAGATTTGATTAAGAACCGGGATTAAAGGGATAGCAAAACCATTTCTCGGAGGAATAAAATGCGTTATAGCTATTTAACAGTGGTGACCCTTCTCCTCGCAATCCATATTCTGATTCCCATTATTATGATCGTTTGGACCTGGACAAGGCAGTATCTCAGTGTGATGGGATGGCTGTTGCAGGTTTTAGCCTTCGCTTCCTATTTTGGGTTTATATTTCTAATAGGGACCTGG
>Ga0187886_1000489_pt1 | contig 46755 bp, 39 predicted proteins | sample June2016WEW_20_1_FD_133001 | JGI IMG/M metagenome (GOLD analysis project Ga0187886, IMG submission 133001) | Peatland microbial communities from SPRUCE experiment site at the Marcell Experimental Forest, Minnesota, USA - June2016WEW_20_150 | ecosystem: Environmental > Terrestrial > Soil >... | reverse complement strand
GCTCCGAGGGGAAGTACCGGAACCTGTTCTACACGAGCGAGGAAGACGACGAGATCGCGTGACATCGACCGCGCCCGCCGGCTAGGTCGACATCTGTCGCTTGGGTCGTGCCCGGCTGTCCCTAGCCGATGCTCTTCTGAACGGCGCCCGCGATCTGCCGAGCCAGCCGGCCCGTCGCCTCCTCTGTCGGTCCCTCGACCATCACCCGGCACATGGACTGCGTCCCGGAGTATCGGACCAGCACTCGGCCCTTCTCTCCGAGCTCGGCCTCGGCGGCCCTGACGGCCGTCTGTACGTCCGGCAGCTCCTCCAGGGGCGGCTTGCGGGCCACATCCACGTTGATGATCTCCTGGGGGAACAGCTGCATCAGCTTTGCCATCTCCGACAGCGGCTTGCCCGCGTCGCGCAGGGCCGCCAGCAGCTGCAATGCCGTGACGATGCCGTCGCCGGTCGTGTGGTGATCGAGGAAGATAGTGTGGCCGGACGCCTCGCCACCCAGGACCGCGTCGCGCTGCTGCATCATCTCGAGCACGTACCGGTCGCCGACCTTGGCCGCCGCGTAGTCGATCCCCAGTGCCTCCAGCGCCCGCCCAAAGCCGAAGTTGCTCATCACCGTGGAGATGACCAGGTTGTTCCGCAGCCGGCCTATCCGCTTGTAGCGGTCAGCACAGATGACCATTACGTGGTCCCCGGTCAGCTCCTGGCCCTTCTCGTCGATCGCGATCAGCCGGTCGCCGTCGCCGTCGAAGGCCAGGCCGATGTCCGCCCCCAGCTCCAGCACCTTGGCCCGCAGGTCGGCCGTGTGCTGCGACCCGCAGTTGGCGTTGATGTTCACGCCGTCGGGCTCGTCGTGGATAGCCGTGACGTCGGCGCCCAGCTCGGCGAAGACCATCGGCGCCACTTTGTACGTGGCTCCGTTGGCGCAGTCGATGACGATCCTCATCCCCTCGAGGCTCAGCTCGTCGGGGAAGGTGCTCTTGCAGAAGACGATGTAGCGGCCGATGGCGTCGTCGATGCGGCGCGCCTTGCCGATCTCGTCGGCGGTGGGGCGGATGTCGCGAATGCGGCCCGAGGTGATCAGATCCTCGATCTCGTCCTCTTCCGCGTCGGGCAGCTTGAAGCCGCTCAGCGAGAAGATCTTGATGCCGTTGTCCTGGTAGGGGTTGTGGGAAGCGGAGATGACCAGGCCCGCGTCGGCGCGCATGGAATGCGTCAGGTAGGCGATCCCCGGCGTGGGCACGGGACCGACGAGAAGTACGTCCACGCCCATCGAGCAGATGCCTGCCGTCAGGGCGCTTTCGAGCATGTAGCCGCTGACGCGTGTGTCTTTGCCGATCACCACTCGATGGCGATGGTCGCGGTGGCGCTTGCAGACGTAGGCGACGGCACGGCCGATTTCCAGCGCCGTCTCGGCGGTCATGGGCGGCAGGTTGGCCACGCCTCTGACGCCATCGGTGCCGAAGAGTCTCTCCATTCCCAGTCCTTACGTGTTTGCCGGCCGCGGGCTCGCGGTCCAGATCGAAGATACCGAATCGACGATCGACTGGAGCCAGCGACTACCTGCCTGCCGGACATCCGGCGCCAGCGAAGCGATCGCGTCGGTGTGCGATCTGCCGTCGATCGCCTTCCTCCAGGCCTGGAGGAAGGCGTCTCTATCATTTGCCCCGAGATCGACTGGCGGCGTGGATCGCAGGCGACTCTCGATCTCCGGCCACCGATCGAGCAGGGCTTGCTGCTGGGCGATCAGCTCGACCGGCAGCCGGTGGGTGGCGTCCGTTCGAGCAAGTTCGATCGATCGAGTCATTCGTTCGGAAAGCTCGCCGAGTCGCTCGATGCGCTCGTCGAGGATCGAATCGATGCGGACCAGAGCGCCCCGGTGGCAGGCGGCATCGTATCGGTCGCGCGCCATCGAGAGCTTTCGGACGTGCGTATACCAGGCCTGAAGCGCCCGCACGTTGCCGATGTAGGTCAGGTTGTTGCCGACGATCCGATCGATCGACCGATAGGCGCCGGGTCGAAAGGCTCGCGATTCGGGCGAGCTCGGGGGCACGTAGAGGGTGCCCTCTTCGGCGATGTCCTGGCGGCAGATGATGCCGGCGGGGATGACGGTGCCGTAGGCAATTCGAACGGGCCCCGCCAGCCCCCCCTCGCCGCCGAGGAAGATCGGCGCCCGGTCTAGCATCACTCCCCCCGGGACGTCGCCGATCATGGACGGGGTCGCCTTGTCCTGGTGAGGCGTGAAGTTGAAGTGGATGTAGGACGAGCCGATCTCGCTGTGGTCCTTCCGGCTCGTGCCACCGGCCATCAGCGCGTCGCAGAAGTTGATCAGGCTGCCCGCGGTCACGAACGGGAAGAGGATCGTTTGCTTGAAGCCGACGCTGTGGGCGGCGCAGGCTTCCTCCTCGAGCAGCGTCCCCGGGCGCACGTAGGCGCCGCTGCCCATGTTCGCTCCATCCAGGAACGTCGCGCCGGAGAAGTAGCCGCCCTTCAGGGCCACCTTCTGGCCGAGCTGGCAGTCTTCGATCGTCGCCGGCGCCTCGGCCCCCAGCTCCGACCCGGGTCCAATGGACGTGCGGGCTCCCAGGATCTTGCAGCCGGTATGGATCACCACGCCGGGTGCAATGCGTTCCGGCTCGACCTCGGCTCCAACCTCCACAGACGCCGGACAAGGCATCACGACACCGCGTCGTAGCAGCGCCTCGACTTTCGTCGCAGTGATCACCGGGGCCAGCCTCTCATGGTCGGGCTCGCCATGCCACGGGCTCTTCTCCTCCGCGCTCCAACATGGCATGGCAGCGTAGCACCAGCTACGGGCCACGACTGCCCCGAGCGGCGCACCGCGCGGGCTCGGAAGCGGCGGGTGCCCGAGTGACGCACCCGCGCCGCCTCAGGGCTTGCCGGCCATGAGAGCTTCCTCGACGGCTCGGTATGCGGGCTTGGGATTCAGGTTCTCGTCCAGGAGGCACGCCGCTCCCTCGCCGGGGAAGCCGGAAGGCACCCACGAGTACTTGTCCGTGAACCCCCAGACCGTCACTCCAACGCAGGCCGGCACGGCCAAGCACGCCGCAACGGTCTGCCCGTAGTAGGTCGCTTGCTGCGCCAGAGCGGATTCGGTGACGGGGAGCTTGAAGCGGGCATCCAGCTCGGTGAAGGCGACCTCCACGCCCAGGTCGGCGAAGCGTTTGAGGTTGCCGGCTACGTCAGTCGGGAAAGGGTTGGTCATGTCGTAGTGAGCCTGGAATCCCACGCCGTCGATCGGCACACCCTGAGCCTTGAGGGACTTCACGAGGTTGTACAGCGCGTCGCTCTTGGCGTTGATGCCCTCGACGTCGTAGTCGTTGATGTAGAGCTTCGCGCCCGGGTCCGCGGCGTGAGCCCAGCGGAAGGCGTCGGCGACATAGCCTTGTCCCAGGCCCCTCAGCCAGATCGTGTCACGCCAGGTGCCGTCGTCGGCGAAGGCCTCGTTGACCACGTCCCAGGCGTAGATCTTGCCGGCGTAGCGACCGACCTCCGTGGCGATGTGGTTCTTGAGGATCTCGCCGAGCTGGGTACCCGTGAACGCGCCGTCGCTGAGCCAGCCGGGGAGCTGGCTGTGCCAGACGAGCGTGTGACCGCGGACCTTCTGACCGTGTGCCTGAGCGAAAGCCACGATCTCGTCCGCACCGCTCCAGTCGAACGTCCCCTGGACCCGTTCTACTGGTCCCCACTTCATGGCGTTCTCAGGCGTGACCGAGTTGAACTCCCGCGCCAGGATCTCCGCGTACTTCGTATCGGTGTCCAGCTGAGGCAGTCCGACGGCGGTGCCGACCTGGCGGCTGCCGGCGAGGTCCCGCAGAGCCGGCGATGGGCTGCCGGCCGAAGCCGGCGATGGGCTGGCGGCCGAGCTCGGGGCCGTCCCGGACGCCTGCGGGGAGGCGCCTCCCGCACAACCGCCGGCGAGCGCCAGAACGAAGACGATGCCTAGGGCCGGCGACGAGCCCGCCCGTGTTCCAAGAAGACGCATCCCGTTGCCTCCCTTCAGCAATCGCACCTGACGAGCATATCAGCGCGGCGGCCGGCGATGGCCTCACCCGAGCCGGGCCGCGACCGTCCACGCGATGGTCGAAGGCTCGCTACCATTCGCGCCATGACCCCAACCGCTGCGACCAGCCTGCGGGAACAGGTGCGCCTGGCAATCGACGCCGCCTGGCAGCGGGCCCAAGCCGACCTGCCGGCCCCGACCGAGCCGCACGACGCTCCCGTCACGATCGAGCGCCCGGCCGACGCCACGCGTGGCGATTTCGCCAGCACCATCGCCCTGCGTCTGGCCAAGCCGTATCGCCGCCCGCCGCTGGAGATCGCCAAAGCGATCGCGGCGCACGTCGTCACCGGCGCCAAGGACCCGGATTCACCCATCGCGGCCGTGGAAGTCGCGCCCCCAGGTTTCCTCAACATCCGCATGGCCGACGCGGCCCTCGCCGCGACCACCACGCGCATCCTTGCCGTCCGCGACACCTGGGGTCGCGTCGCCGCAGAGCATCCCGAGCACATCAACGTCGAGTTCGTCTCGGCCAACCCCACCGGGCCGCTCCACATCGGCAACGCCCGCGGCGCTTTCGCCGGCGACCTGCTGTGCCGCGTCCTGACCGCAGCCGGCCACAAAGTCGAGCGCGAGTACTACTTCAACGACTTCGGCAGCCAGGTCAAGAACCTCGGCGGGTCGGTCGTGGCGATCCGCGAAGGGTGCGAGATTCCCGAGGACGGCTACCGCGGCGACTACGTGTACGACCTTGCCAAGGAGCTGCCCGCGTCCATCCTGGAAGAGGCCGAGCGTTCGGGCGAGGATCCCGCCTGGGCCGTCGGTCGGTGGGCGTCCGAGAAGGTTCGGGATGGCATAGAAGCCAGCCTCGAGCACCTCGGCTGCCATTTCGACGTCTGGCGCTCGGAGAGCACGCTCCACAACGATGGCTGGGTCACCAAGGCGATCGAACGGCTACGAGCTGCCGGCGACATATACGAGGAGGATGGCGCGGTCATCTTTCGATCGACCAGGTTCGGGGACGACAAGGACCGGGTGATCCTGCGCTCGACCGACGACTCGGCGCCCACCTACTTTGCCGCCGACCTAGGCTATCTGCTCGAGAAGTTCAGCCGCGGCTACGGACGCATCGTCTTCATCTGGGGCGAGGACCATCACGGCTACGTGGCTCGCGTCAAGGCAGCCGCCGAGTCGATGGGCTTCGACCGCGACCACGTCCAGATGATTCTGACCGCCTGGGTGCGCTTCGTTCGGGACGGCAAAGAGATCCCGATGTCAAAGCGCTCGGGCGAGTTCATCACCCTGGACGAGCTGCTCGGCGAGATCGGCGTAGACGCGGCCCGCTGGTTCTTCGCCTCGCGCGCAGCCTCCAGCGGCATCGATTTCGACATCGAGCTGGCCAAGAAGCAGTCGAGCGAGAACCCGGTCTACTACGTCCAGTACGCCCACGCTCGAATCGCCTCGATCCTGCGCAAGGCCGAGGAGGCCGGCCTGAAGCCGCCCTCGGCGGACGATCCGAGCCTGCCCGGCCTGCTCGCCGGGATTCTGCCCGGGGCGCCCGAGGCGGAGCTTGCCCGCCAGATCGTGCGCCTGCCCGAGGTAGTGGAGGACGCCGCCGCGAGCCAGGAGACACACGGCATCACGGCCTACGCCACGGAGCTGGCAACCACTTTCCACGCCTTCTACCGCGATGCCAGGGTCGTGGATCAGGACGAGCCGGGGCGCTCGGCTGGGCGCCTCGCCTTGGTGGCGGCCACCAAGACGACTCTCGCCAACGCCCTGGGTCTGCTGGGAATCTCCGCCCCCGAGTCGATGTAGAACCGCGCCGGCGACGGACGGCGCTACGCAGGCAGCGGTTGGCCCACCAGTGGAAGGACTACAGCGTCGATGTCGTCATCGGTCGCCCCGCATTCGACGCGGGCAAGCAGCCAGGATTCGCGGTGCTCCAGGCTGGCTCCTGGCTCGAGGCTGGTGAGCGGGCTCAGCGTCTCGATCTCGAGGATATCGGGATCCGTGTATGTCTCGGTGTTGCAGCCCATGTCCGTGTAGGTGGCCGCGGGGTCGCAGCCGTAGCGTTTGACGAAGACTTCCCCGCCCAGCACATACGCCGCCCAGCCGGCGGTGTTGAGCATGCCCACCTTCTGCTTGGTGGCGGCACCGGGGTCTTGGCGCAGCTGGACGTACTTGCGGCCCCAGGTCCAGCGCGGATCGCTCATGTCGGTGAAATGCCACAGGACGAGCGGCCGTGCTGGAAGCAGGCAATCCGGATGCGGTCGGAACTCCTCCTGCGGGAAGACAGCCCGACCGCCTGACGCCATGACGGACAGCGCCCATGCCGCCAGCTCGATCGCCCATCGGTTCCGATTGACGATTCGATGAACCACGCTGACCTGTGGCGCAGACGGCGACAGCGTCAGGCTAGTTTCCTTCTCGAGGCCGTTCTGGGGCTCGGCACTCCGGAGCCGGAGCGTCCCGCCGTCCCAGGAATACTCGACCGGGGCGTTGTCGGGCGCGTAGGTCCGGGGAAACACCTCGGGGGCGTGCCAAAGCCTGTGGCCACCGAAGCTGTGCCACTCGTTGCCGCCGGTGAGCCCTTCGGTCTCGGGGAATACCTTGAACAGGTTCTGGCCGCCAACGAAGCCGAAACGGATGACGCGCGGGCCGACCGCGGTAGTGGCTACCAGCTCGACTAGACCGTTGGTCAGGCGGATGCACCTGGGCCAGCCGGCGAACTCGACGATTTCCATGACCGGCGCACAGGCAGGCGCAGTCGAGGGACTCTCCATTGAACGAGCCATCGTGCCTAGCCTGCGAGTACCGAGGCGTTGCCCGAACCAGCCGGCACGCCCATGACCATCTCGCCGATGGCCTCGCGCAAGACGTCCGACTCAGTGGCCTCGCCACGCTGGAACTCGCGGCAGACAGCGCCCCGGCGCAGGGCCATGCTCGCCGTGATCACGAACGCGCCGATCAGCGGAGAACGGATCTCCTTGAGTTGCCGCATCACTATCTGCTCCTTGACTCGCCGGTTGGCTCGGGAATCCCCGGCGCCGATCCGGGCACGCTCTGATCGATGGGTCGGCTCGCGACTCGGTCAATCATCGAAGACGATCGCGACCTTGCCGCACTTGCCTTCGTCCATCGCTCTGTAGGCATCTGCTGCCTGGTCCAGAGAGAAACGGTGGGTGCAGGTCACATCCGGATGCATGTTCCAGCGGGGCATGCGCTCGACCAGGTCCTCCGCATTGCCGAGGTTCGTGACCCAGGAGCCGTACACGGTCTTCTGGTCGTGGATCATGTCCGGGCTTGGATTCAGCTCGATCGTGCCGCCTTCGCCGACGAATGCGATGCGGCCCCAGCGTCGGGTTCCGCGGACGGCCAGCTGGCGGCCAGCGCTGACCCCGGAGCAGTCGATCGCCACCTCGCAGCCGAGGCCGTCGGTCGCCTGGCGAACCTTCTCTATCGCGTGCTCGTCCGCCCGGATCACCAGGTCCGCAAGGCCCAGCTTCTCGGCCAGGGCGATGCGCTCAGGAACCACGTCCGCGCCGATCACCTTGGTCGCGCCCCGGGCACGAGCGAGCATCAGGGAAGCGAGGCCCATCGGCCCAAGCCCAACGATCAGGGCAGTGTCGTCACCCGAGACCCCGATTCGCCGGATGGCCTCGTAGCACGTGCCGAAGCCGCAGGCGACGCAGGCGCCGTCGATGTAGCTCATGGTGTCCAGCATGAGGATACAGTCGGCTTCCTCCGCCAGGCAGAACTCGGCGTTCCCGCCGTCGCGCTGCCACCCGTACGCCGCTCGTCGTGGGCTGATGCAGCTGATCTGGTAGCCGGTCCGGCACTCGTGGCACCGCCCGCAGCCGCTGATGTGGTATAGGAGGACGCGGTCGCCTTCCTTGAAGCGGCGCATGTCGAGACCCGTGGCCACGATCTGGCCGGAGGGCTCGTGGCCGGAGATGACGCCCCGATAGCCTTCCGGGCCCTTGCCCAGATGCTCGCGGTAGATCGCGCGAATGTCGCTGCCGCAGATCGTCGAGGCCTTCATCTTGATGAGGACCTGGCCCGGGCCCGGCCGCGGCACCGGGAACTCCCGCAGCTCCACTGTGCTGTTGCCGGGGAGGACGGCTCCGATCATCGTCTGCGCCATGTCGCGCTCCTTACTCAACAATCGCGGCGTACTACGGTTTCTCGGCGAGTACTTGCTAGTCGTTCGATACAGTTGGGGTCTTCGTATTCGGCCGCGACACGCCCGGATCACTCAGCTCGCCCGGCTGCCTCTGCTCGATGGCCAGGCCCCGGGCGTCGATCTCGTAGTCGCGTCCATACACCCTCACCGTTACGGGCGCGGCGCCCTCCACCACCTGCAGGTGAACCTTCTCGGCGTCCACGCGCACCTCGAGCAAGGCGCCGCGATAGCGGACCCGGAACCGGTAGGACCGCCATTGCCTCGGCAGCGTGGGCTGGAAGATGAGGACGTCGCCGTCCGTGCGCATGCCGCCATAGCCGAAGACCATGCTGGCCCACACCCCGGCGGCAGACGTCACATGCAGGCCCTGCTCCGTGTTGCGGTTGTAGTTGTCAAGGTCCATCCGGGCGCCGTACGAGAAGAACGTGTACGCGTCCTCGAGCTTGCCGAGCTCCACCGCAAGGATCGAATGCAGTGAAGGCGACAGCGACGACTCGTGAATCGTTCGCGCCTCGTAGAACTCGTAGTTCGCGCGCTTCTCCTCCAGCGTGTAGTCCTGGCTGAAGAAGTACATGAGGTTCAGCACGTCCGGCTGTTTGACCATGTCGAAGCGGAAGATCTTGATGTAGGCCCAGTTCTTATAGATCGGGATCTGGTCTGCCGGGAAATGGTCGAGATCGACGTGTGGGAGATCGAAGTAGCCGGAGTGCTGCTCCAGGACGCCCGTCTGCTCGTCCCTGGGTATGCGCATCTTCGCGGCCATCTGCGCCCAGCGCTCGGGCTCGTCCGGCTTGAGATCGGTCCTGGCTATGGCCTCCCGGAGCAAGTCCGGCGCCTCGGCCCACATCTCGTCCAGCACGGCGAGCGTGAACTCGAACGTCTTCTTCGCCATGACGTTCGTGTAGCAGTTGTGATTCACCATCATGTGGAATTCATCGGGGCCCATCACGCCGTAGAACCCGAAGTCACCCTTGGACGGGCTCCATCCACCCGCGCTCGCCAGGAAGCGGCCTATCTGGAGCAGCATCTCGATGCCTTCGCGATACAGGAATTCCTTGTCTCGCAGAATGACGTCGTGGTGCCAGATGGCGTAGGCGACTGCCAGGTCCGAGTGGATCTCCAGATCCACGTGCTGCCACGTTCCAGAGTCTTCGGTCCCCGTGATGGTGGCGAACGGGAATCGCGCACCCTCGCAGTCGAGCTGCCTGGCCCTGGTCATCGCCTGCTCCAGCCGATGGTAGCGGTACAGAAGCAGGTTCCTTGCGGCGGGTGGGTCGACGAACATCATCAGCCGGTGCGAGTAGACCTCGCTGTCCCAGAACGCCCAGCCGAAATACACCTCGCCGGTCATGCCCTTGCACAGAGCGTTCAGGTCGGCATTCTCACCATGGTATGTCTGGTATGTCTGGAAGCATGAGAAGCGCAGGCCCTGGAGAACGGCCGGGTCGCCCTCGATGTCGATATCCAGCACATTCCAGATCCGCGCCCAGCGGGCAGCGTGCTCGGCCATCAGGCTGTCGAACGTCGCCTCCGCATGACGCCGCATCAGCTCGAGCCCTCTGCCCCACAGAGCATCGACGTCCGACGTCCTGGCCCAGTCGTTGACCACGATCCTGTCCACCCTGGTGGCCAGGCCCTCTTTCACGCTCAGCGCAAAGCCGACGCCGATGAACTTGACGTCCTCCACGACGGAGGTTTGGATCGGCTGGTCGGTCCGCAGGTAGAAGCCCGAGAACAGCTGATGGCCACTTCGGAGCGTTTCCGCCTGGATCGCCCACCCGCCGTCGACCTCGCTCTTCCGCCGGCACTGCCAGAAGTTGATGACGCCCTCCCGGGCCTGTCGCTCGCCGCCACCGGTCTGGTCCCATCCGGCTCCGATCTCGTAGTGGGTGTTGAAGTCCAGGCCGATGCGGACCTCCACCGTGCCGGAGAAGTCCAGTGGCTCCAGGACGATGCGCTGGCAGCCGAGGCGGGTCGACTCCATGTCGGTGAAGCGTACGAAGGTCACCTTCAGATGCTTGCCCGTACCCGTCTGCCACACGAAGTCGCGGCTCAGCACGCCTTCACGCATGTCCAGCCTGCGCGTGAAGTCGGAATAGGCCGACCTCGCCAGATCCAACTGCTCGCCATCTACCCACAGTCGCGTGTACAGCCAATCCACGGCGTTGACCATGGCCGCGCCCTGCGTGACGAAGCCTTTGAAGACCTGGTCATGATGGATATCCATCATCTCGTACAGGTGATTGAAGTAGCTGCCCAGCAGGTGGTCGCCGCTATAGCCTTCCTCGAAGTAGCCGCGCACGCCCATGAATTCATTGGCCACCGAGAACACGGACTCCGAGACTCGCTGGTAGGCAGGGTCGAATCCCTCTTCGACGATCGTCCAGGGATCGCCGCGGAAGTAGTTGATGGGGGTCTTCAGCATGTGCATGGTTCGGCTCCGGAAGATATCGAAGGTCGCGACCATGCGCCGTGGGGGCGGCGCGGGGCCGGAGATGGACCGGGCTAGCGGGCCGCCGTCGTGTTCATCCGCTCCAAAACATCGGCCAGGGTTCCGTCAAAGGGCCCGGCCTTCTCCATCTTGATGGACACGAGGGCGGCCGCGAACCTCAAGGATTCGTCGGGGTCATGGTCGAGGCGGCGGGCCATGTACGCTGCAAACGTCGTATCGCCACGCCCCGTCCGGCCCACCACACTCCGATTGGAGAACGGTTCCCAGTATGTCTTTCCGTTCACACGGGCCAACACTCCGTCGGCCCGTGTGATCACTACTTCGGGGCACCCCCATTCTTCGAACACAATCGCGGCCCGCTCGAGATCGTCAGTCTCGGTGAGAACCCGAGCTTCGACCACGTCCAGTTTGACTATGTCCAGAAGTCGAGCCAGTTCCGCCTTGTTGGCAACGTCGCCAAATGAGACACGCCGTGTGGCAGGATCGACCTGGCGCACCCAGCTCTGCATGTCAGCCGACAGTCGGTAGCCCCGGGCCTTCATCCCTCGGACGAAGTCCAAATCGAATTCCTGGTCGGTGATCCCGGCCAGGTGCACCTGGTGGACGAACAGGGCTGGTATGGCCGACAGAGAGAACGGGCCGGCGTTTGCCAGCTGGTCGATCTGGCGTTCGTCGACATCGGCGCTGGTGTGCACGACCCTCATGTAGGTTGTGACGTCCGCCGGAATCACGTGAACCGCGATTCCACTCTGCCGCATCGGCGTCAGGATCTCTTCGTCCTGCGGGGCCATCCTGGTCACGACCGCAACACTCGTACCGATGCGTGCAGCTGCCAGAGCCCCGCACAACACGGCACTGCCGGGCGCCACGCGAGGTGAGCCCCCGAAGGGGATCACCTCGTCGAAGCACATGTGCCCGAGGAACGCCAGATCAGCCGTCAGTCGCTGAGACGTCATGGAGAGCACATGCGACCGCAGGGAAGACGGGCCAGCCCGAGCCAGCGCGGCTCGGGCTGTCGCATCAACCCTTGACTCCGCCGGTGAACGCCCCGCTCGTCACGTATCTCATCGAGAAGACGAAGACGATCGCGACCGGGACGATCATGAACAGCGCGGCCATCGCGGCGTCAGCTTGCTGGAACGACACGGCCCCTGGCGTCGGGTTGAAGCCCGGACGAAGAGCCGACGTGCCGGCGACGACCGAGTTTATGCCTACCGGCAGGTTGTAGAGCGTGTCGTCATTGAGCATGACATACGGCCCAAAGAAGTTGTTCCAGTTCGCATTGAAGCTGATGAACGCCAGAAGGCCGAGCAGGGGCTTGGCCAGCGGTAGCGCGATGTGCCAGAACACCCTCAAATCAGAACAGCCATCTACGCGCGCAGCGTCGACAAGCTCCCTGGGCAGGGACGTGCCGTAGTAGACGTAGCTCAGATACACGCCGAAGGGGAAGAATATCGCCGGAAGGATGACTGCCCACTGGGTGTTGACGAGGTGTACCAGGTTCAGCTCCAGGAACATAGGCAGCACCATCGCCGATATCGGGAGCAGCATCGTGATCAGGGTGAGCCAGAGCAGGAGCTTGCGGCCCGGGAATCGGCCTATAGCGAGAACGTAGCCCGCTGGAATACAGACCGCGAGGCTGCCGGCCAGCGACAGACCCGCGTAGCGGACGGAGTTACCCAGCCAAAGAGCCATCTCGCCATTCTGGTAGTTGAGGATGTCGTTCCAGGATTGGACCAGCCGATCCACGGAACCAAACGTCAGCGGGAACCAGATGTTGTTGAGATTGGCCGAGTCTCTCGACGTCGCGAATAGCAACCACACCAATGGCACCACGAAGTACACCGCGAAGACCAGCAAGATGGCCAGACGGACGATGTACCCCACGATCCCTATGTCGCCCACGTATCGTCTCAGTGACATTTGGCCGCGTGTCCTTTCGCCAATGGCTGCTCGACGGGTTGCATCGTCAGGCCTCGATCTGGAAGAAGCCGGTCCATCGGATCAATACGTACGCTCCGGCGAGGCCGATCGAGAGCATCAAGAGCGATAGCGCCGCTGCCGCCCCGAAGTTGCCCACGTCGAAGGCGAGCGAATACGCCAACTGATTCGGCGCCCATTGGGGCGGCACATTGGCCTGGACCCAGGTGGAGGCCATCAACTGGGGCTCGACAAAGAGCTGCACGTTGAGGGCGAAGATCAGGATCGTCTGGTAGACGATGAACGGCCGGATGAACGGGAGCTTGACGTACAGCGCTTTCTGCCAGGCGTTGCAGCCGTCGATCTCGGCGGCGTCGAGAACTTCTCTGGATACGCCCTGGAGACCGCCGTGCTGGATCGCGATCCACATCCCCGCGCCAGAGAAGAAGCCGATGATCATGAAGAAGAAGGGCAGGCTTGCCGGGAAGACGAGAGAGTCGAAGTTGGTGAAGCCGGCGGCCTTGAGCAATGGTCCGAACGGGCTGATGTCGGGGTTGAAGATGCAGATGGCCAGAAGGACCAACGCCGGTCCCGTCACAGCTCCTGGAATGAAGTACAGGAGCCGTAGACCCGACGCGAAGCGACCCGGCCGCATGTCCAACAGGAGAGCCAGCAGGACGACGAGCGCGATTCCCAGCGGCACAGAGACAATCAGGAACTCCAGAAGGTTCCCGAACGTCTGGCCGAACCGGGCATCACCGAAAGCTGTGGTCCAGTTGTCGATCCCGGCCGCGAAGTACTGCGGCACGCCACCCTCGAACTTGGCGAAGCTGACCAGGATCGCGTATAGCCCTGGCCCAATGCCGAAGAGGACCAGGAACACAGAGTAGGGCAGGATGAGCAGGTAAGACATCCGGCTCCGCCGCCAACCCCCGCCCAGGCGAGACAGCCGGGAGCGTTGTGGCAACGGCAACGCAGCAGGAATGGTCGGGTTGGCCAAGGGATCGTCCTTTGCTTAGGGAGCGGAGGAAGGCGAGACCGAGGTCAGCGCCTTCCTCCGCGACACGCACTAGGCGGAAATGGCTTGGACTACTGACTCACGACGTTGTAGCCCTGCGCTTGGGCGAGAGGCGTGAATGCGGTAACGACCTCTGGCAGGGTTGCCAGGACGGTCTGCTTCTTGCTGTACGCGTCCTTGACGACCGTGTTGAGCGGTGCGATCAAGTCAAATCGCGGCCAGTTGTCCAGCGGGGAGATTAGGTCCGCAGCCGCGGCCATCGCCGGGAACGGATCGCTTGCGAAGATCGGGTCGCTGGAGACCGCGGCCTGGAACTCAGCCTGAAGCGGCTTGTAGGCCGGGAAGTTGGTGGTTCCCTTCCAGAAGCCCGCGTTCTGCGTGACCCACTCGATCAGGTCGACGGACAGCGAGACATTCTTGGTGTGCTGGGACACGGTCCAGCCTGCTCCGCCCATCGCGCCGGTTTGGGCCTTAGCGTCGGCCGCCCACTTAAGCGGGGCCGCGACGGCGAGGAACTTGTCAGTGACCTTCGGGCTCGTCTTGTCCGTGTAGTAGGTGCCCTTGAAGGTACCCAGGGCGGCCCAATCGGGCGCGATCATCATCAGGAGCTTGTTGGCGTTGGCCTGCTTGACGAAGCTGGCGTCGAAGTAGTCGGTGTTCCAGAGGGTCTTGTTGGCGATCATGTGATCGACAAGGTTCGCAGCGCGAACGCAGGCGGGGTCGGCCACGTTGATCAAGAGTGTGCCCGCGTCTTTGACGTTATGGGTTGGGCAGCCACTCGCTTCGAAGAAGGAGAGGAAGGTCCAGCCGTCGCCGAGCGTGCCGAGCAGGTAGCCGGGATGGTCCTTGGCGACCTTGTCACTGAGGGCTTGCATTTCCTCGAAGGTCGTGGGAACCGTGTACCCGAACTTGTCCATCAGGGGCTTGTTGTAGTAGGTGACCATCTGGGCGAGGTCATTGCGCACGCAGTAGACCTTGCCGTTGAAGGTGCAGTTGCTCAGGCCAGAGTAGTTGGCGAGCTGGTCGGCCGGGACCTTTCCGGTCAGGTCGAGCGGGAAGTTGTGCGCGGCGTCTGCGACGCGTGCGACAAGTCGCGGCTCAGCGAACACGACATCGGGCCAGCCCGAGCCGGTGTTGTTGAAGAGCAGGACCTTGGACGGGAACGTCTCGCGGTCGACGATCACGGACTTGATGGCGCTCTTCGCGGCCGGATGAGCCGCGATGTAGGCGTCGATCGCCGGCTGGCGGGGCTGGTCAATCCAGACCGTGATCGGAGTGGTCATGTCGATCGAAGGCGCGGCTGACGTGGCCGTGGTTGGGGCCGCCGACTCGCCGGGCGCTGTAGTTGGAGTCGGGGCCGCTGTCGGGACCGGGCTGGCGGTGGTGCTGGAACAGCCAGCGAGGACCACGGCCGCCATGAGAATTAGGGCTCGTTTCATCTAATCCATCTCCTCCATCTCCCCATTTGGGACTGGGTAAGCTGATCGTGATTTCCGTCAACCCGGGGGTTCAGTCCTATCGCATACGCTCCTCTACGTGACGGTTGGGAGGTTCGCTCGCGGATCGTGATGTCCGCCATGAGGGGGAGGGAACAGGTCGTGATGCCGACCGCCGGCGCCCATCCGCGGCAAGCCGGCCGCCGCCGCGGATGCGCTCGAGGGTGTGCTCGTCGGCCAAGACGACCTGGTCAGCGAGGCCGAGCCGTTCAGCCAAGGCGAGCTTCTCCGGGGCGACATCCGGGCCGATCAGCTTGGTAGCGCCGCGAGCGCACGCAAGACCCGGCTGCGCAACCGAGAATCCTCGGGACTCCGTGGCGCCCTTGCCAGGGAGACCGCTCCGGGCATCGTCCGGCCATCTTGGCGTTCCTTCCTCCAGTCTCGCTAGCTTGCCAGTGAGAGGTGTGTTACCGTTACCAGGCCTGAGCAGATGCTGTGTGGTATCGCTAACAGAGCCTGACCTCGGGCATGGTAACGCTAACAGCGACGGTCCGCTACCCCAAAACGCCAGAATCTTCCAGAGGCACCAGAAGACGTGAGCACCCTCAACGATGTCGCCCGGCTGGCGGGCGTCTCGACCATGACTGTGTCGAGAGTCGTGAACGGCAACGGCTACACAAGCCCTGCGACTCAGGCGCGCGTGAATCAGGCCATTGCGGAACTCGGCTACATGCCCAACGTCCTGGCGCGACAGCTGCGGTCGAGCCGGACCAAGACCCTGGCCCTGGTCCTCACCGACATCGCCAACCCGTTCTTCACAACGATCGCCCGGGGCGTCGAGGACGCCGCCCGCGCCCAGGGCTATGCGGTCATGTTCTGCAACACGGACGAGTCGGTTGACCTGGAGCTGGAGTACGTGCGGGTCCTGATCCAGCGCCGCGTGGATGGGGTTCTGCTCGTGCCGGCGGCGGACTCGAGCACGTCGCTCGATCTGCTCAAGACCCACAAGCTGCCGGCCGTGGTGCTGGACCGGCGCCTCCGCTCCGGCGAGGTTGACGAGGTCCGCGCGGACTCCGAGGGCGGAGCGTACGCCGCGGTCCGTCACCTGATCGACCTGGGTCACCGCCAGATCGCCGTTCTGGCGGGGCCGGAGTCGGTTTCGACTTCGGCCGACCGAGTCGCCGGCTACCGCCGCGCGATGCTCGAAGCCGGCATAGACCCGACCACCCAGCAGATCCTCTTCGGCCAGTACACCGAGGCCAGCGGCTACGAGATGACCGGGCGCCTGCTCGCCGCTCCGACAAGGCCGACGGCGATTTTCGCCGGCAACAACTTCATCGCCTTCGGCGCGATCCAGGCGCTCCGCGAGTCGGGCCTGGAGATCCCCGACGACATGTCGATCGTGGTCTTCGACGACCTGCCGCAGGGATGGATCATGCCGTTCCTGACGGTCATCGCCCAGCCTGCCTACGAGATCGGGAGGCTGGCCGCGGAGATGATGCTCGAGCGTCTTGCCAGCGAGGAGCCCATCGAGCCCCGCACGATCGTCCTGCCGAGCAGCCTGATCGTGCGCCGATCGTCCGCGCCGCCGCGTTCCACCTCCGCGCAACCGGCTCCGGCCGGGGCCAACCCCATGGAGAACCCTGCGTGACTCAGACGCCCGCATCGTTCGCCATCGCCGAAGACGGAGTAGACCCGGCGCTCGTGCCCCAGAGAACGCTCTGGACCGGGGCTCGGATGCCGGCCATCGGGCTCGGGACGTTTGGCTCCGATCGCTTCTCGGGCGAGCAGATCGCCGAGGCCGCGCTGGGCGCCGCATCGGTCGGCTATCGCCATTTCGATTGCGCGAAGGTCTACGACAACGAGCACCTGATCGGCGCCTCGCTGGAGACGGTCCAGGCCGGCGGGATCCGGCGCGAAGACATGTGGGTGACCTCCAAGCTCTGGAACGACAAGCACGCCCCGGCAGACGTGGCTCCTTCTTTCGAGAAGTCGCTACGCGACCTACGCCTGGACTACCTGGATCTGTATCTGATCCACTGGCCGTTCCCGAACCACCACGCCCCGGGAGCGGATGTGACGTCGCGCGCCGCCAATGCCCGGTCGTACATCCACGAGGAGTTCATGGCCACGTGGCGCGAGCTGGAGAAGCTCGTGGACCTGGGTCTTGTGCGCCACATTGGCACGTCCAACATGTCGATCGCGAAGCTGAAGCTGCTGCTGCGGGACGCCCGCATCAAGCCCGCCTGCAACGAGATGGAACTGCACCCGTGCTTCCAGCAGCCCGAGCTGTACGAGTTTGTCGTGGACGCCGGGATCGTTCCGATCGGTTTCGCCCCGATCGGCTCGCCCACCCGGCCCGACCGCGATCGCACCGAAGACGATGCCGTGGACATCGAGGACCCGGTTATCGTCGCCATCGCGAGGCGATTGGGCGTGCACCCGGCAACCGTCTGCGTCAAGTGGGCGGTCCAGCGGGGCCAGGTCCCGATCCCGTTCTCGATCTACCGCAACGAGTACTTGAGCAATCTACGAGCGGCCGTCTCCGAGCCCCTTACCGACATGGAGATGAAGGCCATCGCCGGCATTGACCGCAACAGCCGGCTCATCAAAGGCCAGGTATTCCTCTGGAGAGACGGGCAGGCCTGGGAAGATCTCTGGGATCTCGACGGCACGATCGCCCAATGACTGGGGGGTGTCGGACACTCGAAACCCGGGCGCCACGGCGCCGCTGATGCTTATCAGGCCCCCAGGCGAGCCGTTGTTGGCAAGGGGCCATTGGCCCGGGCGGGCGCTTCCTCCCCCGCCCGCCCGGGCTCGCGACCTCGAACCGCCGGGATCAGAATCTCCGAAAGGAGCGACGCGTGATCACGCCCAGGCCAGCAACTGCCAGGTACGTCGGCAGCTGGCCGAAGATCGGGATCCGCCCGGCCATCGACGGTCGCCGCAACGGGGTTCGCGAGTCGCTCGAAGGACAGACGATGGGCATGGCCCGGGCGGCCGCCGCGTTCCTGACCGCCAGTCTTCGATACCCGGATGGCACGCCAGTCGAATGCGTGGTTCCGGACGACTGCATCGGCGGGGTCGTGGAGGCGGGGCGGGCCGCGGACCTGTTCCGTCGGGAAGGCGTGGGCGTTTCTCTGACCGTGACCCCGTGCTGGTGCTACGGCTCCGAGACGATGGACATGGACCCCCTGACGCCCAAGGCCGTGTGGGGCTTCAACGGCACGGAACGGCCGGGCGCGGTTTACCTGGCGGCCGTGCTGGCCGGCCATGCCCAGAAGGGACTGCCGGCCTTCGCCATCTACGGCCGTGACGTGCAGGATGCCGGCGACGCCGCCATCCCCGGCGACGTGCAGGAGAAGCTGCTGCGTTTCGCCCGGGCCGGTCTGGCCGCGGCGATCATGCGCGGCAAGTCGTACCTCTCCCTCGGCGGCGTGTCGATGGGCATCGCCGGCTCGATCGTGGATCAGGGCTTCTTCGAGCGGCACCTGGGCATGCGCGTCGAGGCGGTCGACATGAGCGAGCTGACGCGCCGAATCGAGCGGGGAATCTTCGACCCCGCCGAGTTCAGCCGCGCGATCCGCTGGGTCCGAGCAAACTGCCACGAAGGCGAGGACCGGAACCCCCCGGACCAGACGCGCACCCGAGCCCAGAAGGACGGCGACTGGGAGACGGTCGTCAAGATGACCCTGATCGCCCGCGATCTACTGGTCGGCAACGCGCGCCTGGCCGAGCTGGGGTTCGGCGAGGAGGCCATGGGCCACAACGCCATCCTGGGCGGCTTCCAGGGGCAGCGCCACTGGACGGACCACTCGCCCAACGGCGATTTCATGGAGGCTTTCCTCAACTCGTCATTCGACTGGGACGGCATCCGGGCGCCGTACGTCTTCGCCACCGAGAACGACAGCCTCAACGGCGCGGCGATGCTGTTCGGCTATCTGCTGACGAACACCGCCCAGGTCTTCGCCGACGTGCGGACCTACTGGAGCCCCGACGCTGTGCGGCGCGTGACCGGCCACACTCTCGAGGGCGGGGCCGGCGGCGGCGTGATCCATCTGATCAACTCCGGGGCGGCCAGCCTGGACGCGGCCGGTGAGATGAAGCGCGACGGGCAGCCGGCCATGAAGCCCTTCTGGGAGATAGACGACGCGGAGGCGGCGGCGAGCCTGGCGAAGACGACGTGGTACCCGGCTGTGACCGGCTACTTCCGCGGCGGCGGATTCTCCTCGCTCTTCACCTCGCCAGGCGGAATGCCCGTGACGATGAGCCGCATCAACCTGGTCCATGGCATCGGCCCGGTCCTGCAGCTGGCCGAGGGCTGGACGGTCGATCTGCCGGACAAAGTGCACGACACCCTCAATCTGCGCACGGACCCAACCTGGCCAACCCAATGGTTCGCGCCGCGGCTGTCCGGGAGGGGCGCGTTCCGAGACGTCTACAGCGTCATGGCAGGCTGGGGCGCCAACCACTGCGCGATGAGCTACGGCCATATCGGTGGGGACCTCGTCAGCCTGGCAGCGCTGCTGCGCATCCCGGTGAACATGCACAACCTGCCGGAAGAGACGCTCTTCCGCCCGAATGTCTGGACGAACTTGGGCACGGCCGATGCGGAGGGTGCCGATTTTCGAGCCTGCGCGGCCCTCGGACCCCTATACGGACGGCGCTGAAGGCGGCCGAAGCATGTCGGACCGGAGCTGAAGCCGGACCGGTTCCACAGCAGAGCGCCGCCGCAGGGGGCTCGGCACCAAAGCTGGCTCGGCTCCCAAGCGGAGCGGCATGCAGCAGTAGGCACGGAGGTCAAATGGCTCGAACTCGCGACTTCCTGGCGATCGATCTGGGGGCATCCAGCGGACGGGTGCTTGCGGGTCGCTGGGATGGAGCGAGATTCGACCTGGCGGAGGTCCATCGTTTCGCGAACGAGCCAGTCTCACAGATGGGTCGACTCCACTGGGATGCCCTCGCCATCTGGTCCGAGATCAAGAGGGGCCTGGCTCGCTATGCCGCTGGGCAGCGCGTCGGGACGTCGATCGGAGGCGGTGCAGCGGAGCGGCCGGGCGAGCTCGCCGGCCTGGGGCTCGATACCTGGGGAGTCGATTTCGCGCTGCTGGACCGGGCGGGCAATCTCCTGGGCAACCCCTACCACTACCGCGACCGACGCACGGCGGGGATCATGGCGCTGGCGTTCGAGCGGGTGCCCCGGCGGGACGTGTTCATGACCACGGGCGTGCAGCCAATGCACTACAACACCCTCTACCAGCTGCTCGCCATGGTTCTTGCGAAAGACCCTCAGCTCGACGCGGCCGCCACCATGCTCACCATGCCCAACCTGTTCGCCTACTGGCTGTGCGGCCAACCAGTGGCCGAGCGCACGCACGCGACGACCACCCAATGTCTGGACGCCCACACCGGCGGCTGGGCAATCGGCCTGCTCGAAGCACTGCTCATTCCGACGCGGATCCTTCCCCCGCTGGTCGAGCCGGGCACCCTCCTGGACTCGACCTCGGCGGAAATGTCCGCGGAAACGGGGCTATCGCCCACGCCCGTGTTCGCGGTGGCCTGTCACGACACGGCCAGCGCCGTAGCGGCAATACCCGGCTTGGACACCGAGAGTGCGTACATCAGTAGCGGCACCTGGAGCTTGATGGGCGTGGAGATTCCCTCGCCGGTCATCACCGACGCAGTCCTGGCAGCCGGCTTCACGAACGAAGGTGGCGTGGCAGGAACGACGCGGCTGCTCCGGAACATACCCGGACTGTGGCTGGTAGCGGAGTGCCGCCGCCGGTGGCAGCGCGACGGCCAGGACTATGGCTGGGACGAGCTTGTTGCGATGGCGGAGCGATCCCCGGGGCTGCGCTCGCTGATCGACCCGGATGATCCGAGCCTGCTGAACCCGCCGGACATGCCGGCCGCGATTCGCACGCTCTGTCGTGCCACCAGCCAGGAGCCGCCGGAAAGTGTCGGCGCGGTCGCGCGCTGCTGCCTGGACAGTCTGGCACTGAGGTGTCGGGCCACGCTCGACGAACTGGCCCTGGTTACCGGGCGCCGGCCAAGGACGCTCCGTGTCGTCGGCGGCGGCAGCCAGAACCGCCTGCTGTGTCAGCTCATTGCCGATGCGTGCGGCTTGCCGCTGGTCGCCGGCCCCGCAGAAGCGACGGCGTTCGGTAACCTGTTGGTTCAGGCGATGGCCGCCGGGGAGCTCAGCGGCCTCGCCGACGGACGCGCGGCCGTGGCCGCTTCGATCACCCTCGACACCTATGAGCCTCAGTCCGGCGCGGCCTGGGACGCTGCTCTATCTCGTCTGCGCGACCTTGCCGCATACACCCCCGACTAGCGAAGGAGCGCCCAGATGTCAGCCCACGCCGATCTCATCGCACAGCTGGCCGACGTCGGCCGGACGGCCGTCGCTCAAGGGCTCGTTCTGGCGTCGGGCGGGAACCTGTCGGCGCGGCTCCCCGGCTCGGACGAGTTCGTCGTCACGGGCACGGGCACCTACCTCGATCGCCTCGACGCCAGTGCCTTTTCGGTCGTTCGCTTGGATGGCCAGGTTCGCGGCGGCAATCCGAAACCTTCGAGCGAATGGAGGCTCCACCAGCGCACCTATCTGGTCCGTCCCGACGTCAACGCGGTCATCCACCTCCATCCGCAGTACGCCGTCCTGCTCGATGCCCTGGGCCATCAGGTGCGCCTGATCTCGCTCGACCAGGCCTACTACGTGCGGAAGGTATCTCGTGTGCCGTACTTTCCTTCCGGTTCGGACGAGCTGGCAGACGCGGCGGCGGAGGCGGCCCGGCACTGCAACGCGATCATCCTCGGCTTCCATGGCTGCTCGTGCCTCGCCGATACGATCGCGATGGGTTTCCGCCGGGCTCAGAATCTCGAGCAAGCAGCTATGACCACATTCCGCTGCATCCAGCTGGGGAACACCGACCTGACGTTCCCGCCTGAGTGGTTCGACAGGCTGACGACCGTCTGATCCGGTCGGCTTGGCCCTGGCCAGGTGACCGCCCTCGCGGACGCCCCCCTTGCCTCGGCCACCCCGCTTAGCGCCCAGCCCGCACCGCCCGGCCGCCTGCGCCTGCTGGGTATCTCCGCCCCCGAGTCGATGTAGGGAAGGCCGCTAGAGCGGCGGCCGGCAGGAGGCGAAGGCCTCCAGCGCGGTCACGTCCGAGGCGACGTACAGAGCCGCACCGCTCCCGTCGGCGCACACGATTGCCGGACCCGGCAGACTTCCCGTCTTCGAGGTCGCCGCCTGGCGGAAGGCCGTCTGCCCGGAGGCGGTGCGCCAGGAGGTGCGCAGGACCACGGCCCACCGGCCGTTGAGGCCTTCATACAGGCCGATCCGATCGCCGCCCCAGTCGGACGTGGCCGCTGCGGCGGCTTGGGACTGTGCGGCTGAAGGCGTCTCGCCTTCGAGCCATATCCGAAGCTCAAGCTCTCCCAGCGTGTCCTGCATCGTCAGCTTCCAGCCCGCCAGCGAGGATGGGACGGCCGGGACGGTCACCGCGATCGGCTTGACGTGCCTGGCGTACAGGTCCGGGTGCAGGATCTGCGAGGTCGAGTCGGGCGGGTTGGCGTACAGGGCGTTGACGGCTTCCCATCCGCCTTCGTCGTAGATGCCCTGGACGAAGCTGAGGCCCTGCACCCCGGGGAACAGCAGGGTCTCGCGCAGGATCGGCGGCGCCTTGGCCAGCTGGTCCGCCTGACTCCCGCTCAGAGATTCGGCGCCGACCTGCACTATCTCGATCGGCGACAGGTACTTGAACATCCACTGCGCCATCAGCATGTACGCGTCGCCCTCGGGCACCGCGGTGCGAGCCAGATCCCGGTCGCTCTGGTCGGGCGTGTCGATGGCCAGCTTGTCGAGCCCGAAGTTCTGGTCCTGCAGGGCGTGGGTGTACTCGTGCGAGAAGGTGACCTTCTCCATGGCGCCGACGCCACCCGATTCGGAGAGCACGTACAGCCCCTTCGATGAGGGGTCGTAGAAACCGAGCACCTGGCCGGCCTCGAGGTCGAGCTCCATCAGTTCGAGCGACGAGCCCTCCGGCAAGAGCCCGAGATGGATGAAGAGCCTGCTCTCGTCCGCCATGGCCTGGTGGTTGGTCTGGGCGTCGTTCATCCTGGTAAGCCGGTCGCGGACGCCCTGTGAATCGAGCAGGACCGGCGTGACCGGGTTCTTCGCCGTGAGGCCGCGGAGCGCCTGGACCTGGGACTCGATCTTCGCGTAGACGGCAAGGTCGGTTGGATTGCCCGACGGAGCCGCCGTACCCGACGCCGAAGGCGACCCTGCGGTGGCGTTGTCTGCCGTGGCCGATGGCGCCGGCGTCCGGACGGTCGAGCCGCACGCGGCAATCGCGAAGGCCAGGGCCACGACCGGGAAGACACGGCGGAAACCGTCCATGGCCACATTCTGCCAGGACTAGCGCCCGGCGCGATCTCGCCGATCGGCCGGCGGAGAGCGCCGCCGCGCGTGCGCTGGGGCGGAATCCGAGCTCTTGTCGTTCGATTGGATCACTTTGTTACGCTTTCTTAATGCTCTGACCGGCCCCGCATTCATGCTGGGGGGCTACCTTACGCACAGGAACACTGGAATAGCCTCCTGAACGTTCCTCCTCCCTCCCTCCGACCGGAGGTGCCGATTGGGCAGGCGCCTCCGGTCCTCCTTTTGTGGGCGGCGTTCTGGGCAGCGGTGGACGGGATGGGCGTCGAGCAGAGCGGCCCCCGGTGAGCGGCCCCCGCTGAGCGGCCCCCGGTGAGCGGCCGGTGAGCCACCTGTGCAAGAATCCCGTCATGGAGCTCACCTGGTACGGAAGAACCTGCGTCCGCATGCGCGGCAAGGACGCGGTCGTCGTTGCCGACGCCTATCAAACGATCGTCGGGCCCACGGGCCGGGGCATCACCGGCGACATCGTCACCTACAGCCACCCGGACGACGCTCCTCACCCCAAGGCCAAGGGCCGTGTTTCGCGCGATGGCACGACGCTGCTCCCGGGGAGCCTCGAGGAGGCCTTCTGCCTGGACGGCCCGGGCGAGTACGAGGTGAAGGACGTCCTGATCACCGGCGTCAGAACCTATCGTGACGAGCACCGCGGCAACGAGCGGGGGCGGAACGTGGCCTTCATCGTGGAGCTGGACGGCGTCCACGTCATCCACCTCGGCGACATCGGCCACCTCCTGACCGAAGACAAGCTGACCGACATCGGTCCGGTCGACGTCGCCTGCATCCCCATCGGAGGCACGCTCTCCGCCACGAAAGCGGCCGAGCTCGTGTCCCAGCTGGACGTCAAGGTGGTCGTGCCGCTGCCCGTCTGCGACGACGACGATTCATCCGAGGCTCTCGGCAAGTTCCTCCACGAGATGGGCATCCCGGCAGCGCCGGCGCCTCAGACGAAGCTGGCGCTCATGCCGTCGACGCTCCCGGCCGAGATCACGACCGTAGTCCTGGAGCAGCGCGGCAGGGTCTGACCCGCTCTCAGGGCCCGAAGGCCTCACTGGCGAAGAGCGGCCAGCGCCTTGGCGACCTGATGGCGTACGTTCTCATCACTGTCATTCAGCGCCGCGTAGAGCGGCTCCACTGCGCGAGGGTCGCCGATCCTACCCAGAACCATGGCCGCCTCCGCGCGGCCCCGTTCATCGTCCGACCGCAGGGCCCAGAGCAAGGGTCTCACGGCGGGAGCGCCGATCTCGAGGCACTTCGACCACTGCCGCTTCGCGATCCAGTAGCTTGCGCCGGCCGCGGACCTGTCGGGAGACCAGCCAGTTCGGTCGAGAACCTCCGCTGCGAGTCGTCGCCTCGTCGCGTTTCCGTCCAGAAGTGCAGCGGCCAGTGGCTTCGCGGCAGGAGCCATCATCCTGACGAGCGCCTCCGCGGCGGCCTGGCGGGTCTGCTGGTCCGAATCGCCGAGGGTCGTCACCAGAGCCTTTGCGGCTCTTGGATCAGCGATCTTGCCGAGCGCCTCGGCGGCAGCCCGGCGGACGCGCTTGTCGCGGAATCTCAGGACGCCCATGAGGGGCTCCACGGCGGGGGCGCCGAGCCTGACGCACTCAGCCCAGTCGCGTTTCTCGACCAGGCGATAGGCCTCCCCGGTCTGACCGCTCTCTGGAGTCCAGCCCATCTTCGCGAGCTCCTTGGCCGCCGACTGGCGGACGCGGGCACTCGTGTCCTTCAGGGCGGCACTGAGGGATTCGGCGGCGCGCGGGCCGTCGATCGCACCGAGCGCCTTGGCTGCAGCCTCGCGGACGCCGGCACTCGGGTCCTTCAGGGCGGCGTCGAGGGACGCCCAGGCCGGCGCGCCGATATTGCCGAGCACCCTGGCCGCAGCCTCGCGGGTGTCGGCATTCGAGTCCTCGAGAGCGGCGCTCAGCGGCCCGACAGCGGGCGCCCCGATCCGGCCGAGGGCCTCGGCCGCTGCCTCGCGGCACGGGTCCGGCGAATTCGGATCCTTCACGACGGCAAAGAGGGGCTCCACGGCAAGCGGGTCGCCGACCCGGCCGAGGGCCGCGGCCGCGGCCGCGCGGACGCCGGCGTCTTTCTCGTGCGCCAACGCATCTAGCAGGCCTGGGAGATCGCGCCTGGCCTCTAGCTTCTTCACATTCGGTGGACCGAAGAGTCCCATCGAGCGTCCTACCTCGCGTTGCCCCGCCACAGTTGATCATAGTCGGCGGCGGCGAGCAGAAACAGCCCGATGGACCGCCAGAAATCGCGCGGGACGTGCTCGACCGACTGCGCGGTGAAGGTGCAGATGGCCCCGACGTCGATGCCGTGGGCGCGCGCCCGCTCGAAGCCGGCCATCGTCCGGGCGAAGTACCCGGCTCCGCGCTGGGCGTCGTTGATCTCCTCGGGGCCGTCGAGGCTGGTGCCAAGCGACACGCCGTGCTCTCGGAAGAGCTCGCACAGCTCGTCGGTCAGGAGCCACAGGTTGCTCTGGGCCGCGAACCGGACCCGTCGCGGCCGAGGCCGTCGCGCAGGAGCGGCAGCGCTTCTCGGTACCAGCGCGCGCCGGGGACGAGCGGCTCGCCGCCGTGGAACGTGACCTCGAGGGAGCCGCGGCCGTTGGACCCGGGTTCGGGGTTGCCGCAGCCCTCGTCGTCGCCTCCCTCAGGTCCGCCACCCAGCGCCCGCTGCCACTCGACCACCGCCTCGAGCGTCTCGCGGCCCATGGTCTTCCCGCCAGCGTGCGGCCAAAGCAGTAGGCACAACTCGCCGGGCACGCCAGCGACGGAACGAGCATCAGGTGTTGGGACAATACAACTGGCCCCTCGACATCCGAGAGTAGCGGCGAGTGTAGCTCAGCAGACCCTATCCTTGGCGCATGTCCAAGCCATCGGAAGACACCATACCCCCGGCGGGGCATCTGGCCGTACCGCCCGGGCACGTGCCCATCCCGGTGCGCACGAGCTACCTCGAAATGTGCGCGAACGCGGTGCCGGATCCGCCGGCCGTACCCGCGGGGTTCGCCGTCCGGCGCTGGCGCCGTCCCCCACCCGATGAGTATCTGTCGCTCTTCTCGGCCGTCGGGGGCGAGTGGGGTTGGTCCGGCCGGCTGCTGCTGGGCGACGACGAGCTGCGCGCGCTCCTGAACGACCCCGCGATCGAGATCATCCGGCTGCGCTGCGGCTCGCGAATCGCCGGCTTCGTCGAGCTGGATCGGCGCTTGCCCGGCCAGGTCGAGATCGTCTACTTCGGGTTGGTGGCCGAGTTCATCGGCCGCGGTCTGGGCGCGTTCCTGCTGCGCTGGGCGACCAATCGCGCGTGGCAGGGCTCGACTGAGCGAGTCTGGCTGCACACCTGCGACTACGACCATCCCAATGCTCTGGCGGTCTACCAGAAGGCCGGATTCCGCATCTACGACGAGCGGATGGGGATGGAGTCCTACCCCGAGGACTTCGTCGCCCGGCTTGGACCGACCCGGGACTAGCAGGCCCGGCGCAACCGACCGCGCGCCCGAGCGCCCATCACTCGGCGCGGGGGCACGACGGATCGCCGGTCGATATGGTGGCGGACATGAGTGTTGCCGATCAGCCTCTCTCGAAGACCACCCGCCCGCGCTTGACGACCGTGCGGGCAAGGCGCGCACCCAGCCAGTAGGGCATCTGGTCGACCGAAGGCACGTCCCAGACGACGAGGTCGGCCTGCTTGCCTGGCTCGATCGAGCCGATCTCCGCGCCCAAGCCAAGGGAGTGGGCCGCGTTGATCGTGACCGCCGCGAGGGCCTCCGCGGGAGTCAGGCCCATCTCCACGCAGGCGATGGACATCACCAGCGGCAGGCCGAGAGTAGGGCTTGTTCCGGGGTTCAGGTCCGTGGCCAGGGCTACGGGAATCCCGGCATCGATGAAGCGGCGGGCCGGGGCGAAGTGGTGCGACCCCAGGAGCCAGCTCGTGGCGGGAAGAAGCGTGGCCACTACCGGATCGACCGCGGCCGCGGCCCGGGCCAGGGCGGCCACTCCCGACTCAGACGGTGCAGCGAGATGGTCGGCCGAGAGGCAGCCCACCTCCGCCGCCAGCTCGGCCCCACCCGATGGAGCCAACTCGTCGGCGTGGAGGCGGAGCGCGAGGCCGTGTCCTGCGGCGGCGCGCAGGATCCGCCGGCTCTGGGCGGCGTCGAAGACGCCCGCTTCGCAGAAGACGTCGCAGAAGCGGGCTATCCCCTGGCGGGCGACCGCCGGGAGCTGCTCGTCAACGACGCTGGCGACATAGGCGGCCGTCCCGTCGGGCCGGTCCCGGTATTCGGCCGGGACGGCGTGGGCGCCGAGGAACGTGGGCACCAGCTCGATCGGGCCTTCGGCCGCCAGCCGGGCGATCAGCTCCAGCAGCCGCAGCTCGCCGGCCGCGTCGAGCGCATAGCCCGACTTTGCCTCCGCCGTGGTGGTGCCGTTGGCCAGCATCTCGGCCAGGCGGCGGCGGGCTCGCGCCAGCAGGTCCTCGTCCGAGGCGGCTCGCGTGGCCGCCACGGTCGAGAGAATGCCACCGCCCGCGGCGAGGACCTCCAGATAGCCCGCGCCGCGGGCCCGCATCTGCCACTCTCCTTCCCGCGTCCCGGCGAAGACGAGGTGGGTGTGCGCATCGACCAGCCCGGGCGTGACCAGCTCACCGGCGGCGTCCAGGCGCTCGAAGGCGTCGGGCGAGTGGCCGGCGGCCGCGATCTGGCGGTGGACGTCCTCGCCCGGCCCCACGGCGAGGATGCGCCCGTCCCAACAGGCCACGGCCAGGTCTCGGGCGGTGCCGCCGGCAACCACGGCCGCATCCCCCTGGGCGGAACCGCGCCGAAGGCCGCCCGCAAGGGTCGCTACCGATCCCGCGCCTTCGACCAGCAGCCCGCGGCCGGCCGGCTCGCCGCTCATGACCTCCGGCCTCGAGCGTCTTCGAGCCGCAGCTCCAACACCTGCAGCGGCGAGAAGTCGCGCAGCTTCAGGAATCCTGCCGCGCCCGCCAGCCGCTCGGACTCCGGCAGCCTCTCCGAGATCCCGCAATGGTTGGCCACGTCCAGAAACGCCTCCATTGGAGCGAGCCCTATCAGCTCGGACTCGAGCACGTGTACGCCATCCTCGGCGGCCTGCGCCCGGACCGCCTCCCAGACGAGCCAGAGTGGTGTCGTTCGGTAGTCGAGCAGGTTCATCGACACCTGTGCCCGGCCGATCTCCTCGATCCAGAAGCCGTTGGCCTGCAGCTGAGGCAATCCGCCGCTCGACTCCCTGATCCGGCGGGCAATCCGCCTGGCCAGCTCCACGTCCTTGCTCTCGAGGTTGATGTTGTAGGCGATCAGGAATGGGCGAGCGCCGACGGCCATGGCGCCGGCTTTGGCGTGGAGCCGGGTCGGGCCGAAATCGGGCCCTCGGCCGGGTTCGCCGATCTGCGTCTTGAGGCCCTCGTACTGGCCCCGCCGAACGTCAGCCAGCCGCCGCCGCGACGGCGACGTCGCCGCCTCGCCGTACAGGTACACGGGGATGCCGAACCGATCGGCCACCCTGCTCCCAAAGGTTCGCGCCAATTCGATGCAGTCGGCCATCGTGGTGCCGGCGAGAGGCACGAAAGGCACCACGTCAACGGCTCCGATGCGCGGATGCTCGCCGGCGTGGCTCTCCATGTCGATCTCGGCCACGGCCACGGCCACAGTCCGCTCCAGGGCCTCCAGAATCGGGGCCGTCTCGCCGGCCAGGGTCAGGACGGTCCGGTTGTGGCTCCTGTCGCTGGATCGGTCGAGCAGGTAGGCACCGGGCACGCTCTCGACGGCCGCGACCAGCTTGTCGACGGCTTCGAGCCGCCGACCCTCGCTGAAGTTGGGGACCGCCTCGACGAGCTTGCTCACGCATCCTCCGTCTGCCGGCTGCCTTGCCGTACAGCCGTCCGTATCGTGGCACACGGCCAATGCGACGGATCGCCTAATGCCCGATTCGGTCGCGGTCGATAGCATGCCGCGGATGGAACAAAGGGCATGGCTTCACTAGCTCGACCGTCCCTGTGGCGGCACCGGGATTTCGTGAGACTCTGGTCTGCGGCCACCGTGTCTGTGCTCGGCAGCCAGGTCACGCTGATCGCGCTGCCGTACATCGCCCTGACCATGCTCGGGGCGAGCGTCCTGCAGGTCTCGGCTCTGGCGGCGGTCGAGATGCTGCCGTTCCTCCTGTTCACGTTGCCCGCCGGAGCGTGGCTGGATCGGGTCCGCCGGCGGCCCGTGCTGGTAGCCGCCGACATCGGTCGTGGAGTCGTCCTGCTGACCATTCCGGCGGCATACGTGCTCGACGCCCTGACCCTCGGTCAGCTCTTCGTCGTCGCCCTCGTCACCGGGACTCTGACGACACTCTCCGATGTCGCCGGCCAGTCCTTCCTGCCGGCGATCGTGGACCGCGACGACCTGGTCGACGGCAACGCCCACCTTCAGATCGGCAACTCGGTGGCGCAGATCGGCGGCCCGGCCATTGGAGGCAACCTGATCGCGATCGCGGCCGCGCCGTTCGCCATCGCCCTCGACGCGTTGAGCTTCTTCATCTCGGGCGGGTTCATCTGCGCCATCCACCGCCGCGAGGAGAAGCCCGAGCGACGCCTTGACGCGGCCGGCCGGCCGACTCCCATGCGAACCGAGATCGTCGAAGGACTCAGATTCGTCCTGGGGAACCGCTACCTGCGGCCGATCGCCGCCTGCACCGGGACGTCGAACCTGTTCGGCGCCGCCCTGTTCGGCATCTTCCCCTTCCTGATCTGGCACGAGCTGAGGCTGCCGCCGGCGTTCTTCGGGACGGTGATGGGACTGGCCAGCATCGGCTTCCTGGTCGGCGCCGCTCTCTCGAACCGGCTTCCCCGGGCGATCGGTCTGGGCCCCACGATCGTGATCTCAGCCGCGCTCAGCTGTCCGGCCTTCCTGCTGATGACGCTCACCCCGGCCGCGCTCGGCGGCGCGGCCGTGACCCTCTTCGTCGGCTGGTTCGTCGCCGGATTCGCCCAGGTGGTCTACAACGTGGCCCAGATCAGCCTTCGCCAGGCCATCACGCCGCCCGACATGCAGAGCCGGATGAACGCGACGATGAGGTTCATCGTCTGGGGCACGATCCCGATCGGCTCGCTTATGGGCGGTGTGATGGCATCGGTAATGCCGGTCAGGACAGCATTGATCGCTGCCGCTGTGGCCACGTTCGCATCGGTTGCGCCGGTAGCCGTCTCGTCGCTTCGGTCGCTGCGCGAACTCCCGGAGGAAGCCGACACGACCCTCGGCAAGGCTGCCGCGGGCAAGGCAAGGCTAGTGGGAGGGGACGGATCCGACTCGCAGCTCGAGCGGGCCGAGAGCGGACCGGCAACGACCCAGAGCGCTACTGGCCTGCTGCGGGTGGCTTCGGCGCGGATGTGGGAGGCGCCGCCGGGGCCTCCGTCGCCGCTTGAGCCTCGGTCGCTGGCGCGGCGGGGGCGGTAGGCGTCAAGGGCGCGGCCGGTGCTGCCGGTGGATACGGTGGGGCCACGAAGGGCCCGGCCCCGGGCCACGTGCCGGCCGGCCATGGGGGCGCGACAGGAGCGGCGGGCCGCTTCGCCCTGTCGGCTTCCAGCTTGGCCTGGAGCTCCAACGCCAGCAACACGCCGGCTACGACCAGAACGAGGAAGTAGATGGTCATTCGATACGTCGCGACCACGTCGGGGGCGTTCGCGGTATGGCGCAGGGCGAAGTTGGAGATGAATGCCAGGCCGCCCCAGCCCGCGGTTGCCCCGAACACGTAGAGGTGGGGCCTGATCAGCAGGAACGCGAGTAGGCCAGCGCTGATCCCGGCCGAGGCGAGATCGATGACCCAGCCCGAGTTGCCGCACGAAATGCCGATCGTGTTGAACTGCGACGGGAGACCTTTACACAGATCGGGCATCTGCATAGCGATCAGCGCGTTGGCGGCGTCGGCCACGGCCGTGACCCCGAGCAAGAGCGCCAGCACGTAGCTGGGCCGGTTCAGATTGCGCGTTTCCATCGCCTCTCCCTCTGACTAGCGGACGCACGCGGATCGTAGTCCCTGGCGTCCTGCCGCCGCTGGTCGCGCACGCGCAGTCTGCCGGCCCGTGTCCCTGGCTAGTGAGGCCGGTCGCGATGGGCTCCCGTGGCCCGGTCCCAGACGCTTTGCTCCATCCGATCCTTCCCAACGAGCCGGAGCGATCCAATGGGGCCGAAGCCCCATGTCCCGATCCCGAGCACTTCGACGCCTGGGGCGAAGCCACCGATCTCCGCAACCACGTTGCCATGCAGCGGGTAGCCGTCCGTCAACCGCTCGGTCTCCAGCACCGTCGCGGCGGGGATCAGCGACAGCTCTTCGGGGGCGCAGGGCGTCTCTGCGTCCGGGTCGCTCTTGCAGTAGGGCTGGATCACCAGGGCGCCGGCTTCCCACCTGATCAGGTATGGCTCGAGGGTGTCGCCGATGACGGAGACGCCTTCCGGAGTCGCTATGGCTGCGAAGTCGAGCCGTTCGTCGTCGGAAAGGAAGCCGAACGCAGGCTGGCCCAGCAGCTTGGCAACCCCGGCCGTAGCGGTAAGCCAGGGAGCCTGCTCGAAGGGCTGGTCGTCGCTGCCGAGCACGCGCAGGGCGTCGACATAGCTCGGCGCCAGGGGTCTGGCGGCGCGGATTGCGGCGCGGTCGCCGGGCTTGAGAGCCGGCAGGTTCAGGTCGAGGAGCCACAGCTGACGACCGACCAACTCGAAGAGCTTGTAGCCCGCCCCGTGGCCAACCTCCGGCAGGGCGGCCTCGTCCGGCTTCTGCTTCAGTAGCACTCCCTGGATTCGGTACCCCACCGGGATCATCCCCTAGCGAGTGATGGGCCAGAGCGTACTCGTCCGTGACCTAGCTTGTTGAGTCCTTGGGCGCAAGCATGGGGAGTCTAATGCCCCGCTCCCGGGCGACCTCGATAGCCCGATCGTACCCGGCATCCGCGTGGCGCATCACGCCCGTGCCCGGATCCGTGGTGAGCACCCGCTCCAGCTTCTGCGCCGCCAGGGCCGTGCCGTCGGCAACGACGACCATGCCGGCATGCTGCGAGTACCCGATCCCCGTCCCGCCGCCGTGGTGGATGCTGACCCAACTGGCGCCGGCGGCGGTGTTGACCAGGGCGTTGAGGAGCGGCCAGTCGGCGATCGCGTCGGAGCCATCGCGCATCGACTCCGTCTCGCGATTGGGCGAGGCCACCGAGCCCGAGTCGAGGTGGTCGCGGCCGATGACGATTGGGGCGGCGACGGCGCCCGACCGAACCAGCTCGTTGAAGGCCAGGCCCGCCTTCGACCGTTCGCCATAGCCGAGCCAGCAGATCCGGGCCGGCAGGCCCTGGAACGGCACCTGCGCCTCGGCCATCTCGATCCACCGCCGCAGGGAGGCGTTCTCGGGGAACAGCTCCAGGACGGCCCGATCCGTTGCGGCGATGTCCGCGGGATCGCCTGAGAGCGCGGCCCAGCGGAACGGCCCCTTGCCCTCGCAGAAGAGCGGCCGGATGAACGCGGGCACGAAGCCGGGGAAGTCGAAGGCGTTGGCCACGCCGGCGGCCTGAGCCTGGGCGCGGATGTTGTTGCCGTAGTCGAAGGTCACGGCGCCGGCGGCCTGGAGGGCCAGCATCGCCCGGACGTGTTCCGCCATCGAGGCCATCGCGCGACGCACGTACTCCCCGGGGTCACGGCGACGCAGGTCGGACGCTTCGGCAACCGAGACTCCCGCGGGGATGTAGCCGCTAAGGGCGTCGTGGGCGGCGGTCTGGTCCGTGACCGCATCGAACCGCTCGCCCCGCCGGACGAACTCGGGCTCGATCTCCGCGGCGTTGCCGACCAGCGCGATCGACCGCGGGCGCCCGCCGGCCGCTGCCTCTCGCGCCCAGCGAAGGGCCTCATCGGGCGAGTCCGTGAGCCGGTCGATGTAGCCGGTCTCAAGGCGCCGCTTCGCCCGCGCCTCGTCAACCTCGATGACCAGGGCCACACCATCGTTCATCGTGACGGCCAGCGGCTGAGCGCCGCCCATGCCGCCCAGTCCGGCCGTCAGCACCACGCGCCCCCGCAGCGACCCGCCGAAATGCTGGCGGGCGAGCTCGGCGAATGTCTCGTACGTGCCCTGCAGGATCCCCTGCGTGCCGATGTAGATCCACGATCCGGCGGTCATCTGGCCGTACATCGTCAGGCCGGCCCGCTCCAGCTCTCGGAACGTCTCCCAGTTCGCCCATTTGCCGACCAGATTCGAGTTGGCTATCAGGACGCGCGGCGCCCATTCGTGAGTCCGGAAGACGCCGACCGGCTTGCCCGATTGCACGAGCAGCGTCTCGTCGTTCTCCAGGCGGCGCAGCTCGTGAACGATGGCGTCGAAGGCGGCCCAGCTTCGGGCAGCTCGGCCCGTGCCGCCGTAGACGACCAGCTCGTCGGGCCGCTCGGCCACCTCGGGATCGAGGTTGTTCATCAGCATCCGCAGGGCGGCCTCCTGGGCCCAGCCCTTGCAGCTCCGCTCCGGACCGCGAGGCGCACGGACGGTCCGTGGTCCTGAGGGAGCCGCCCCCGGCTCGGCGCCGGTCTCGATCGCCATCGAAACCTCCGAAGACACTGCCTGAGCCACGCTAGGGATCAGGCCTGCAAGTGTGCGCCGGATCGCGCCGGACGTCATGCGGCAGCGAGGGTGGTTCCCGATGACCTAGCGCAGGCTCTCGATGAGCTTGCGACCGAGGTCGCGCGGGCCCATGCCCCACATCGAGAGGAGCAGGCCGTCCTCCAGCGACAGCGTGTAGACGACCGGGCCGCCGTTGCATGTCGAGACGTCCACGGTCTTCTCGTTGATCGTCTGCTGGTCGCTGCTCGCGACACCGTTGGCCTGCGAGCACGCGCCGGTCGCGTACTGCTCCACCCAGGCCGTGTAGAAGTCCGCGTCCAGCTTGTCCGGCTTGCGGCGGCCGATGACCACGTATAGCCAGTCGGTACCGCTGATCATCCCGATCGACGCCGCGGCGTACCCGTCGAAGGAGCCGGGCAGGTCGGCGTTGTCCAGCGCCCCTGACTCACTGGCGGCATCTTCCTTGAGGGGCAGCGCCCCGACCGACGCCGGCAGTCTCCCCAGCAGGCTCGGGTCGATCCGCAGGCCGTAGCGGCCCACCGTCCCGCTAGGCCAGGCCGTCGCGCCGATGGGCACGGCCGTGTACCGCGGCGGCGCGGGGGTGGCCGGCCCCACCCCGCAGGCGGCGACGCAGACCACGGCGAGCGCGAGCAGGACCGTGGCGGCTCGTTGGGCCGTGGCGGCACGTTGGGCAGTTGTGGCGCGATGGGCCGCGGTGGAAACGGCGCCGCGCGATTCAGAGCTCACGCCGAAGGACCGGGTATCGCTCGTCGTCCACGGCGAGGCGGAAGCCGGCCTTGATCCAGAACTCGGGACGCGCGGCCGGCGTTGCGTCCTCTTTGGCGCGCACTTCCGGATAGGACTCCACCGCCGCGAAACCCCGGCGCGCGAGATCGCCGCAGACCTCCTCCACGAGGCGCAGGGCATGCCCTCCACGCCTCGCCACGGCCGTGGTGGCGATGCAGGTGATTACCGCCGGCAGCGGCGCGTCGGGGAGCTGGCGGTACAGCTCGCGCAGCCGGAGCGCCCGAGGGTATGCCGAAAGCGGCCCGAACTGGCAGTAGGCCACGGCCTCGCCATCGGCGAGGAGCAGCTTGGCGTAGCTGCCGAAGACGGCCACGCCACGGCCGAGTAGCTGCAGCTTACGGGGGGCCTCGGCGGCGATGGTCGGGCGAGTCGGTCGCGGTGGCACGAACGGGTTGTCGTCGGGGGCTCCGCCCAGATCGTCCAGGAACGGGTTTCGGGCCGGGGCGCCCGGAGACGGAGCGAAGGGGTTGGCCGAGACCCTTGGCGGCGGCGCGAAGGGATTGGCACCGGCCGGTGGCGGCGGAGCGAACGGGTTGCCGGCCGGGACGCCTGAGGAGGAGGCCGTCGAAGCGGCGGCCGAACCTGCGCCAGGCCGCAGCCAACCGGGCCGGCTGGCCTTCGAGCCCCGATCCGCGTCCTCCCAGTAGTCGCAGGTGCGGTGGTCGAACGAGGGGTCCGCGCACGGCGGCACGAGTCCGAAACGGGCCTCGTCAGTGACGTCGACTATCTCGAGGCGTGTCATGGACTCCAACTCTACGGCACCGCGGCCGTTAGGGGCGCGCCGGGCGCCTGGTCGGGACAACGTCCGGCTAGACTCGACGCCACCATGACCGAGTCCGCCCGATCCGAAGGCACCTCCTCCGGCGCGCCTCGCTGGCGGCGGGCGTTGACGCACGGCATCACCCGCAACGTCGTTGCGCTCGGCTTCGTGAGTCTCTTCACTGACATCTCGAGCGAGATGCTCGTGTACGTCATCCCGCTCTACCTCGCCAACGTGCTTCTGGCGCCGGCCGCGGTGATCGGCCTGATAGAGGGAGTGGCCGAGAGCACGGCCTCGCTCCTCAAGCTGGTCAGCGGCGCGCTCTCGGACCGGCTGTCGCGGCGGCGGCTGCTGGTGGGAATCGGCTACGGCACGTCGGTCGTGGCCAAGGGCCTCTACCTGGTGGCCACGGTGTGGCCGGTCGTCCTGATCGGCCGCGTCGGCGACCGGCTCGGCAAGGGCATCCGGACCTCACCTCGGGACGCGCTCATCGCCGACTCCACCGCCCCGGAGCACAGGGGGGTGGCGTATGGATTCCATCGGGCCATGGACACGACCGGTGCTTTCACCGGGGTGCTGATAGCGGCCGCGGTCATCTTGGCCGTCGAGGGCGACGCGACCAACCTGACGGCCGACGCATTCCGCATCCTCGTCCTGCTGGCGCTCGTCCCGGGCGTTCTGGCAGTGGCCACGATCGTGGTGGGCGTGCGGGACGTGCGGCGCGCCCCGGCAGCCGGGATGGCGGCCGCGGCGGGAGCCACGGCGCCCGCACCCGAGCCCGCGGCGCCCGCACCCATCGCCATCGGCGGGCTGGTGCATCGCATCGTCGGCGGCGTCTCCGAATGGCGCCGCTTTCCCAGACCGTTCTGGCTCTTCATCGCGGCCAACGCCCTCTTCACGCTCGGCAACTCGAGCGACGCGTTCCTGGCCCTGCGGTCGCAGAACCTGGGCCTGACGCTGCTGGCGCTGCTGCTGGCGATCGTCGCGTTCAACGCGACCAACGCCATCGTGGCCTGGCCGGCCGGCGCGCTCTCGGATCGGATCGGTCGCCGCGGCCTGATCGCCCTGGCCTGGCTCATCTATGCCGCCTGCTACGCCGGCTTCGCGATGGCGACCTCCGCCGTCTGGGTGGCGCCGCTGTGGATCGCCTACGGGACCTACTACGCATTGAGCGAGGGCGTCGGCAAGGCGCTCGTGGCCGACCTTGCGCCGGGCGAGCTTCGCGCCACGGCCTTCGGCATCCTGAACGCGGTCCAGGGAACGATGATCCTTCCCGCGTCGATCATCGCCGGCATCCTGTGGAGTGCCGTCGCGCCACCGGCCCCGTTCTGGTTCGGCGCCGCATGCGCGGCAGCGGCGACGGCACTGCTGCTGGCCACGGTTCGCCCGGGCGCGGCAGCCGCGGCGGGTACGGCAGCCGAGCCAGCGTAGATCGAAGCGCAGGAAGCCCACTCGGCTGGGTACCCCTGCTCGGCGGCCCACCCGCCCTGCGGAACCGGCGCGGCAGACCTGTTCCCCCCTGCGCGACCGCACGTGAGATCGACAGGCGAAGCGCTAACTTGACGGCACAGACGCCCAACTCGGCGGGGCAGCGGCCGGAACGGGGTTTGTCGGACACGGATAGCACGACCGCGGGGAAGCGGGCGCGCGTCACACGAGGAGAGGCATGCGGCCACTTGACGCCCGCATCGATGCCGCGCTTCGGGCCTACGACGAGGACTGTCGGTGGGACTTGATCGGCGGCATCGTCGGCGAGTGCCCCGACGACGTCCTCGAGACCGCCGCGAGTCTCCTTCGTGGACCCGATGAGCGCGGGCGCACTCTCGGCGCCGACATTCTCGGCCGCCTGGTCGGGGCAGAGCCAAGCATCCGCGCCGTGACCCTTCGAGCGCTGCTCGAGGCGCTCGGCTCCGAGACGGCAGCGGCTCCCCTGGCATCGATCGTGGCGGCGCTCGGGCACCTTGGCGATGTCGGGACTCTCGGCCGGATCTTCCCGCTGGCGGTGCACGAGAGTGCGGAGGTGAGACTGGCGGTCGCCTTCGCCGTGGCCACGATCAGCCCGAAGCCACTCGTCCCAGAAGCTCTCGTGGCGCTGATCCGCCTCTCGCGCGACGCCGACCCAGAGGTCCGCGATTGGGCCACGTTCGGTCTCGGAACCCTCTCCGACGCGGACGGTCCGGACGTGCGAGCGGCCCTGCTGGCACGAGCCGAGGATGCCTACCGCGAGACGCGGGCGGAGGCCCTCTTTGGCCTGGCGGTTCGACGGGACCCGAGGGCGGTGCCGCATCTCATCCGGGCGCTGCGATCGCCCCTGGTGGGCGGGCTCGAGGTCGACGCCGCCGCGGCCGCTGCAGATCCGCGCCTGTTGCCCGTCCTCTGGGCCCTGCAGCAGGCGGGGAGCACGGACGAGATTCGCCTGCGTCGGGCCATCGACCGCTGCTCCGGACGAGACCGGTCGGCGCCGACCTCCTAGCCGGCTCCGCTCGTCAGGTCGACCAGGACGCCGTCGCGGACCAGAGTGAAGGCGGCCTCGATATCGGGCCCCTGGAGGCGATCGCGATCCAGATGGGCGACGACCGATCGAATGCGAGCGTGGGCCTCTGCGACCCCGACCCCCGCCCGAGCCTGCCGCCCCTCGGCCAGACCCCGTTCCAACCGGAGATCGAGAGCCTGGGCGGCGACCAGCAGCTCCAGGGCCAGGATTCGCCCGACGTTCTCGACCACCGCCATCGCGTGTCGGGCGGCGATCGAGCCCATGGAGACGTGATCTTCCTGGTTGGCCGACGTTGGGATCGAGTCGGCGCTGGCCGGATGGGCCAGCACCTTGTTCTCCGAAGCCAGGGCCGCGGCCGCGTACTGGAGGAGCATCATTCCCGACTCGAGGCCGCTGCCGTGTGAGAGGAACGGCGGCAAACCGATGTTGAGGCGAGGGTCCAGGAGCAGCGCGATCCGCCGCTCCGAGATCGCTCCGAGCTCGGACACCGCGAGCTTGGCGAAGTCCAGGGCGATGGCCACCGGCTCCCCATGGAAGTTGCCACCGCTGATGACGAGCCCCCGGCCCGTGGCCGCGGCAGTGGCATCGGCCACGCCGCCCTGGGGGAAGACGAGTGGGTTGTCCGTGGCTGAGTTCATCTCCACGTCCAGTACGCCGCGCAGGTACTCCAGGGCGTCGCGGACGGCGCCGTGGACCTGCGGCACGCAGCGGAGCGAGTAGGGATCCTGAACCTTGTGGGCCGAGGCATGGTGGCCGGTCATGAGCGTGGAGTCGCGCAGCAGCCAGCGCAGCTCCGCGGCCACCGCAATCTGGCCGGGGTGCGGACGGGCCAGCTGGTAGGCGGCCGAGTAGGCCACGTCCGTGCCCAGCAGCGCCTCGCAGCTCAGTGCCGCGGCCACGCTTGCAGTACGGACGAGCCGGGCAGCGTCGGCGGAGACGAGCGCCCCGATGGCCGACATCATCTGCGTGCCGTTGAGCAAGGCCAGGCCCTCCTTGGCCTGCAGCTCCAACGGCTCGATGCCGGCGGACTTGAGGGCGTCCGCGGCTTGCACGATCCGCCCACCGACCTCCACCTGCCCTCGGCCGGTGAGGGGCAGGGCCAGATGGGCCAGCGGCGCCAGATCGCCTGAGGCGCCCACGGACCCCTGGGACGGGACGATGGGGTGGATGCCGAGACGCAGCAGGTCGCAGATTCGATCCACGAGGGCCGGCCGGCAACCGGAGTGGCCCAATGCCAGCGTGTTCGCCCGCAGCAGCAGCATCGCCCGGACCACGTCGCGCGGCAGAGGCTGGCCCACGCCTACGGCATGGGAGACGAGCAGGTTCTCCTGGAGTCGAGCCGAATCGGCCGGATCGATGAAGGTCGTGGCCAGGTCCCCGAAGCCCGTAGTCACGCCGTAGACGATCTCCCCCGCTGCGACGAGCTTCTCGACGACGTCACGCGCCTCGGCCATCCGAGCCCGGGCTTCGTCACCAAGCCTGACACGCTGGCCGCCCCGCGCCACGGCTTCCACGTCGGCGATGGAGAGGTCCGCCCCGGTCAGGACGATCTCCGCCTCAGCGGGGATAGGCCGTCGGAGTCTCTGCGACTCGGGCAGATGCCGGTGCGATCCGAGGTCGGAGGAACTGCTCACAGCGTTGAGGATAGCGACCGCGGCTCGAGATGGCGTCTGGCGGGGCGGTCCCGATGGGCGGACACTCGGCGACTCGGCTATCCTGCCCAGCGTTCCCGCCGGCGTTGCCCGGCGATCCTGCGATCCCCAGCTACGAGGCCCTCGTGTTCGCCATCATCGACACGATCGTCATTCCGTTCCTGAACAACCTCTACGGCGCCGTCGGCTACCTGGGCGTGTTCATCGCCATGGTCATCGAGTCGACGCTGCTGCCGCTGCCGTCCGAGCTGATCCTCCCCTATGCCGGATTCCTGGTCAGCGACCCGGGCAAGATCGAGCCGCTCACCCACGGTTCGTGGAACTTCTGGGTTGTGGTGGTCATCGGGACGGCCGCGAACACCACCGGCTCGATCTTCGGCTACTACCTGGGCGCCAGGCTCGGCCGGCCGTTCCTCGATCGGTGGGGGCGGTTCCTCCTGATCCGGAGGCACGAGATGGACCAGGCCGAGTCCTTCTTCGCCCGTTGGGGCTCGCCCACAGCCTTCGTCAGCCGCCTGCTGCCGGGCGTTCGCAGCGTTATCAGCTTCATCGCCGGCGTGTCACACATGCCGATCGGCCGGTTCGTCGTCTATTCGACCCTCGGCGCGATCCCGTGGACGATCGCCCTGGTCTACGCCGGCACCGTCCTCGGCTCGAATTGGATGCAGATCCGGGAGACCCTCCGTCCGTTCGACACGCTGATTCTGGTCGCGTGCGTGGCCGCGGTCGCCGTCTTCGTGGTGTGGCAGATGCTTCATTCGGGTTCGCGGCGCGGTCGGTCGGAAGCCTAGGCTGGCGCCCGCCTGCCGCCTCGCGCGAGACCGCCAGCCGAGCCGCGACGACCCGATACATGGCCACGTGCACTGTCGGGCCATCCCGTGGCAGACTAGACACGGTCAGGGGGCGTCCAGGATGGCCGCCGAAGCTACGGGTAACACTGATGCGCAGTAGACCAACTCGCGTCCAGTTGCAGGTGCTGAGCATCGACGAGAGCGGACGGCGGGGCGCCGGCCCCGGTGCTGGGGTCGCGTGAGTACGGCCAGAGACCGTTCGAAGCCGCTCCGGGGAGCCGAGCCCGGAGGGGCCGGATCCGTGCCGATGGCCCATCACAACCCCAAGATGGCCCTGGCCGGCCGGCGCATGGCTCATCGGGTTCGGCGCGGGCCGCTGCATCTGCTGCTCGGCCTGGTGCGGGCCATGGTCCCCGCGTCGTGGCGAGCTCGATCCGACTCGACCGGCTCGATGGCCGAGACCGACGCGATGGGCTCCACCGGCTCGATCGATACCTCCGGCGCCGGCGAGATCGCTCGCCTCAACGGGAAGCACACCGCCGATGCCGCGGGGCGAGGCCGGACCTCCGACCTGCGCGGAGAAGGAGCGTCCCTCGACCTCGGGCGTCTTGGCCGGCCCCTCCTGCCGAGGGAGCCGCACCGGCGCGAGCTGGCGGCGATGCTGGTTTTGGTTCTGGCGGCGTGCGCGCTATCCGCGGGCTTGCCGGGCGCCTGGGCCGCCCATCCCGACCCGCCAAGCCCGAGCGGTCAGCTCGCAGTCAACTCGGGGCCGGCGGACCCGACGGCTTCGGTTTCGCCGTCGATCGACGGCTCGTCGCCGTCGCCATCGCCGACCGAGGTGCCGCTGCTCCCGACCCCACCTCCCACAGACAGCCCCACGCCGCAGCCCACGCCTACGCCCGCTCCCAAGAAGGCTACCGCCACCTCGAAGGTCTACAAGTTCGTGGCTCTGGGCGACTCGCTCACCTACGGCTACGGGGACCCCGGACCGTCCTGGCCGGTCCGACTGGACGCCAAGGATGCCCAGCTGATCCTGGTCCACAACGCCGGAGTTTCGGGTGACACGACCGGCGACATGCGGGCCCGCCTCAATGGCGACGTGTTCGCCTATAGCCCCGGCGTGTTGTTTGTCATGGGCGGCACGAACGACATCGGCCACAACATCAGCGCGACGACGACGATCGCGAATCTCAAGGCAATCATCGTGGCGGCGAAGGCGAGAGGAATCCTGGTAGTCCTCATGACGATTCCGCCCACGTCATACCCCCGCATGGCCGACGCCATCAACTCGCTGAACTCGCAGATCGTCCGTCTCGCCAACAGCTACGCGCTCATCGTGGCCGACGTCCATGGGCCGCTGTCGACGCCGGACGGTCTCTACATCTCGAAGTACACGAGCGACGGCCTGCATTTCAGCACCCTCGGCACCCAGACGGTCGCGAACACGATCTTCCTCCGTGTCCAGGCGGCCCGCTTCTAGCCAGCCCGTCGGCGCGAGGCCGGCAGGCGGCGGCGGTGCGGCGGGCGGCACTGCGTCGGCGTGGGCGCGCCGCCGCCCTCCATTCAATGCCCCATGGTGCTGGCGTCGCTGGCTGGCGGCTTGGGGGGAACCGGCAGGGGTGGCGCCGGCGGCGGGGGTATCGGCGGAGGCGCATCCGGGCCGAAACCCTCGGGCAGCCGCCCGGCCGCGGGCAGGACCGCCATGGCGATCAGGACGATGGCTGCCGTCCCCAAGCAGGCGGAAATCACGTACAGCACGCGGATCGTCAGCCAGCCCGCCACCACCCCGCCCAGCCCCGATCCGATGATCGAAGACATGCTGAAGGTCACGCTGTTGAGGATCCCCTGTGCCGTGGCTGCAGTTCCCCTCGGCGCCTGGCGCGACACGAAGGCGATCCCGCCGATCAACAGCAGCCCATAGCCAAGGCCCTGCACCAGCGACAGTCCGATCAGGACGGACGGATCGGTGAAGACCGCGTTCGCGATCTGGCGAGCGACGAGGATGACCATGCCCAGGACGATCAGTCGCTCGGTGCCGAACCTGCGGGCCAGCTGCGGGAAGAAGAGCATCGACGGGATCTCGAGCGCAGCGGCAGCCGACCACGCCCATCCGACCGCCTCGCTGGATCCGCCGAGTTGGCGGACATAGATCGAGAAGAACGCGACCTGCGAGGAGACCGCGGTCCAGCCGACCAGGGCGCCGATGAGGAACAGGGCGATCGGCCGGTGGCCCAGGACGCGGCCCGGTGCCCGGCGGAGACCGCCGACGCGCACACCCGTGGATCGCCCCGGCAGCATCGTCGACGCCAGGCCGCCCAGCAGGACCATCGGGACGAAGACCAGGAAGAGGGCGCCGTACCCCTCGGCGCGGACCAGGATGCCGATGATCGGGGCGGCGATCATGAAGCTGAACGACCCCCACATTCGAACGTGCGCGTAGCGGGTACGGTCGCTGCCGGCCATGTCGAGCACACGGACGTCCATCATCGGGGCCATGCCGGACATCCCACACGCGAAGGCCGCGGCGAACGCGACGAGCAGTGGCGATGCGCCAGCGTTGGCCAGCCCGACCCCGCCCACGGAAGCGATGACGGCGGCGAGGGGAATGTACACACGCGACGTGGGGAAGCGATCGTGGATCATGCCCCAGGTCGGCGCGCATACGAGGGCGACCGCCGAAGTGAAGGCCGCCAGGGCTCCGATGCCCCCGAACGGAATGCCGAGGCTCTGGTAGTAAAGAGACAGATACGGCGCATAGGCGGCGACGGCCGTGTACAGGACGACGTAGGCGATCGATGCGCGAGCCAACTTCGGTCCGGCCTCCGCTGCTTTCCTCGTCCCACCCGATCCGCTCCCCTGCTCCCAGTCTGCCACCGCAAGCCGCGGGACGCTGCGGCGGCGCGTTACCATGAGGCCTCGGGCGCACCCGATCTGGAGATCGTGGCCGCCACCACTACGAGGATGCCGTGACCGCCGCGCAGCGCCCTCTTCCGTCGCTTGCCCCCGTGCCCTTCCTGCGCGACCCCCGCGTCAGGCTGGTGCTCACCAGCGCGGCATTGCTCTTCACCGAGCTGCTGCTCATCCGCTGGATTCCCTCCACCGTCAAGTACGTCGGCTTCTTCACCAACTTCCTGCTGATGGCGAGCTTTCTGGGCATCGGGCTGGGGATCCTTCTGGGGCGGTCGGGACGGCGCCTGGCCATCTCGCCGTTCGCCGGCCTGCTGTTTCTGGTTGTAGCGCTAGCGCTCGTCGCACATCTGGACGTCCAGGTGAAGTCGACCGACGAGATCTTCTTCGGCCTCTCTGAGAGCACGTCCGCGGACACCAACTTCGTGGTGCTACCGCTCGTGTTCGTGCTGGTGGCCGCGCTTATGGCCGCGCTCGCCCTGCCGCTTGGCCCGCTTCTGAAGAGCCAGCCGCCCCTCCGGGCCTACAGCCTCGACATATGCGGCTCGATGGCGGGTATTGCCGGCTTCTCGGTGCTGTCCGCGCTTTGGACTCCGCCTTTGGTCTGGTTCACGGTCGTTGCCATCCTGCTGCTGCTACTGGGCCTGGGGAGCGGCTTGGGACCATGGTCGCCGATCAGCGGTATTGCGATGCTCTCGGTCGTGTATCTGGCCTCAGTTCAGACGGGCCTGGGGGCGACCTGGTCGCCCTACTATCGAGTGAACACATACGAGGCCGGGGGTGCCCTCGCCATCAGCGTCGACGGCATCCCGCACCAGGCGATCTGGCCGGGTCAGCCACGGGAGCAGGCCTACTACCAGATCTACAACTGGTTCCCCGGGCGCACCTACAAGGAGGTGCTGGTAGTCGGCGCCGGGGGCGGGAACGACGTCGTGGTCGCACTCAGCCACGGAGCCGGTCACATCGACGCGGTTGAGATCGACCCGGCCATCCAGCAGATCGGCGTGACGGATAACCCCCTGCATCCCTACGACGACCCTCGGGTCACGCTGTACACCAACGATGGCCGAGCCTTCCTGCGGACCACCAGCAAACAGTACGACCTGATCGTCTTCGCCCTGCCGGACTCGCTGACGCTCGTCAGCTCCACCGGCAACGTGCGTCTGGAATCGTTCCTGTTCACGGTTGAGGCATTCCAGTCGGTACGCGACCATCTGACCTCGGACGGCACCTTCGTGCTCTACAACTACTACCGCGAACCGTGGCTGGTCGCGAAGCTCGATTCGATGCTGCAGACGGCCTTCGGAACGGCACCGATCCTCACGACCTACGGGAGTGCGCAGGCCGTGCTGGCAGACGGACCCGCGGTAGCGGCCTTGAGCGGGGCGGCTCCACCCGGCGGCATCGTGGAGTCCGCTCCGTCCGTCGGCGCACCTGCGCCCCAGCAGGCGACCGACGACTGGCCGTTCCTGTATCTGCGAACACCGACGATCCAACAGCACTACCTGGTGGCGCTCGGCTTCGTGCTGCTCTTCGCCCTACTGGCAGTGGCAGGTTCGGCGGCCGTCACCCGTACGCCGTTGCGCGGCTTCAGCCCGCACTTCTTCGTCCTGGGCACGGCTTTCATGCTGCTGGAGACGCGCAGCCTGGTCAGCTTCAGCCTGCTATTCGGCACTACCTGGCTGGTCAACGCGCTGGCGTTCTTCGCCATCCTGGCCAGCGTGCTCGTCGCGATCCTGGTGAACTCGCTGCTGAAGGTTCGCCGTTCGCGGCCCCTGTACGTGCTCCTCTTCGCCGCACTGGCAGTCGCCTTCGTCCTGCCGCCGGAGCAGCTGCTGCTCGATCCGCCCTGGCTGCGCTACCTGCTGGCCGCGGTCGTGGCCTTCGCCCCGGTCTTCCTGGCCAATCTGGTCTTCACCTTCTCGTTCCGGGACACGAAGATCGCGGACATGGCCTTCGCCAGCAACCTGATCGGGGCGATGGTCGGCGGCGTGATCGAATACCTGGCTCTGATAACCGGCTACCGCTTCCTGCTGATCGTGGTCGCGGCGCTGTACCTGGGAGCCTGGCTCTTCGCCAGTCGCCTCAGAATCCTGGCCGACGTCCAGCTGACCCTCGACTCCTCCACGGCCTGACGGCGCCTCGTCCGGCTAGCCCCAGGGCGCCTCGCCCGGCGAGCGGAGGTGGCTGACGTCGTTGGCGACGATCAGCTGGGCTCCATCCGGGCCGTCACCGTGCTCGTACCGCAACACAGTCAGGTTGGTGTTGCCCTGGATGAAGCGGCGCCGGTAGTCGCGCACCGGGACGCCCAGCGCTACGCACAGAAGAATGCGGTTGAGAGTGCCGTGGGCGACGAGCAGGACGCGGCGCTCGCCCTCGGATTCGGCCTGGGCCTCGGAGACGACGGCCCGAGCGCCGCCCGCATCCAGAGAGTGGCGCCGCCCGCCCAAGCCATCGGCCGGCACGACACCCGGCCTGTGGTTCTCCGAATCCAGGAGGTCAACCAGGAAGCTCAGGGCGCGGCCCGCCACCTCGTCGCCCGACTCTCCTCCCGGCGCGTGGATGGCCGCAGGATCGCTCTCCCAGCGGGCCAGAAGCTCCGGGTCGTGGGCCTCGATCTCGGCATTCGTCATGCCCTCCCAGCGACCGTAGTCGCGCTCCCGCAGCCTGTCGTCGACCTCCACCGGCCGGCCTGTCGCGACGATCTGGGCGGTCTCGAGGGCGCGAAGCATGGGGCTCGAGAAGATGCGGTCGATTCGAACGCCGGCCAGCCGATGCGCCAGCTCCTCGGCCTGGTGGCGACCCGCGGCCCGCAGCGGCACATCGAGCTGGCTTCCCAGCCAGACGGTCTCGCCGACGTCGGGCAACCCGTGTCGGGTCAGGATCAGGTGGAGCATGGCTCGAAGTCTATGGGATGGCGCCGCGACGGGAGCCGAATTGAGAGGCCAGACGCGACAGGCCACGCGCACCGGCCGGACGCCCCGCACTCAGGCGCTCGAGTCCTAGAAGAGCCCCACGATGTTGCCGTCGGCGTCGATGTCGATCGACTCACCGGCCGGGTGCGAGGGCAGGCCCGGCATGGTGCGCATCTCGCCCAGCAGCGGCGTGATGAAGCCGGCTCCGGCGGAGAGGCGGACTTCGCGGATGGGCACTCGGAAGCCGGAGGGGCGGCCCTTCAACCCCGGGTCGTGGCTGAGCGAGAGGTGCGTCTTGGCCATGCAGACCGGCAGGTTGCCGAAGCCCAGGTCCTCGTACAGCTTCAGGGCCTTCGTGGCGGCCGGG
>Ga0187886_1000487_pt1 | contig 46799 bp, 35 predicted proteins | sample June2016WEW_20_1_FD_133001 | JGI IMG/M metagenome (GOLD analysis project Ga0187886, IMG submission 133001) | Peatland microbial communities from SPRUCE experiment site at the Marcell Experimental Forest, Minnesota, USA - June2016WEW_20_150 | ecosystem: Environmental > Terrestrial > Soil >... | reverse complement strand
GTCGAGCCCGAGGCCTCGACGAGCGTCGCCAGGACCAGCCCCTTGTCCTTAATGAGAACCTCGAGCAATTTCGGAAAGCTGTATTTCATTCTAAGAGGGCGAGGACGGCCCGCCTGATCGCCGCGGCGGCGAGATCTATCTTGTAGGCGTTCTCGGCCAGCGGCGTCGCAGCTTTGAGGGCCTCGTCGGCGGCCTGCCTGACCAGCGCCTCGGTGACGGGCTTGCCGCGGAGGATGTCTTCGGCCGCCTTCATCCGCCAGGGAATGGGGGCCAGGCCGCCGGCGATGATCGCGATCTCGGAGAAAACGCCGCCCTTGACGACGCCGGTCGCCGCCGCCGACGCGACCGCGAAATCCCACGTCCCGCGCTCCTTGAGCTTGACGTAGGTCCCCTTCTGGCCCGGCTTCGGCGCCGGGACGCGGATGTCCTTCAGGAATTCGCCCGCGGCGAGGACGTTCTCCCTCTCCACGTTGACGAATGGGGGCTTGTAGAAATCCTCGAGCGGCACGACCTTGTCGCCTTTGGCGCTTCCGATCGTGATCTTGGCGCCGAGGCTGATCAGGGTCGGGGCGAGGTCAGAGGGGTAGACGATGTAACAGCCGCTCCCGCCCATGATCGCGTGGTACTTGTTCCGGCCCCTGAAGGCGAAGCAGAGGGCCCCGCCCTTCTTGCGGCAGACGACCTCCGGGTCGCGATAATACCAGCAGCGCGGCCTCTGGCAGAGGTTCCCGCCGACGGTGCCCACATTCCGGAGCTGGGGCGTCGCCAGCGATAGCGCGGCCTCCTTCAGGATTGGATAATCCCGGGCCACGGCGGCGTCCTCGGCCAAGGCCGCGACCCTGGTCATGGGCCCGATCCTCAGCCCGTTTTTGTCCGGGACGATCCCGGCCAGCGCCTCGATCCCCTGGATGTCCACGACGATGTCCGGCCCGGCGACGCCGCTCTTGAGCTCATCGATGAGGTCGGTGCCGCCGGCCATGAGGGCCGTTTTCTCCTCGGTCTCGGCCAGGAGGGCCGCCAGCTCGTCGACCGTTCTCGGCTGGGCGATCCTGAACTCTCTCATGACCCGGCCTCCTTCCGCTTGAGGGCCTGGAGGACCCGCTGGGGCGTCATCGGGATCTCCCGGACGTGGACGCCGATCGCGTTGTACACGGCGTTGGCGATGGCCGCCGAGCTCGGGATGCGGGGCGGCTCCCCCAGCCCCTTCGCGCCCAGGTTGTTAAGCTTGTCGTCGACGACGTCCACGAAGATCGTGGTGATCTCGGGGATGTCGAGCGACGTTGCGATCTTGTAGTCGCGGAGGTTGGGATTGACGGGATGGCCCGTCGTCGAATCCATGACCCGTTCCTCAAAGAGCCCGGCGCTCAGTCCTTGCGTGATCCCGCCGATGACCTGGCTCTCGGCCGTCTGCCGGTTGATGATCCGGCCGCTGTCGTGGGCGGCCGCGTACCTGAGGACGCGGACCTTGCCCGTCTCGATGTCCACTTCGACTTCGGCGAAGTGGGCCCCGAACGTGTTGAAAGCGTACTTGTCTTCGGGAAAATCGGACCTCTCCCCGTGGAAAACGGTCTCCCGGCGGAGGTCTCGATAGACGTCGGCGAAGGGAACGGACTTATCGTCCGCGCCCTTGACGGCGAACGCCCGGCCCTCCATCGTGATGTCCTCGGGCCTGGCCTTGAGCTTCCTGGCGGCGACCTGCTTCAGCCGCTCGACGGCCTTGAGGGCCGCATCACGGACGGCCGGGGCCACCGAGGGCGTCGTCACGCTGCCGCCCGAGGCCGGCGCCCACGGGGAGTCGGAATTGCCGATCTTGATCGTGATCTCCTTCGGCTCGAAGCCGAGCGTCTCGGCCGCGACGACGGCCATGTGGGTCCGCGTCCCCGTACCGATGTCCTGGGTCCCGCAGACGACCTCGACGCTCATGTCCGGGAAAAGCACGAGGTCGACAAGCGTCCCGGGCACTCCGGTCCCCCACCAGATGCTCGAGGACATGCCGAGGCCGCGGCGAATCGGGCCGCTGCCTTCGCCCGGCCGTTTGTTCCGATGCTCCCAGCCGATGGCCCTGGCCCCGGCCTCGTAGCATCTGTCGAGCCCCTTCGTCGAGTAGGGGAGCCCGGTGTCGCCCTGGTTCTTGGTGGAATAATTTTTCTTCCGGAGCTCGAGGGGGTCCATCCCTATGGCCGCGGCCAGCTCGTCCATGAGCCCTTCGAGGCCGAACATGCCCTGGGTATGACCGGGGGCGCGGGTCGCCCGCTGGGCGCCGGTGTTGGTGAAAATGGAGAACTCCTCGACCTTCACGTTAGGGCACCTGTAAAGGTCGACCGTCGGCTCGAGGACCTCGTCCCCGAAATCCGTCCCGCCGCTCGCGTAATTGAGGAGGCTCAGGGCCGTCAGGGTGCCGTCCTTCTTCACGCCGGCCTTGTAGGTCTGGCAGGAGGAGGGGCGATAGCCGACGCAGAGGGAGTTGTCGCGCCGGCTGAGGACGATCTTGACCGGCTGTCCCGCTTCCCTTGCCAGCCGGGCCGCGACGACGGTGTGCTCGTTGAGGCCGAGCTTGCTCCCGAAGCCTCCGCCCATATACCTTTTGATGACTGTCACGTTGGCCGCGGGCATCTTCAGGGCCCGGGCCAGGCCGTCGTGGACCCCGTGGACGGCCTGGGTCGAATCGTACACGGTGAGCTGGTCGCCGTCCCAGGAGGCGACGCTGGCGTGCGTCTCGGCCGGGTGGTGGATCTCGAAATTCGTCCGGTAGGTCCGTTCGAGGACGACGTCCGCTTCCTTGAAGCCCTTCTCGACGTCGCCGCGGGCGGCCTCGCTGAACTTCTCGACGTTCGGCTTTGCGTCGCGGACCTGGGGGGCGCCCGGCTCCCCGGCTTTTTCCCAGTCGACGACGGCCGGGAGGACTTTGTAGTCGACCTTGATCAGGGCGAGGGCCTTTTCCGCGGTCCTATCGTCGACGGCGGCCACGGCCGCGACCTGCTCGCCGGCGTAGTGGACCTTCCCCTGGGCCAGGGGGATCGCGGCCATGACCCCGGGGAGGCTCCTGGCCGGTCCGAGGTCGATCGCGACGACCTCGGCCGAGGCGTGCGGTGATCTCAGGATCTTCCCGATGAGCATGTCCCGGAGCCTGATATCGTGCGTGTACTGGGCCTTCCCGGTGACGATCTTGCGGCCGTCGACTCGAGGCGTGTATTTCCCGATGTACTTGTATTCCATGTCACGCCCCCTTCATCTTTTCGGCGGCGGCGGCCACGGCCTTGTAGATCCTGGCGTAGTTGCCGCACCGGCAGAGATTCCCGGAGAGGGCCATCCTGATCTCGTCGGGGGTCGGTGAGGGGTTCTTCACCAGGAAGGCGGACGTCGTCATGATGAAGCCCGGCGTGCAGAAACCGCACTGGTAGCCGTCGTGCTCGACGAAGGCCTCCTGGACGGGATGGAGCTTCTCGCCCCGGGCCAGGCCCTCGATGGTGGTGACCTTCTTCCCGTCCGCCCGGATGGCGAGGAGCATGCAGGCGTAGACGGGGGACCCGTCGAGGAGGACCGTGCAGCCGCCGCACTCGCCCCGGTCGCACGTCCTTTTCGTCCCGGTGAGCTCGAGCCGGTCGCGGAGGAGGTCGAGCAGGGTTTCGTTCGCTCTGACGAGGACGGCCTGGGGGGTGCCGTTGACGGTCAGGGTGATCGTTTTCTTGTCGAATACCGGGACACGGCCCTTTTTTGTTTGGACCGCGTCCTGGGCGAAGAGGCCGGGCAGGACGGCCGTCCCGAGCGCTCCGGTGCCGACGCCCTTGATGAAATCCCTGCGGCTGACGCCGCCGGGAGTTTTCTTGTCGGATCGTTTTTCCATCGTGGACTCCCGTGAAAAAAAGGTCGGGCCGGGTTAGGCCAGTCTCAGAAGGGCGAGGGCGGCCAGGCAGAGAACGAAGGCGGCGGGAGAGACCCAGCCGAACTTCGCCGGGGCGGACGATGAAAGACGCGTTTCAAACGCCGCGACCCTCGTCCCCGCCCAAAATCCGGCCGGGACGGTAACGATCGAGAGGATGATGGCGATGGGCGCGTAATAGAGAGAAAGGGGGATGGCCGTGCCGGGGACTTTGCAGGCCGCGATCCCGGTGGCGAACCTGACCAGCGGGAAGGCGTTGACGGCGAGAAGCGCGGTCAGGCCTCCCGCGAGCCCCTGTCCTGCGGTTTTCGCGGTCAGGCCTTTTTGAAGGACGCTGATCAGGAGGAAAAACGCCGCTCCCTCCATGACGATGGCGAAGATCGGGTTGGCGATGGCGCCGTGGAGGACGGGGAGGCCGAGGAGCATCGCATCAAAAAGCTTGAAGAACGAAGCCAGGGCGACCATCCCGGCGATGGCCTGAAGGCGGGGCGAGATCGCCCAGGCGGCGGCCAGGAAGAAGAGGGCCGCGCCGGTCATGAGCGAGCCCGAGACCGTCGAGGCGCATTGGCGAAGGTACATGCCGAGGACCGCTTCGGACAGCCCCCAGAAGCTTCCCAGGACCAGGATTGGACCCCAGGCGGTTTTGGCGGGATTCATGGACATCGTTCCCTCCGGATGTTGGGATTGCCGACAGACATCGTCCCCAATCATACGCCGTCCGGGAACGGAACGTCAATCTGCCGTTAGACGACCGTCCGCTTCCCGGCCTTGCGCAGGGCGAACTGCTCCTCGATCCAGGCGTAGGTCCTGGCGATCCCCTTGCGGATCGGGGTCGACGGCTCCCAGCCCAGGATCTCCTTGATCATCGTGTTGTCGGAATTGCGGCCGCCGACGCCCTTCGGCGCCGCCGGGTCGTAGCTCCTTTTGACCTTGAAGCCCGCCGCCTCCTCGATGATCGACAGGAGCTCGTTGACCGAGACGAGCTCGCTCGAGCCCAGGTTGATGGGCGTCGTGATGAGCCGGTCGCAGTGCATGATCATGTCGATCCCTTCGACGCAGTCGTCGATGAACTGGAAGCTCCGGGTCCGGGTCCCGTCGCCCCAGATCTCGACCGCGAAGCTCCCGTTGTCGCGGGCCTCGAGGACCTTGCGGCAGAGGGCGGCCGGCGCCTTCTCGCGGCCGCCGTCCCAGGTGCCGTTCGGGCCGTAGACGTTGTGGAACCGGGCGATGAACGTCTGGAACCCGCGCTCGGCCCGGTACTCCTGGCAGACCATCTCCGAGAAGAGCTTCTCCCAGCCGTAGCCGCGCTCGGCCATGGCCGGGTAGGCGTCCGACTCCTTGAGGGCCCGTGAATGCGTATCCTTCTGCAGCTCAACGTTATAGGCGCAGGCGGAGGAGGAGAAAAAGTAGCGGTCCGCGCCGGCCTTGTAGGCGGCCTCGACCATGTGGGTGTTGATGAGGACGCTCCGGAGGCATTCGACGCGGAAGCGTTCGATGAAGCCCATCCCGCCCATGTCGGCGGCGAGCTGATAGACTTCGGCGGCGCCCTCGCAGGCCCGGACGCAATTGTCGCGATAGCTTAGGTCTAGGCAGAGGTTTTCGACGCCGGATGTCCTCTGGTACCAGTCGGGAAGGGGCTTCTTGTCGACGGCCCGGATCCTGTGGAAACCCTGGTCGTAGAAATAGCGGACCAGGGCCCCGCCGATGAAACCGCCGGCGCCGGTGATCACGAGAAGGTCGTCTTTCTTGCGGAAATCCTCGATTTTCTTTGGCCGTGCGCTCATGATGCCATCATCCTTTCTTTTCTACGCGAGTCATTATAACCGAATTCCTCATGTCGGTGCCAAGTCCGATTGGGGGAAGAGCCCTTTTCGCCCAGGGTTCGTTCATCGGGGATGACCGACACCCATTTCTTCCTGCCCGAAACGAAAGCCGGGCGGATTTGCTTTTCTCCCTTTTTCGGCGAAAATGGAAGAGGTGGCATCCATGGCAGCGGGCGATCGGCAAAAACAGCCGGGCCGGGTCCTCTTGTACGCCGTCCTCTTTTCGGCCTGGGGGGCGCAACCGGCCATCTTTCGCGGCAGCACGGGCGGGACCGGCGGACAAATCGCCGCCCTGCCGTCTCCCGAGGAGATGGAGAAGGGGCTGTTCCTCGTCCTCAACAGGGAGCGAACGGCCCGGAACCTCCCGGCTTTGAAACCTTTCCCTCCGCTCACGGTGCTGGCCCGGAGGCAGAGCTCGGAAATGGCCCGGCTCGGCATCCTCATGCACACCTCCGCCGCGGGAAAATCCTACACGGACCGCCTTGTCGACGCCGGGATCCTTTTCGCCGCCAACGGGGAGAACGTCGCCCGGAGCGGGACCTCCGTCCCTGAGGCCATCCATCAATCGTTCATGGCCAGCCCCGGCCACCGGGAGAATGTCCTGAACCCCGACTTCGACCAGGTCGGGATCGGCATCGTCCGGGGAAAGGGAGGCTCCTATTTCGTCACCGAGGACTTCGCCCGCGGTCTGGTCCGGCGAGACGAAAAAGAGGCCCGAGGCATCGTTCTCCGTGCCATGAACGAGCCCAGGCGAAAGATGAACCTGCCGCCGCTCGTCCTCCTCGACACGCTCAACGAGACGGCCCAGAGCTACGCCCTCAAACGGGCCGCCGGCCGGGAGCTACCGGCGGTGCCGGCCTTCTTCGGGGAGGCCCTTATGCGGTTCGCCATGGGCGCGGACCTGGACGATATCACGGCGGCGCTCACGAACGCGGACCTCGGCCGGTACAGACGGGCGGGGATAGGCATCGGCTTCATCCGGACCCGCGAATATCCGGGCGGAGCCTATTATGTCTGCGCCCTCCTCGTCGCCGATGACCCTACTGCGGGACCGGACGACCTGGACCGCACGCTGATCGTCCTCACGGCCGCGAATGAGATCAGGGCCCGGATGAGCCTCCGGCGCCTCGAGCTCGATGACGAGCTTTGCCGGCAGGCCGATCTTCTGATCAGCGAGCGGAAAAAGGCCGGCGCCGCCCGTCCTACCGCTCCGCGGCGCGGAGAGTTCTTCTTCATGTTTCAGACGCTCGACGGGATCGGAGGGCTTCTTCGGAAAGGGCTCAAGGACGCAACGCTGCGGCGGATCGGGATCTCCACCCTCCCGGTCAAGCTCCAGGACGGCACGTCGCTTCAGTACGCCATCGCGGTCATCATCGACCGCTGATCCACCTTCTTTTTAGAACAGGCTTTTGAGGAGCTGCGGGAAGAGGAGCGCGATCCCGAACCGGACGAACCGCCCGGCCAGCCCGAAGACGAGGAAAGTGACGAAGTTCATCTTGAGCATCCCGGCCAGGATGCTGATGATGTAGAGCGGGGGGAAGCCGGTGCTGGCGCTGACGAAGATGAAGAACCCCGACCCGTAGCGCCACCCCTCGAGCTTCGCCCGGGCCCGCGCCAGTTTGTCCTCGTATTTTTGGGGCGGGTGTTTGAAGGACGTCCGGGCCACGGAATACATGGTGCACTTGGCCGTCATCTGGCCCAGGGTGGCGAGGGCCGTGACCATCAGGAGCTGGGATTTCGTGAGGAGGGCCGAGGAGATGATGACCAGGAAGGCCTCGGCGTTGACGAAGGGCAGGAGGCCGCTCGCGAAACAGTAGACAAAGGTCGCGGTGGGGAGCCCCCACGTGTGGATCAATGTCGCCGCGTCCAGCTTCATTTGGCCCGGACCTGGCGCTCGAGCCGCTCGAATTCGTCGCGGATCTCGGAGGGCAGGCGGTTGCGATAGGGCTTGAGAAAGGCCCGGATGTCGTCGACCTCCGGCTTCCATTCCCTCATGTCGACGGCGAAGAGCTTCTCGAGGCTGTCCTTCGGCAGGCTGAGGCCGGTCATATCGAGGTCCTCGACCCTGGGCACGAGACCGGCGGGGGTTTCGCGGGCCGGCACGGCCCCGTTCACCCGGTCGACGACCCACTTGAGGACCCGCATGTTGTCGCCGAACCCGGGCCAGATGAACTTGCCGCGCTCGTCGACCCGGAACCAGTTCACGGAGAAGATCCTCGGCGGCCGGGTCAGCCGGTTCCCCATGTTTAGGTAGTGGCGCCAGTAGTCGGCCATGTTGTAGCCGCAGAAGGGGAGCATGGCCATCGGGTCGCGCCGGACGACCCCGACCTGGCCCGTGGCCGCGGCCGTCGTTTCCGAGCCCATCCGCGCGCCCAGGAAGACGCCATGGGCCCAGCTGAAGCTCTCGACGACGAGCGGAATGAGCTGGGTCCGCCGACCGCCGAAGATAATGGCCGAGATGGGGACGCCCCGGGGATTGTCATATTCTTTCGAGAGCATCGGGGAGTTGATGAGCGCGGCCGTGAACCGCGAGTTGGGGTGCGCGCCTTTCGTGCCTGAGGCCGGTGTCCAGGGTTTTCCCTGCCAGTCGAGGAGGTGCGGGGGGACCGGGCCGTCGATGCCCTCCCACCAGGGCTCGTTCGTGTCCGTGTCCAGGGCGACGTTCGTGAACAGGGTCGGGTTGAAGGCGCCCCGCCGGATCGTCCGCATCATGTTGGGGTTGGTCTTCATCGAGGTCCCGGGGGCGACGCCGAAGTAGCCGGCCTCGGGGTTGATGGCCCACAGCCGCCCGTCGGGCCCGATGTTGAGCCAGGCGATGTCGTCGCCGAGCGTCCAGACCCGGAAGCCGGGCAGGGCCGACTCCATCATGGCCAGGTTCGTCTTGCCGCAGGCGCTCGGCAGGGCGGCCGTGACGTAGGTGACATTGCCGCGGTGGTCCTCGATGCCCATGATGACCATGTGCTCGGCGAGCCATCCCTGCCGGTAACCGAGGTAGGAGCCGATCCGGAGCGAGACGCACTTCTTGCCGAGGAGGGCGTTCCCGCCGTAGCCCGAACCGACGCTCCAGACGAGCCCTTTCTCTGGGAAGTGCATGATGTAGCGGCGGTTGGGGTCGAGGTCGCCGATCGAGTGGAAGCCCTTGATGAAATCCTCGCGGTTGCGGAGCTTGTCGAGGATGGGAGTCCCGATCCGGGTCATGATCCGCATGCTGACCGCGACGTAGCTCGAATCCGTGACCATGAGGCAGGCTTTGGCGTAGGGCGAGTCGGGGTGGCCCATCATGTAGGGAATGATGTACATGGTCCGGCCGGCCATGCAGCCGTCCGAAAGCTTGGCCATCATTTTTTTGGCCTTGGCCGGGTCCATCCAGTTGTTGTTCGGCCCGGAGGCGTCGCGGCTCGAATGGCAGACAAAGGTCACTTTCTCGGTCCGGGCGACGTCGGTCGGATTGCTGCGGTGAAGGTAGGCTGTGGGCCAGGCCTTATGATTGAGCTTCTGGAAAACGGGGCCGTTCAACCGCTCCTCGTTCAGGCCGATCTCGAGGAGACGCCAGGCCTCGCCCTCCGAGCCGTCGCACCAGTAAACGCGGGCCGGTTTTGCCAGCCGCTCCTGCTCTTCGACCCAACGGTCAGCCGCCGAGATCATGCCTCACGTCTCTCCGCGGGCCCGTCGCCGGATCCAGCCATCTCCATGATTATCAACGCGTTATCCTGAGAATCGAGGAGGGAAGTATATCTTTTCAAAAAGCCGATGTCAAACGGGACGCGCCCTCAAAGATACTTGACGAGGGCACCCCAGCGCTTGTCCTTTTTGAATCCGGCCTTGAGAAAGAATTCCGGCAGGAAAAAATGGGTCAGGACGACGGTGACGTTGTGGCTGGCCATGCGGCCGCAGAAATCGTCCAGCATGGCCCGCCCGATCCCGCGGCCCTTGAGGGGCGAGGACACCACGACGGCGTCGATGAAGACGACGTTGTGGTACATGACGTGGTAGCACAGGCCGCCGACGACCCGCTCCTCCGCGTCCTTGACGACGTAGTGGCGGTCCTTCTCGGAGATGACCTTGGGATAATTTTCCTTGAAAAAGAGGCGGTAGATCTGCCCGATGTCCGCCGGGTCGAGCGTCTCGCTGAACGTGTAGGCGCCGCCCTCGGCGTCGGTGATCCGGGAGTGGACGACGACGTGCCGGCCGGCCTCGTCGCCGAGCTTCACGATGTCGAGGGACGGGCTGCTGGGCAGGCCCGGGAAGACCATTTTGCTGAAGACTCGCCGGTCCTCGTCCTCTTTGAGCACCGCTTGGAGGTCCGAGAGCTCGAGGAGCTGGACGGCCGGTTTCCCGGCGTCTTCCCCCATCCGGTCGAGAAGGCGGTCGAAAGCCGTGCAGACCCGGCCGCCGAGTCCCGCGAAATACGTGTGCCGGTAGAAGTAATAGCGGACGATTTCCGGATAGCGGCCGAGCCCGTATCCCTCGATGAGCTCCAGGATCTTCTCTTCCCGGGCTTGGGGCGGCGCCAGAGCGCGGGAGATCTCCCAGTCCTTGTACTTGTTGATCGCGTTAAGGGCCGGGATCGGGACCATGAAATTCTTGCGGAAATAATCCAGGTAGGAATCGAGCGCGGCCCGGAGGTCCTTGACTTCCGGGCCCGGGAGAGCTTCATCGGCCAAGTCCTGAGAGAGACGGTCGAGAAAAGCCCCTGCCTTCTCGTGACCGAGGGCTTCAAAGCAGGCGTCGAAGATCCAGGTCACGTCCAGGAACTTGATGACCCAGGGATAGCCGGCTGCCGCTTTCCTGTAGAAGTTGTCGAGCATGGGCCGGACGAGGGAGAGCGGTCCGTCGTAGGGACGCCAGCCCTCGAGCGAGGCGATGACCGCCGCCTCCTCAAAATCGTCCTCGGGAACGATGACGTTGAAGGGTGAGACGGGCCCCGGGACGATCTGGAACCCGCCGTAATCGGCGGCCCGGAAGAAGGCGGCGAAGGCGTCGATGAACAGCTTGCGCCAGACCTGGGGGGGCGGCGGGCCCAAGTCTTTCTCCCTGCGGCTCGAGAGTTCGCGGATCTTCTCCCAGACGGTGAGATCGCCCGAATACCGCCAGGTCATGGCTCCCAGGTCGGGGCGCCAGGCGCCGGGCAGGGGCAGGATCCTCCGGCCGTAGGGGTAATTGGCCAGGGCGATGAGCCAGAGGATGGTTTCCGTTCCCTCCGGGGTCCGCCACTCCTCCCCGAAAACGAGACGGAGGTCGAAGTGCCTTCCCGTCCGGGTGTTGACGCTCACCCGGTAGTGGGGCCGGCGGGCGGAGGTCGGGACCCTGGACACCCAGACTCCCCCGGCCGCGATCTCCGCCGGGCTGAAGCGCTCCCGCTCGTAGGCGAGGAGGACGGATTGCCGGAGAAAGAGGGGGTCGGTCAAGATCCCGAGAAGACTGGCGGATTCGTCGGGCCCGATGCCGTCCTCGAAGACGATCCGGGTCTCCCAGTCTTCGCGGCCGAGGGCCGGGGCCCCCTCGGAAACATGGGCCTCGAAATCCCGGTTGAGCTCATCGAGGAGGGCCCGGGCTTTCTCCGAGAGGACCGGGTCGCTTTTATGCAGGACCCAGCTCGCGAGCTCGGCCCGGACGCTGCTGTGATAAGGCGGGTGGACCCGGGCGAAATCGACGAACAGCCGCAGGATCCTCTCGATCTGCCCGCGGATGGGCGCGGAGGCCGGCCATTCGAGCTTCTCCCGGTAAGCGCACATGCGCTGCCGCAGGGAATCGAAACGGCCCTGGCCGAGCTTGGAGGAGACGATGCGCTCGATGCTCTCCTCGTTGAGGAACGGCAGACCCGATTGGACGAAGGCCGGCAGCGACTCGCCGTAGCCGGGTTTGGGCTCGTCGAGAAGGAGCAGCCTGTAAGCCCAGCACCGGACCCGCTCCTCCGGATGCCTGGCCAGCGCTTCCAGACGGCGGCGGATGAGCGTCGAAACACGGAGGTTTTCCGATTCGCCGAAAAGCCCCTCGACCTCGCCCAGAGCGGCCGCGGCCTCGGCCGGGCCCGAAAAGAGGGCCAGGGACAACAGGGTGTTGAGCCGGAGGACCCCGGGGTCCCTGATCCCCGGCGGCTTCGGCAGCTCTTCCGGGGCGTAGATTTTCCGCCGCTCCCAGGGCAGATTCACCCTCTCGGAAACGGGCTCCACGGGGACGTCCCAGCCTTCCTTGCAAGGGCAGAAGCGGATGAGGGCCGGGTTGCCGACCCAGAGATACGGCTGGCGGGCGAAAACCCCGAGGTCGATGACGCTGCCCGTGACCTCGTACTCCAGGTCGCCGACGAGCCATGTCCCGTCGGGGCCTTTCCGGAGCGGAAGGCGCAGGTCCCGGTTGACGTCGTGGAGCCCGTCGTTCTCGAGCACGATCTCGTCCTCGAGGATCCCCAGGTCGCGGTAGAGCCAGAGGGGCACCCGGACCCGGACATCCCTTCCCACGAGGTCGACGAAGCTCGCCCGGTAGAGCTCCTCGATCGGGCCGGCGAAATTCGCCCCGATCCTTTTCCTGTTGAACGACCCCTTGACCGTCAGCTCTCCCTTCGCCGGGTCGAGGTCCCGTTCGAGGACAGCGAAGTTGATCACCCGCTCATAGGGAGCGAGGTCCATGTTGGCGGCGCTGACGATCCGGCGGAAATAGCTGCGCTCGTTGGCCCCCTTGAGGGCCGACCGGAGGACCTCATCCCCGCGATCTGGGACGACAAAAAGGACGTTGTACGGCCGGCCGTCGCCGACGAGAAAGGTCCGCTTGATCCCGGGGACGCCGGCAAACTTGCTCTCGACCTTGCGGGGGGCGATCGTCTGGCCGCGGTTGTTCTTGTAGATGTCCTTGATCCTGTCGACGATCTCATAGTTGCCGCTGGGCAGGACCCGGAAGACGTCGCCCGTGGCCAGCCAGAAGTCGGTCTTGGGGCTCTTCGGGTAAGGAATGATATCCCCCGGGCCCTTGTCTTCGAGGTAGCGGGCGATGTAGTGCCCGCTCACCTGGAGCTCGCCGTCGGCCGCCAGCCGGGCCCGCGTCCCGGGAAGAGGAAGCCCGTGCGCGTTCTCTTCATAGCGGCCCGGGACGGTCATAGTGATCCCCCCGGTGCCTTCGGTCATGCCGAAGCCGCTGCAGATCGCGATTCCGTTCCGTTCGAAGAAATGGAACACCCGGGGGTCCAGGTAGCCGGCCGCGGACAGCCCCCAGCGAAGCCTCGTCCCGATGACCGGGCGGAGGGCCTGGGCGTGGTCGGCGTCCGGCGGCAGGCCGTCGAGCTTTTCCAGGCATTTCTCGTGCAGCTGGGCCCAGCGGACGGGGACGCTGACGAAACCCGTCGGGTTGATCCTGGGAAAAAGGGAGAGCAGGGTCTCGGCCGAGGGGTTGCCGGCGAAGACGTACGTCCCGCGCCAATAGATCGCCCCGAGCATCTCGAAGTAGCGGCCGAAGGTGTGGTAGAGCGGCAGGAAGCTCAGGAAGACCTCGTCCTCGCCCACGGCGGGCAGGGCGGCCGCCCGGGCGAACCGCTTGGCGACGAGTTGATAAATGGAAAAGGAAACGCCCTTCGGCGCCCCCGTGCTGCCCGAGGTGAACATGACCGTGGCGACCTCATTGAGCTTGAACCTCTTCCGGCCGGCCAGGATGGCGTCGACCTGGCGGAGGCTCAGGCGCTTGCAGAATTCTCCGAGAAAAAGCGTGCCGTCGTCGGCCGGCCTTAGTCCGGGCTCCACGACCAGGATCCGGAATTTCCGGGCGGTCCGGCCGCGGAGCTCCGCCAGAGCGGCGGCCCGCTCGGCCGTGTCGGTGACGGCGATATTGATGTCCAGCCTGTCGAAGATCCATTTCAGGTCGTCCGGACGGAAATGTGGATTGAGCGGCGTGACCAGGATGTCAAAGAAAAGGCAGGCCAGGTCGGCGCAGGCAGTCTCGAAGTGGTTCTCGGAAAAGATGGCCACGCGAGGCCGAACCCCGTCAGCCGCGGCCAGGGAATAAAAAGCGCCGGCGATCTCCCGGACGTGGCGGTCCGCTTCCTCGTACGTCCACTGAGAGGGAAGGGGCCTGGACATGTCCTGGAAGAGGACCCGCCGCGGGATCTCCCTGACCCGGCTCGAGAAGAGGACGTTCAGCGAGTAGCCTGAGGCCTGGATAAGACGGAAAGCGGCCTCGGCCCAGCGCTCCGGCAGGCCTTCGCCGAGGACCCGGAGAAAGCGGGGGTCGCCGGTCGTGTTCAGGAACTCGCGGGCCAGCTCGCGGCCGATGGGGCGGGCCTTTCCCGGGGAGGAAGCGGCCTGGGCCGCGGCCACGAGATCGGCGGCGACCGTCCCGAGCGGCCTCCCGCCGGAATCCCGAGTGGACCACTCCCTGAGGAGGGTTTTCAGTCCGCGGACGGGGGGACCGGACTTTTTTGATTCAGCGCGCGTCACGGCTTGAGTCTCCCTTGCCTTATAGATAGTCCATTGTACACGAAAATATATACCACTTGCAATCTGATTTTTATTGGTCTATAATGGACTAGACCATAAAGGAGCGAATGGACCATGTCAACCAAAATCAGCATCGACAAGCAAAGCCAAGCTCCCGCCTACAGGCAAATCATCCAGCAGGTCACGTCTCTCATCCGGAGCGGCGAGCTCAAACCGGGCGACAAGCTTCCGGCCGAAAGGGACCTCGCGGCCGAGCTCAAGATCGCCCGGGGGACGATCAAGAGGGCCTACGAGGCCCTGTCCCGCGACAAGATCATCGAGGCGGTGCAGGGCCGCGGCAGTTTCGTCTCGTCGCGCCAGGACGTTTTCCCGGCAGGCCGGAAAGAGCGCGCGGTGGCCCTCATCGACCGCCTTCTCGACGAGCTCAAGAACATGAAATTCTCTTATCGGGAGGTCCAGACCATCGTTGACCTTAAGATCATGGAGCGCGAGGAGCGCCTGGAGAATTTTCACGTGGCCGCCGTCGATGACGTCCCTGAGGCCCTGGCCATCTTCGAAAGGCAGCTCGGGTTCCTGTCCCGGATCAAGGTGACGCCCATGCTCCTCGACGAGCTGGCGGCCGACCCCAAACCGGAAGAGCGGCTGAAGGATTTCGACCTTATCCTGACGACGACCAACCACTACTCCGAGCTCCTGGGCAGGCTGCCCAACCTCCAGTCCAGGATCCTTCAGGTGGCCGTGTCCCCGAGCCAGGAAACGATCATCGAGATGGCCGGGCTCGGCCGCGGCCAGCGCCTGGGAGTCGTCTGCCAGAGCGAATATTTCCTCCGGATCGTGACCGAGAGGCTCAAGGACCTCGACCTCGCCTCCGGCCCTGTGGCCCATCTCTTCATCCGCGACGAAGAGAAGCTCCCCCGGTTCCTGGAAAGCCTGGACGTCGTTTTCGTGCCGCCCGGACACCTCCTCCAGAGGCGTCGGGAGAACGTCTCGGCCGTCCAGGCGTTCACCGAGCGGGGCGGCAAGGTCATCCCCTTCGACTATCAGATCGAGCGCGGCTCGCTCCTGCACGTGGACGAGCGCATCGGCCAGCTCCTCAACCGGTGATGGGGAAGACGAACATGTCCGGCCCGACCGTCGTCCTCGGAGTCATAGGCGCCGACTGTCACTCGGTCGGCAACAGGATCCTGGAAGTCTTCTTCACCGGCGAGGGATTCCGCGTCGTGAACCTCGGGGTCATGGTCTCCCCGCTCGAGTTCATCGACGCGGCCATCGAGACCGACGCCAGGGCCATCCTGATCTCGTCGCTCTACGGGCACGGGGAGATCGACTGCCAGGGCCTACGCGACCTCTGTGTCGAAAAGGGGCTGGACAAGATCATCCTATATGCCGGGGGGAACCTGGTCGTCGGAAAAACCCCCTTTGCCGAGGTCGAGGCGAAATACCGCAACATGGGGTTCGACCGTGTCTTTTCCGCCGATTCCGACCTCAAGCAGGCCGCCGGGCTGCTGCGCCAGGATATCCGGACGAGCTTCGGGGAGGGATGAGGCCCAAGCGTCGCCGGAGGGCGGTTCGATCATGAGAAAAGCCGTCAGCATCGATATCGGCTCCACCTGGACGAAGGGGGCGCTCTTCGCCCTCGACGGCCCGGCGTCCGCCGTGCTCGAGATGCGGGAGACCCCGACCACCCAGGACGGCCTGGCGAACGGATTTCTCCGGGTCCTAACAGCGCTCCTCGGACTCCCGCCGGGGACGACGCTCGGCGAAGTGCCGGGCGATGTCCCGGTCTATTTCTCGTCCTCGGCCAAGGGCGGCCTGGCCATCGCCGCCATCGGTCTCGTCCCCGACCTGACCCTCCATCTGGCGAAGCTCGCGGCCATGTCCGCCGGAGGGAAAGTCGTCAAGGCCTTCTCATTCTCGCTGACCGAAGAGGATGTCACCGACCTCGAGTCCGCCCCGCCCGATATCATCCTTCTCGCCGGCGGGACGGACGGCGGGAACACCGCCTACCTCCTCGAGAACGCGAAGCGCCTGGCGGCCTCGGAGGTCGAGACGCCGGTCATTTTTGCCGGGAACCGGGCCGCCGCCGCCCGGGTCGCGAAGATCCTGAGGAGGAAGAGCGTCTTCGTGGCGGAAAACCTCATGCCGGAGATCGGCCAGATGAACCTCGAACCGGTCCGGGAAAAGATCCGCGACATTTTTCTCGACCGGATCGTCGCCGGTCGCGGGCTGGCCGATATCGTTCACGCCCTGGGCACGCGGCCCAAGCCGACGCCTCTCGGCGTCTACGAGCTCGTCGCGGCCATCCCGCTCGTCCGGCCGGACTGGGACGACATCTGCGTCATCGACATGGGCGGCGCCACGACAGACGTCTATTCCAATACGGAATCCTTCCTGGAAACGGACACGGTTGTTCTCAAGGGGGTCCGCGAGCCCAGGGTCAAGCGCACCGTCGAGGGCGACCTTGGCCTCCGCGTGTCGGCCCGGACACTCTGGGACTCCGCGCGGGAGGACATCCTGGAAGGGCTCGGCCGGGCCGGGCTTCAGGAGCCGGCCATGGAGAGCTTCGTGGCCAAGGTCTCCGCCGACACCGGCTATCTCCCGACGGGGGAGACTGAGAAGACGCTCGACCGGATCCTGGCCGAGGCCTGCGTGTTTCACGCGGCCCTCCGTCACATCGGCGTCTGGCGCGAAGCCTATACGCCCCAGGGCAAGGTCTTCGTCCAGACAGGCAAGGATCTCCGGCGGGTCAAGGCCGTCATCGGCAGCGGGGGCTATCTCTCGCGGTGCCGGGAGAGCACGGTCATGCGGGCGCCGCTCAGACGCTTGGCCTCGCGGGGGGAAGAGCTGAAGCTCGCCCCCGCAGCGCCCGTTTTCTACGCGGACGGCGGGACGCTTTTCCCGCTCGTCGGGAACCTGGCCGAGGACCATCCCGTCGAGGCGGTGGCCCTGGCCCTTTCCAGACTGACGGAATTGCCGAACAAAGGATAACGAGATGATCAAGAATGCCAAGGTTCAACCCCAGGAATTCGACGCCATCCGGAGCGAGGTGCTCGCGACCTGGCCGACGGGCCGGGGAGTGAGGATCGAAGACGGCGTCCGCTATCACCGGACGGTCCCCGAGGAGAAGAGGTTCTCCGCGGTCATGAAGAACGCCCGGGAGAAGGGCCTCATCCTCCTCCAGCCGCGGGCCGGGGTGGCCCTCGTCGACGAGCACATCAAGCTCCTCCGCTATCTCGAGACCGAGGGAGAGGCCGACCTCCTGCCGACGACGATCGACGCCTACACGCGGCAGAACCGGTATGAAGAAGCCCAGAAGGGGATCGAAAAGTCCCAGGGCGCCGGGACCTCGCTCCTCAACGGCTTCCCGGCCGTCAACCACGGGCTGGACGGCTGCCGGCGTGTCGTCGACAGCGTCGTCAGCCCCATCCAGGTCCGCCACGGGACGCCGGACGCGAGACTCCTTGCGGAGATTACCCTGGCCGCGGGCTTCACGAGCTTCGAGGGCGGCGGGATCTCCTACAACATCCCCTACGCCAAGAAAGTGCCGCTCGAGAAGTCGATCAAGGACTGGCAGTACGTGGACCGCCTGGTCGGCCTCTACGAAGAGCAGGGCGTCCGGATCAACCGGGAGCCGTTCGGGCCCCTGACCGGGACCCTGGTCCCGCCGTTCATCAGCCATGCGATCGGCATCATCGAAGGGCTGCTGGCCCTCGAGCAGGGCGTCAAGTCCATCACCCTCGGGTACGGTCAGGCCGGGAACATCCTCCAGGATATCGCCGCCGTCACGTCCCTCAACGAGCTCGCCGAGGAATATTTCCGGCGGGCCGCTTTCGAGGACTACGAATTCACGACCGTCTTCCATCAGTGGATGGGCGGCTTCCCCGAGGACGAGGCCAAGGCCTTCTCGGTCATCGCCTGGGGGGCCGTCGTGGCCGCCTTCGCTAGGCCCGAGAAGATCATCGTCAAGAGCCCCCACGAGGCCATGGGCATCCCGACCAAGGAGGCCAACGCCCAGGGGCTCCGGGCCACTCGCCAGATCGTGAGCATGCTCGCCGACCAGCGCCTGTTCGACAGCCTGACGATCCGGAGGGAAGTGGAGATCATCAAGCGCGAGGTCCGCTCGCTCGTGGACAAGGTCTACGAGCTCGGCGGCGGCGACATCGCCGCCGGGACGGTGGCCGCGTTCCAGGCCGGCGTCCTCGACGTCCCCTTCGCCCCCTCCATCTACAACCTCGGCAAGGTGCTGCCCATGCGCGACAACGAGGGCTTCCTCCGCATCTTCCACAAGGGGAACCTGCCGCTGACCAACGACATCCTAGCCTATCACCGGGAGAAGCTCGGCGAGCGGGCCAGGGCCGAGGGGCGGGAGATATCGTTCCAGATGGTGACCGACGACATCTACGCCGTCAGCAAGGGAAAATTGATCGGGAGGCCGAGATGAAAATCAAGAAAGCGATCTTCGCTCCGGGAAAATCCGCCTTCTTCTTCGACGACCAGAGGGCCATCAAGAAGAACGCGGCCCACGACGGTTTCATTTACAAGGCAAAGCCGGTGACGCCGGGATTCCCCCGCATCCGGGTCGCGGGGGAGTGTGTCTCTGTCCTTCTCCTCCTCGAGGACGGACAGGTCGCCGTGGGCGATTGCGCCGCGGTCCAGTATTCGGGAGTCGGCGGCCGCGATCCCCTTTTCCTCGCCGGGGCCTACCTGCCTTTCCTGAAGAAGACCATCGCCCCGAAGCTCGAAGGCCTCGCCGTCGGCCGCTTTCGCGACCTGGCAGGGCGCTTCGAGGAGATGACCTTCCGGGGGCGGCGCCTCCACACGGCGATCCGCTACGGCCTGTCGCAGGCCTTCCTCGACGCCCGGGCCAAAGCCGAGCACAAGCTGAAATGCGAGGTCGTCTGCGAGGAGTACGGCCTGCCCGTCATCGCCAGGCGGGTGCCGATCTTCGGCCAGAGCGGCGACGACCGTTACACCAACGCCGACAAGATGATCCTCAAAGAAGTCGACGTCCTGCCCCACGCCCTCATCAATAACGTCGAGGAGAAGCTCGGCCGCCGCGGCGAGAAGCTCCGGACCTATATCCGCTGGCTCTCCCGGCGCATCGTCGCCCTCCGGGGCCGGCCGTCCTACCACCCGGACCTCCACATCGACGTCTACGGCACGATCGGCATCGCCTTCGATTACGACATGGACAAGATCGCCGACTACATGGCCTCCCTCGAAAAGGACGCCGGGGGCTTCCCCCTCTACATCGAGGGCCCCGTGGACATGGACGAGAAGCCCCGCCAGATCGAGGCCCTCGGCCGGATCCGGCGGCGGCTCAAGGCGCTCGGGTCGTCCGTCAAGATCGTGGCCGACGAGCACTGCAACACCCTGGAGGACATCCGTGAGTTCACGGACGCCGCCTGCTGCGATATGGTCCAGATCAAGACGCCCGACCTCGGCGGGATCCAGAACGTGGTCGAGAGCGTCCTTTACTGCAAGGACCGCGGCATGGAGGCCTACCAGGGCGGCACCTGCAACGAGACGGACGTCTCGGCCGTCGCCTGCGTCCACGTCGCCCTGGCGGCCCGGCCGATGCGCATGCTGGCCAAGCCGGGGATGGGTTTTGACGAGGGCTACATGATTGTGAATAATGAGATGGAAAGGACGATCCAGGTCCTGAAAGTGAAGTCCAATGGATAAACCCCGAGGAAAAACACTCCCCGAGTTCCGGATCCTGTCGACCACGGCCATCCTCGGCTACGGGTTCCCCGAATCGTCCTTCCGGAACGGCCTCCGCCGGAAGCCGCACCTCATCGCGGCCGACGCGGGCTCGACCGACCCCGGCCCCTACTACCTCGGCGTCGGCAAGTCCTTCACCAGCCGGGCGGGGGTGAAGAGGGACCTGCGGTACATGATCACCGAAGGTGTCCGCCGAAAGATCCCCGTCGTCGTCGGGTCGGCCGGCGGCTCGGGGGCGCGGCCCCACACGGAGTGGTGCCTGGAGATCATCCGGGAGATCGCCCGGGAGGAGAAGCTCCATTTCCGCCTCGGCGTCGTCTACGCCGACTTCAAGAAGGAAACTGTTCTCAGGGCCATGAGGCGCGGCAGGGTCAAGCCGCTGGCGTTCGTTCCAAACCTGACTCGCGAAGCCGTTCTCGAGACCGAATACATCGTCGGCCAGATGGGCATCGAGCCGATCATCCGTTTGCTCAAGAAAAAATGCGACGTCGTCCTCGCCGGCCGGTGCTATGACCCGGCCGTCTTCGCCGCCCTGCCGATCATGCGCGGCTACAACCCGGGCCTGGCCCTCCATCTCGGCAAGATCCTCGAGTGCGCGGCCATCGCCGCGACGCCGGGGTCCGGGTCGGACTGCGCCCTGGGGACCCTGAGGCAGGATTCCTTCATCCTGGAGGCCCTTTCGCCCGCCCGGCGCTTCACCCCCGAATCCACGGCCGCCCACACCCTTTATGAAAAGACGGACCCCTATCATCTGCCCGGGCCGGGCGGCGAGATCGACCTCACCGGCTGCTCTTTCACCGACATCGGCGGCGGCCGGGTCGAGGTCCGCGGCAGCCGGTTCGTCCCTACGGAGAAGTACTTCATCAAGCTCGAGGGCGCCCGCCCCACCGGCTACCGGGCCATCACCATCGCCGGCGTCAGGGACCCCATCATGATCGCGGGGATCGACGCGATCCTGAAGAGCGTGGAGGGGCAGGTCCGGGCCATGCTGAAAAAAGAAGGCAACCGCGGCCGCGTCTTCTTCCACGTGTACGGCAAGGACGGCGTCATGGGCGAGCTGGAGCCCCACCGCGACGCGCCGGCCCACGAGCTGGGCATCCTCATCGAGGCCCTGGGCCGGACGCCGGAGGAGGCGGAGGCCCTGCTTTCCGTGACCCGGTCTACGCTGCTTCACTACGGCTATCCCGGCCGGATCTCCACGGCGGGGAACCTGGCTTTCCCGTTTTCGCCTTCGGACATCACCATGGGGCGGATGTACGAATTTTCGCTTTATCACCTGATGGAACTTGACGACCCGGACGGGTTCCCGTCGAAGGTCCATGTTTTCTGAGGACGAGGAGCTACGATGAAAAGAAACATCCTCGAAGCCGCCAAGGTCATCCGCTCCAAGAATTCGGGGCCGTACGAGCTGACCCTGGACATCATGTTCAAGGACCGGGAGTTCTACGAGCTTTTCAAGAAGAGGCGCATCATCAATGCGGCGCTCATCTCCCGCCTCTACCGCGTCCCCAAGAGCGATATCCTCAGGGTCGTCTACTTCGAGCCGAGCCACGCGGTCAAGGTCACGCTGCGGCGGCGGATCCCCTCGGGCGCGCCCGGCGAGACCGATATCTACGGGGCCCAGCAGCACGCGCCCCTTTTCGACATCACCTTCTAGCCGAGGAGGCCGCCATGTACAACCTCGCCACGGCCAGGAACGACACGCTGATCTACGCCGCCTATTACGCCCCGCGGGGGAGGCAGCGGCTCTACATGGTCGCGAACGAGATCTCTCGGCGCTACCTGACGCCGACGGACTTCCTGATCGGGATCATCGGCTCGGAAGGGTCGGGCAAGTCGACCCTCATCCGGGGCCTCTTTCCGGGGCTCGAGCTGACCAACGACGACGAAGGCGTAAACGTCAAGCCCACCCCCCTCTACGGATTCTCTTCGGAAGATTTTTTTTCCGGACACACTTTTCATGTCGATATCCGCTACGAGCTCGCCTTCAAGCAGAAATACAAGATCAAGGAGGCTATCCGGAACGCCGTCCTCGCCAACCGGCGGGTCGTCGTCGAGCATTTCGACCTGATCTACGAGGCCCTGGGGATGAACGCCCAGGTCCTCATCGGGCTGGGCGAGGAGATCCTCGTGGCCCGGCCCTCGATCTTCGGGCCCTTCCCCCAGAACATCAAGGCGATCGTGGACAAGACCATCAAGTACCGCCTCATGGCCCACTCGGCCGAGGACATCACGGTCTCCATCCTCGAGCGCGACTACCACTACAAGAGCCAGGTCCTCCACTCCGACGTCCGGCACGGCTTCGTCATCAACTTTCCCGAGCGGCCCGACATCGACCTGCACGAGCTCGAGGCCAAGGTCAAGGACGTCATCTCCCAGAATCTTCCCATCTCGCCGGGTGGGGAAGACGCGATCCGGGTCGGCGACACGGAAATCTTCTGCACGGGCCCGCGGACCCACGTCCACAGCACGGGCCAGATCGAGGCCTTCCGCCTCCTCAAGGAGTTCAAGTTCAACTATCTCACCAACGAGTACATGCTCGTCGGCATGGTCGGCTACAAGGAGATCGCGGGCTTCGAAGACATCAACGAATCCATGGAAATCCAGGACTGAAGGGAGCCGCCATGCCCCGCTTTTCCCAAGACCCCCTGTTCCCGATGAAAAGGGAAACCGTCAAATACCGGAAGATCAGGGACGGCGTCCGGACGATGAAAAGCGGCGGCCGGACCTTCCTCCGGGTGGAGCCGGCGGCCCTGACGCTCCTGGCCGAGGAGGCGTTCACGGACGTCGCCTTCTTCTTCAGGACGCGCCATCTCGAGAACCTGGCCGCGATCCTCGGCGATCCTGCGGCCTCCGAGAACGACCGTTTCGTGGCCGGCGCCCTGCTTCGCAACGCGGCCATCTCCGCGGAGGGGGAGCTCCCGACCTGCCAGGACACGGGGACGGCCACGGTCGTGGCTTACAAGGGCGAGGCCGTCCTGACCGGTGCCGACGACACCCGCTATCTCGCCCGCGGCGTCTTCAAGGCCTATGCCAGGAACAACCTCCGGTATTCCCAGGTGGCGCCGCTCGGCATGCTCGACGAGGAGAATACCGGGACGAACCTCCCTCCGCAAGTCGATATTTACTCTCGTCCGGGAAGCGAATACCGGTTCCTGTTCGTGGCCAAGGGCGGCGGGTCCTCCAACAAGACCAGCCTCTACCAGGAAAACAAGTCTCTCCTGCAGAGCGAGCAGAGCCTGGCCGGCTTCCTCGGGGAAAAGATCAAGGCCATCGGCGTCGCCGCCTGCCCGCCCTACCGGTTGGCCGTCGTCATCGGCGGGACGTCGCCCGAGATGACCTTGAAAACGGTGAAGCTGGCCTCAGCGGGATACTTGGACGACCTGACGACCGTGCCGACGGGAAAGGGCTCTGCCTATCGCGATCTCGATTGGGAGGCGAGAGTTCTGGAATTGGCCCGGGCCAACGGGTTGGGCGCCCAGTTCACGGGCAAGTATTTCGCCCTCGAGGCCCGCGTCATCCGGGCGCCGCGACACGCGGGCTCGCTCCCGGTCGGCATCGGCGTGAGCTGCAACGCCGACCGCAATATCAAGGGCAAGATCACCCGGGCCGGAGTCTTCCTGGAAAAGCTCGACCGGAACCCCGGCCGCTTCCTGGCCAGGCTCGAAAAGCTCGATTTCGGTCCCGGCATCCCGATCGACCTGGACCGGCCCATCGAGGCGATCATCGCGGATCTCTCTCAATACTCCGTCGGGACCCGGCTCGTCCTCAACGGAACGCTCATCGTGGCCAGGGACATCGCCCACGCCCGGCTCAAGAAGATGCTCGACGAGGGCCGTCCTCTCCCGGCCTACTTCCGGGCCCATCCGGTGTATTATGCCGGCCCGGCCAAGACGCCCCGGGGCCTGCCGTCCGGGAGTTTCGGGCCGACGACCGCCCAGCGCATGGACGGATATATCGCCGATTTCATGAAGGCCGGCGCTTCGCGGGTGACGCTGGCCAAGGGCAACCGGGCCGAGGCCGTCATCGAAGCCTGCCGCCTCTCCAACGGCTTTTACCTGGGGACGATCGGCGGGGCGGCCGCGCTCATGGCCAAGGAGCACATCCTGGAGTCCGAAGTCGTGGACTTCGCGGACCTGGGGATGGAAGCCGTGCGCAGGATCCGGGTCCGGGACCTTCCCGCCTTCATCATCTACGACAACAAGGGCAACAGTCTCTACCGCATGTCCTGCCAATAGACGACCCCGGCCTGGGCCGCGGCGCGCGCCGCCCGAGCCCTCGCTCGGTCCCCCCCTTTTCCCGAGGCGGCGAATACGCTAGAATGTGAGGGTATTTTTTCGTGAAAAGGAGTCATCAAACATGAAAAAAACGACCATCTTGAAAAAAGCCATCATGGAGCGTCGGGCCGTGGCCGTCCCCGGGTGCCATGACGCCCTGAGCGCCAAGGTCATCGAGAAGGCCGGCTTCGAGGCCATCCAGATCTCGGGCTACGGCCTGGCCGGGTCCTATATCGCCAAGCCCGATGTCGGGCTTCTCCGGATGAAGGACGTTCTGGACATCTCCTGGAACATCGCCCAGGCGGTCAAGATCCCCGTCATGGCCGACATCGACACCGGCGGCGGCAACGCCGTCAACGCGGCCTGGATCACGGAGCGCCTGATCGCCATGGACCTGGCCGGAATGAACATCGAGGACCAGGTTTTCCCCAAGCGGTGCGGCCACATGGCCGGCAAGGAGGTCATCCCGGCCGAGGAAATGGCCGGGAAGGTGAGGGCCTGCGCCATGGTCAGGGACGGGCTGGACAAAGATTTTATCATCAACGCCCGGACCGATGTTTTCGCCGGCATGGGCCTAACAGAAGCCGTCCGGCGCTGCAACCTTTATCTCGAGGCCGGCGCCGACGTCGCCTTCATCGACGGCATCAGGAGCCGGGCCGATATCGAGATCGCCGTCAAGTCGATCAAGGGGCCACTCTCGGTCAACCTCATGGACGCCATCACCGGGATGAAGACCGAGCTCATCCCGATCCCCGAGCTGGCGAAGATGGGCGTGGGCCGGGTCTCCATCCCTGTGGCCTCTATCATGGTCGCCCACAAGGCCTTGCTGAACTTCTTCAAGGCGCTCAAGGCGTCGCCGACCGGCACCCTGCCCGGCCAGACGCAGTGGGTCTCGTCTTTCGAGGAATATACGGATTTCGTCGGTCTCAAGGAATACCGGGCCCTGGAAAACGAGTTCCTGCCCAAGGAGCGCATCGAGGACAAGTACAAAGGCCAGAGCAAGATTGTCGGCTAATATCAGCGGACGACGAGCCGCGTGAAGGGGAAGACGTAGGCCTGGAGCAGCACGAAGAGGCCCATCAGGACGGCCAGGGCCAGGCTGTGGAAAAAAACGTAGCGGAGGATATCGCCCTCGTGGCCGTACCAGCGCGTCGCGGTGCTGGCGACGACGATGCTCTGGGCATCGATCATCTTGCCCATGACCCCGCCGGAGCTGTTGGCCGCCGCCATGAGGACGGGGCTCAGGCCGAGCTGGCCGGCCGAGATCTTCTGAAGGCTCCCGAAAAGGACGTTGGATGACGTGTCCGAACCTGTCATCGCCACGCCAAGCCAGCCGAGAAGGGTCCCGAAGAAGGGATAGAGAATTCCCGTCCGGGCGAAGGCCAGTCCGAGCGTCGCGTCGAGCCCGGAATACCGGGTGACATAGCCGAGTGAGAGCATGGCGGCGACCGTGAAAAGCGAGAACCGGACCCGCTTGAGCGTTTTCACGTAAGCCCGGACGAGCCCTTTCGGCCTGAACGACATCAGGAACCCCGACAGGACGGCCGCGGCAAATATGCCCGTTCCGGTCAGCGAGAGCCAGTTGAAGGTGAATACTGCCGCCTCGGCCGTGTCCTTGGCGACGACAGGGGGAACGCGGAAGATGAGCCTGTCCAGCCCCGGGACCGGGTAGCGGATGACGGAGATCCCATCGAGGACGGCCTTGATCTGGGGGGTCCCCCAGAGAAAAACGAAGACGCTCAGAACGAGCCATGGCAGCCAGGCGCGAGCGACCCCGGTGGCCGGGTGGGAATGCCGAAGGGAAGAAAGCGCCACCTCTCCTTCGCCCGCGAAACCATAAAAGGTCTTGGGTCGCCATTTCAGGAGGAACGCGACGAGGGCGGCCATGGAGATGACGGCCGAGCCGACGCCCGCGAGCCAGGGGCCGTGGAAGTTTGAGATCAGCCACTGGGGGACGGCGAAGAAGACCCCCGCGACAAGAAGCGCCGGCCAAACCTCCCTCATTTTCTTGAACCCGCAGAAGGCCCAGATGAGCCAGAAGGGGATGAGGACGGAAAAAAACGGGAGCTGACGCCCGACCATGGCGCTGAGCTCCCGGATGTCCAGCCCCGTGACGCCGGCCAGGGCGATGATCGGCGTCCCGAGCGCGCCGTAGGCCACGGGCGCCGTGTTGGCAATGAGCGAGAGCCCTGAGGCGGCGAGAGGCGCGAACCCGAGGCCGATGAGGATGGCCGCGGTGACGGCGACCGGCGTCCCGAACCCCGCCGCGCCTTCGAAGAACGCGCCGAAAGAAAATGCAATGAGGAGGAGCTGGAGCCGGCGGTCCCGGGTGATTCCGGTTAGGCTGTCCTGCATGACCTTGAAATACCCCTTCTCGACGGTGAGATCGTAGAGGAAGATGACGTTGAGGATGATCCAGCCGATGGGGAAGAGGCCGTAGGCGGCGCCCAGCCCGGCCGTCCGGAGGGCCATCCCCGCGGGCATCGTGAACCCGAGGACGGCCGCGAGCAGGGCCGCGGCGAGCCCGAGGAGGGCCGCGACATGGGCCTTGAGCCGGAGCAGGGCCAGACCGCCGAGAAGGATGACGATCGGCAGCGCGGCGACGGCGGTCGAGAGCCAGACGCTGTGCAGGGGATTATAGACCTGGTGCCACTCCATGGCCCCCTCCTCGCGGCGTCCGCCCGGGCAGGGATCCGCGGGCCCGCGGTTTACAGGATGCCGTCCGTTTCCCTGTTCAGACGGTCGAAGAAACCGACTATGAACCGGTGCCGCTCGGCCGCGATGCGCTTCCCCTCGCGGGTGAAAATCCTGCCCTTGACCCGGCCGAGCTTGACGAGGAACTCCCGGTAAGCGGTGTCGTCCCGGGTATAGGGCTTTGTCTTGCGGACGTCGATCCTCTTGTCGTGGAGGCGCGCCCCGACCTCCCCGGCGAACAGGAAGGCCCGGCCGATGCCCACGGCCCCGATCGAATCCAGCTTGTCGGCGTCGAAGAGGACCTTCGCCTCGAGCGTTTTCGGGACCGCCCTTTTCCGGAAACGGTGCGTCCGGATGCAATGGACGACGTCCCGGACGGTCCCGGCATCGAGGCCGTAGGCGGCAAGAAGCTTTCCGGCCATCGCGGCGCCGGCCCGGCCGTGGCAGACCCTTCCGCTCGAGCGGTCCTCTTCCCCCCGTCCGATGTCATGGAGGAGGGCGGCTAGCGAGAGGACGCCGAGGTCGGCCTTCTCTTTTCTGCCGATCCTCAGGCAGAGACGAAGGACCCGCTCGGTATGGTCCCAATCGTGGCTGCCCCGGGAGTCGAGGAAGAAGCCCCGGGCTTCATTCTCGATCCTGGCCAGGAGCGCCGGAGGGACGGGACGGCGGTGCTGGGCCGCCCGGCCCTTTCCCTTTTTCCGGGGCGCGGTGTGCGTCATTCGCTGATCATGTGGACGGCGAGGCCATCCTTGAGCTTGGGCTCGAACCAGGTGGACTTGGGCGGCATGGTCTTGCCGCTGTCGGCGACCGCGAAAAGCTGGTCGATGGTCGTGGGGAAAAGCGAAAACGCGACTTTGAATTGACCGCCCCGGACCTTCCGTTCGAGCTCGGCCGTGCCCCGGATCCCGCCCACGAAGTCGATGCGCTTGTCCGTCCTGGGGTCGGCGATGCCAAGCACGGGCCCGAGGAGGTTCATCTGGAGGATAGAGACGTCAAGGGATCCGATCGAGTCATCGGCGTCGAACGTCCCGGGCCGGGCTTCGAGAAGATGCCACTCGCCGTCGAGGAACATGCAGAATTCCTTGCTTTTCGCCGGGGCCTTGTGATCAGCCGGCCGCCGGATGAATCTTTCGTCGACCTTGCCCAGGAACGCCTCGACGCTCAGGCCGTTGAGGTCCCTGACGACGCGGTTGTAAGGGAGGATCTTCACCTGGTTATGAGGAAAAATGACGGCCAGGAAGAAGCTGTATTCTTCCCGTCCGGTATGAAGGGGATTCTCGTTGTCGCGCTTGACCTTGATGCGGGTGGCGGCGGCTGACCGGTGGTGGCCGTCGGCAACATAGAGACAGCCGAGCTTCCCGAACTCGGCCTTGACCCTGGCGATGAGCTCAGGGACCGCCACGACATAAAAAACGTGGTGGACGCCGTCTCCGGTCGTGAAGTCGTAGTCCGGGGGAACGGTCATGCCCTCGGCGATCAGATCGTCGATCGCCTGGGCCCGGCAATAAGTGAGAAAGACCGGGCCCGTCTGGGCCTCCAGGGTCTCGATGTGGCGCATCCGGTCGTTTTCCTTGTCCGGCCGGGTCAGCTCATGCTTTTTGATGATGTCGTCCAGATAATCCTGACAGGACGCGGCAGCCACGAGGCCGACCTGGGTGTGATCGCCCCAAACCTGTTTGTAGATATAGAAATTCTTCGTGGGATCCTGGAAGATGACTCCCTCCCTGAGGAAACGCTCGAAATTCTCCTTGCCTTTGGCGTAGACGGCATCATCGTAAGGGTCCGTCCCCGGCGGGAGGTCGATCTCCGGCTTGCCGACATGAAGGAACGAGTAGGGGTTTCCGGCGGCCATTTCGCGGGCTTCTTCGGAGCTCAGGACGTCGTAGGGCGGGGCGGCGACGAGATGGGCGAGATCGCGTCGGGGCCGGACGCCCCTGAAAGGTTCGATGTGGGCCATGTTGTCCTCCGGAAAAGAAATTTCTATAGCAAAGCCCGGCCGCCGTCAAGAGATAAAGAGGTCGACGGGTCCTGCCTCGGCCCTCCAAACGCCCTCCTCCGGGAACGCCCCCTGCGCATTTTGCTTCTATCGCTCCGGCCATTCCCCTCAGCCCTTCGTTCCGCACCTCGCCACCCGCACGAGAGTTCTTAGGCCCTCCCAAATTTATCTGGAGAAACCGGCCGGACCGGACTAAAATGACTTTATGACGACGCGGCTTCCCTCCCGACTGCATGGCCTCTCCTTAAGTATCCATGGCTGTGCCATTCTTGGAATATCGGCCCTGGTTTTTCTGGCCGTGGGCTGCGAGACCCGTCAGGAGTCCCTGACCAAGAGCAGGATCCGGAAGGTCGAGAACGGCCTGCTCCGGGCGATCTACCTCAAGGGCCAGAGGCCTGAAAAGCTCTCCCTGGACGCCCGGATGCAATTCTATAAGGTCCCCGGGCTCGGCATCGCCGTCATGGACAGGAACGCCCTCGAATGGGCTGGGGGTTACGGTGTCCGCGACTCGCACTCCCGGGAGCCCGTGACGGCGGATACGATCTTCCAGGCCGGCGAGCTCAGCCAGCCGGTCGCGGCCGCGGCAGCTCTTCAGCTGGTGGACAAGGGCCGGCTCGACTTGGACGCGGACGTCAGCGCGCGGCTTCACGGCTCAGACCTGACCCGGACGGATCTCGCCGGGAAGAATGGGACCACGCTGCGCGGGATCCTGACCCGTGCCTCGGGTTTTGACCTGCTCCCGAAGCTTCTTGAAAGCGTGACGTCTTCCTCTTTCCCTTCGCTCATGAACGAAACTGTTCTCGGCCCGCTCGGAATGAAGAACAGCACATTCACGGCGCCGTTGCCCGAGGCCATGAAGATCAACGCGGCCTCCGGCCACGGCCGCGATGGCCGACCAATCGAGGGGAAATGGACCGACTCTCCAGCCGCAGCCGCGAGCGGCCTCTGGACGAGCCCGTCCGACCTTCTCTCTTTCGCGGCTGACATCCTGCGGACGGCGATGGGCAAGGGAGGGAAGGTCCTGACCGCCGGCCAGGCCCGGGCCATGCTCACGCCCCAGGCTGGGAACAGGGGGCTCGGATTCGAGATCGAGGGGGCCGGGACGGACATCCGTTTCCATCTCCAGGGCCGGACCCGAGGATTCACCTGTTCGCTCGACGTTTATCCCTACAAGGGGCAGGGCGCCGTGGTCATGACGAACAGCGACAACGGCTTTCTGATCACCGAGGAGATTCTCCGGAGTGTTTCAACAGCCTACGAGTGGCCGGATTTCAGGCCCCGGGAGAGGCCCCTCTACCGGCTCGACCCTTCGATCTACCGGCAGTACGTCGGCCACTACGAGATCTCTCCGGATTATATTCTGGACGTCAGCTACGAGGATTATTATCTGGTCATCCGGCCGACAGGGCAGGCACCGACCAGGTTTTTCGTCGAAAGCCAGACCTTCTTTTTCTCCGTCGACCCTTATGTCCGGATCCAGTTCCTGAGCGACCAGAAAGGCAACGTAACGGGCTTTATCCTCTGGCAACAGGACTTCAAGCAGGAAGCGAAAAAGATCGGCTGACCTTCGCGCTTAGGCTTCCGTCGGCGTGGACCCCTGGCCCTGCTCCTGGACGAGGCTGCCGCTGACCTCGAGAAAATGCTCCACGACCTCGGGGTCGAACTGCGCCCCGGAACAACGGATGATCTCCTTCACCGCGTAGTGGTGGGAGGCGGCCTTCCGGTAGGGCCTTTCCGAGGTGATGGAGTCGTAGGCGTCGGCGACGGCCATGATCCGGGCCCCGAGGGGGATCTCCCGGCCTTTCAGTCTGTCGGGGTACCCGGTGCCGTCGTAATGCTCATGGTGGGCGCGGACGACATGGGCGATATTCTTGAGCTCGATGACCGGCCTGAGAATGCTCTCCCCCCGGGCCGGGTGCTCCTTGATCAGGGCGAACTCCGCATCGGTCAGCTTTCCCGGCTTGTTGAGGATGTTTTCCGGGACGGCGATCTTGCCGACATCATGGAGAAGAGCGGCCAGCTCGAGATCGCTGGTTTCCTTCTCGCTGAAGTTCATCTTTGAAGCGATCTTCAGGGTGAACTCGGTGACGCGGGTGGAATGATGCCGGGTGTATTCGTCCTTGGCGTCGATGGCGGAAACCAGGGACTTGACCGTCGACAGAAACAGGGAGCGCTGCTGGTCGACGAGGTCCGAGGTCCTCATCCTGAGGTTCCGGTTGGCCAGAGCCAATTCCGATTCGACCTCACGGAACCTGAGGAGGGAGCGGATCCGGGCCTTGAGCTCGACGGAATCGAAGGGCTTCGAGATGTAATCGTCGGCGCCGGCCTGGATGCCCTGGGCGAGCATCTCGGCCCCCGTCCGTGCCGTCACAAGGATGATCGGGACGTGTTTCAGGGCCTCGTCGGCCTTGACGGCCCGGGAGAACGCATGGCCGTCCATTCCGGGCATCATGACGTCGCAAAGGATGAGATCGGGGCTCTTTTCTTTGAGCAGGGCCAGCCCCTTCTCGGCCGAGGTCGTCATCTCCAGGTCGAATTCGTCGCTCAGGAGCATTTTCATCAGCTTGAGGACCTCGGGGTTGTCGTCGATGACGAGGATCAGGGCGTCGTGGGTTTTCGTGCCGCTGCCGGCGGCCTCGATTTCCACCCGCTCGAGGTCGACGAGCTGGAGCCGGTGGAAGTCGGTGACGATGTCCTGGACCCGCGGCTCCTGGACGTCTGTCACTCTCCTTTTGAGGCCGACGGGCTGTTCATCCTGTCGCCGGTCGAGGACGTCCGCCGGATAGTGGTCCTCGCCCTTGAGAATTTCCACGATGAACCGGGAGCCCTGCCCGAGCTCGCTCTCGGCCCGGATGGTCCCCTGATGGAGGGCGACGATCTCCCGGGCCAGGGACAGCCCGATCCCCGTCCCTTCCTGGGGCCGGGACATGGACCCATCGACCTGTGAGAAACGGTCGAAGATGGTTTCGAGCATGTTGGCCGGGATGCCGATCCCCGTATCCACGACCGCCATGACGACCGTTTTTTCCTTGTCCTCAATGTAGATGGTAATCCTCCCGCCCTTCGGCGTAAACTTGAGGGCGTTGGAGAGGAGGTTGAGGGTGACCTTCTCGAACTGGTCGGGGTCGATGGTCAGGTCGATGGCTTGCGGAGGGTGCTGGAAAAAAAGCTTGATCTGCTTCTGGTCGGCCAGGGGCTTGACGGACGAGAGGAGGGCGCTCGTGAATTCGATGAAGTTCACCGCCTTGATCTTGAGCCTCATCTTCCCTTCCTCGAGCTTGGTCAGGTCGAGCAGGTTATTGATCAGCTTGAGGAGCTTGTAGCCGTTGCGCTGCATGGTCTCGAGCGTATCCTTCAAGACCGGAGAAATTTTGCCCATCTTGTTATCCAGGATCATCTGGAGCGGCGCGAGCATCAGGGTCAGGGGCGTCCGGAGCTCGTGATTGACGTTGGCGAAGAACTGCGTCTTGAGCTCGTCCAGGGTCTTGAGCTTCGCGTTCGACTCCTGGAGCTTGCCCGTCATCTCCTCGAGCTGGGCGCGGCTCCGGAGCTCGCGGCGCCGCAGCCGGTCCATGACGTAGGACCCCAGGGTGCCGATCAGGATAAGGGACGTCAGGAAAAAGAGATTGTAAATAACATTTAGCCAGCCGACCCTGGTTAAATTGAAGAAACTGGGAAGGACGTAGCTCAACCAGATCATGACATAGAGGAAGACAGTATCACGGAATGTCAGCGGGACGGACACGACCAAACCGATGACGATGATGTACAGGCCCTGGACATAGCTGTTCTGCGACCAGATCATGATGGCGATTCCGCCGACATCAAAAAGGGCCAAGGCGATGGCGATGTTCGCGCAGCTACGGTTTGTCTTGGCGCGGCTGAGCCAGGCAAAGAGAATGGCGTGAGCGGCCAGGACAGTCAGGCGGATGACGAGAAACCTTGAAAAAAATGGAGAGGCGTAGACCGTGTCCAGGATTACGAAAGAAAGGTAAAGAATCGCGCTCGAAATGATGATGAGCCGAACACGGCCCCTCAGGTTATTTTCCAGATAAAGCCGTTCTTCGAAGTCGAAATCCTTGCTAGTCATTGGTTTCCCTCGCCTTTGCCAGGACGATATAACCTTGGGGGGGATCTCCGAAACTCGGGATCATCCGGATTCTTTTCCAGCCGGCTTCTTCGAGCAGGCCGTCGAGCTTGTCCGGGTCGAAGAAATCGAAAGTCCCCGCTTCTTCGAAGTCTGAAAGGGCCTGAGCGTCGTTGAGGAAAGAACGCATAGAATCGAGAAGCCGGGCCTTGGGCCAGTCCGGCGGCAGAGCTTCCTCGGGCATCGTTTCGATTTTCTCCAGGAGCCGCGTGTAGGGCCCCGAGGCGTCGGTGTCCGGACGCATGCTCGACAGAACGAGCCGGCCCCCCGGCCTGATGATCCGTCGGACCTCGCGGAGGGTCTCGGCCGGGTCGAAGATGTAGGAGAGGACAAGGCTCATGAGGACCTTGTTGTACCAGCCCGCCTTGAAAGGGAGATGGAGATTCCCCTCGAGAAATCCGGGCAGGACCAGCCTGCGGAACGGGGGCTTCTTATTGGTCAGCCGGCGGACATAACGGGCGGCCTGGTTGAAGTCGACGATGGTCCGGTATTCATGAAGGTCGAACTGCCTCTTCAGCCAGTCGTCGGCCGACGGAGTGATGGGCTCGCCCCGGAGAATCCTGTGGAGCCGGGGGGAATAGGCCGCCTGGATCTTGATGGCGCTGTCGAGCGTCAAGTTCTCGATTTTGTCGGCCATCTCCTCGAAGCTCCCGACTTCCCCTTCGAGGAAGCGGCCGACAGGCAGGAACCGGCTCATCTCGAGGTCCAGGCCCAGGAAGTCGAGGCGTCCCGGCTCGCTGAGGATGTCGTAGCGGGAGAGGAGTTTTTCCCGGGCCTGCTTAATAGCGTCCGGGATCAGGTCGGCGATGGTGATCTGGGCGGGCAGGTCGCGGCCGCTCTCGATGAGGTGCTCGACGAAGTTTCCGGTCCCTCCCCCGAGGTCGAGGAGACGGTCGGTGGACTCAAGCTCGAGGGCCTGAAGCTGGTCCTCCATCAGCTGCTGATAATCGTCGGACATGGCCATGATGTCGAAGCCGAGGAGGTTATTCTCACCGACAAGGTAATGGTGCCAATAGGCTTTCTTGTTCTTGAGGTTCCGGGGCGGGAGCCTGTCCTTCTCAGAGCGCCGCATGACTTCCATGTCCTTCTTCGAGGGAAGGATCGGCTGGATCATCGTCTTGTGCAGGGAGCGATGGATGAGTGACGTGATCGTGCCGAACAACCGGAGGGCTTCCTGGGACGTCCGGGCGTTGTGCCCGATAGGGACGGCAATCACTTCGCGAAGGGCGTTGGCCTGAACGCTCATCACGTCGCGGATGAATTCCGATTTGATCCATTGGTCGTATTGCCCGTAGATCCAGGTGATCGGGAGATCGAGGTGGCGCATGTCCTCCCGGGCCTGCTCCAGGGTCCCCACGGCATTGGCGATGACATCGGCGGCATAGAACTCGTGGCTGATCAGATTGCCCAGGATGGGATAGATGCCCAGTTTGATGCCGAGTTGATACTGTTCGAGGACATCCAACCCGCAGTTGATCCGGTTCATCATGTCCCTGAATTCCAGGGAGCCCATGCAGGATATCCAATAATTGATCTGCCGGCGATAGACGTCATCTCTCAGGACGACCCGAGCTTCCAGGGCCGAAAGGGAAAACGTGACAAGGATGACCGAGCTCGCCTTGATCTTGGAGTTGAGTTGAAGCCAGTCCAGAACGGTTCTAATATCTTCAGCTCCCTGGCTGGTGCTGGCCTTCAGCATTTCGTAGGGAGGCTCGGAAGCCTCGGGGTCCTTATGGCTCTCGCCCTTTCTGCGGATGCCGTCATAGCGGATGACCGCCAGCGGTTTTCCAAGGGCGCGGAAGTTCTGGACGAGAGTCAGGGCCAGGCCGAAGAGGACTTCCTTGGTTTTTCCAAAGGCGGGGGGAACGACGACGACGGGGACGGGCTTCTCGTCCAGGGGAAGGGAAGAATTCAGAAGGCCGACGATCTCCTCGCCGCGCCGGCTCTCGATGCGGAGGACTTGCGGCGGCATGTGGACGAGCTTACTGAGTTCACCGCCCAAGCTCGTGCTTGGGAAGATCATGGACGGACCCGGAGGACCTTCATCAGAATGCTCGTAATCAAGCTCGGGCGCCTGGACAGACTGGATGTTCACCCGGCCGATCCCGAACTGGATGCCGTATTTCATCCCGTACAGGGTCCCCTCTCCGGCCCTGGCCACGTAGCGCACCTCTCCGTTTTCCTTCCAGAGAAGCCGGTCGCCGTTCATGATGGACAGGGTCTCGAGGGGCGTGCCTTTCAGCAGGACCTGGGCGTGGGAGTCGGCGATGAAGCTGACTCCGCCGGGACTGATGTCGGTGATCCGGCCCGTGATGCTGCTGTTGAAGGGAGGCGGCAGGGGGATCTCGACCCGGAGGTTCCCGTTCGGACTGATCCTTTTTTCGGTCCGCTTCTCCGAGTAAAACATGACCCTCGGATAAAGGCAGACGAGCTTCCCGCCGTCAGGCGTGATCCGGGAGACCATGGTCTCGAAGTTGTAGGTGGCGTAGCCGATCTGGAAGGAAACAAAGATGAGGTTGGACGTCTTGAACTTGACGTTCAGGTCTTCCCCCTTGAGAGTGCACACGGCGGGCGGCTTGAGGTCGGAGAACTCGAGGATCTCGGGATTCCTCGATTCGGAATGGATGACGGCAATCTCCACTCCCCCCCTCAGGGCTTCGCGAAGGAGGGACTCGATCTTGAAGGTGTCGGAGAACAGGACCATGTCGTCGGTCTTGAGGAAGGGATAGCGGAGCTTGAGCTCGGCGAGGTCCTGGACCGTGACATAATCGGACAGGAACTGGAGGATCGAGCGCCGGCCTTGATCATTGATCGTCTGGAACTCGACGCCGACACCGCCCTGGTCGATATCCTGCCGGACGATCCGACCGCTCATGGGGTATTGCCGGCCGTCGGGAAGGGTGATCGTCAGCGGAATTGAGGCGCCTTCAGGGAAAAAGGACATGGTCTGGAGGAACATTCCGCTTTCGCTGAGATTAATGACCTTGGCCTCGCCGGGCCCGCCGGTCTCGATCCGGATGTCCGAAGGGCCGTTGAGGTTCACCCGCATCGACGTCCGCTTTTCGTGGGACCTCTGGGCGATGAGAAATCCGACCTTGCGCCGGATCTCGGCCGGGTCGGCGGGTTTGGCGCAGGTATAGTCGATGCGGCCATAGCTCGCGAGGTCGGCGACCGTCCCATTCGACCCGGAATCCGTCAGCAGGATCTTGATGATGGAATCGGATTTGTCGAACATCTCGTGGAGGAAGCGGAGGAGCTCGGTCCCCTTCATCCGGGGGAGGTCCTCGTTGACGATGAGGACATGGACCTCGGGCAGGGCCTTGATGATCTTGATGGCCTCGACGCCGCTCGTCGTGGTATGCACGGCGTATTGGTCCCGGAGGGCCCGCTGGAGCTTTTCGATGTAGGACAAGTCGTCATCGACGATGAGGACGATGGGCTTCCCGACCATCGTCTGGGCTCCTGTTTCCGGCTGTGCCATCGACCTCTTATTGTCCGGGGCAGAATCTGTCGCGTGAGCTTTTTAGTCGGGCGTGGGCCCGATCCCTTGAATTCTCCCCGGTGATCGAAATTAGGGGCTTCCGGGTACGAAATGGCCCTCGGTCAGGAAAGAATTCCAGACTACCCCACCAAGATTTGTGTGTCTCCATAAATATCCACACAAAATGTAGTAGATTCAGGGTTGGCTGTCAAGAAATTCTTCTGACACAACCGGGATCTAGGCCTCTTGAGACACGCGCACTCCAGGCCAGTTGATCAGGCGGAGGGTCGTTTGAGCACTCCGACGATCCCTCCAGGGTCCTATCTGCGGAAGCTCTCCCCGATGAACTTCAGACCGTCGATAATCCCCGTGCGCCAATAGGTCCAGGTGTGGGCGCCGTCGCGCACCCTGAACTCGTGGGGGATCTTGCGGTCGAGGAGAAGGATGTGAAGAGCACAGTTGCCCCTAATGAGAAAATCCTTGTCGCCGCAGTCGATGTAATAGCGCACTTTCTTCAAGGATTCCTCGGGCAGAGCACCGGCCAGCGCCAGCGGGCTGTACTTGCGGAAATGAGGCGTCAGCCGGGCCTTGCCGGCGAGGCCGGGTCCGAGGACCGGGCCGACGACCTTATCCCACGCGTCCTGTTTCATCGCCAGGATCTCCTCGTCCGGCCAGACGGCGGCGCTGAAGGCGGCGCAGGCCGAGAACAGCTCCGGGTGAGATAGGGCATAGACGAGCGTCCCCCAGCCGCCCATCGACAGGCCGGCGACACCCCGGAACTCCCGCTCCGGGCGGGTCCGGAAGGAGGCGTCGATATGGGGGATGAATTCCTGGACAAACATGTCCTCGAATCGGACCCTGTTCTGATAATCGTTGACATACCAGGTGACGCCGCCGTCGGGCATGACGATGATCATCGGCGGGATCTCGCGGTCGGCGATGGCCCGGTCCGCAGCCTGGTTGATTTCGCCGAACTGGATCCAGCCCGACTCGTTGTCCGTGTAGCCGTGGAGCAGATAGACGACGGGGTAGCGGCGCGTGGACGTCGCGTAATCCGGAGGCAGGTAGACCGCGTAGCTGACGTCCCGGCCCAGGATGGGACTTGTCACGTGGAGACCTTCCAGGACCTGGCCTGGGGCGGGCCTTTCGAGAGGAAAGGCGGGTTGGGCCGACGCCAGGGCGAGGGCCGCGGCGGCAGCGAGGGCCAGGAAGAATCTCTTTGTGCGCTTCATCGTCCTCTCCTTCCCGGGTTTCCGCCCGCCCGGCTTTCAGCAGGGCGCAGACGGGCGGCGCCGGTCGATGGAATGCTGGGAAGAGGGACTATAACGGGAGAGGAGCGTGCGCGTCAAGCCGGTCTTTTTTTCTTGAAACTCAGCGAAATCCCGCCGCTGGACGACGTGTCGATGATGGTCTCCATGGAGTCCAAGCTGCGGACGTATTCCAGGAAGTCCCGGATGCCCCGCATGAAGCCGAGGCTGACGACGTTGTGGACGGCGAAGCAACCGCCGACCTCGAGCTTGGGCAGAAGAGCCTTGAAATAATTCAGGGTCCAGTTCTTGTCGGCGTCGATAAAGACAAAATCGAAGGGGCCGGGAAGCTCCTCGATGAGTTCGTGGGCGTCGGCCAGCCGGGCGTCGATGCACGCTTCGAGCCCGGAGGCCTTGAAATTCTGGACGGCCCGGAGGTGGCGGAACTCGTCGATCTCGAGGGTCACGAGCCTGCCCCCGGTCTTGCTGAGGGCCCAGGCCTGCCAGATCCCGGACCGGCCCGTCGATGTCCCGATCTCCAGGGCCCGGGTGTAGCGGCGCTTGAGGATGAGGTCATAGAGGAACCGGCCGTCGGCCTCGGTGACGTTCTCCTCGCGCCACTGGTCCTTTTGGGACTGGAGGAAGTTCCGGACTCTTTCGTCGAGGGCGGCGGAGTCGCCGGCCGCGGCGGCCTGCCGGGGAGATCCCGTGACGGGCCTCGGCTGGGGAGCGAGAAGGAGAAGGAAAACCGCGAGGAGGAGGGTCCAGAGCACCGAACGAACGCAGATTCTCATATCATCCACTGCGGCCTGGGAGACCCAGGGGGGGCGGGTCTCGAAAACAACCCTTGCCCCACGCCTAAGGCCAATATAAGGGACCGGACGAAGGAAGTCAAACGGGGTGAAAAAAGAGGGAGAGTCCCCTCCGGAGGGGACTCTCCCTCTTGAGGCTACTTTTTGATTGCCGGGGCCTTCTCTTCGGCAATAGCGCCCTTGATGTCCTTGACGAGTTTCTCGTACTGCTGGGTGGAAAAGCCCTCGTATTTCACGGCCATGGGCTTGACGAGCTCGACCGCTTTCTCCGCGTATTCCAGGGCTTCCTCATACTTCTTCGTTTTGAACAGGATGTTCGCCAGCGTGTAATTGTTGTAGTAATCGGAGGTGAGCTCCACGGATTTCCGGGCGGCCTCCAGGGCGCTCTCGAGGTTCTTCCCCTGCCGGTTCCAGAAGGACGCGTAACTCGCCAGAACGCTCTGGTCCCCCATGTTCTTCTTGATGAACTCGGGTCCGTAGACAGCGAGGGCTTTGTCGGTCTTGTTCAGCTTTACGTAGATCCCGGCCACGGTCTGGAGCGTGTACCGCTGGGAAGCGGGAGCCATTTTGACGGCCAGGTCGGCTGCGGACTCGACACTGTCCAGGTTCTTGTTTTGTTCGAGCCAGAAATTCGCGTAGCCCGTCAGGGCGTTGACCGCGTCCGAGACGTAGCCGTCAATGAAGTCCTGGCCGTATTCCTCTTCGGCCTTGGCCGGGTCGCCCTTGAGGGCATAGAGCTGGGCCAGGTTTTGCTGGTATTCAGGGTTCCGCGGATAGCCGCCCAGTTCCTTGAGTTTCTCGGCCAGGCTGATTCCCTTGTCGATGGGCTCCTTGTCCTTGATGATCCGTTCGACATAGGCGCCGATGGCATTGCGGTCATCCGGGTACTTGGACGAGTATTCTTCGAAGAACTTTGTCGCCTCTTCTTTGGGTGCTTGATAACCATAGTAATAGCTCAGGTAGGAGTAGGCGTTCTTGACGAGCGCGCTCGCCGGGTACTTCTTGATGAAGGCTTGTAGGGGCGCCGGGTTGGGCTTGCGGTCGTATATGCTCGCCTGGCCCAATTCGAATTCTGCCCCCTGAGTGTAGGGGATCTGGGCCTTGAGGTAGTCGTCGGTGTAAGACCCTGCCTTCCCGTCGGGGTCGAGGGCGATAACCTTCTGGTAAAGCTCCTTGCCTTTGGCCGTCATCTCGGGCGTGAATCGCGAGCTGTACTTCCGGCCGAGCTTGAAGAGAACTTCGACGTTCGTCGGCTCCTGGGCGAATCGCGCGGAGAGCGCCTTGTATGTCTCTTCGCCGGCGAGGACTTTCTGGACCTTTACCAAGAACTTGTCGGGGGGAGGGCCGTAGCCCACGATCCAGTCGACTTCGTTTCCGTCCTTGTCGACAAAGAGTTCGGTCGGCGTACCCTGGATTTTGAATTTTTCGTAGATTGTGTCCCCGATCTTGTCACCGCGCGAAGCGCGGTAAAGGATGACGTTGTTGTTGAGGAAATCGGCGTATTTGGGGTTGTGGTAGAACTGCTGAACCAGCAGTTTGCAGGCCCCTCAGCCACCCGAGAAGAAATCGAGGAGGATGAGCTTGTTTTCCTTTTTGGCCCGGGCCAGCGCCTCGTCGAAGGGACCGCTCATGACCTTGGCCGTCTGGGCCGAGGCCATCGAGGCGATGAGGAGCAGGCCGGCGATCGCGGTCAGCTTTTTCATGTTGGCCTCCTGATGATCCGGTCGCGATGTCAGTGAGTATCATATATGAAATGAGGCAGGGATGCAACGCCGGAATGATGTGCCTTCGCTATTAGTAGCCGGATTCGTCGAGGCCGACTTTCCCTTTGAACACACGGTAGGCGTAAATTGTGTAGGCGATGACGAGCGGCATGCCGACGAGGGCGATGATGAGCATGACCTTGAGCGTCAGCGCGCTCGACGAGGCGTTCGTGATGGTCAGGCTCAGGGAAGGGTCGGTCGCCCGGATGAGAAGGGGATATTGGATGGCCCCGACGACGCCCCAGAGGCAGAGGAAGACCGCCGACGAAAGAGCGAAAGCCAGGCCGTCCTTTCCCTTTTTGGAGACCGGCCGAAGAAGGATCAGGGCCGCGATGACCAGAACCGAGAAGATCCACGCCGGAATCCTTTTGAGCGCTTCGGGGAGATAGATCCAGACGGCGAAAAAGGAAATCAGGAATAAACCTCCCAGAACCGCCGTTGCGGTCCGGCCCGTTTTTCTGGCCCGCGCCTGGAGCTCGCCCGTGGTCTTGAGCGCCGCCCACGTGCTCCCGTGAAGGAGGAAAGTAGCCAGCCCGAGCAGTCCGAAGACGAGCGGCAACGGCCGGAGGAGCGTGAAGAAATCCCCGGCGTATTCCATCCGCGCGTCGATGGGAATGCCCACGACCACGTTCCCGACAGCGACCCCGAAGAGCAAAGCCGGGATGAAGCTTCCGGCCACAAAGGCCGCCTCCCAGAGCTTTTTGCTCCTAACGGCGTGGCTCCGGAACTCGAGCGAAACGGCCCTCAGGATGAGCGAGAAGAGGACGAGCATCAGGGCCAGGTAAAAGCCGCTGAAGACGGTCGCGTACGCGTGGGGGAACGCCGCGAACAGGGCACCCCCGCCGGTGAGCAGCCACACCTCATTCCCGTCCCAGACCGGGCCGATGGACCGGACCAAAGATTTCTTCTCGTCTTCGTTCTTGGCCAGGAAAGGAAAGAGGATGCCGACGCCGAGGTCAAAACCGTCCAATACGGAATACCCGGCGAGAAGGACGCCGACCAGGATGAACCAGATGTTACGGAGCAGGTCCCAGGTTTCCATCAGACCCCTCCTTGCGGCCCGGACGCGGGGTGTTCATCGAGCCCGTGCCTGACGAGTTTGAGGATGATCGAGACTCCGGCCGCGGCGATGAGCGCATAAATGGCCGTGAACAGGACCAGGGAAAAAACGATGTCCCCGGCCGGAACGACCTTGGACACGGCGTCAACGGTCCTGAGGACCCTGAAAACGGCCCATGGCTGGCGCCCGACCTCGGCCGCGATCCAGCCGAATTCGTTGGCGAGGAAGGGCAGGGGAATGGCGAAGATCAGGAGCTTGAGGTACCAACGGCTGTCCGCGAGCCTTTTCCGGGCAGACAGGATGATCCCGAGGCCTGCCATCAGGATAAAAAGGAAGCCGAAGAGGATCATGAGGTGGTAGCCCGCGAAGGGCAGGAGCACGGGAGGACGCTCCTCTGTCGGGAAATCATGGAGGCCGAGGACCTTGGTGTGGGTGTCGAAGCCGGCCAGGAAGCTGAGCAACCCGGGAACGCGGACGGCCAGACGCGTCTTTTCGGCCTTCTCGTCCGGGATGCCGAAGACCGTGAACGGCGCGTTCGTCCTCGTTTCCCAGAGCGCTTCGAAGGCGGCCATCTTTTCCGGCTGGGTCCGGGTGACCTGGACGGAGTGGACGTGGCCGCTCCCAAGCTGAAGGACGGCCGCGACGATGAAGACCGCAAGCGACGCCTTGAGAAGCACATCGGCCTTCTCCCGCACCTTGCCCTTGAGCAGATACCAGGCCGCGATCGCCGCCGCGAGGAGCGACCCGGTGATCCAGCCGCCGAGGATGGTGTGGACGAAGCGGACCACGGTCGAGGGATTGAACGCGGCCTGGAAAAAGTCCGTGAGGACGGCCCGCCCCGCCTCCATCCGGAACCCCGCAGGAGTTTGCATCCACGAATTGGCGATGATGATCCAGAGCCCGGAGAGGTGGGAGGCAAAAAAGACCAGGAAGGCCGAGAGCCAGTACACCTTCGGGGTCACGCGCCGGCGTCCGAAGACAAGAATGCCGATGAAAACGGATTCCAGGAAGAAGGAAAAGACGCCTTCGGCGGCAAGGGGGGCGCCGAAGATATCTCCGACCGCCCGCGAGTAGGCCGACCAGTTATTGCCGAAGGCGAACTCGAGGGCGATCCCGGTCGCGACACCCATGACGAACACGACGCCCAAGATCCTGACGAGAAAGCTCGAGACGTCCTTGTAGATCTCGACCTTCTTGCGCAGGTAAAGGGATTCCAGGATGAGGATGACGAGGGTGAGCCCGAGCGTCGTCGGCGGGAAGAGGAAGTGGAATCCCGCCGTGAGCCCGAATTGCAGCCGGGCCAGAAAGACCGAACTCATGGAGCCCTCCTTCCCGGCCGGAGTCCGCGTGAAAGGACGCCGCATTGGGTTGATATCGCCGGGCGGGCAAAATATAGACGAGGGAGCGCTGAAAAGTCAACCGGACGCGGCGCCGATAAAGAGGGGCTGTCCCCCCGGGAGGGGACTGTCCCTCTCCCTATGCCGCGATGCGTTGCCTGGCCGGACCGGCTGTGATAAAATGACAATCCTACCGAGGTTTTGATCCACCGTGACCGGCAGCGATCCAGCGACCATCGAGTTGTCCGTCAAGGAAAAGAAGTCCGCCGCCGCGAGCTCGGTCTTCGCAGCCCTGGGCCTGACCGGGATGAAGCTCGCCGCCGGTCTTCTGACGGGGTCACTCGGCATCCTGGCCGAGGCCGCCCATTCGGGCCTGGACCTGGTCGCCGCCTTCATCACCTACCTGGCCGTCCGGGTCTCCGACCGGCCGGCCGACGTAGCCCACCCCTACGGCCACGGCAAGGTCGAGAATTTCTCCGCGCTCATCGAAACCCTGCTCCTCGTCGTCACCTGCGTCTGGATCGTCTATGAGGCCGTCGTCCGGATCTTCGTCCGGCACGTCGAGATCACCCCCAACGCCTGGGCCTTTCTCGTCGTCATCGTCTCCATCGCGGTCGATATCAGCCGCTCGCGGATGCTGTCCCGGGCGGCCCGCAAGCACCGCAGCCAGGCTCTCGAGGCGGACGCCCTCCACTTCTCGACGGACGTCTGGAGCTCTGCCGTCGTCCTCGCAGGCCTGGGCCTGGTCTGGCTCGGCCAGCACGTCCTGCCGCGGCAGGCTCCGATCCTCCAGAAGGCCGACGCGGCCGCGGCCCTCGGCGTCGCTTTCATCGTCCTCTTCGTCAGCTTCAAACTGGGGAAGCGGACGGTTGACGCCCTCCTCGACAGCGCCCCGGACGGGCTGCCGGAAAAGATCAACGCCGCGGCCGCCGGCATCGACGGGGTCATCAAGACGGGCCAGGTCCGCGTCCGGCGTTCGGGTTCGCGCGTCTTCGTGGACATGAACGTCGAGGTCGACCGCAACCTCAGCTTCGAGCGGACCCACGCCATCGCCGAGGCCGTCGAAGCCCGGATCCAGGCCGTCGCGCCGGGCGCGGACGTCGTCGTCCATACCGACCCGCGCGAGAGCGAGCGCGAGACGATCGCCCGGCGGGTCCGGGCCGTGGCCGACAGGAACCTCATCCCCGCCCACAACATCAGCGTCCACGACGACAAGGGCCAGCTCTACGTCGATCTTCACCTGGAAGTCGATGATCATCTTCTCCTTCATCAGGCCCACGAGCTGGCCAGCCACATCGAGCAGGACCTCCGGACGGATATCCCGGCCATCAAGTGGGTGAACACACACATCGAGTCGCGGGGGACGGGCATCGGCAGCGGCCTCGACGTGACCGCTCAGGAGCCCAAGATAGTTGAGATCGTACGCAGAGTGGCCGACGAGATCGTCGGCCGGCCGTGCTGCCACAGCGTCATGATCCGGCGCCAGGGCGACAAGATCGCGGTTTCGCTCCACTGCGGTTTCGACCGCGACGTACCGATCATCGAGGCCCACCGGATCTCGACCCGGATCGAAGAAACCATTAAGAGGGAGATCCCCTCGGTCGATCACGTCATCGTCCACGAAGAGCCCGAGGACCATTGAGGGCGGGGGACGGCCGTCCCGGTAGTTCAGAGAAATGGATCGCGGATCGTCACGTTTCCGATACTCCGCCCGTGAGGGAGGTCTTCCGATAGGAGAATTTGGGCTTCCGCCCGGATGGCCGCGGCGATGATGAGGGCGTCCCAAAAAGAGAGCTTTTCGCGCGTCCGGAGGTCGATGGCCTGAAGGATCGAATCCCCATCGTTGACGATGACGTCCCAGGTCAACATGTCCTCGACGATCTCCCGCGCCAGGCCGGCGTTCATGGGGGCCTTGATCTTCTTGGTAACGGTGACAAAGAACTCCTGAAGGACCTGCGTGCTCAGGAGTCCGCCGCCGGAGCGCCAGAGCCCGATGGCCAAGTCCTTCGCAATTTCGTGTTTCCGGCCGGCGCTCGAATCGTAGGCGTAAACGAGGATGTCCGTATCCAGGAAAATCCTATTTTCTTTCATGGACGTCATCCCGTTCCGCCGGCTTCCGGCCCTCGGTCCCCAGCTTCAATCCCTTTTCTAGGTATCGAAGCTGCCTTTCCATGGCCTTGACGTAGCCCGAGGATCGGCCGATCTTTTCTTCGAGGGCCTCGCGGGCGTAGTCGTTGAGCGAGCGCTCCTCGCGTACGGCCATCTCTTTGGCCCTTTTCACAAGGTCATAGGGAAGGGAAAGAGTCAGGTTCCTTTTGTCCATGACCGCCTCCGGAACACACAAAAATGTGTAACACATAATCGTGTGTATGTCAAGGCATCTCTGAGCCCCCAATACATCGGCGAAGAGCGATGCCTTCAAAGAAGAGAACGCCTGGGGCGAATCATTTTCTCGCCGATCGGCATCCCACACCGACACACAGCCCAGCTCGGGACTTCCCGTCGGACCCGGACTGACATATAATGAATCACACGGAAGGATTGAAATGCCCAAAGACAAGACCCCGATGACGCCGGGGGTGCGGGTGCTGAGGCAAGCGGGAGTGGAATTCACGGAGCACCCCTATCAGTATATCGAGCGGGGAGGGACGGCGACCTGCGCCGGCGAGTTCGGCGTGGATGAGCACATCGTCATCAAGACGCTGGTCATGGAGGACGATGCCAAACGTCCCTTCGTCGTCCTCATGCACGGCGATCGCGAGATCTCGACCAAGGAGCTGGCCAGGACGCTCGGCGTCAAGACGGTCCAGCCCTGCACGCCGGAGACCGCCCAGAGGCATTCCGGCTACATGGTCGGCGGGACCTCGCCATTCGGCTTGCGCAAGGAGATGCCGGTCTACGTTGAGGAGACGATCCTGGAGCTCCCGAAAATCTACATCAACGGCGGCAAGCGCGGATTCCTCGTCGGCCTCGACCCGAAAGAGCTGGCCAGGGTCCTTAAGCCGACGCCCATCCGCGTCGCGATCCCTTGAAATAATCCCTATGGCTTACGCCATCGTGCTAAGTCGATGGCAGCGGCTGCTGATCAGCGGGCGTCGGGGGTCATCCTGTGGTTATCGCCCCTTCCCATTCCCGGAGGGCGCATAAGACTTCTTCGGGCGTCCTGGCCGACCGGAGGGCTTGCATCAGGTGCCTGCTCTGCGCGGCCCGGCTCGTCAAACCCAAGAGCTTTACCTGGGTGTCGGGAGCCTCGACAGGAGACAGGATGAGGAAGACGAGGTCGATGGGCTTGTCCGTCGCGACATCGGAGACGCCCTCCTTAGTCAGGCCCAGGGCGACGGCCGGAGCGGCCAGTCCGTCCACGCGGACATGGGGGAAGGCCACCCCCTCGTTGAAAAACGTCGAGCCCTGCTCTTCCCGCTTCATGATAGAGGCAAAGAGAGCTTCCCGGTCCTCGACTCCGTCCGCTCGTCCGAACGTCGCGGCCAGGGTCCGGAGAACGGTCTCCTTCTCGACGAGATCGGCCCAGATCACGATGCGTTGAGGCGAGATCCATTGGCTCAACAGGGGCCGGTCGGCCGCCTGGGTCCCGCACCCGTCGTCCGGGGCGGGTGGCGGCTCCTCCTCGGGGATCTCCGGCTGTGGCAGCACATCGACCGGCAGATCCTCGCAGGTGTCCAGGACGATGATCGTGGCCCCCCTGGCGCTTTTGATCAGGTCTTCGACGACGGCCTTATTGCGGCCGATCCTTTTCCACAAGGGCTTCGGACGGGCCCTGCCCACGACGATGTGGCCCACGCGGTATTCCCTGGCGAACCGGAGGATCGTGTCGGCGATGTCCTCTCCTTTGTAGGTGAAGACCATGGCGCCCAGCTGCTTGGCCAGGGTCAGGGTATCCGAGAGGTATCGCTGGGTCCCGGCGTCGATGACCGTGGCTTCTTCGGACGGCGTCTGGACATAGACGGCGTACCAGTTCCGGTTGAATTTGCCCGCCAGCCGGGAACCGTAGCGCAGGAGTTTTTCGCTGTTGGGCCCGTGGGAGCTCAGGCAGACCATGACCTGGTCCGACGATGCGCCGCCGCCCTCGCCCTGGGCTTCACGCCGGCGCATGTCGATCTGCGAGGCCAGTTCGCGGAGG
>Ga0187886_1000486_pt1 | contig 46846 bp, 42 predicted proteins | sample June2016WEW_20_1_FD_133001 | JGI IMG/M metagenome (GOLD analysis project Ga0187886, IMG submission 133001) | Peatland microbial communities from SPRUCE experiment site at the Marcell Experimental Forest, Minnesota, USA - June2016WEW_20_150 | ecosystem: Environmental > Terrestrial > Soil >... | reverse complement strand
CCCTACCTTGGCGGTACCGCTGGTTTTGCCTATCAAGCAACAAAGCATGCGTACGGTGGTTGTTTTTCCTGCCCCGTTAGGTCCAAGAAAACCAAAAACTTCACCCTCATCAATATGTAAAGTAAGGTTATCTACTGCAGTGAGATTATCAAATTTCCTTGTCAGATTTTCGGCGTCAATCATACCAGCACCCTACAAGCATTTACCAAAAATGTTGTATATATTTTTTTGAGCCTGAGCAGAGCCGTTGCGCCAACTTTTTAGATTCTTCCAAACTGAGCCTGGTGTTTCAGCATCAGCAACCTAATTCATTAACCACTCAGCTCTATAGGGGGAATCTGGCTTTTTCGCTTTATAAAATCTTGGTCTACCCCCAACAATGGGAAATAATTTAGTCCTTAAAGGGCAAAGTTGGTTCCAATTGACTGAAAAAACTGTAGGCGGTTATAGAGCCAGCATTTTTGCTAGTAAGCCTGTGTTCAAATATTACCCACGACCGTAAAACCCTAAATTAAGCTTGTTATGACAAAATAAGCTCGCAATACTCCCAAATTTCAGATGCGGGGGGTGGGATTTGAACCCACGAACCTCTACAGGACAGGCTCCTGAAGCTACCGCGTCGCACTAGGCGACTCTGCGCCTTTGGCCAAGCTCGGCGACCCCCGCCTGATCCTAACAGAATGGCAACTGGAAATGTTTAAGAGTTACTCTACGTTCTACGTAGAGACGGTGTACATAAATGCCTACGCACGGTTCGCTTTCCAAAGCCGGAAAAGTCAGGTCTCAAACTCCAAAAATACAGGCTACACACAAGAAGAGCCCAAGTCCAAGGTTCAGAAACAGGCGGAACTACGAGAAAAGGGTAATTCTTCAGAGAAAGCCTGGACAAAACTGGGTTTAAGGTTTTTATTTTTCTCACTCAATATTCCTTTAGCATGTCAGAATCTAACTTTATACTTCTTAATGCCAATGTGGTGACGCTAAATCCTAAGCAGCCCAGGGCCCAAGCAATTGCCATTCAAGACGGCAAGATAATTGCCGTAGGTTCCAACCAGGAAATCCACAAGCATACGCGCAAAAACACAAAGGTTATCGACTGCTGGAACAGGACGATTATTCCAGGACTTGTTGACTGCCACGCACATATGCTAGAATTCGGCTTTTCTCTGCAGAACCTCAACCTGAGACAGGCAAAATCGATACGGGAGATCCAAGCAAAACTGCGCGAACATATCGATAAGAACCCTGAACTAGACTGGATTCTCGGAGGACATTGGGACCAAGAGAAACTTGCAGAAAAACGATATCCAACCCGCATGGACCTGGACACCGCGGTTGCAGATAAACCTGTCTTCCTAAGCCGTGTCTGCGGATGCTTAGGTGTCGCCAACACCAAAACCTTGCAACTTGCTGGAATAACAAAAGAAACGACGGTCAAAGGAGGAAAGATAGACCTAGAAGAAGCCACCGGTCAGCCTAACGGCATCGTTCGAGGAAACGCCATGAATCTTGTTTGGAAAGTAGTCCCAAAACCAAGCAAGGAAGAGCTCAAGAAAGCTTGCCTCTTGGCCTGCAGGAAAGCCGTGGAGGCTGGACTTACAGGAGTACATTGGCTTGTAAGGTCGGCTGAAGAAATGCGCGTTCTGCAAAGGCTGTACTCCGAGGGCAAGCTACCGTTGAGAGTCTACATTGGTGTGCCCGTGAAGCTCTTGGACGAGACTCTCAGCTTAGGATTGCTTCCGACCTTTGGAAACGACATGATAAGAATGGGCTTCATCAAAGTTTTGGCGGACGGCTCTCTCGGAGCCCGCACGGCTGCACTGAAAAAACCCTATTCTGATGATCCTGAAAAGCGGGGGATGATGCTCTATACGCAAAAAGAGCTCTGTCAAATCGTTTTGAAAGCTCACAGTGGCGAGCTACAGCTCGGCGTTCATGCCATAGGCGACCGAGCAATGGAAAACGTTCTGAAAGCCTTTGAAGAAGCCCTGAAAAAGCTACCAAGACAGGATCACAGGCATAGAATCGAACATTGTTCCATTCTGAACCCGGAACTCATCACCCGCATGAAGCGCTTGAGCTTAGTGGCCTCGGTGCAACCTCACTTTGTCGCTTCCGACTTCTGGATCCTCGACCGTGTCGGCCGCGAAAGAGCACGCTGGGCTTACCCATTCAAAACACTTCTGGAGGAAGGAGTGACAGTTGCCTCTGGTTCAGACTGCCCAATTGAGCAGATCAGTCCCCTGCTTGGCATATGGGCAGCCGTGGTAAGGAAAGACAATGTGGAGGAAAGACTCAATGTCGAAGAGGCTTTGAAAACGTACACGTTGAACGCAGCTTATGCCTCCTTCGATGAGGAGAAGAAGGGGACGATTGAAGCTGGAAAACATGCAGACCTCACGATGGTGTCACATGATCTGACGAAGATTCCGTCAGAGAAGATACGCGATGTAGCGGTGGAAATGGTCATCGTCGATGGAAAGATTGTCTACTCTAAACAGTGAAGCTGGAAGCTCGGTTTATTTGCATGTTTCAAATTAACCCATAACGGTCGCCTTCACCTTGAACGAGGACAAGCCAATAGAAGAAATAATCAGAAATCTCATGCACATTTCCGCACCTAGCTCCAGCGATCTGAGCCGCGCAAAGGCAAAGGCGGCTTCCAAGTACCGACTCCAAAGGATACCCTCAAACTCGGAAATAATATGCATGCTCAAGCAGGAAGAAAAACGCAAACTTCTCCCACTGCTGCGAAGAAAGACAACACGGACGATATCAGGCGTCGCAGTCTTGGCCGCAATGACTAAGCCATACCCATGCCCACAAGATGAGCCCTGCGCCTACTGCCCAGGAGGACCAAAACAGGGAGTTCCCCAGAGCTACACAGGCTTTGAACCCGCAGCAATGCGAGGACTGCAAAACGACTTCAACCCCTACTTGCAAGTGAAGACGCGCATTCAACAGTTGAAAGCAATAGGACACAAAGTTGACAAGGTAGAACTGATAATCATGGGAGGAACTTTTCCTGCCACTCCAGCAGATTACCAAACCTGGTTCATCCAACGCTGTCTGGACGCAATCACTCAGAAAGATTCAGCCAATCTGGAAGAGGCGAAGAAGAACGCAGAAACGAGCGCAATGCGTAACGTGGGATTAACCGTTGAAACGCGTCCAGATTGGGCGAAAGAAGCGCACGTGGACCAAATGCTTAACATGGGTGTAACCCGTGTGGAAATGGGCGTTCAATACCCAAGCGACAGAATCTATCATCTCGTCGGTAGAAAACATTCACTCGCAGAAGTTGTTGAGGCAACACGAATAATGAAGGACGCTGGGCTGAAAGTCGTCTACCATCTGATGCCTGGGCTTCCCGGCACCAACCGCGAAGAAGACCTTGAAGCTTTCAGGACAATTTTCACCAACCCTAAATTCAAACCCGACATGGTCAAAATCTATCCATGCTTAGTTTTGAAAGACACAAAAGCGTATGAATGGTACCGTCAAGGCACGTACACACCTTACACAAACGAGGAAGCAGCAGACCTCATCGCGGAAGTCAAGAGAATCATACCGCCGTGGGTACGCGTGATGCGAGTCCAGCGCGATATCCCTGCGCCTCTGATAGTTGCAGGCGTCAACAAGAGCAACCTCCGCCAAATAGTACAGAAGAAGGTTCAAGAAAAAGGCTTCAGATGCAGGTGTATACGCTGCAGAGAAGTCGGCCACAGGATCACAAGCGGTAACATAAAGGTTGACTCAGAAAAAATCCAGACTCTAACCACACGATACGAGGCCTCAGAGGGCCAAGAAATCTTCATATCCGCAGAAGACCCTGAAAACGACGTACTGATCGGCTATCTGAGACTCAGGGTTCCATCGGAAAAGGCGCATCGACCAGAAGTGAAAGCCACAATGTGCACAATAGTGCGGGAATTGCATGTTTACGGTTCACTTGTCCCAGTTGGCGAACACTTTGCAAAAGCCTGGCAGCACAAGGGCTACGGAGGCATTCTGCTCGCTCAAGCGGAGCGCATAACTCTGGAAGAGTACGGTTTCAAAAAGATTCTAGTTATAAGCGCCCTTGGTACAAAACAATACTATAAGCGGTTCGGCTACGATTACGATGGAGTTTACATGTCAAAAACATTGGAGAATTAAAAATGGCTGAAAAAGAAACGGGCTACCGAGGCAAAGCTCTTGAGGCAATCAAAAAGGCTCGGGCTAACATAGGCGATGTGATTCGTGTAACCAGAGAAAACGAGGTATACGAAGGAATTCTGATCCCCCGATCTGAGTACGGTGACGAAAAGCATGTTGTCGTGAAGCTGAAAAATGGTTACAACATCGGCATAGCCATAACCGCGGACACGAAGGTTGAGAAAGTCGGAGAAGGCATGGAACCGACCTTTGCAGCGCCACCTCTTCCCGAACAGAAGCCAGAGCTTCCAAGAACCACCATAATAAGCACGGGTGGAACAATAGCCAGCCGCGTGGATTACCGAACAGGCGGAGTCAGGCCAGCTTTGACCGCAAACGACCTCTACAGCGTTGTCCCCGAACTGGCAGACGTGGCACGCATAGAAACCCAGATACTTCTGAGCCTTTTCAGCGAAAACATTGGGTCCCAACAATGGACTCAAATCGCTCATGCCATCGCAAAGCAGATGTCAGAAGGAATCGAAGGCGTCATCGTAGCCCACGGAACAGACACCATGGGATACACTGCCGCAGCCCTTAGCTTCGCATTACAAAGCCTCCCAGCCCCAGTCATAATCGTTGGCTCGCAACGTTCAGCAGATCGCCCGAGCTCAGATGCCGCCACAAATCTCCTCGGAGCTGTCTCGGCCGCGGCCAAAGCGCCGTTCGCTGAAGTAGTAGTCGCAATGCACGAGACGCCCTCAGACAACTACATAGCATTTCACAGGGGAACAAAAGTCCGAAAATGCCACACCAGCAGAAGAGACGCGTTCAAGTCAGTGAATGCAACACCGATTGCAAGGGTAGAAGAAAACGAGATAGTCATGCTAACACAAGACTATCAAAAACGAGACCCATCAAGAACACTCGTGCTAAGGCCAGACTTCCAAGAAAAGGTCGCGTTGATAAAATTCTACCCTGGAATGGACCCGGCAATCATACATTTCTATACAGAGAAAGAATACAAGGGCATTGTCATTGAAGGCACGGGTCTGGGTCACATCAGCAAAGCCTGTTACGAGGGCTTGAGAAAAGCTGTCGGACAGGGCATTATCATTGCGATGACGTCTCAGTGTATCTGGGGACGCGTAAACATGAACGTTTACGACGCAGGCCGCGATTTGCAAGCTCTAGGCGTGATCCCCTTAGAGGATATGCTTCCCGAGACGGCTCTTGTCAAACTCATGTGGGTTCTTGGACAGACCGAGGACCGCGAAGAGGCAAAGAAACTATTGAAAACAAACATTGCGGCAGAGTTTTCGCTAAGAACCCTTGCGGAGAAGATGAGTTGCGAGCAACACAAAGGTGGTTGCGATTGGAGCTAGACTACGAAAAAATCGGGTTAAAGGTCGGCCTAGAAATCCACCAGCAACTGAACACTTCGACGAAACTGTTCTGTAACTGTAAGCCGGCACTCTTCAAAGAAGAACCAGAAATAACTTTTCTGCGCAGACTCAGACCGACCCAGAGCGAGCTGGGTCAAGTGGACGCTGCGGCTTTCTTCGAATTTCAAAAGGGAGTCAAAATCCTCTACGAGGCAAACAATGCGACGTCATGCCTTGTTGAGATGGATGAAGAACCTCCACACGCCTTGAACGAGGAAGCCGTCGAAACAGTCCTGACGGCGGCTCTAATGATGAATGCTAAGCCAGTTGGCGAAATACACGTGATGCGCAAGACAGTGATAGACGGCTCAAACACTACAGGTTTTCAAAGAACATGCGTAGTGGCCCTGAACGGAGAAATCAAAGTGGGCGAAAAAACGGTTCCAATTCAACACGCAAGCCTGGAAGAGGACGCTGCGAGAAAAACAGGCGAAGAGAAAGGAAGCACAATAAAGTATCGCATTGACCGCCTGGGTATACCACTGATAGAAGTTGCCACCGCGCCAGTCATAAAGTCGCCTAATGAAGCCGCAGAAGTGGCACTCGCAATCGGAAGTATACTGAGAGCAACTGGAAAAGTCATGCGCGGTCTCGGCTCAATCCGCCAAGACATAAACATATCGATCCCTCGAGGTGCTCTTATAGAAATCAAAGGTCTACAAGAACTCGAACTTGTTTCAATCGTTGTCGAGTACGAAGTCCGTCGTCAGCTTAACCTCATTAGAATAAGTGAAGAACTGAGGAAGAGAGGAGTTGAAGACGACCAAGTAAGGGCCGAGTTCTTCAACGTAGAAGACATCTTCAAGAATACGAAGTGCAAAGTGATTCAAAAAGCCCTGGAGAAGAAGCAGCAGGTTCTGGCCGTTAGGTTGCCAAAGTTCAAGGACCTCCTGAAATGGGAATTAGGCCCTGGATTGCGGCTTGGAACAGAGATGGCTGACAGAGCCAAGTTTTGGGGAAGAGTAGGGGGGATATTCCACACGGATGAGCTACCAGCCTACGGAATAACGACAGAAGAGGTTGAAAAACTGAGAAAGAACCTTGAAGCCCATGATGAGGACGCCGTGGTTCTTGTCGCAGACAATCAGGAAAACGCTGGAGACGCGTTAAGAGCCGTGGTGGAAAGAGCACGAGAAGCAATAGCAGGCGTACCTCAAGAAACGCGAGGACCAAACCCTGACGGGACAACACGCTACATGAGACCTCGCCCCGGTGCAGCAAGAATGTATCCGGAAACAGACATCCCACCCGTTCAAATCTCACAAAACTACGTGGACCAAATTCGTTCTCACCTACCAGAACTCCCAGAACAGAAACTCGAACGGCTGCAGAAAGAGTACAGGCTCAATGACAAGCTGGCTAGACAGATCCTGAACTCCGAATACACTGAACTGTTTGAAAACATAGTAAGACAGAGCAAAGTCTCACCAACAACCATCGCAGCATTCATGACCGAGACTCTGAAGGCATTAAAACGAGACGGCATCACAGTGGAAAAAGTGTCAGACACACAGCTGAGCGGCATCTTCAGACTCGTAGGGGAAGGAAAACTTGCGAAAGAAGCAATCTCGCAGGTGTTCACTTGGCTGTCAAAGAATGAGGACAAGACTATTGAAGAAGCTATCAGAGAGCTTGGCTTGCAAACCATCCCTCAGGCTGAACTAGAGAAGTTGGTGACCAAGATCGTTGAGGAAAACAAAGAATTGATCAAGAAGCATGGAGAAAGCAGCTTCAGCCTCCTAATGGGCATAGCCATGAACAACCTGCGGGGCAAGGCGAACGCAGCACTTGTAAGTAAAGTGCTGAAACAAAGGCTTAAAGAAGCCCTAGAATAGAAACCTACTTCTGCTTCTGATCAGTCACAGCTATGACAGGAGTCCTCAGCAGTCTGGCATCCTCGCCACAGTATGGGCATATCTTGAATTCAGGCAACAAAGGCTTTCCGCATGCCAAGCACACATAAGAGTACTTCACATTATCCTCGAGCTTCTCCACTTCTTTCGCCAAGTCATTCAACTCTAGCCTGATCAGATCAACGGTCGTCGCCAAAGGCTGAATTTCCTTCACTTCTGTCCTCACGTTGCAGATCATATCCTTAACATTTGCGATAGTCTCACTGCTAGACTCTAACGTCTCGTACATCGCATCGAGAATTTCGCTCTTATCTTCAACCACCTTGGTCTCGGCAGCACTCTGCTTCTTGGCATCTGAAACCGCCTTCTTCAAGAGCTTTTCCATAGGGTTCTCAAAGGCTACTGCGCACGTGATCCCCCAAAAAACCAAGCTCGCCAAAGCAGACAGCCATAAATATAGAACGGGCGAAACGCTGTTCAGATTCCCGCCAACAAAGGGATAGAGCTTAAGAAGCTTGATCTCGCCTCCAGAAACCAAAACGTAAATCGCCTCAATCAGGTGCGCAACCGACACGAACGTCAGGGAGCTGAAGATCCAGACGGAAAGCCCTTTCTTTGCCAAGGATTTTCACCATTGTTGAGAAGGCGATACAAGGTCAACTATTGTATCTTAATATTTAATACAATGCTTCCCACCTGCAACATATATCGAAAATCGTAACATGTCCAAATGCGCAAATCCTAAAAGGAGTTGTCACTTTCCTATATCAGGGGATAGGTTTGCAGCAGAAGAAACCTAGAAAAACCGGTGGAAGTTTTGCCTTTCGAGTGAAGATAGGGGACTATGAGGTCGAGGTCACCGGGGCCTACGAACAAGTTCTTGATACGATCAAAGTCTTGCCGAGCCTGATAAGCGACATCGACAAGGCATTTGAAAAAGTGAAACCTAAGAAGGTGGCAACACTAACCGTCAAGACCGGGGCTCCCGACGCCGAAAGACCTTCATCCCAACAATACCCGCGCATATCGCACACGGCAAAACCCGATGAGGCACTCTTGAAAGTTCTCGAAACTGATTGGGGAAAATGGCGCCCACGCACGATCGACGAGCTCAGCGAAGCATTAAAGGCAAATGAACTGGAACACTCAGTGCGCACCCTCGCAGCAGTCCTTATGGAGCTAGTCAAGAAAGAAAAGATCAAACGTTGGAGCACCAACACCGGCTACGTGTACATTCTCGCTGAAAAAGAAGCTCTACGTTCACGAGGAGACGCTGAATGAACAGGGTTGAAGCACGAATCAAAACGCCCTTCGGTGAAATCATAGTCGAGGGCGAAAACCCCCAAGAAGTCCTCAAGATACTCGAGAACTTTCCAGACAATTTCATGCAAAAAGTGTCTGAACTCGTCTCAAGCCGTTTGATTCCATCAGGGGCTCAGCTGAAAGGCATTGTTGAATCTACAACAGAGGGGCCTGTAATAGTAGCCCACGAAAACCTAACACACTATGAAGCGATAGGCTTGACACTGTATGCTTCAGAAGAGAAGAAGAACACTGCGGCGAAGATAACGAAGCTTCTAGAGTCAAGCGGAATGAAATGCATGGTCCCAGCTCGACTCAACGAAATGACGAAGAGAGGGCAAGTGTTCAAACCAGATCCCAACAGACCTGAATTTAAGCTTACGATCCAAGGCGAGAGATGGGTTGAAAACGAAGTCCTAGCCAAGCTCAGAGGTAAGATCGGTTGAGTGAAGAACCAAACAGCTTGATGGTTCACATCAGGTACAAGGACGTTGAAAAGACATTCTCGGGCAACCCAGAAGAAGTTTGGTTGCTACTGAACAAATTCTTTGCTGAGCTACTTCCTTCATTCGAAACTGCGAGAAAACTGACATTGAGCGTTGACCTGAAAACCCTAGCTAAGGACAGCGAGAAGGTCTTGGCCTTTGCAGAAGAGGGCCCCTACATACTCGTGCCAAGAAACAAGTTGACGGACAACGAGACTCTCGCATTGCTGCTTTTAGCTAATCATATGGGACGCCGATTGGGCAAGGTCCAGGGCGATGGTCTTTCCAAGGAAGAACTCCAAGCAAAACTCGGAAAAGACGCAAAAATAACGAGCACACGCTTGGGCGAACTCGTAAAAAACGAGATGGTGACGAAAACCGCTGACGACACTTACAAGATCACAACCTTTGGCCTAGTTCAGCTTCAAAAAGACATTCTACCAAGAATCAAGGCAAGAACTGGCATTCTAGCCTAGCTATATAAGTGCAGATCGTTTAGGAAGCCGGTCTTTTTTGAGCGTATTGGTACCTGCGTGGTTTTCCTTCTCTCGTCAAGACGCCGTCCTTGACCAAGTCGATCAAGGCATGGGCGACCGCCGTCCGGTCATAGTGGAAGCCCCGTCTTGCCAACTCGCTGTGCACCTCGCTTAGGCCCTTGGCAACTGCGAACCAGCCTTCCTCCCACAGCTTCTGAATTATGCCCTTGCAGGTTTCAGCCCTTGGCCGCTGGGCAGACCTCTCCATCATTAGAGGAGTCTCTCTCAACCTCTCAGTCACAGTTGAGAGAATCTTGTCTACAGTCGGTTGCAGCTGATCTTCTTGGCACTCAATCTCGAACTCTATTTCACCTATCTTCATCTTCAACCGTATCGGCTGTTTTGCTTCTCTCTCTGTCAAGGGCTCACCTTGTTGTTTATTGTGTTGTACATCTTGTACATGCACAACACTTAAATATGTCCTCCTCAAACAATTGGCTATTGGTGAATCTTTGTGATTGCACAATACCCTATTGCAACAACACCAAAATATAACTTTCCACAACCTGCAATGGACACCACGCTCCCACACCAGTTCACCAGACTTAGTTTGTATTCGTTAAGTCACCGACACAATCACTACTTTCAACAAAAGGAGCAATTAATTCAACAAGTCAGCACAGAGGAAACCTTCCAAACACTAAGGCTTAAACTTGAACCCATGCTCCTCAAACCCCGACATGAGCAAACCGTTGTTGCAGCAGTAGACACGTCAACCATGAAGATCGCCGAAACAAGCGCAGGAATAGTGATTGCCGTCAGAGGCGCAAATGTCTGGAAACAAAGAGCAAACTACAGATACACTCGAATAGGCCCATTCATCTTCCAGGTAACGGAAGAAAACAAAAGAGAAGTCTACAACACCTTGGAAAGAGCATATTTAACTTCTGCACGCGAACCAGGGCACCAAAGCGCGCCGAGTCTCTTGCAGATGCCGACACGAATAGCAAACCTCCTCGAAAGATGGTTACAAGCGATGCTCACAAAAACCTTGAACAACGGATTGATCCTTTTCGACGGCTCCTTAACCGCTGGAACAGCAGACACGCCGACACGTCGCATGAAAGAAATTCTGAAAGATGGAAGGGAAAGAGGCAATGCTATCTTGGCTTTTTCAAAGATGACAAACCTGAGAGTCAACGGTTCCCTCATAACAGATCTCGCGTTCGAACAAAGACCTCCATACTTGGTTGAGACCATCGGTTTGAGACTCAAGCCTCCAATGGTTCCGTTGGGAGAAGTCTACGTTGCCAAGTTAAGCAGTGGAAACTGTGCCTTCAGGCTCGACATCGACGCAGAAGTTCCTCACGAGCTGAGAGTCGAAGCGGTCGAGAGACTGCTAGGCAACGACCTGATCTCGCAGAGCTACCCCGAAACCCTCCGATTAGCTCACATCCTTTGCACATTCACAGCCAACGAAGTGCTAGCAATGCAGCACTTCATCACCCGCAAATGCGGGCTTCAGATCATCAACAGACCAGACATGCACAAACTCTTGTTCGGACCCTTCGGCAAAGGAGAGAGCTAATCATGAAGCTCTACAAAAAAGAGGGAAATGCGATCTACGTTCTGAGTTTCCCGAACGAAACCGTCGAAAAAGGGGATTACTTGCTCGTCCAAGACGATGAAGCAAGAAGAGCCCTGATCGCGCAGGTAATCGACGTGCAGTTTGCTGCCGTTCCAGGCGTCCTAGAAGAGCTTCTCCGCAGTCTGCCAGACGGTGGAGAACTGCTTCAAGGCGAGGACATTGATCCTCTTGAAATTGCTCCACACATCACCTACATCCAAGACGCCAGCCTTCTTATCTGCAAGATCAGGGCAACCGTCGAGAACGACAGCTTGAACCCGAGTAGCTCCTGGCTTCCCTCACGCTCACAATCGACGATTAAAAAACTACCAATCTCGACACTGCTCAAGCTCGCCAAGATAAACGGAAAACTCCCAATAGTCCTAGGCACCATGAAAGACTCCTCACTTCTAACGATAGACGCTACATCACTTGATGGAAGGCTGAACATCATAACAGGAAAAAAGGAAACAGGCAAATCCCACCTGTCCAAGCTGTTGATGATAAACCTGTTGGACTACAAGGCCACAGTCGTCGTCTTCGACTTGAACGGTGAGTACCTCAGCCTAGGGATAACATCTGACGGAAAAAGAAACCTCAACCATGACAAGATACATGTTTTAACGCCTTCACAGAACTTCAAGGTAGCCCTGAAACAGATGAGCCTCCACGTCTTACTCGGCATACTTGTTCACGCACTTCATCTCCCAGGCACATCTGCTCGTGAATTTAGACGCATATGGAAAGAGCTGAAACAGAGAGACAGCCTGACGTTGCACGAGTTGGGAGAAACGATACGAAACTGGAACTGCAACCAGCACGTGCGCGACGCACTGTTCTCACGATACCACACGCTAGTAAACTCGGGCTTCTTCACAGACAACATTGCTGAGGCCGCTTTACTAGAAGAATCCTTCCTGAAAGCAAGCGAAGAAGGCGGTGCCATAATCATAAACCTGCGAAACACATCAACGATTGACCGGCAGATAGTCGTCGAGCACATTCTTGGAAGACTCGTTGAGTCCCTGACGAACTGGAAGCTCAAGGCGGTGTTCCTCTTCGCAGAAGAAGCCCACCTCTACTTACGTGAGACTTATTGGGACGACATCGTCACCCGCATGCGCCATTTCGGCATCTTCACAACATTCATAACCAATCAACCTGACACGATAAAAGAAAACATCTATCGCCAAGCCGACAACATATTCCTCTTCAACTTCACGAACGAGCATGATTTGGACGTCGTTTCAAGAGCCTCGAGAGTAGATGCAGAAACCGTAAGATCCATAGCCAGAGACCTGCCACCGCACAATTGCCTCGTCCTCGGAAAAGCAGTGAGAGACTTTCCGATCGTTGCCAAAATCAAAGCCATGGACGTCAAAACCATGGGTGAAACAAGACTTTTCTTCGGATGATTGACTAACGATCGCACATTGCATAAGCATGGTTATTCTTCGGGAGAAGAAATCATTTTCTCTAGTCTCTTCCTGTTCTTCTCGAAAAAGCCTCTGAAACTTTTTGTCAGATCCTTCTGTTCAACTTCGTCAAGCAGGACCCACTCAAGTTCTGCAGCGTCACTTGCGGCTCTAGCCGTTCCGCCCTTAAGCTTGACAAGGTAGTCGACTATTACGAAGTGATACTTCACCTTACCACTTTCATCCAAAGAAGCTTGGCCGACAACATCGATAAGTTCAGGCGCATCAACCACGAGGCCAGTCTCTTCTTGGACCTCTCTTATCACGCTCTGTTCGAGACTTTCACCCAGTTCAACTTTGCCCCCAGGAATGCTCCACTTACCCCTTCCGGGGTCATTTTTCCTCTTCTCAAGCAGAATCTTACCACTCTGTATGATAATTGCGCCGACGCCCACAATCGGCCGGTTCGAGTAAAGTCTACTCAAGCCTTCTGAAACCTCCTGCGCACAGCTCTTTCACTGGTTTTCAGGGATTCTACGGCCTTAAGTTTTTGCGTCGCCATTTCGGATAGCCCCGAATGCGCATTGATATCTCTGCTTGCGCATACACATAAACAGTGACGGCTATGCCTGTTGGAAAGAGAACAGGAATTTCGCCTAGTCAATCAAAGTGCCAACATGTTTTCCTTTGATGACCATTAAGACGTTCCCGATTTTGAACCCGTTGACAACTACAACCCTGACATGATGACGCTTCAGGATCTTAACGGCTTCAGGGTCGATTATCTGATGAATGCCAGCCGCGTGCTTGCTTTGTGAGAACACTCTCGCCAAGTCTTCAAAGCTCAGATGATCGAGCTTTACCGCATCTGGGTGGTTCTTTGGGTCTTTATTATAGACACCTTCTTGATCCGTTGCTTTCAGCAGCAGGTCGGCTTTCACTTTCTCGGCAACCATCGCTGCAACGGTGTCGGTTGTCATGCCGGGCTTCAAGCCGCCCATGATGGCGACCTTTCCATTAGCGAGGCATTCTGCAGCGTCCTCCACCGTCAGCGGAACCCTTTCACAGCCAAGGGTGCCCAGTTTTTTCATGAGAAGCTGGGCGAAGACTCTTGAGATGGAAATCGCGATTTCGTCCTGAGCTGGTTCGTCAAGTCCGACGTCCTTAGCAACAGCAATTAACTCTCTCGCCAGATTTCCCCCGCCGACAACAACGGCTAACTCATGCTTCTGCGCTTTCAATTCTCTCAAGAGATCAGCGTACTCGCGTATTAAGACCGGGTTAATTGGCGAAGCAACGACGGAACCGCCTATTCGCAGCACGATTCGCATAACCTTACATCCTTCACGTCTAACTATGAAGTGGTGCGAGTTAAAAATCCTTCATAAAAAGCCTGTCAGGTCCTTCTGACCCTTTCCTGTCTCCATCTTGATACTTTCGCCGAAAAGAACGATCATGCCGTCCACCGCAGAGATTGCTGGAACACCTGTCTTCTCCTGAATCAGCCTTGCCTCTTTTTCGGGTCCCCGAAGAAGCATGCTCATTCCAAGATGTGTCAAGACAGCTTGCTCAGGACGAGTTTCATCAACAATTCTTATCGCATCTTCCGTGGACATGTGGCCCTTCCAAGGTTTCCCTGAAGGCCTCATAACGCACAGAGCCAAAAGACGCACTCCTTGATAGTACTTGGCTATGCCTTCAAAGTATTCTGTGTCACTTGTGTAGGCGAAGACTCCGAACTCAGTCTCAAACCTGAAACCAACAGCGTCAGGATCAGTGTGCCTAGCCTCTGTCGTTAAGATATTGATGCCACCGAACGCGAACTTCAGCCCCGGTGCCACTTCGATTTTTTGTTCAACCATTTGCTGATGATACTTGGAGATCGAAACCTCACACGCGTCGCTGCCTTCCAAAACACTCTTAGGCGCAGCAAGCAAGCCCCGTCTTCTGGTCATGCCCCTCGTCATGGCCTCAACAAGCATCTCCGCATCGGTGTAATGGTCTGGATGACAATGTGAAACAAGCACAGCGTTGACACGCTGAGGGTTAAACCCTTCTTCTATCGAATGCACGAGCGCGCCGGGACCGGGGTCCAAGTGTAAATTCAGTCCTTCACCTATGATCCGAATCCCAGCGGTGCGTCGCCTTTGAGTCATCGTCACAAATCGGCCGCCGCCGGTCCCAAGAAACACTATTCGGTAATCAGGCCTCATAATTAACTAGCTTAGTTAGTCTCTGATTTTTGCCTTATGCATTTTTCGATGCGTCCGCCAAGTCTTTTTAGGATGAGCATGAAAAGAATAGGCAGAACTGTGCAGGGGAACCTTGTTGACCCACACCGGAACGCTGATCCTGACGTGCGTGCCGCCCTTTGATTTCAACCTGAGTGTCATGATCTTTTCCAATGGTGACAGAAGTATCCGCAAGGGTCAAGACGGAAAATTCTGGCAAGTAATCCGAGTCGATGATAAGCTGATTCTTGTCACCGTGAAAGCCTTAGGAACCGTAGACGACTCGAAAATATCAGTTGAATTAAGATCGGATCACGAGATATCCGAGGCAGACAAAGAAAACGCCAAACAAACAGTGAGTGCCATGCTGAACCTTGATTTGGACCTTAAACCCTTCTATGAATACGCCAAGAAAGACAAAATCCTTACGAACATCATTCACAGGTTGAGAGGGCTGAAAATCCCTACAACCCCCACTGTCTTCGAAGCTCTAATCGACTCGATCACTGAACAACAGATCTCACTGACCGTGGCACATGCTCTAGAGAGAAAACTGATTAAAACCTTTGGCAAGGCTCTCAGACTGGATGGCGAGGTGTACTATGCTTATCCAGTGCCACAGGAATTGGCTTCCGCGAGACTTGAACAGCTGCGCAGATGCGGCTTGTCCACGAAGAAAGCGGAATACATCACTGAGGTTTCCAGAATGGTTGTCGATGGAAAGCTGGACTTGGAGGGTTTCAAACGTTATGACGATGTCCAAAGGGTCATCAGTGAACTCGACAGGATAAGGGGGATAGGACTCTGGACCGCTGAGCTCACGATAGCTAGGGGGATGCACGAGCTTGATGTTATTCCTGCTGATGATTTGGGTTTGAGAAGAATCATTTCCCACCACTATTGCGGTGATGAGAAAATCTCAGGCATAGAAGCTCGCAAAGTCGCCGAGAGATGGGGAAAATGGAAAGGACTAGCAGCCTTCTATCTGATAGTTGCGGATGCGATGGAAAGCATGTCGGATGCGCGCTGAAAACGCGCCCGCTAGACGAGTCAGAACGCGAAACAGAAGATGTTAACCTCTCTGGCTTACTACCGTGACCATTCCTTTGTCCGCGTCCACCCTGACAAAGTCGCCATTGCGTATAGTGTCGAACGGGTCTCTTTCCAACCTGTCTACAAGAGGCACTTTTGCTATGAACGCGCTTACGATGAGAACCGTTTCAACATCCTTGACTATCATCGCCCTCGGAGCAAGGCCGTGTGACGCCAGCTTGAACAAGCCGTCTATCTGAACCACTGAACTGGCCTTTCCTGATGGAAATACGAGCACCTTGTTCGCAATGTTCTTTCCAGCCAGTTCATGCGTTTTCTCCCTGACGAACCCCGTCTTAGGGTCCGTGAGGTAGAAGCAGATCGGCTCATGAGACACCAGAGCTTCGCCCTCTCCGTATCCTCCTATGATCTTGTGACACTTCAACGAGATCTCCAAGCTTCTCATCTCCTTCCCTCGACCGCAGCCTCTACGCAGTCGCGAAGTCTCGTCACCGTGACATCCCTGAATCGACGATAGTAGGCGCACTTAGGCGAGTCCGTCATGCCCACTTTGTCTTTGTACGCAACCCAGCACGGTTCGTCTATGCACGTGTCTGCCACGATATGTCCACCTGCCTCCTCTATCACGCGTGTGTAGCCGACCTTGTCGGCCAGCAGTTTCGTCGTCGCCGATGTGCAAACCCAGAAAGAAACGTCCCTATGCACCCTTTTTCCACTCAAAAGCCCTGCGACCTCTCCAACCTGCCTGAGCGTATAGTGTGGGCATCCAAGCTGAACGAAATCAATTCTTCCACTCGCCGCCGTTTGAAGTTCTTCACTAACCTCCTTCAGCTCACTATCTGTAACAGTGATCTTCTCCTCTGGAACATCGTCTTGAAACGCTTCATGCACCGTTGAGGCCCCGACCGTGTGCCCAGGCATATAAAACATAGTTACGGCACCGGACGTGTTGGACATCGCACAGAAGTTTATCAGCTCCTCCGTACTCGGACGTCTAGCTATTCCAATCAGCACTGGGATTCCATAACCCACAACCTTACCAACGTAATAGCCCAAGAGACTATAATCAAACTCGTCCTTCAAGGAAGCCTCAACATCGACGAGAACCGTGCCTCTTCGATTCTCCTTGAGGTGCAGCCCGTACTCAGGAGTCTTGCCGATGACTCCCGCGGCCAGCGCACTCTGAGCCGCTTCGCGATTCGTCTTTGCGCCGATGACGGAATTCACGTACGGCGTGGCGCTTGATTCGGAAAAGGCGACAGTCTCACCGTACAACGGTATGTTTTCTGACATGTAGGGCACGCAGCTCCATGTAAGCATGGCGCCGACGCGCTTGTAGGCTTCCATAACTCTCCGAGCTACTTCAGCCTCGTCTCTCGGAATGTTGCCAAAAAGGCTGTGAAAATACCCTATGTCATAGACCGGGTTTGTGGTGGTGGGCACCGTGCATCTTGCGCCTCCATCGGCTAAGAGCTCCACGAAGTACAAGTCTCCCTCTTGGCCGCTTGAAGCAGCGTGCGCGCGACTCACAGGAATCATTTTTTCAGCGTCATACGCGTCTCCTATTGCCAAGAGTAGTTCCATCGCTTTCTGCGTTCCTGCGCCGCATTCTCCCTTGAGCATTCGCTCTTCTTCCTTGGTCAGATGCATGCTAATTCACCTTCAAACAAGGTCATGCCCTCTTAGCAAAGGTTTTGCGGTTTTCCGTCAAGAAACTTTGCAACGTTGTCGACACAGATGTCCGTGCATCTTGCCTCTGCTTCGACAGTGTTGAACCCGATGTGGGGAGAAAGCACAGTGTTGCCGAGCTTGAACAGAGGATTGTTCTTTGCCGGCGGTTCATCCTCAAAAACGTCCAATCCTGCGTAGGATAGTTTTCCTGACCTCAACGCTTCAACCAGAGCCTCCTGATCTATCACCCTCCCCTGGGACGTGTTAATAATCACCGCTCCGTCTTTCATGGCTGCGATCTCCCTCTTTCCCAATAACTTCTCCGTCTCCGACGTCAACGTAACGTGCAACGTTACCACATCGCTTTCCCTCAGCAACGTCTTCAGATCAGCATAGCTCATCCCAACCGCTTCTGCTCTCTTGAGATTAGGATACTTGTCAAAGCCCAGCACGTGCATTCCGAAAACGCGGCCTATCTCAGCCACTCGGCAACCAATAGCTCCCGTGCCGACCACTCCGAGAGTCTTCCCGGCTAATTCGCTGCCAGCAAAGGGTCTCCAGTCGAATTCTCCCTCTCTGACATGCTTATTGGCTAGCGTCAGTCTTCTGACCGCCGCCAACAGCAAAGCGAAGGTGTACTCCGCGACGGCTTCCGTAGCGTAGCCTGGAACATGAGTCACCACGATTCCTCTTTCTCTTGCCGCTTCAAGGTCAGCGTAGTGGCAAGTCGTGGCCCATATCGAAATCATTTGCAGTCTCTCAGCCGAATCCATGACACTTCTGGTCAGGTTGCTCCACCCAACTATGACCACCTCTGCCTCTCTTATTCTCTCCTTCAATTCTTCACTAGTCTTAGGCGGGTCTTCAAAAACTTCCAAGTCGCCGAGCGATCGCAATCTTTTGACATGCTTCTCTTCCAAGTAGACATGGTCTAGGACAACTATCTTCATTTTCAATCATTTCCTACCATGTGGAAAGTCACTTAAGTCTTTATTCTACAGAGAACCGGATTTTCTTGTGGCTTGCGATCGCGAATGGACATTGAAAAGGTCGATGGCACGTGAGGGTTACTTCTGATTTATGCAGCAGCACTTCAACGCTGCTCGAAACAGTTTCGCGTCTTGAGGTTGCGAGGTTGCCTTTCATAAGGCTTTTATACGTGATGACTTGAGCTATTGTGTGATTACGTTCAGAATCCAAGGTGCTCAAATGGAACCCAGCAAGAAACCCCTAAACGTCCTCATCAAGCAGCTGAACGCAGGAATCGCAGTCGTGCTGAAGAACGGCGGCGAATACAAGGGCAAGATGATCAAGTGCGACGGTCACATGAACATTCTGTTGGAAGGGGCCACCGAGTCCAAGGACGACCAGCTGATTACGAACTATGGAAGCGTCCTGCTGCGCGGCAACAATGTTCTCTACATAATGCTTGACGTTCCTACAAGATGATAGTCCTGCTCTCTCCAGTAACATAATTCAGGCATTCTTGAATTTTCACGATTAGCCGATGCTTGCGTTCAAAATACTGCAGAACGTTCTGGATGTCGCGTTTGAGCAACTCTTCGGCGTTCGGGTGATCCCTCTTAACGTACTGTGGCCAATCAATTATCAAGATGTGCTTATCGGGTTTCAGGATGATGTTGTACTCGCTCAGGTCAGCATGAATGACGTCTGCCTTCAAGAAGGCTTTCCGAACATTGCGCAGAATTTCTCGAAGAATTCTATCGGGCCTAGCCAACCTTTTCCAATTTGCGAGTTCTGCACCCTCAATCATCCCCATGACTACGACGTGACGGCTTTGATTCAACGGCTCTGGCACAGCTACTCCGCAGGGAAAGAGAAGCCTAAGAGCTTGAAATTCCCTTTCCGCTGCGAGTCGTGACTCATAAAGCCATCCTGCACTGCGCTCGGTCGTGTAGCTTCTTTTGCGGGTTGTCTGTCGAAAACTGATCCTTCCCAGTCTGTGGAACTTGACGGCGATTCGCTTGCCTTTAGGGTCCAAAGCGTCATAGACATCGGCTTCTTTGCCCACGCCCAACGACTTGCCGAACGCCTCAAGCACTCCGGCTTTAACCAAGGCGTTTATCGCTAAACAATCGTATCCTGCGTAATTCAAAGTGTAGCCGACGTAGGCGCCGCGCTTCTGATAGATTAGGCCAAGCTTGTGGACTCGAGTTAGCCTGAAATCTGTGTCTCGGGCCAAGTCATACCCGGTGAACTTTGCGATCTGCTCTTTCGGCGCGAACTCGTGTTGACTCATCGCAGTCTCTATGGCCTGTAGCACCCGAAGGTCTTCGCTTTCCAGTTCACGAAACACTTTTACCGCAACGTCGGCCGATGACATGACAATACGAAATAGACTTTTCTACTAATAAGCGCACGTCGTATCTCTCGGTCTCATCGTCTGACGCATGCTTTTCAACCAACCCAGTAAGCGTGTGCAGGTCACACTTTGCGTTCTAAGCTTTCTCTGATGCTTTTTATTCCCTCTTTGGCTTGCTCATAGCAGACTGAGTAGGATATTCTCAGATGACCCTCTCCTGCTTTCCCGAAACCCGAACCCGGTGCAGTCGCTACCCCAGCGTCCTTCAACAGATACGAGGCGAGCGCCTCATCAGACTCTTCGAAGCTTGAAAAGTCTGGAAAAACATAGAATGCCCCTTTCGGCCGAGTGCACGATACAGCCTTGACTTTGCCGAGTTCATTGAGCACGCATCTTCTTCTTCTGTCGTACTCTTCAACCATTCTTTGAACGCAGTCTTGAGGGCCTGTTAGTGCAGCAAAGGCTGCCTTTTGCGAGAGTGCGTTTGGACACAGCGTTGCGTAGTAGTGCAGTTTGCGCATGGTGGCAGACAGTCTCTTTTCAGCCGCCACGTATCCGATTCGCCAGCCTGTCATAGCGTATGCTTTTGAAAAACCATTCACCGTTATCGTTCTGTTCTCCATGCCTGGCAACGAGCCTATGCTGATGTGTTTCGCACCATCGTAGATGATTTTCTCGTATATTTCGTCAGAGAAGACGATCAAATCATGCTGTTTGGCGAATTCAGCTATGATTTCGAGGTCCTGTCTTAAGAACACGTGCCCCGTTGGGTTCGAAGGATTGCACATCCAAATCATCCTAGTTTTCTTTGTCAGTTGGTTTTCCAAGAGTCCAACGTCTATTGCATAGTCTTTCTTTTTGTTAAGCTGCACGGAAACGGGCAGGGCTTCTGCTAAGAGAGTGTCCTCAAAATACGCTGGATAGTAGGGGTCGAGGATTAGGGCTTCATCACCAGGGTTTAGAAAACCGAGGGCAGCGATGAACATGGCTTCTTGAGAACCTGAAGTCACTGTGACCTCTGTTTGAGGGTCAACGTCGATACCGTTCTCTCTCGCGAGCTTTTCAGCTATGGCTTCACGCAGCTCCATTGTTCCGTCGATTTCTGTGTAATGCGTGAAACCCTTCTTGGCCGCCTGAAAAGCCGCATTCAATATATGCCGTGGAGTTACGAAATCCGGTTCACCCTGCTCCAGATGAATCGCGTTCTTGACTCTCGCTGAAAGCTCGAGCATTCTGCGGATTGCTGAAGGCTTTATCAACCCAACTCTTCTAGAACCATTAGATGCCATCTGACAACCCTGTTCCAAGCTTTCGCAAACGTAATCACGCAGAAAGTAATATAAGAATTAGCCTGTGAACCAGGCCAGCGTCGCAAGTGAAAGCACTTGGTCTTCATGAGACTGGAAGACAAGATGTTTCGGTCGTAGTCTTCCAAAATCATGAAAGGCCTCATCCAAAACGACATAGAGTGACTGGCAGCGCTCACCAGTTTTTCTGACGAAAGCATCATAGATGGGCAGAAGAGACTCTTACAAGAATTTGAATTCTTTGCATCTTCAAAGAGGAAAAGCGCCAAGTTTTTATCTTGCATGAATCGCTAATACTGAAAAATGTCGGTGGGAAAGGTATGCCCATGTTTACTATCTGCACTGCGATTGTGCCCGAGGGTGAACTTGAAAAGCAGGTCAATGGTTTTCGTGAAGCCGAGAAGAGGTTCACTCGAGAAATAGGCGTGCTGGAGAGAGATTTTTACCAGTGCATCCAGCAGCCGCACATTATTTGGAGTAACACCAAGTGGACAGGGGAGAAAGCTCACAACGATGCTGCTCAAAGCATCATGAAGGTGAGAAGAGACGATAGGATTGGCGCAGCCTACTTTCAGCCAGGACTGTACTTTGAAATCTTTTGCAGGGAAATTGGTGAAGTCTCCTACGCATCGCCTGGGGAAAACCCGCCTGAAATGGTTGTAATTTGCCATGGTCTAGTGGCCATGAAAAAACTGGACCCCTGGAACAAAATGGTACATGAACTGTTAAAGGATCTGCGTTCGGTTGGAGGACTGAGATTCTGCCGCACTTTCTACAATTACTACAACCCCGCTGAGTTCGTCGGATTCATGGGATGGAACAGTCAAGAATCCTACCAGAAACACCGCATGATCGATGATTTAACCATCGAAGAACAATGCTACACGGGCCTCAAGAGCGGTTCCTCTCTGCTTGCGGGCTTCAACCAGTTCTATTGCAGACCTCTCAAGATCAAATAGTCTGCGCACTTCTGTCCGAAGCGTCGGGTCACTTAGAAGAAACGAAACTCCAATTTTGCATCAAAATTCTCCTAATCGAGGAGATGAGAATACACTTGGTCGGGCGGGCAGGATTTGAACCTGCGACAATCCGGTTTCTGCGTGTTAGCCTGGTAGGCTGGGTGATACCCACCGTGGGTGGGCGTCTACAGCATCTCCGTCAGCTAGGGCTCTGTCAGTTCTGCGCTGACTCGGAAGCTCTGCCAGGCTGAGCTACCGCCCGTTCCCCGACCGAATTTCTAGAGTGGTCAGAACGAATTTATGTGTTTCGTAGCTAAGATAGGATTCCCGCAGCCATGTCACCTGTCGTTTAACCCTCTCAAGAATGATCAAGTGCCTTTTTGAGCTAAAATCGTAGGGCGCATGCTTGTTCCTAAATTCTGAGCATACTTCGAAACTCGACATAGACCTCGAAAGGTAACAAGTGTCTTAATACAGATCGTGCCTATTAGTTCCTAACCTGAGAAGGAGAACAGGAGAAGGCGGTCATCAAATCTCAATTGGAGAGGATATCCTTGTCAAAGCGCGCGCGCTATGGATTCGATTGATTTCTTGCTGGAGACAAACGTAAGGGTTGAGATTGTTGTTCGATTGGGATTTAGCGGGATTCTTTCAGAAGGATTTGTGTTCAGTCCTCTTGATTATTTCGTTCTGCAGTTCTACACTGAGATTAACAAAGTAATCACTATATCCTGCAACTCTTACCAAGAGATCTCCGTATTTTTCGGGATTTTTCTGTGCATCACGCAACGTCTCAGCATCCACCACGTTGAATTGAATATGATGCCCGTCAAGTTTGAAATACGTGCGAATGAGATGCGCTAGCTTGTCTAGTCCTTCTTCATCGGCCAAGAGTTCGGGGGCAAATTTTTGGTTAAGCAGGGTTCCGCCTGTCCTGGCATGGTCTATTTTGGAGACGGATTTTATCACCGCTGTGGGGCCTTTTTTATCCGCTCCTTGGACCGGCGACACTCCCTCAGACAGGGGTTCCAACGCTTTTCTCCCGTCAGCCGTAGCCCCTGTGACCCTTCCGAAATAGACGTGTACCGTCGTCGGCAACAAGTTTATTCTGTAATTGCCGCCTTTCGTGCTGGGTCTTCCTTCTATTGCCTCGTAGTAGGCTTCAAAAACGGCTTTCATCACATTGTCTGCATAATCGTCATCGTTTCCATATTTTGGCGTTTTGTTCAGGAGTATCTGACGGAGAGTTTCGTACCCGTTGAAGTCCGCTTTCAGGGCTTTGAGCAACTCTCTCATGGTGATCTGTTTCTTGTCAAAAACCTGATAGCTGATTGCTGTCAACGAGTCAGTTATAGTGCCGAGTCCCACGCCTTGAATGTAGTTTGTATTGTATCGAGCTCCTCCATCGTTGTAGTCTTTGCCTTTCGCTATGCAATCGTCTATGAGGAGGGACAAGAAAGGCACAGGTAGGCGTTCGGCGTACAATCTTTCTATTATGTTGTTTCCCTTAATTTTGAGATTGACAAAGTAGTTGAGTTGCCTCTTGAACGCATCGAAAACTTCCTCAAAAGAGCCGAACTTGGTAGGGTCGCCTGTTTCCAGTCCAATCTTCAGACCTGTTCTCGGGTCCAGACCGTTGTTCAAAGCGGTCTCGAGCACTTTGACCAAGTTGAAATACCCCGTGAGAATGTAGCACTCTTTGCCAAACGCTCCTGTCTCCACGCACCCGCTTGCGCCTCCGTTTCTCGCATCTTCGATTCTTTTTCCCTGCCTCAGAAGCTCTTGAATTATGACATCAGTGTTGAACACTGATGGTTGTCCAAAGCCTGTTCTTATGATTCTCAATGCTCTTTTCAAGAAACTGTCAGGAGTCTTTTTGCTAATCTGGACCATCGAACTAGGCTGAGGGATCCTCATTTCGTCTATGACATCAAGTATCATGTAGGAAAGTTCGTTCACTCCGTCAGAACCGTCAGCCTTGACTCCGCCCGTGTTTATCAGTGCGAAATCATTGTACGTGTTGCTTTCTTCTGCCGTGACTCCTACCTTCGGCGGAGCTGGCTGGTTGTTGAACTTTATCCAAAGCAGCTGCAGGAGTTCTTTTGCATTTTCCTTCGTCAAAGTTCGGTCGTCAAGATCCTTCTTGTAGAAGGAGTAGAGATGTTGGTCGAGCCTGCCAGGGTTGAACGCATCCCAAGGGTTGACTTCTGTTATTACTCCCAGATGAATGAACCAGTAGTGCTGCAAGGCTTCCCAGAAGTCTCGCGGCGCGTGAGCTGGCACACGAGTGCACACATCAGCTATCTTCTTCAGTTCCTTTCTTCTCACATGGTTCTTTTCCTTCTTCCGTAGTTCTCTCGCCTTTTCAGCGTATCTCGCTCCGTAGCAAATGAGAGCGTCTGCCACAATGTCCATCGCTCTGAGTTCTTCCATCTTTTCGTGTGCTCTCGGATCATTCAAGAAATCGAGGCTTTGCATGCTCCTTGCGATGTCTTTCTTGAAATCGACCAATCCTTTTCCGTAAATCTTGTTGTCTAGAGCAGTATGCCCCGGAGCTCTCTGCTCCAAAAATTCAGTGAACACCCCTGCTTGATAAGCGGTCTTCCATTCTTGAGACATCTCACTGAATATTTTCTCTCTTATTGACCTACCTTTCCAGAAGGGAATGATCTTTTCCTTGTATGTTCTCTTTGTTTCCCCATTGACTGCGTATGACATCTTCTTTCTAGTGCTCAGGATTTCGAGGTCTTCAAGGCTATGGCAACATATTTCGGGGTATGTTGGAACTGCCTTAGGAGCCGGCCCTCTCTCACCGACAATCAGCTCCCGTTCACCGACATAGATTTTCTTGTTTTCAAGCACATGCTTGAACGCAAGTGCCCTTCGCACCGGCTCGGACACATGGCTAGCAACATCTCCCTCATAAAACCTTGTTATCAGAACCGCTCTTTCAGCTGTGATATACGGCTTCGTCTTAATGCTCTGTTCCCTCAGTTTCCTAACCCTTTCATTCATGCTATCCTCCCCCTATTCTCACTTTCAACCCAAAAGCCTCAAGTTCTTCTTCGATTAGATTCAGGTCTTGGTCCGATGGAGTTTTGATCTTTTTCACCTTGTAGACCCTGCTTAGGCCCTTGTACTTCTCGATTCCCGCTCGGTGGTAAGGAAGAAGACTTATGTTCTTTATTCTGCACGAAGCCACAAATTCAGCTGTCTCGGTGACATTGTCCTTGTCATCATTGATTCCTGGAATGATGGGAAAACGAACCTGAATGTTGCTTCCATTTTCTGCTAATCTCTTGAGATTTTCGAGAATTGGCTTGTTTGACACGCCAGTATATTTTATATGCTTTTTCTCATCCATAGTCTTGATGTCATACAGGAAAAGGTCTACCTTATCGCTGATTTTGGCGATGGCGTCATGCGAGGCATAGCCACAAGTATTGACTGCGGTGCGAATGTTCCAGTCTTTACACTCCTTAAGGAGAGCGCTTAGAAAATCGAGCTGCAAGAGGGGTTCTCCTCCAGAAAAAGTCACACCGCCTTCTGACTCATCGTAGAAAATCGAGTCCTTGTCAATCTCTCTCAAGACCTCTTTTAAGGTCACTTGCTTTCCAGTAATCGCAAGGGCCCCTGTTGGACATACCTGGCAGCACTTTCCGCACAAATTGCAGCGATTCCTGTTAATGGATATTCTCCTGAAAGGACATAAAATTGCCTCTTCCGGACAGATCTTCACACACTCGGCACAGCTGTCACACCTAGTTCTTCTGTACATCAATTCCGGTGTCGACAGCTGACCCTCAGGGTTGTGGCACCACCAGCAACGCAGAAGACAACCCTTGAAGAATATGGTTGTGCGTATCCCAGGTCCGTCATCAATGGCGAATTTTTTGATATCAAAAATAACGCCTCTTTTGATGGCCATGCCCACCGATAGGATTCTCAGCTAGTCTAGCGAAGAGCGGGCCTAAAAACTTTCTGGCAACGATCCGTATGGTACGCGGAGCCATTTTTGAAAATGAGAATAGGAGAGGGCCATGAACAGTTTTCGCGATGACCGCTTCCTGAAACTGGAGAAATCTTGCTAGTTGCGCGGGCTAAGAAGGAAGATTGCACTGTCCGAAATGATGTGGAAAGAGGATATACGTAGAAAAGTGACATATGTTGAACGGTGCAGCAAACGTTTTAATGAAGATCCACAGTGTTAACTTTTGACCTGAGAGGAAGAGAAGGAGAAGGCGACTTTAATTTTCCGTTTGCTCGAGGTCCAAAGCATCTCGAGAACCAGTCCATTCAAGCCTGTTATCATTTAGAACTCGAATTTGCATTGGGTTTTGTGTGAACCATCAGGTTCGAGAAGAGAAAAGCAAAATGTTCAGTTCTCACGCTACAGCTTTAGTCTTCTGAAGGCGCTTTTTGAGCCTTTGGCCTTTTCTGGATGTGATAGAACCTCGCAAAACTCCAAAATGGCGCCGCATTGCTTGCATTGGACATAACTCCTTTCTCGGTTTGCAGCGAGCCAAAATCCTTCCTCTGAACCACATTTTGGACAGCTCTTCAAAGAACTAGCGAAGGCCTCAATTTCGTCAAGGCTCAAATTCCATCCCCGGCTTTTGTAGGTCAGAGGTTTCATTTATCTGTTATGTAGTAGTCCTTCAGTAGCCGATCGTGAGCATATTGTTTCTTAGAAATGTCACACAGCCGAAGCACGCCTTTGGACGATTCTTGTGTCAACGGATTAGTAGGAGTCAAAACTCGGTACTCCACCACATTTGCCAAGGCCTGACTGGCTGGTTCGCTCGGCAATACTTGCATTAGCAGTGATCGTAGGGCTTAATATGATGTTCCTTATCTTCGGTCCGGACAGGGTCCGCAGAAAACGCATAAGTCCGTGTCTGACCTATTATACAATGATAGTTTTCCCTAATTTTAAGAGTTTTGCCCAGAATAGGAACAAACAAACAGGCATTCATAATCTCAATTAGACGAATCACTGGTCAGCAGATTAGATCTGGGAAACCGAGAAGCGGAGAAATATGTGCGAATCTTCGGTCAATTTGTCGTGAAATCTTGAAGAGAGAACCCTCTTCTGTGCGACATGTTTTACACACCGCTTGCACATTGGCAGTTCTCCGAACTACGTAGTGTCCCACTTGGAAACTATGTGCCAAAGGGCTATGAGCAAGTAGACTGGAACGGTTATTACCAAGAAGAGGCCGAAGAACAATGCCACCAAGTACTGCCATGGGCCACCGAAGACATTGTACGTACCAGACGTGGGATAGCCCAGTGCGAGTACTATTATTAGCGATATCACGAAAGCGATTATTGTCCAGACCACAGCGATTATCTGCTTTGCGTTTATCGAAATCTCCATACGCTCACCTCCTTGTTCTGAGCCTACTTCTACTTCTCCCTATCCACATCCTTATGAGTTCTCTCTATAAATAAATCCTTATGGAGTAATCTTCTATACCAGTATTCCTATGCGACGAACGGATGACAGCGACAGTTCCCATCTGCTTCTCGTTCGCGCACTTTGTCGATTAATATTCGACAGCCATTCGCTTGGTATTCCTTGAGATGGCTTCAGCGATGATGGTTTTGCCTGTTCCGTTTGTGACTTGGCCTACGTGTGCGGCGAGGCGGGTCCGGTTTTGTTTGGTTTCTTCTTTCGCGGGGTGAGTGTCTATGGCTTTTTTTGCGAGTTCGACGAGGGCTTTGAGTTTGAGGATCAGTTGGAACCTGACGTTTTGCATGTCAAGGCCGTGTTTGTCTGCGATGGTGATGAGTCTTTCTTGTATGAGTGTGAAGGTGGGATGGTGGTGGGTACCCCTCCTAGGTTTCAATGTACCATGGATATTTGGATCCAAATATGATGGCCTATTAGACTTGTCTTGCGACAGAAGCGCATGTCGTCACGATAAATTGGCGCTTTCGGTACGTTCCGAGGTCCATGGATTGGTGCGTTGACTTTGGTAGAAGGCCTGTTTGTAAAGGTTCCTTTACGAAAATCCTTGTCTCGGGTGGTATAACGGGTATTCTTTGATGGTCCGATGTCGACTTCTGAAGAAGATTCCTACTGAGTAATCTTTACTTCACCGAAGCATCCAATTAGGAGAAAAGATTCTACGTATCCTATTCATTCAAGCACGAACCTTCTCAGACTTGCAGAAGCAGTTCAAGAGCTTTATTTGTGCTATTTCGTCAAGGGTCATGTCAAAGCGCGGTATGATTTTTGTTGCTCATAATTTAAATAATTATGCGTAAAGGCAAGGTGCACCGGAAAAACTCGAACAATTATGAAACGTTAATTTAGCTAGAGCCATCACTATTTGTTGAAATGCAGAAAATCAGAGCAATACTGTTCGACTTAGACAATACTTTAAGCGACTTTATGCTGATGAAGGAGGAAGCATGCCGAGCCGCAGTGCGAGCAATGATAGCCGCTGGATTGAAAATGACTGAAATGGAAGCTTATTCGCAGCTAATGAAAACATATTTTTCGATTGGATTAGAGTCGGATCAAGCGTTTACAGAATTTCTGAAATGCACAGGTCAGTTTGACCACAAGATATTAGCTGCCGCCATTAACAATTACCTTAAGGCGAAAAACAATTTCGTGAAACCCTATCCTAACGTGAAATTCGTTCTCCAGAAATTGCGAAAGAAAGGAGTAATTTTGAATATTGTTACTGACGCTCCGAAGACGAAGGCATTTCAGAGATTGTTGATCATGGGAATTGAACCATATTTCCAAACTGTCATAGCGTTCGAAGATACAGGCAGCAAGAAGCAAACAGGTTTACCATTGAAGTTGGCCTTAGAAACGCTCATGAGCAGAGTCCCAGGCATAATGAAGTCTGAAATTCTAATGGTCGGCGATTCAATTGAAAGAGACTTGATTCCAGCAAAGAAACTTGGGCTCAGAACCGCTCTCTCTAAGTATGGACAAGGAGCGAAAGAGATTGGAACCGCAGATTACGAATTGACGGATATTAAAGACCTCTTAACCATTATATGATCTTCCCTCCTTCCATAAGTTTTTCATGCCGATGCATAATCTATTTCTCAGAAAGTCTCGCGCGCGCGAAAATCAAAACATGCCCAGTATTTGAATTCGTTTTTCTACCGCCCTACGCTTGAAACGAGAATTGAGCGAAACTGATGGCTCGTAGATGGTGCGGAGGGTGGGATTACCGACCAAATATCTGGGCTGATATTGAATTAGAGGTTCAGGCCCGCCCGGATTCGTGCTGATATCGGTTCGGAACTGTGTTCTCCGCCCAGCTTTGGAGTTACTGTTTGGAATGTTAATCTGACCTCAATTGGGTGTGGGATATCCCGAGACTTGAACTTCCTGTGGTTTAGGTGCCCGTTCATTCCATGGTGACTAGCGGTCTGAGCAAGCCCTCTCGCTTCTTCGCAATCTTGTAGAGATCGGTGTCAGGTAATATGACGTCAAGGTATGCCTCTAACTCCCCCTTGCTCATCGTAAGTATGTCTTCAGTGTAATTCGGATAGAACTTCGCGACAAGGGGTCGGAGCCGCTCGTGGAGATTGAACAGGTCTTCTATGAAGCGCGGCTTAGCCTTATTCTTCCAAAGGAGCAGCTGCTCCTTGAAACTCTCGTTCTCAATTCTCTGAATTAACCTCCCTCTCACTGCCTTGACCACGAGTACAGTTGCTCCTAGCCCCAGGAGTCCTCCGAAAAGGACCGCGTTTAGGCTGAATGGCAAACCCTGCGTCGGTGAAGCGACGTTGGTTATGGCACCTATGATTTGAGCCAGCGAGCCGAAGCCGAGAAATGTACCCAGCTTTGCAAGGAAGCTGCCCGAAGAAACTGAGGCCAGATCAGCTACATCGTTAATGTTCTTGATCTTCACTTCGCGCAGATTCTTATAGGTATCAAGGTAGCTCACATACACGTTTCTTTCGAAGCCCGAGGTTCTGAGATATGAACTGAGGGCAGCGGAAAGATTGTCGATGTAGACCTGAGTATCATGGTCGTTACTATAGGCGTCGCGAAGAGTTTTGAGCCAGTCCAGGAAAACCTTGCCGACAGTGTCTTCCGTCGTTTCATGGGAGAAATTCAGGGTCAACCCCCAAGCAAGTTGGATGGTTGAGTCGATCCGGAGAGGCGGATCAGATCGTGGCAGGCTGCTTTCCCCCTTCGTTTGCCTTCGGAGAGTTTGCCCAGCTTCAATTTTTGTTGTTGTTACCATAACACAATACACTATAATGTGATTCAGCGTTTAGAATTGAAATAATTTGCGGTCGACCGCAAACTTTGAGTCATGGTGAGGAAGTCCATTATCAGATGATTAACGACGGGAGATAGAACGATTACTTAGCAAAGGGCTGGGAATACGTTGCCAAGATCTCAGACAACCAAGTAATCATCAAATTGAACCATGGCGCAAACACCTAAACAAGAACAGTGAGAATACTCACCCAAAAAACGATATCAGTCCACTTCTTGGCACCGTATTGCTAAGCATTAGACCTATGAAGAAGATTGTCAAAGACAGCAACACAGAAAACATAAGGTCTAGTCTCGACAAGAACGAGTTCTCGATGATTAGTTACAGTTTTACGATTGATTTCTTCCATAGACTATCGCTGGTTCCGTACTCGAATGCAAGCGGGCCCGCCGGGAATTGAACCCGGGACCCCCGGGTTTCCATGCAAAGCTTTTTGCTTAAAAGCCCGGTGCTCTGTCCTTACTGAGCTACGGGCCCATTCTGGGCTGATCTTTCGCTTCTAGAGAGGCGGGGAAGGTGTTCTTTAGTGTTTCTATTAGGTTCATTCCTTTCAAAGGGAAGGTGACCAAGGCCTCGTTCAACGCCTGTACATATTGCTCTTTTCAAAGCTAAATAACACAATTCAGACATCGCGTTTTTAGACCTCAATCTTTCTAACAAATGGCGAAAGAAGCCAATCTTAACAGTCCGCGATATATCTGCATATTAACAAAGGTTATTTGTCACTTCAAAGCGAGAAAGTTGCACGGTGCAAAAATTGATTTCGTGGAAGCATTCTTTTAAGAGATTAAGCGAAGAATACGAAGTGGCGAGGAAAAAGAAACAAGCTTTGGACAATTTGCTGAGAAAGGGCAGAATTTCGCAGTCCACTTTCGACGTGTTCAATCGAGAGATAGAAGATGCGCTCGCAGAAGTCGAGAAGGAAGAAAAGGCATTGTTGGAAAAGATGGCTGCTAAAGTAGTTGAACTCGAAGGGCAGGTGAAAACTCTGGAGGTTCTTCTAGCAAACTTTGAGATTGGACACGTGACAGGCGAGATAGATGACCAGGTCTATCAGCGGGAGAACGACCTTCTTTCTGTGGGACTTGAAACAACGAAACAAGAACTAGACGAAGTCAAGGAAGCGGCAGACGAGCTTGCGGGTGGCGAATTGACAATGGACATAGAGCCTGAGGAGCTTTCGCTTGAAAGCGAAGCTACTCAGCAAGAAGTCAGATTCTTGGAGGAGTCGCCCCCCACAGAGGAAAAAGACCCTGCTGAGCATAACAAGGAAACCGTGGTTCAAACAGTAGTGTGTACAACACAGGCCGGGTCGCCAGAAGTCAAGGCTAAGGCTGAAGAAAAACCAGAAGCTTAACAAGGCCACTATTCTCCTCTCTTTTTCTTTTCAAACGCGCCCAGACGAGCCATGCAGGATTTTATACTGGTTTGCATTCATTCTGGGCTGAGGATGTTCTGCAATTGGCTGAGAGGATCATCATCGGTTTCCATGAAAAGATGAAACAGTACGATCTGGGCGAAGGGCATCCGTTCAGAGGCGACCGCTTTGTTAACGCAATGGAATTCTTTCGTGCACAAGGCTTGTTCAGCCATCCTGGAATCGTTCTTGTTCAACCTGAGCCAGCCTCTCAAAAAGACTTGTTGAGGGTTCACGATGAGGAATACGTCGACTTGATCTTTGGGCTCGCAAAAGAAGACAAAGCATACGATGTTGAGACACCCGTCTCTCCAGAGATTCTTGAAGCAGCACTCATTGTCTGTGGCAACGCAATTGAATGCGGCAAAGCAGTTGTTGAAAATAGAGCAAGAAGAGCAGTTTCTATAGGTGGGGGGTATCATCACGCTGGAAAAAACTACGGAGGAGGATTCTGCTTATTCAATGATGTCGCAGTCCTGACCGAGTACTTGAGAGCTGAACACGGTGTTCGACGGTTTTTGATCCTAGACCATGATGTTCACTTTGGAAACGGTACAAGCAGCATTTACTACCAAGACCCTACAGTGCTCTACATATCTTTGCATCAAGACCCGAGAACGATCTATCCTGGAACAGGCTTCACCTGGCAGATCGGAGAAGGAAGAGGAGAAGGCTACAACGTCAACGTACCGTTGCCACCAGGAACGGGCGACAGCACGTATCTCTACGCGTTAAATGAGATTTTTGTCCCGTTAGCCGAGGAGTTCAAGCCCGAGATCATCATCACCAACGGAGGAAGCGACCCACATTTTGCAGACACACTCGGAGGCTTAGCGTTGACTGTCAACGGCTTTTTTGAACTGTCCAAGGTGATCAGAGAGACTGCTGACAGAGTCTGCAGTGGAAAGCTTGTGTTGATGCCTGGAAGCGGATACAACCCGAAAGTTCTGCCGCTCTGCTGGTACGCGCTCGTTGCAGGTGTAGCAGGCATAGAGAAGATAACTGTCACCGAGCCCTATGCTCCGCCGAAAGAGCCCCCTGACTGTCGGGGCATCGTCGCAAACACTATCGACGAGCTGAAGAGACTCCTGAGAAAAAACTGGGCGTGTTTCGAAGGCTTCTCGATTTCAGGCTTACAATAGGCTCCAAAAACGCTGGCAACGGCTTCGCGTGAACCTTGAGGCTTTAATACTCAGAAGCTAATAGTCTAGGCTTGCCAACATAGCAGTGGATGTAAGCTCGTATGGATAATGCCCAGAAAATCCGTGAACAGTTTCCAGTCACCGAGAGCAAAGTCTTCTTGAATCATGCCGCGCAGTCTCCACTGCCCAAACCAGTCGCTGATGCGATTCACAGGTACACAGATGAATTCTCCAAGTTTGGAACAAGCTTGATCGACTGTGACAGGTGGGGGAAACCCCACTTCGCCAAGCTCATCGGCGCTAGGTCTGAGGAAATAGCGCTGATCGAAAACACCTCGGTAGGCCTGAACATAGCCGCAAGCGTCCTCCACTACCCACCAGGTTCGAAGATGGTCACGACAGACTTGGAGTATCCTTCTGTGGTTTATCCTTGGCTCCGCAAGAACCTCGGCGCAAAAGTCCATTACGTTAAAAGCGTGGACGGAAAAGTATCGTTGGACGACATGGAAAAGGCTGTTGACGATAAGACAGTCGCTGTTGCAATAAGCCACGTTGAATACGTCAACGGCTTCCGCCACAATCTACGAGTTCTAAGCGAAGTGGCCCATGAACACGGAGCCTACCTAATCGTTGACGCAATACAATCTGTTGGAACCATGCCGATCAACGTCAAGACTGATGATGTTGACTTCCTCATGGCCGCTTGCTACAAGTGGCTGCTGAGCCCGTCAGGAGCAGCCTACTTGTACGTGAAGGACGAACTTATCGAAGAGTTTGAACCACCTTACGTCGGTTGGGCAAGTGTGAAGCCAGAGGTATTTAAGACGATAGATTTTTGGGACATCTGGAGCCTGAAACTCTCGAAGACGGCAAGTCGTTTCGAAGTGGGCTCGCCGTCAACGATAAGCCTTGTGGGCGCGGCGGAAGCGATGAAGATGCTGCTGAACTACGGAACTGAAAATATCAAACGAAGAATCATCAAGCTTACCGATCGTCTGATAGATTCAGTCAAGGATCTAGGGCTTGAACTTCAAACGCCTGAAGAAAGGCAGTATCGGTCAGGAATAGTGAACTTCAAGATTGGAAAACCGCAGAAGGTAACGGATAGGCTGAATAAGAAAGGCATAGTCGTGTCTGCTAGAGCCCATGGAATAAGGGTCTCACCACATTTTTACAACACAGAGGAAGAAATTGACAAGCTCATAGAAGAAATCAAGAAACTGAAGGACTAGCACATGATAGTCAACATTGTTGTACTGTGAGTTTAATGTTCAAAGTTGAGAAGATCGATGAGGGAAACAGACAGCGCCTCGTTGAGTGTTTAAAGTCAGACGTCATCAAACATGTTTTCGCCTTCTACGATGTTCAATACGACCCTGAACACACAACAACCTACGCAGCCTTCAAAAAAAACCGGGTGATGGGATACATCCTCATCTACACCGCCACCGACGTTCCAAGCGTAATACTCGAATGCGAAGAAGATGCTGCTGAAACGCTGATTGCCTATGCACCCAAGAACCAGTTCATAATGCATACGACACCAAACCTTCTGCCAGTCATAAAAAGAAATTTTCCTAACGCAAAAGACTACATCGAAAGCTGGATGCTAATAAGAAAGCCCGAAGCAAGCTTTTACAATTCAAAACTTGTGAAGCGATTGCTCACCGAAGAGGATGCGGCTATGCTGGCTAAACTACTTCTCCAAAGGACAGATCGTCCCAAGAGAATGATGAAGAAGTACATTGAATGGGTAACGAAGACGCCGATCTACGGCATCTTCAAGAAAGGCATGCTGGTCTCGTATGCCGGTTCCTTCATTCAACTTCCCCAAGTCTGGATGATAGGAGGAGTCTACACTGACCCCAAGCACAGGAACAAAGGGTACGCACTCCTAGCCACGTCTGCAGTTACCGAAGAAGCGTTAAGGCAAGCAGAGGCGGCGGCCTTGTTTGTGAGGTCAGACAATTATCCTGCAATCAGAGTTTATGAAAAAATCGGTTATAGAAAAATCGGCGAAAAACTCTGGATAGACGTGGGCACGAGGTTAAGGCCGTGAGGCTAAAATGTTTTTTCCAGCACTTCGTTCAGTAGCCTTATCGCGGACCATGCTGCAAGTGCACTTGTCTTAGGGTTGTCTGGATACGGGTCGTTTTCAAACCTCAAAAGCATATCGCCATATTTCCAGGCGACTTTGACCTCGTGGATGTTCCTATTCACTTTAGGATCTGATATCACTTTGACCATCACTTTTTTGGGCCTGACAGCCAAAGCCAAGGTTGCAGCGATGTTCATCTCTCTTGGAAAAAGCCTGACAGCCTCCTCAGCATACCCATCGTAAGCAATCATTTCTCCGTCATTGTTCAAGTCAAGAGTCTGAGGGTTCTTTCTAGTAGTCAGGGTGACCTCGTCAATCCCAGCGAGCACTGCACTGGAAACTGCATCTAAGCCGCCTATAGCTCCTGAGGGCACGTGAATTTTACAGCTTCTGACGTCCATTTCAAGAAGAGCACCTACGCTCATGACTATGAGTTCAACGTTCTCCGCTAGAATCCTCGGCAGGTATTCTTTGACCGCTTGCTGTGACGCTGCCTCCACAATCACTGCAGGTTTGGCTCTAAGCATTTCTTCAAGGCTTCTGACGACCTCGACTTCGACACGCAGAGACTTTCGAAGGTTCTCTGCCTTCTCCTGATTGTAGTCGTAGAGAATGAGCTCGTCACAGTTAACAATCCCTTCATAAACCGCTTTTGCGATTACAGTGCCGATTACGCCGCACCCTATTATCCCAACTCTCTTCACTGTCCACCGCTTCCAGAGGTCACTGATAATCTGCGATGAAGCTGATGTTGAACGGTTTGGCCTCTCTACCCTCACCCTTGTTTGGCAGAATCTTCATGTCCACGACCTTGCAAGCACCAGATATGTCCTCCTTGCCTTCAGCAATTGTTTCTCCAAAGCTTTTTTCTCCAGCGTAGATCGTCAGCTTCTTGATCGGCGCGTTCAATGGCAGATGCTTTTCAGCTTTCTCCCTTCGAACCTCTGTGATGATTGCCATGATTAGGTCTCCACGCGTTTCCGCTTCCTCATCAAAACGCGTTTTGTCAACTCGTGGCCAGGAAGAACGATGGATGCTTCCTTGCTTTTCCTCTTCCGCGTACAGAGTGGAATAGATCTCTTCTGTAACGTGAGGCGTTATTGGTGCCAGAAGATGCAGGATTCTGTTCAAGACAACGTGTAACGCGTACTGCGCCGCCCTCTTCTTGTCTTCTCCGTAGATATCGGGCCTGTAAAGGCGATCCTTCACAGCCTCTAAGTAGCAGTCGCAGAAGATGTGCCAGGTGAAATTGCGCGTTTCTTCCAAAGCTGTGTTAAACTGACAGTTCTCCAGAGCCTCAGTCACCTTTTCAGTAACCTTTTCAGCCTTGCCCAGTATCCACTTGTCCAAGGGCTGAAGGTTGCCTCTGGACTTCTCACTCGGCGCATAGTCCTTCAACAAGTTGCTCACAAAGCTCGATGCGTTCCACAGTTTGATCAAGAAGCGCCAGCCATATTCTACATCCGGCCATCGGAACGGAATGTCTGAACCCGTGGCGCCGCCCCCTGCGGCCCACTGCCTCGTCGCGTCTGCTCCGTACTTCTCAAGAACTTCTTCAGACGACACATAATTGCCCAAAGACTTGTGCATCTCGCGGCCGTCTGTTCCCAGCACCATGCCGTTGATCAAGCAGCTCCTGTACGGTTTTTCGTCAAACAGGGCCAAATGCCTGACCATCAAATAGTAGGCCCACGTACGGATGATGTCTACGCCTGAAGGGTGCATGTCCGCTGGGAAAAGTCTCCTCCAGTCTTTCCTGTCAGGCCACCCAGCGTGCACTGCGCACGTTATCGAAGAGTCAAACCAAGTGTCCAGCACATCTGTCTCTGGCTTAAACTCCCCGTGGCCGCATTTCGGACACTTCGCAGTTCTTGGTCTTTCTAGCCGCGGGTCTATCGGCACCCACTCAGGTTCGGCAAGGACTATTTCACCACATTTTTTGCAGTACCAGATGGGTATCGGCGTCGCGAACACCCTCTGCCGAGATATTACCCAGTCCCACTCAAGCGACTTCGCCCAGTCGATCAGGCGATACTTCATGTAGTCAGGATACCACTTGATCTCTAAAGCGTTCTTTTCGACCTTGTCCGTGAGGACACGTGTCTTCATGAACCACTGTTCCCTCTCAAGGATTTCTATCGGAGTCTTACATCTCCAGCAGATGCTCACCTCTTGCTTCAGAGTTTCAGTCTTTCCAAGCAGCCCATCATTCCGCAGGTCTTTAAGAATGGCCTCCTTGGCCTCTTCAGTCTGCATGCCAGCGTATTTTCCGGCGTTTTCAGTCATTCTGCCCTTTTCGTCTACGCACACTATAGCAGGCAGATGATGCACTGCAACGCTCTTGACATCAGCCTTGTCCCCGTACGTGCAGATCATCACCGCGCCAGTGCCGAACATCGGGTCGACCATTCCATCAGTCACAACTTCAACCGCTCTGTTCGTCGTTGGCACCTTAACCCTCTTGCCAACGTACTTTTTGTGGCGTTCGTCGTCAGGGTTCACAGCCACGGTTACACACGCTGGAATGAGCTCGGGCCGTGTTGTAGCTATCTCGAGGAAGCCGCCGTTTTCAAGCTCGAACTTGATGTGATGCAACTCGGCGTTTCTTGTTTCGTGTTCAACTTCGGCGTCGGCGATTGCGGTTTCACATCTTGGACACCAGTTCACAGGATGCGTTCCACGGTAGATGAAGCCCTTGTTGTAGAGGAGAATGAACGAGAGCTGGGTGCGTCTCCAGTAGTCTGGGTCCATCGTCTTGTACTCTGTTGTCCAATCCATCGAGTATCCAAGACGGGTCATGTCAGCCTTCATGGACCCAATGTATTCGTTCACGAGCTTTTCACATAGCTTCCTGAAACGGTCTGGAGGAATGTCCGTTTTCTTGATCCCGTGCTCCTTTTCAACTTCCACTTCAACGGGCAAACCGTGACAGTCCCATCCTTGTGGAAAGTGAACGTTGTAGCCGTTCATCCGCTTGTAACGGGCCACGATGTCAAAGTATGTCCAGTTGAGAACCGTTCCCATGTGGAACTCTCCAGACGCATACGGAGGAGGCGTGTCAATGCTGAACCTAGGGCTTTTACTATCCTTCCAGTCGAAACGGTAGGTGCCCATCTTTTCCCATTCGCTCTGCCACTTCTTCTCAATCGCCGAAATATTGAGCTCTTTTGGCAGTTTCTTCATTGCACTCAACAGCATCCTGACGTAAATTGTGGACTATGGCTAGGAAAAGTAAATATCTTCCTAATTAAGGCGATGTCTCCCTCAATTCGCGCACGCGATGAGACGTCTCCCGCAACTCCGTTTTTTCTCTCAAACATGCGCATCACTGAATCGATTATGGAGAAGTAGGTGTCTTAGAAGACTCGAGTCAGTCCTCGGCTCGAGCAATTATCGTTGGGTTCATTTTTCCATTGCCTTTTTCCTCAATTCCTCAGGCATCAATTCAATAGCATACCTTAATGCTGTTCTTGGCATCTTATGCTTATTTTCCATTACGTATTCGAACACTTCTTTCTGATGCTTTCTGCTTTCTTCCTTCAAAAGCCAGCCGTAGCCTTTCTGGACCATGTCATCAGCATCAACTAACAGTATATCGCTTATCTCAAAAGCTTCTTTCAGAAATTCGCCTTTTCTTGCAGGAATAATTAGGGTTACAGAAGAAGCCCTCTTCAGCCATCTGTTGTCTGATTTGGCCCATTTCTTCAATTCCTCTACACTGTCAGGGTACTTTGCAATCAAGTCACCTACCGCGTGATTGCAGAATCCGTCACATTTTGCCCAGTTGTTGACGTATTTTTTGATCCATTTTTCAAAAACTGTCAGATCTCCAGATTCGATAAAATCCTTGAAATTCATCCCCCAGAAGCTTACTATGGAGGCCTCTTCAGTATAGTCCGACCTAAGCAATTCTTCACATAGCTTAAAAATCTCCTTCTTATTCTTGCCTTTTATTTCATTCCAATACTTCTTTCCTATCTTGCCAACTGTTATTGTCTTTACGCCATAGCATTTTACTTTCTCTTTGAAAAACCTTTGAAAGCTGTTTCTGGTTTTTTCATCTATGTTTTCTTTAAGTTCGTTTCTGATTCTCTGGGCGATATTACTCATCTTCCATTCACTACTTTGTATAGTAACCAAAATCAGTTAAATAGTCATCTTCACTGATTAGCCCGAGCTCAGGACTTACCGTTCTGTGGTTACACACATTCCCCATGAAACGTCGTTTCTGAAGAGAACATTGAGCCTACCTGAAGAGCGCGCGTGTTTACCTGAAAACCGGCATAGAAGCCGTACGGCCTAGAGTCACGTACTTGCACCATACTACCACGCACCACGCACGTAATAGAAAAAAAGGGCCTAAACGAAAACTCACTATCGATGGTGGTAAGTTCATACCACCCGAATACGTAGACCCCATGCCGAATTAGCACAGGGTATGGGATTCAAATTCTTGAGAAAACTCTTCACCGGGTGACGAGTTTTTTGTGGGGTCCACCAAGTTCACATGAACTTAATGGTCATGTTGATACCGCGCTACTCAACATCAGGACTTCAGCTAGTTTTGCGGAAGTTACAATAGCGTTATTATAACCATAGCGTTATGGTTGTGACTAGCGGGCGCATCAGGGACTCGAAGTGGAAGGAAGCAGTCTTCCAAACTAGGGAGAATCCAAGTCGCTCAAGACCTCCCGACAATGCTTTAAGAAACCTGTTGCCGCAGGGCTACGTGGGTTCAAACCCCATCCCCCCGCACCACTACGTTGAAAAGCATAGCGAGTCAGTCGGATGCTAAGGCAATGAAAAATGAGCTGGGATCTCGTTTAGAGATTACGCATTCATTTAGTCCTTGGACAAGACTCCCTTCTAACTTGTCATCAATCGTGCATGTGTTATTGGCAGTGGTCTTTGGATTCCTGATTTCGCTGAGACCGACGATAAACCCTCTGGTTTTTGTGTTTGCTGTAACCTCAAAGCTTTTTGCAATGATGTTCGCAGAAAATAGAAATGCTTCAAAGAAAACGAGAATCTACTCCACGATAGCTTTAGCCTTGTTGATTCCCCTTCTCACACAACTTTCATCTTTTGAAATAATAATGGGCGTCTTGATCCTGATGCTTTACTCCCTCTATCCCATTTGTAACGGAAGAGCCCCGTTTGACATCATACATCATGCACTGAGATACATCTTTATTTTCATCTTAGGATATGGTTCGCAAGCATTTTGGAACGAAACGGCGCTGTTGGCCATATCGGCAATAGTGCTCTTCTCTCTCGCGGGAGAGCTTCTTGCAGGATTAGGAAAGGGCAGGGATTCTGTTAAGAGCGCGGCTTCATTATTAGGAATCAAGAGGTCATTGGCTGCAATTATTTCCTTAATCTTCATTGCCTCATTGATAGCATCATTCGTTTTGAATAACCTGTTCGAGTTTCCGATCCAATTCAATGAGACGTTTGTTCCTTTCTACATAATACCTGCGTTGGCACTGGATCTCTTTTTAACGATGCCTTTGATGAAAAAACTGAATGAAAAACATGTGGATGCATTCCATTTAATAAGAAGAAAAGAAGTGACAGCCATGGTCTTCATGTCACTCTTAATATTAGTTGTATTCCAAACAGGAAGAATCGGTACAAGAGTGGCAGTCAACTCAAGAGATTACAGCTTTGACGTAGGCATCAGAACCCTTATAGCGGGAGCGCACAGTTGGGACGTACCGTGGATAGTCTTCGATTACGTAAACGAAGACAATTATTATTACGTTGTCTTCCACAAGAACGGAATTCTGGAATTATCGCAGAAGATGGATGGGCAGTACCAGCGATTCATATCCTCGTCTGCAACACAGCTTACGCCATTCCAATGGCATGACTTTCAAATCGTTCTCAATGAAACTACTGTAGCGGTAAAATTGGATGGAGAATACCAAGTAACAGCATCAAGACATCGAGTAGCTGAGACTTTTAGCATTATAATTTCCCCCTCAACACCAAACCCAGAGGGCATCTGGATTGCGTGCACATACCGCATAACGATAATTAACGAAACCAATGATTAGAACACATCATACAATATTTATGGAAGCGATAGATCGTTTTGCCCTTGGATAGCACGCGCAAGTCCCGGGCTAAATCGAACTTCAAATCGAGATCTGCGGGTTTCTGACTCAGACGAAGGCATACATGTTCTGGAGGCACTCAAGCAAAGAGCCTTATCTAGCGGTGTCCTCTGACCTCGTCATAGATCGTTCCTGCGGAATAACCGAAAGGACTGAACATGCTAACGGCTGACGCATAAAGAAGAAGCAGATACTTCTTGACGGCCGAGTTTCGCGCCCTATAAAGGGTCATCCAGAACGCTTTTATACGCATAGATAACAATACCCTTCATAGGTTTCGGGGAGCTGGGATTGTGACCCGGCTGAGAGGACGGTTGAACACCGTCGACCCTTAGAACCTGATCCAGGTAATGCTGGCGGAGGGAAAGATCATGGTTAAAAGTGAAGTCAGAAGCGCTGCCGAGACCAAAATACTGGCCGAGATGATTTTGTTCATCGCATTGGCAAACGCGCTTTATCTCATGAGCAAGCTCTACCTTCCTTTCTTAAAGCTGCCTCAAGGCGGGAGCATAACTCTGGCAAGCATGGTTCCACTGCTTTGGTTTGCCCTAAGACGAGGCCTTCGATGGGGGGTAGAAGCCGGAGTAATCTATGGACTAGTCCACATGGTCGTCTCAGGAGACATCTACTATCCAACCCAGATCTTACTCGACTATCCATTGGCTTTTGGAGCCCTGGGTCTTGCAGGCGCGTTTAGAAGCCGACCAGTGATAGGAGTAGGGGTGGGAATTTTGGGTCGGTTCATCTGTCACTTCGTATCTGGCATAGTTTTCTTCGGTCAATATGCTTGGGAAGGCTGGAACGTGGTCGCCTACTCTGCAGCTTACAATGCAACGTATCTTGTTCCAGAATTCATAATCAGCGCCATCGTGATCTTCATACTGCTGAAGAGAAACGTACTAAACATATACATGTAACTTCTTTCACTGATCGGCAATTTTTTGGCAACAACAAACAACCGCCTCAAGACTTTCAACGATAAATGATCACAACAAAATTCGTTCAGGAACGCTATAAACATTCATGCGCTTCCCTCGGACGAACCCAACCAGAGTCAAATCGGCTTTCTTCGCAATAGCAATGCCAGAATCTATGGCCGCTGCCATGGAAGCCACGACAGGCACTCCTAATCTTGCCGCTTTCATCACTATGTCGCCTGTCATTCTTCCGGTCAAGGCGAGAAAGCATTTTCCCAGATTAGTCTTACGCATCATCGTGATGCCTATGACTTTGTCGACCGCGTTGTGGCGACCAACGTCTTCAGCTGAGGCCATAAGAGTTCCATCGCTGCTGAAAATCGCAGCGGCGTGTACTCCGCCGGTTTTTCTGAAGATTTCTGAGGCGCGATTCAGGTATTTGACGCAATCGAGCACCGTCTCGGCTTTGACCGTCAAGCTTGACTTGATTCTGGACAACCTTTGCGAAGGTACATAGGTTCCCTTGCTTCCGCAGGCTGAAAGAATTACTCGTTGAAAATGTTTCGACAAGCTTAGCCTTTTGTCCAAGTCAACGCTGGGTGTCAGCTTAACCCTGCAAACATCCTTTTTCAGGTTTACTTCTTCAATCTCCTCAATCGATTTTACGATTCCCTCAGAGAATAAATGCCCAACTGCCAATTCCTTCAGTTTTGAAGGGGTGCAGAAAATCGTGGCGTACAATTTTCGGTTTAGAAAAAGGTGTAGTGGTTTTTCCTGCGCTACGCAGTCTCTCATCTGATTTGCTAATCTGCCAGAAACGTCGATTCTCAGAATTTCAACTTCTCGCACGGTTCTCACTTCTTCAATTCTGAAAGGACAAAGTCCACAATTTCATCTGCAATGTTGACGGGTGCAACTGACTGCAGTCCACGCCATCCTGGCTGACTGTTAACTTCGACCACAACAGGCCCGGAAGGGCTTTCAAGAATGTCCACTCCGGCTATCTTACAATCGATGGATTTGGCCGACTTGACGGCGAGGTCTTCACGGACTTTTTCAAGCTCTATTCTCAAAGGCCTAGCGCCTTGACTGTAGTTTGTCTTCCAGCTGCGTGCGACACGCTTCATTGCTGCGACCACTCGGTTGCCAACTACGAAAGCGCGAATATCAGAAAAACCGTGGTCAATAAACTCCTGTAGATAAATGACGCCGTGATAGAATGTTACAGCCCTGAAAACCGTTGCAGCCACTTCTGAATCGTTTACTCTAGTGGCCCCTATGCCTCTGGAGCCGAATATCGGTTTCACGATAACGTCGCCTCCCAACTCCTTGAAAGCTCTCACAGCCTCGCCAATGCTTTCGGTTACAGCTGTGCGGGGTACAGGTACGCCGTTTTCTTCCAAGATGGCCAAGATGTCGTACTTGTCAACACAGTGTTCAATCGCCTCAGGCGGATTTATAATGTACAGGCCTGCACGCTGAAGTCTGTAGAGGACATCCATCCTGAAAACCAGCTCCTCAAGTGAGCCTCGCCCGATTGGTCGAACTATCAACGCGTCCAACTCGTTTTTTACGTCAAGGTTGGCGACCCTTGTCAGCGGAGCATGTCCGACATTTGCAATCAACTTGGGAAAGCTGAAGCACACGTACGGAATTGTACGCCTTTCTAGGGCTTCCCGCAGTTGGAATGAACTGTAAGAGTTTCTGTTCCGCGTTACAATTCCAAATCTCAAAAAAGGAACCCTCCAGTATTCAACCTGTGAAAAATGCTGTAAGCTGTGTTTCTTAAAGTTTCTGTGCCACGGTGCGCTTAGAATTTGTGAACGTACGGAACCAGTTGTGTTGCCTTTTGGAACTTCTTAAACAGGTTCACGTCCAAATAGGCACCATACCTGTTGAAGTAGGGAGGACCTTTTCTTGAAAAAAGCGTTAAGATCTTGCCGTCGTGGTCGATTTTGAAGCCTTCGCTGCATGGTTCGTGTCCACGTATCAATATTTTCACTTTCAGTGCTTTCAGAACGGCGGTTGTTACATCTTTACCGAACAGATGCCCCGCACCTCTAGTGGAAGGATATGTTCCTTCAAGAGACTCCTGTGGATCGCTCCAAAGCATGTCCTCAAGGAACGTCACCTTCGGATGCTTCGTGTGAGCATACGCGAAATCCTCGATCGTACGCGCCTGCTCGGGTAAGCCTGCGTGAACAATAAAGTATCGCTCTTCAACCAACACTGAATTGCAGAGAAGCGGAAACAGTTCGAGAATACCGTGGTAGGCTTCGGTCCATTCTTTTCCAAACCTGTTTTGAAACTGCACGGGCAAGTCGTGAGGAGACGCTAGAAGGTCTCTTGGTCCCTCATGGTTTCCCCGCATCAAAACCACCTGTGTTGGATGTTGAAGTTTCAGGCTTAGAACCGTGTAGTAGACTTCTGCGGAGAACTCACCGCGATCGCCGTAATCTCCAAGAAAGATCAGGAAGACAAGTTGAGACTTTTCCATTCTTTGCAGAATCTCACTTTGCTGCAGTATCTGAATCAGACTCTCAAGGTCGCCGTGCAAATCACCGACCACGAGTGCTTCGCCGGAAGGCTTCATCTTGACGAGTCTTCCGAGGATTTGAAGGTTGCCGACTCTGCCGTTTTCCTTTTCAAGAAGCCGCATTGTCTCCGCGACCAGTTTGGTGAAACCATCAACTTGGATTTCCATCGCTTCCTTCACAGTCCGCGCAAGGCCTGTCTGCAAAAAACTCGCCTCGAAACTACGTGATCGTTACCCTCTTGCTCGTGAAACTGAAAATGTTCTTCCCTATTTCGCTCTTGTGATTTTGGACTTTCTCAGCTGTTTCGCTGTAGGTCCTGTTAATCGAGTGTTCTTCTCCCTCAAGAACTCCCTTGCTTCTCGTCAGGTTTGCAACGTGTTCGTGAAGTTTTGCGAGGTCTTTCTGCGTGGCAGCGACTTCTTCTGATGTGGACAGTTGTGTTCTTCGGCTCATTGCGTCCCTGCATCGTTGATGCAGACTTGCTAATGAGTTGTTCCTGAGGATGTTGTTCATGTCTTGTTCAGCTTTGCGAGCTTTCTCGGATTTTAGCTTCAGTTTGTCTTCAGAAATCGACCTATGCAGCTTATCAAGTACCTGCTTCAACAGCGGGTATCCTTCGTCTTCTGTTGAAAGAGCTTCAAATGGGTTTTCGAGGTATTGGGCAAGTTTCTTGAGTTCTTCAGGTGTCAGACCGCTTCCTGAACCGTGACTTACTAGGGATTGAAGCTTGATGAAAGGTTTCTGAAGATGTTGCAGGCTGTGCTTTATTTCCAAGCTTAAGGCTTCTATCTCAGTTCCCGTCTGACTCAGCTGGCCCACGCTGCCCATCGTTTTCAAGTCAGCTATTCTTTGTTTTGCTTCAGCGATTTCCCTCTCCAGCGAAGCTTTTGCGCTTTCAACCTTCGCTTTTCGTTCACTCAGAACTCTCTGTTGGCTCTCTTGACTCGACAGCTCGTCGATCAGCTGGAACGTGTCCTCCAAAGTCTTGGTTTTCACGTACTCTTTGGTCACGAAACCGTCGAGCTCTTTCAACAAGGCTTTTGCCTTCTCGAAAACAGATAAGAATCTTCTTCTGTCAAGAATGAAAAAGGGCGAGATCCGTGGAAACCAGTTTCTAATGTCAATTTCCGTTGCTATAAACGCCTTTTGAGTTTCCCGGACAAAGTCGCTGGCACTCTCATACGTCACCTTTTCAGGAACTTTCATTTGGCGGTTTCTGTCGACGAACAGCCGGGCCAGCTTGTTCATCGCTCTTGCCCTTCCGTAGGTCTTCATGTTTCTTCTCTCGATTTCTCTTGCGCTATTGTCCAAAAGAGTCTTCGAAGTTTCTGAAAGGTTATCAAGCGTTCTGCCCACGTCATTCAGCAGCTTTTGCGCCCTTGCATGAACTGGAGTGAAAATTGACCCTGTTTCGCGTTCAAGCCACGCTTTAACGGCTGTTGAGGAGAATTTCAGCGCTTCAGACAACAGTTTTTTCCCAGTTAGCAAATATACAACAGGAATATTTATGTTTCAGTTTCACTGGGGTTCTGTGAAGTTGTCGTCGAACGGCTTTCTCTGTGAAAATTCGTCGGATAGCTCTCTACGACGAGCCCTAGCGAGCCCTACAGAATCCGATGGCATTAGCAACTTGTTCCACAAACCCTCCGCCGAGCTTGTCTCTTCTTATACTTCGTATATCTCCTATGATAAGGCAAGTTTCCATCTCTAAAAGAAAAATCCGAAAGCTACATAGGGCCCGTTTCAGAACTTGGAAAACTCACATTGGCCCGTTCTCAAGCGTATCCGACGAAAAGTAACACGATGGGCTATCCGACGGAGAGGTAACAGAACCTGAATCCAGCAAGTTAATATACTCCGCTTCCCATCTTGCCAGAAGCAAAAGTTTTTGCCCAGTAAGACCGAGAAAATCGGGTTCTCCGCTTTTACTTTTTGGCAAAGCAGCTTAAACAGTAAGGAAGTGAAAAACATGCGATATATGCGAAACAAGAAAGAAATGCAAGAACGAGAGAGAAAAAATGAAATGAATTGCAATATCACGCGGAAAACGCGAAGTAACTAAAAT
>Ga0187886_1000485_pt1 | contig 46856 bp, 46 predicted proteins | sample June2016WEW_20_1_FD_133001 | JGI IMG/M metagenome (GOLD analysis project Ga0187886, IMG submission 133001) | Peatland microbial communities from SPRUCE experiment site at the Marcell Experimental Forest, Minnesota, USA - June2016WEW_20_150 | ecosystem: Environmental > Terrestrial > Soil >... | reverse complement strand
TGGGGAAATCCGTCAACTGATGACCCCCAGCTTACTGTTAAAGGTACCGTTACTGATGCCACAACAGGAGAAGCATTACCTGGTGTTAACGTTGTTGTTCGGGGAACTACTGTCGGAGTACTTTTACGACGTACGAAGATGGGTTATCGGACCTGAAGCATATAATATTGATGCGACCGGTGTAGATGTCAGATATAAGCTTAACCCGGATTAAACTACTGCTACAATTCCCACTATTACACAAATTGTGATTCAGAAAAGATCCTAGCTTGATAAGGCATATTTCTTCCCGATTTCGAGAAGTGAGATGAATAAAAATGATCTGTTAGCACAAAATCCAGGTTATTAGTCTTAGTTAAATTAAAAGAAAAATGTGGCTGTCCGGAAAGTGACTCGAACAGTCTTATTTTTCAAATAATAAAAGTTAATAAAATCATAATAAAATGCATAAAATAGTAATTATTATTCTGTTGAAAATGATGATTTTGGCAGGTTGTACTACACAGGCCCAATATTATCAGGTTTTAACCAATGGCATGATCAATGCAAAAAAAGATACAGTTCTTTCGGAAATTATATCATATCATAATGTTCGTATTGACAATAATGGGAATATACTTCCCTGGTATTCGGCTAACCTGGGTGAATCATACGATGATGTGCTGAACCGGGTATGGAGCTTCTGGAAAAACATGGAGCTTGATTCCAATGGAATTAAATATTACATGAACCACCAGGTTTGGCGACCCGGGCATGATAAACGCGGATTAGGCGGCGACCAGATTATGATGGCACTTTCTTCATGGGATATGTTTTATAATTATATAGGTGATGAATCGGTTATTAAAAACATGAAGTACATGGCAGATTATTACCTGGCCCATTCATTATCATCGCCGGACAGCAAATGGCCTGATTTACCCTACCCGTATAATACTATAGTAGAATCTGGCTTATATGATGGTGATATGATTCTTGGAAAAGGATACCTGCAGCCCGATAAAGCAGGTTCATTTGGATTTGAATTGCTCAAACTTTATAAGAAAACAGGCGATAAAAAATACCTCTCTACTGCTGTAAAAATTGCAAATACACTGGCTTCTAAAGTCCGGCCCGGCGATAATGATAACTCACCATGGCCATTCAAAGTAAATGCAGAAACTGGTGAAACAGGTATCTTAGTTGATCAGGCTAAATGGCATGAAAGAATGTCGGAGGGTCTGGAAAAATCAAATCCAAAAAATAAGAAGTCGGCCTACACAACCAACTGGACCAGCACTTTAGACTTATTCACAGGACTTATTGCACTACAGGAAGGGAATGCTGATGCTTACAAAAAAGCTTTTGACATAACCATTAACTGGTTAAAGACTTATCCGGCCAAAACGAATAAATGGGGACCGTTTTTTGAAGATGTACCAGGATGGTCAGATACCCAGATAAACGGAATAACCTATGCCATGTATATCATAGAACATCCGGATTTAGATCCAAATTGGAAAGAAACAGTAAATAATATTTTTCAATGGGTCCACAAAGAACTTGGCGATAAGGAATTTATAAAATATGGCGTTATCTGTACCGATGAACAGACGCAATATCGGGTCCCCGGAAACAGCCATTCATCGCGGCAAGCTTCAGTGGAACTGATGTATTGGGAAAAGACAGGTGATACAACTTATACCCGGAATGCAATTCTTCAGTTAAATTGGGCCACGTACATGGTTGACTTTGATGGGAAAAACTTATATCCCAGAGATGATATATGGATGACAGATGGTTATGGTGACTACGTGCGTCATTATTTAAGGGCCATGGCTGCAGCGCCGCAATTGGCACCCGAAAATGCTGATCATTTATTAAGGACATCTTCAACGATATGTAAAATATCTTACCAACCTGCCGGAATCTTCTATAACACATTTGATAAGACTTCCGAAGAAATTTTCAGGCTTATATCAAAACCAAAAATGGTTAGGATAAATGGAAGGATAATTAAGGAAGTTAATGGTATTAAATCCAATGGATGGATATGGCAATCGCTTGATAAAGGAGGAATATTAAAAATAAAACAAGAAAAAGGGAGTAAAATTGAGATAATAAAATAAAAATAATTATTTTAAAATGAGAAAAAATCTTGTCATCGGGCTTTTGTTAGTTGGCACTTTCATTTCAGTATCAGCGCAGTATAAAGTCGACACCATGTGTGATGCGAAAATCATTCTTGATAAAAGCGGCAAGCTGCTTTCGCGCTATGACCCCAAAACGCCAGGTACAGGATATGTAAAAGCGGTAAAATTAGCAGTTGATTTCTGGAAAAATTGCCCGAACGACCCCAACAACAAACTACCCTTATACCTTACCCATTGCTCAATGTATCGCAATGGTAAAGGTAGTTTCTATGGTTCGACCTAGCCTCATAATCCAATAGTTGTTAAGCCTGTATGGTCCAAAGTTTAGCTATTGATTGGAGAAACTATTCGGCCGATGAATCAATGGTTGATATTGCCCGCAAAGGTATCGACCATCAATTACAATAGGCTTCTTCCATCAGAATTTCTTCGATACTTTAACACAGTTGGCATCCGGAAATCCTTTTCTGGAAACCGTTACATTTATATTTCCTTCTTTTCGGTTAGTCCGGACAACACGAATACATTTTCCGTAATAGGTCGAGCGCTGATCAGCATTCCATTTCTCATCGCTAAAAATATTGCTGTTAGTTACTCCTGCAATTTCACCGACTCCGGTAACTTTAAAATTAACTAATCGATCTGCGTTTGGCACCGTGATTCCATTTTTGTCGATTATTCTGACGGTTATATAGGTAAGATCCAAACCGTCAGCTTTAATTACTTTTCTGTCAGGTTCCAGAACGATCTGATAAGGGTCGGTTGCAGTTTTAAATTCCTGCTCAAATACGACCTTGTAGCCTTTTAATGTTTCCATAATTAAATAATTTAAATACAGTTATTTACGTTTGTGGGGTTATTGTTATTTATTTGTCCCCACGAGAATAAATACTGTACCAGTACATGTAAAGTCATGAAAACACAAAAAATATTTTCATTTGCTAAAAATCTGGCTTCTTAAATTCAGATCAATTGATATCAATGTCACATCAATGAGGAAAAACAGTTTTCCATTTTGTTCTGTAAAACCTTTGATATAACTCGCTAACTCTAAAATGGTGATGTGTGCTAATAATATCTGCCAATTTAAAAATGATACACTTCCACCGAATTGTTCTTCTGGTTCTATTCGAGTAAACCATTTACAGTTAGTAAAGAATACGTATTCTTTCATTGTCATTTTATTAATAAATCCCTACACTATGGCATCGGGTTTGCTTATCTTATATTTTATAAATAAATAGATTGCTTTTAGCAGAAGCATTACCATATTGAATATGCCAGAGCATAATCAAAAGCAATGCTTCATGCCAATGCAATCAAAGTATTCAAAATGTATGTTTTGGTTTTAAGTCTCGGAGCAGTTCTTGCATCGTGAGAAAGTAGTTCGTCTGAGACTTGGTTATCTGACAGAGCAGTTCTTGTGTTTAGACAAGTAATTTGCTCGTAATGCGTGTAAAGATAATGGTGAAAGTAAAAAAATGCAAGAATTTTTGTCTAAACAACTGATATAAAGTTTATTCATATTCATTCACTAACTTTCATTTTGATAATGTAAGTTTAAAATATGAATAAACTGTCAGCATTACCCGTTATGGGCATCTGTGGCATATCTGTTTTGATGCTATCTGAAATATTTTTCCAAGTTTTGCTGTTGATGGTTGCCACCGATGATTTTTATCTGCGGCTATCTGACCATTGTGAATTTTATAATTTTTTCCACCAAGACAAACTGTACCTCCAGTTGCTTTAATGACACTTAGTGCATTTAGTTTAAATCCAAAAGCGATTTTAAGGTCAGGGTCAAAAGTGAAATTGCTGTTCAATTTATTTATCCACCAAGGCAAACATTTTTTAATTAATGTATCATAAGCAGGTTTTTTTCTAAGCCTCGTATAATTCATTGTAAAAAGCAGAGTGTCAATAAGTAAAAAACCTAAATCTGCAAGACACTTATAAGCATCGTTTTGGTTGGGAGACGCAGGATTGCTATAGAAAGTCTTCCATACAAGTTTAAACAGCGGAGTATTTGCACTAATGTAAAAATACTTTCCCGTGGAAGGCGGTGCTTCACATATAAGTAGGTACTTAATCTTTTTACCTCTAAACCTTTTTATGTTAGTATTCCAATAGTTTTCAGTATCATCAAAGATTTTTCTTAACTTTTTCCGCTTTTGAGCACTAACTTGATTTGGAAATAATTTTTCGAGTTCTTCAAGATTCTCGTTGAATACATCAAATTCTTCCATGCCGATATTTTCAGAGACTATTATAATTGAATTATTTGTTGATAGATTTTAATCATACGGCTTAATTATTCTCCAAGTTCCAATGCCTTGATTGTGCCAATTGCATTGCCAGCAATCCCTTTAATTGACCCGTACATGTCAATTGTATTATGGATAACCTTTTCAAGTTGTTTTTCACGTTCCTTCCAGATTCGTTCCATGGCTCGTTTTTCTTTATCCATTTCGGATTTCATTTCAGAAAATCCATCAACAATTGCTTCAACCCTGTGTCTGAACTCTTCACTGGTAAGATAGGTGTACAGCACTTCCATTTTGTCACCTTTATTTTCTTGTGCTGATTTTACTGAATGAGTCTGCAGAAGTAATTCTCTCAAGACAAAGGTTATACTTTCGACTTCTTTATAAGAACAAATCCAAACGCCATCCTTTCTTGCAAAATGGGTTGTACCTTTTGGATAAACTTCTGTAACAATAACTGCCAAGTCGGCTTGCTGTTCACGCTGGTCTTCCTTGAGTTTTTCAATCCAATTATCTGTAAATGCTTTAGTGCGCTTGCTCTCATAAATTATTTTACCACAAATTTGTTGGAGAGGATTTACAATGGTGTGGATTACATCCGCTCCCCTGACTCCCTTTGGCACAGATTCAATAAGATCAAAACGGTATAACGATTTTAAGATATCTTCTAACGCTAATTCCAAAACCTCCCCCTGCATCTGCATAGAACCCTGTTCTGCTTTACGCTTCATTTCTTCAATCAGTTGCTTCTGGTCACTGAGTTGTTTATCATATTCTTTAAATTTTAGAGCATTTTTTTCCTGCTCTTTCTTTATAACTTCAGTTGCAATTTCTTCTCGCTTTACCAACATCTGTCTTTCGATATCCAGTTGCATTTCTTCCTGCTTCTCTTTTAATGCCTTTTCATTTTTAAGAAGTTGCAATTCTCTGGATTTAAGTTCAAAGTTTTCCTTCTTCTTTTTATCGTTTTCGTCTTCAAGCAATGTTATCTTTTGCTTGTATTCTTCATCGGTTAACTGTTTAATTTTGACCATTTCTTCAGTTAACCTTTCCTGAAGTTTAGTATTGATAATCGAATCTTGCTGTTTTTTAAGCGATTCAAATTCTTCTCTCTCCTGTTCAAGTTTAAGTTTTTGAGAATTAAAACCTTCTGCTTGTTCATTTATCTTTTGTTGGTACACAAGTTTGATTTTTTTTTTTCTTGAATTAGAAAAGCATCACCAACAGGAAATTCATGTCCACACTTAGGACATTTAATCTTATTTGCTGTGTCGTCTTTCATAATATGTTATTTTTTGATTAAATCATTCCAGTTCTCGAATACCCGAATTGCGGTTATTGCCATTCGGTAAAACTAAATCTTGATATTCAGCAGTAATATAAAACTTCACAAAGGTAGTAAATCTAACTCCCTCTATCTTACAGATATCATGTCAGGCAATCGAATCCTATTCTATGCCTTCAAAAAACTCATCCAGACGATAACCATAAACATCAAGGAGTTTAAATAATCCAACAAGTGAAATATTACAGCTATATTCTCCCCTTTGAATTTGTCTACGGCTTACTCCATTATCTGCAAAACCATCTTGATTTTTACCTTCCGAATAACGCATTTCTTTTAACATAATTGAGATTCGCTGAAGACGTTTTTCGTGGAGTGGTAATATATTATTTTTTCGGGTCTGGTTCATTTTTTTTGGTTTAAAATAAATACAGACCAGATTGAATTTTGCACCCAAATTGGTGCATTAATAGATACGTTAACTATGTTTTATTATTCTTTAAAGGCACAATAATGGTAGTTTAATACTCCCCAGATAAGTATAAGAAATGGTTCAGAATGCCATTTTGAACGGCAAAACAATCAGATTTCAGGCAATTAAATGCAAAAAAATGGGAAATGTGTACCGACAGAGGTTGAATCACGCTTATATTTAAAATAAATATAGAAAAATATGAGAATTAATTATGAATTATCGGATGTCTTTGAAAAAGTCCTGTACTGATACATCCAGTTTTTTCAAAATTTCAAGGAGCATTTTCATGGTAACGTTTTCACCCCTCTCGATTCTGTTCAGACTAACCTTATTAATCCCATTCAGGTACGACCATGCCTCGTAGTTTTGATTCTTCTGCCTGCGCAATTCCCTGACTCTCTCACCGATCATTTTCATTTGGTGGTCAACTGATGAATCAGACCTTACTTTCTTTGCCATAGCGCCTAATTATAAATCAAAGGTACAAAAACATAATTGATTATGTAATTTTTTCAATACAATTTATATTATGTACAATATTAGTTGTATATTTGTGCCATGAAATCAAAAAGGTATAGTCGTCATAGTAATAAGGTCACGATTTATCATCATAAATTGAACCTTGAGAATGAGTATAATACAACCTATTTCTTAATTACTGAAATAGAAGATGGTAAACCGCAAAGAACTTATTATTTTCAGATACCAGATTCTTTTAAAGATAATCGCTTATTGGGCGAGATGCATGAACGGTATGCTCGCTACTGTCCGAACTAATGCTAAAAAGCAATTAAAAATCAAAATTGAAGAATATGAAACAAGGAAGACATATAAAATCTATAAATATTCACTTTTCAACAATAGTGAACATAATTTCGCATATACCTGTAAAACAGTTTATTATATTGATTACACTATTCCTGCAAATTTTTTCATATTCTCTTGTACTTTTTTAACCACATAAATGAACATTTATGAGCAAAAAACTAAGCATTACAACAGCAGACTATCTGACATGGGATCAAAATTTAAACTTGATCAGAAAACTCATTGATGATAATGAATATCGAATTGCACTATTGATAAGTTTTGGATCCTTCTGGGGATTACGCATTTCCGATATACTTCGTATTCGTTGGATAGACGTCTTTGATAAAAATGAATTTGACCTAGTTGAAGGAAAAACACAAAAATCACGGGAGATCAGAATCAATGTCCAACTTCAAAAACATATACATTCTTGTTATGACGCAATTAAGCCTGCAACGCTGGAAGAACCAATATTCTTAAGCCAGAAAAAAACAATCTTCAGCATCCAAAGAGTCAATGTGCTTTTAAAAGAAATCAAAAGTCGATATGGTTTGAAGATCAGGAATTTTTCCAGTCATTCATTAAGAAAAACTTTTGGCAGGGAAGTGTTCGAAGCAAGTGGAACATCTGCAGAGCTTTCGTTGGTTAAGCTTTGTCAGTTGTTTAACCATAGCAATACTGCCATAACCAGGCGATACTTAGGCATTGCCCATGAGGAACTTATGCAAACCTATGATATCCTTAAGTTCTAAAAACAAAGTATCTCTTGACATATTAGTTTTTGAATTACCATCTAAATAAGAAACAGATCGATAACTCAATATTTCGATCATAATTAAATACCTTCCTTATTATAATATGTCCAGTCTATTTGTATTCGAAGGACGTTAGCAATTTCTTATTGATTTTGTTATGTTAATTCTCGGAATTACTGTTCTATGGTAAATTAGGAATCATATAATCAATGTTCTGTTGTGAGTTGCTTAATCTGAAATGCTTTTGCAGACCCATTAGGAGAATATCTGGATTTATTTACTTCACATTGAACATTGAAGGGAATGCTACTAATTCAAGAAGAAGTCCTTATCGAATATTTTGGTGGTTACTCCAGCATGTGAATGCAGTCCCATATCCAATATCATAATTGCAATTTCATCAAGATTAGTACCAAGTTTTCCCTGCTCTACTGCTTGTGCACATAGGAGGCCGTCAGGCATAACAATTCGGCTGAAAACGGCTGAATTTCCATCAATATCTTTCCACCTTTTGATAATACCAGTAAAGCATCTTTCATTATCGGCTTGTGCCATGAACATTTCCGTTATCTGAAATTTATCATCTTTTGTATTTTCAATAAGCAATATAATTGTGTACAAATGTACATTATATATTGATAAAGAGCAAGATAGTACAATTATTATTGTCTTGGTGTTCCATATTTGATCTTACTAAACATAAGTACCATTGTGCACGAAATCAAGTCCCCGGGGTATCCGATGGGACTCAGTCCCCCGTGGCATCACCTAGTTTGGATGAGCGGGGTCAAGCATAAATAGGTCCTTCAGGCAAGCTTTGTTTGGCTGTTTTTTTACTACTAATCCAAGAGGGACATAAATCTAGATAAAGATTCAAATGAAATATTTTTTCTAAAAAGAAAAATGGTTTGGCCAAAATCTATTTCTTTGAAAAAAATTGTAAAATTTTATAAAAAACTATAAAACAGTAATAATATTGAATATAAGATATCTACTCTGGTGGTTATTTAAAAAATAAGATCATTTCATTCTCCTTTAAGAAAAAAAACACCTCTATCAAATTGATTGATGAAGGTGCAAAATGATAAATATTAGGCGAAGTGAAAGAACAACGTATTTTTAATTAAAATTATTTATTATTAAAAATTTAAAATCAATTTCAAAACTCTATTTGAGACTCTGAACAAAAAATAAACCATTGCACTTGATTGTCTTAAAAGGAATATGATTCTTTCTATGTAGCGGAAGAAGATTGCAATATGCTTCAGGCCAATGGCATTGAGACAAGTCTGACAGAAAAAAACAACAGAAAGGCAACCAACAACATTTGTTTATTAATCAAGCTGGCAATCGTCAAATAGCTTAGGGGTGTTTTTTTCTAAGATAAATGGAACTGCCGTGAATTGAACTTTTAGCGATAATATGTTCGGGTTGGCGTGAAAGAAAAATATTTTTTTTAAGTTTGCTGATGTATACTAAAGAAATGTATCTCAATCCGGCGAGTAGTTTTAATGAGATTTATACTAAATTTTACAGAAAGTCGTATCTGTATGTGAAATCGTATGTACATGATGATATGGCCGCTGAGGATATTGTTTCAGAGTCTCTGATCAGATTATGGGAACGGATGCGGGAAAAAACTGTTGACCCGGTACTGCCATTTTTATTCTCCATTTTAAAAAACCGCTCACTCGACTACCTGAAACATCAGGTGATAAGACAAAAAGTTCATGATCACATTGCAGAGACCTTGAACCGTGAGCTCGAAATAAGAACCACTTCACTTGAGGCAAGCGATCCCACTGATATTTTCTCAGCAGAGGTTCAACAAATAGTTGAGGATACACTCAATTTGCTTCCCGAACGAATAAGAGAGATATTTATAATGAGCCGCTTCGGAAACAAACCACACAAAGAAATTGCAGAATTGTTTAATATTTCCGTTAAGGGCGTTGATTATCACATCATGCAGTCGATTAAGAAATTACGGACTGCTCTTAAAGACTATTTACCATTCCTGGGTGTTTTCGCTTTCCTGAAATAAAAAAATATGAGTATCGGAAATGAATAATAAAAATGATTACATTATAGGAAAATATTTGCCATGAATCTAATCAAATTTATTGAGTCATTTCCTGATGAATCCTCATGCAGGATCAAATTTAAGGAATTTAGAGATGAACAAGGAGTCATCTGTCGAAAATGTGGAAGCACGGATCATTATTGGCTACGGACCATTGAAAAATACGAATGTAAGAAATGTAAAACCAGGACATCACTGCGAAGTGGAACAGTCATGCAGGAAAGCAAACTTCCATTCAGACATTGGTTTATAGCGATCCATTTATTAACTGGTACAAAAAAGACCTTCTCTGCATTGGAACTTCAAAGGCAGATCGGTCATAAGTACTACGAACCAATATGGTATATGATGCAAAAGCTTAGGATGATTATGGGATCCAGGGACAGTAAATATCAATTGGATAAAATTGTTGAATTGGACGAAGCGTTTTCCGAAAGCGTTGATACAGAGAAAGATGATGAGACAAAATCTACTCCAAAAAAGAGGGGATGTCAAAAGCAAAGCACAGTTATGGTGATGGCATCAACAATACACGACTTTGGGAAAACCAAAAAGTTCAATAAACCAACCAAATTCCGGTTTGTCAGGATGTTAGTGGTCGATAATCTTAAGGGGCAAACAGTGGGTGAAAAAGTTGCGGAAAACATTAAATATGACGTTGTTGTAAAAACTGATAATTATTCAAGTTACTCAAAAATCAAAGATCAGGTATGGTGTCATATACCACAAAAAGTAAGTCCAAAAGATGGCGCAAAGGTACTTCCCTGTGTTCACACGATGATAAGTAATGCTAAGAGAACATTGCTTGGAGTGCATCACATGATATCTATGAAATACACTCAAAATTATCTTGATGAGTTTTGCTACAAGGTGAATCGAAGAAATTTTGGTGAGCAACTATTTGATAGACTTTTAATAGCTTGTGTAACTACCAACTATAACAATATTATTACTCATAACCGATAGTCATATAAAAAAAATAAAAACCGACTAGTGATTTATTGACTTCAATCGTTCTGTCTAATGGAAGGGAATGAAAAAACGATTTCCTTCCAGGTAAACCGAACTTTAGAAGAAATGGATAAAGAGCTACTGCTTAAATATATCGAAGGAGATTGTACCGACCAGGAGAAAGTGGACATAACCAACTGGTTGGATTCTGATCATGATAACATGAGGGAATACCTGGCACTGCGTAAATTGTATGATATTACAATCTGGCAAACGGCGCTAATTACCCAATTTGAACGAAAACCCAAAGAAAAAACTTTCTTCAGATCGTTGAAACCTGTTTATATCGAAGTTATTAAGATTGCCGCCATATTGGTTGTGGCAATAGTTGTTTCCCGCTATCTTTTCCCCGGGCACACGGCAGAGGATCCGGTTGTGATGCAAACCTTAAATGTTCCTGCAGGCCAACGGGCCGAAATTACCCTCGAAGATGGTACTAAAATCTGGCTAAATGCAAAAACAATATTGACTTTCCCAAATCGGTTTACCGGTGGTACCCGCGAGGTAAGGCTCGATGGTGAAGGATTTTTTGATGTTACTTCCAGCAAGTCCAAACCATTTATAGTTAAAACCGAAAAGTATGACATTAAGGTTTGGGGAACTAAATTCAACTTGATGTCCTATTCGGGGCACGGAATATTCGAGACCTCGCTGCTTGAGGGCTCGGTCGAGGTTCTGGAGCCTGGCAGCTATAAAGGCATATTGATTCGACCTGATGAACGGATTTTTCTGGAGGATAACCACCTGGTTGTGGCCCCTATCGCACATGTTAGCCATTTTCTCTGGAAGGAGGGGATAATCAGTTTTGACAATGAATCTTTTCCTGATCTGGTCAAAAGGCTGGAACTCTGTTTTGACCTGAAGTTTGAAGTAAAAAATGATAAAATATTGAGCTACCGGTGTACCGGAAAATTCAGGACAAAAGATGGGGTGGAACATATCCTGAAAGTACTTCAGTTGAGCAATAAATTCAGGTACACAATAAACGATAATTTAAATACAATAATTATTGAGTAAATCTAACCTTCTGACAAAAACCATATGCCTATGAAGAAAAAATAAAATAGCCTATTAAAGAAAAGGCCGGGAAGTGCGTCTACACTAACCGGCCCAAGGTCGTTCCTTACTTGCTTTCTAAAACAAATTATTAACAACCTAAAAACAAATTTATGAAAAATATTTTATCAGAGTATCACTTTGATTCAATTAAACAATTTCTACGAAAAATGAGAACAACAAGCCTGATGCTGATATTGTCCATTTCTTCACTTTTTGCAACTAATGTCAAGTCTCAGATTACGAAAGTGAGCTTTACAGTTCAAAATGCAAGCATTTTAAATATAATCGAAAAAATCGAAAGTCAAACCGATTATTTGTTTGTTTATAACAAAAATGAGATTGACCTTGACCGCAAAGTAAATATTAGTGCGACCAATCAATCGGTTGCTGAGATTCTCTCTGATATATTCAACAATACCAACATTGTGTATGCAAAGGAGGGTACAAATATCATGTTGATGCAAAAGAGTGTGTCGCAGCAGCAAAAGATCTCAGGAACTGTTACGGATGAAAAGGGCAATTTGTTACCAGGGGTTACTGTCCTTGTGAAAGGAAGTACTACCGGTACTCTTACTGACGCGTCAGGTAAATACACTATAAACAATGCACCTCAGAATGCCACACTGATCTTCTCTTTTGTCGGCATGACATCACAAGAAATTCCATCAAACGGTCGATTGCTGATTGATGTTGTGTTGAAAGAGGTGAACTTTGGATTGGAAGAAGTAGTGGTGATTGGATATGGTACACAGAAAAAGGCAGATATTACTGGAGCAGTATCCGTTGTCAATGTTGCAGATTTACATAAAATAATGTCCAGCAATGCTTCAGTAGCAATACAGGGAATGGCAGCTGGTGTTAATGTGGGACAAACCAATGCCGCCCCTGGCAGCGGCGCCGATATCCGGATCAGAGGTATCGGAACTTTTGGTAACCACCAACCTCTTGTCATTGTTGATGGCGTGCCCTCTGACATCAATTCCATTAATCCCTCACAAATTGAATCGATTAATATTCTCAAGGATGCATCGTCCGCAGCCATTTACGGTTCACGTGCAGCGAATGGTGTTGTCATTATCAATACCAAACGAGGAATAACGACCAGTACTGGTAAAACAGTGGTTAATTACGATTTCTCAATAAGTTCTGATTCTCGTATTAAAGGAGCTGGTCTTATTAGTAATAGTGCAGATTATGTAAAAGTAGCCAAGATGGCTTCAGATAATTCAGGTGTAAGTTACCCGTTATTTGTTACGAAGTATGAGGCAAATCCAAGTCAATTCGGAAATACAGATTGGGATGCGTCATTATTTCGTAAGGTAACGAACCAAAAACATGACTTATCGATTTCAAGAAATGGAGAAAATTATAATTTCTTTATAGACGCTATTTATACTGGTCAAAATGGTATAATAATTGGTACAAATGATAAGCAATTTGCAGTGCGGGTAAATTCAGATTACAAGGTCACCAAGTGGTTGAAAATCGGACAATCTTTTGGATACACTCAAAGTCGCGGACTATTTTGGAGTTTTAAAGACTGGGAAAGAGGAGGCGGTGTCGGTGTAGAACCTTTAGCCAATATGTTGACTAACACCAACCCATTGCAGAAAATCTATGATTCTTCCACACCTTCTGGATATGCTTCACCTTTGAGAAATATGGGATTCAGGGCTTCAGAAAATCCTGTTATGGACTATGAAATGAATGACAGGAATTACAATAATGATGTTATGCTTGCATCAGCGTATCTTGAATTAGAACCGGTGAAAGGTCTGAAATATATCGCCAGGCTAAGTCAGAATTACCTTAGAAATGTTATTTTTGATTACGCTCCTTCGTATTATACTGATGAATTAACCTACCGGAAATATTCTGAATTATATGAATCATACGGGTATATAATTCATAATGTCATGGACCACACCCTCAGTTATGATCTTAACATCAATAAGCATTCTTTTGGGGCATTGGTTGGATTTTCACAGGAGAGTCAGAAATTCCATAATTTCAGTGGATTCGGGCAGGATACACCCAACAATGATATCCAGACGCTTGGAGCAGCTCCACTTAATAAAACATCTAATGGAAGTGGAACTGAAAACAAGTTGTTATCATATTTTGGCAGGATCTCCTATTCCTATGCAGACAAATACCTGCTTCAGGGAAATATTCGCAGGGATGGCTCATCCCGTTTTCCCAAAGATAGCCGGTGGGGTTGGTTCCCTTCTGCGTCAGTTGGATGGATAGTCAGTAAGGAGGAATTTTTTGCATCTCTGAAGCCTGTTATAAATGAATTTAAAATCAGGAGCAGTTACGGAGAACTTGGAAATCAGGAAGTGGGGGACTATACCTATATTCCAGTCATTGTGACAGACAATAACAATATAGATTATCCTTTCGGACCAGGACCTGATCAATCGACTAGTATAGGGAGCCGCATGGTATCATATTCTTCTGTCGGTCTGACATGGGAGAAAACAAAGATATTCGATATTGGTGCAGATATAGCTTTTCTTGAAAATAAACTGATTCTGGAATTAGATTATTATAATAAGGATGTAATGAATATCCTGTTTGCGATTCCCATTCCCCCTTCTGCAGGAAGTCTTAATTCCCCCCCTGTTAATACAGCATCTGTTAATAACAAGGGTGTCGAACTTCATGCTGGCTGGCGGAAGCATGAGGGAGACTTCAAATATGATCTGGGTCTGAACATTTCTCACAACAGAAATGAAGTTACAAAAATGGGCATTACTGGCACTGAGTCCCTATTAGGAGGATCAGTTGTGGCAGGTTTAAATCCCGTAACAAGGAGCCAGATAGGTACTGAAGTGGGTGAGTTTTATCTTTTCAAAACGGCTGGAATATTCAAGAGCCAGGCTGAAATTGATGCCTACAAAAATGCGGCCGGTAATTTGATTATGCCAACTGCAGTACCGGGTGATTTGAAAATCGTTGATACAAATCATGACGGAGTAATCAATGATAATGATAAAGTATTTATGGGTAGTGGAATGCCTAAGGCCGAATTAGATCTCACCTTTAATTCATTCTATAAGAATTTTGACCTGAGCGTGGTTCTCTATTCCGCATTGGGTGTAAAGAAATACAACGGATTTAGATGGATGACCAGTATGGCCGATGAATACCATGCCTTTTCTAAGACCCTGCTGGATTCGTGGACACCTCAGAACACGAATACCGATGTTCCCCGTCTGACTAATTCAGCGTCAAGCTATAATATCAGGGAATCAGATCGTTTTCTTGAGGATGCATCTTATTTAAGAATCAAAAGTATTCAGCTGGGCTATACTATACCCGCAAAAGTCCTGAATAAAATTGGCATCTCTGCGTTAAGGGTATATCTGGGCGCTGAAAATCTGCTTACCCTTACCAAATATACAGGATGGGATCCTGGAATTATGGGAAGTGGTTTTGCTGATACAGGAGGTGCATCAATTGGTTCCACTGCCAATGAAACCTATGTCGGCCCAGACTTTGCCAGTGGCGTTGACAAAAATCCATACCCGGTTGTCAGGAGGATTATTTTGGGATTGCAGGTATCATTTTAACTTTTATAGGAGGAACAAATCATGAAATATCTTAATATGTTGCTAACGGTTATTCTGATAATCGGATTATTCACAGCCAGTGGTTGTAAAAAATATCTTGATGTCGTTAATCCAAACTCACAGACGTTGACTGAATTCTGGAAAACACCGGCAGATGCGGATGCTGCAATGACTTCACTTTATGCTGCCATATGTATGAGAGAGTGGGGTCAACAGTGGGACTTCAATGAACACTATCGTGTTATGAATGAAGTCAGAACTGATATGGCGGAAGATCAATCATGGGACGTGGTTATGCGGCTTTCAGAATTCAATTACAACCCAACAGAATATATGGAGGTTAATAACTGGCACTGGTGCTACAGGATGGTCTTTACTGCAAACCAGATCCTCGAAAATGTTGATAATGTGGAGGGCCTGGACGATTCTCAGAAAGCAATTTATAAAGGAGAAGCCAAATTTGCCAGGGCGCATGCCTATTTCCAGTTGCTGAAAAACTTCGGTAATATAGAGCTGATCAACAAGCTTCCTGAAAAATCAGCTGATTTTTATAACAACCAGGTACCTGCATCTGAGGTATGGGCACAGATAGAAAGCGATTTGACAGATGCTAAAGCCGTTCTTCCGGATTCATGGGAAGCTAAATGGCTGGGCAGGGTTACCAAGGGTGCTGCCACTACATATCTCGGGAAGGTCTACCTTTTCCAGGGAAAGTGGGCTGCAGCTGAACAGGAATTTAAGGAAGTCACCACGATGGGCTACCAACTGGAATCGGATTATTGGTCGCTTTTTACAGGTCAGAATGAGTTCAATAAAGAATCAATCTGGGAGATAAATTTCACATCCGATGAGACGGGAGGACGATGTGAATCGACAAGCATTCCATCTCATATTGCCGCATGGCAGACTGTTTGGTTAACCGATTGGGGCAAGCAACTTTTTCTTACGGATACTGCAGACAATGGGACTTTTTCACAGCGGTTCTACGGTTCGGTTTTATACGATGATCCGGGCTGTGATGTCTATTACTGGCATGGTCAGTCATACAGGCAGTTTTTTACCAGCCAGGACTTACCCAATGAAAACCGGATGTTCTTTAAAAAATTTGTCGTACCGTATAATAACTGGTCGGATCCTACCAAGGGAGACGTTAACTTTTATATATTCCGCTATTCCGATGTGTTGCTGATGCTTGCTGAGGCACTGAATGAGCAGGGTAAAACAGCTGAAGCTATTCCTTACGTAAACCAGGTACGACAAAGAGCCGGGTCGCATTTGATAGGTGCGCTAAGTCAGGAAGAGTTGCGTCAACATATAAGGCATGTGGAACGGCCTCTTGAGTTTGTATGTGAAGCAACCCGGGTTGAAGACTTGGTCAGATGGTATGGTTTTGGCAAGGAGGGCGGATTGAAAGCACTCTATACATCACATAACAGGTTCTCAGCCGATAACTTCAGAGATGGAATAAGCGAATTATTTCCTATTCCACAGGAAGAAATTGATGCAAATCCTAATATAAAGCAAAATCCGGGATATTAGAATGATTTTGGAGGTGGATATCAGGGAAACCTGGATACCCACCTCTTAAAGATTTTTTTTCTTATTATCAGTAGAAGGCAGGAAGGTTTAATGCTATCCCCGCTATCCCCGATTTGAAAAAACTCTCCTAGTTTATTGCAGTAAATGGAGATTTCGACCATAATTATCAAACGAGGTATAGCGTTATAGATAATAGTTTGTGATATAAAATTTCTATCTTATGGAGAAAGACAAAATACTTCAACAACCATTATCACTCAATGGCAGAGTGGCGGTAATTTCAGGTGGAGCATCCGGTATAGGACTAGGTACTGCCAGGAAACTTTCTGATTTTGGAGCTGCTGTAGTTATCCTGGATATTGATGAACAGGGCGGTAAATCTTCCGTTTCTGAAATTAATAACCGTGGAGCGACCGCTTATTACTTTCATTGTGATGTCAGGGAAGCCAGGGATTGTAAGGAAGCAATAGACAAGACTATTAAGGCCCTGGGCAGGATCGATATCCTGTTTAATAATGCTGGAATTGCAATAAGAAAGAATGCTGTGGACCTTGAGCCTGCTGAATGGGACCTTGCCCTTGATGTCTCATTGAAAGGACAATATTTATTGACAAAATATGCGGTGCCTTATATGATAAAAAATGGAGGTGGCAGTATAATAAATACGGGATCCGGCTGGTCGCTTAAAGGAGGAGAAAATGCCGTTTCCTATTGTGCCATGAAAGGAGGCACTCTGAATATGACACGGGCGATGGCAATAGATTTCGGCAAATATAATATCCGGGTCAACACAGTATGTCCGGGAGACATTGATACTCCCATGTTAAAAAGCGAATGTGAACAGCTGGGCGGTGTATATGACGAGGAATACAGGAAAAGCTGTGCCATTGGCCGTCCGATCCAGAGAATTGGAACCGTGGAGGATGTGGCCAACGTAGTGTTGTTTTTTGCAAGTGATATGTCCGCATGGGTCACTGGTTCACACCTCGTCGTTGATGGTGGGGGGAAAGCATAAAAATATCAATTATAATCTCAATGTGACAATATGAAACGCCCATGATTAAAAAAACGCAAACAAGTATAAAAACAAGGTAACTTGCAATTAGTGTCGAACTAATTGCAAGTTACTATGGAACAGAACACAATTGAATTTGAACAAGTAATTGAAAGGGGCTGTGGGATTGATGTCCATAAAGAGACAGCAGTAGCAACAGTCCGGGGTAAAGGCGTTAAGACTGAGACAAGAACTTTCAGCACCTTTACAAGTTCTTTGAAAGATATGAAAGAATGGCTCAGTAGTATTGGGATAACCCATATAGCCATGGAAAGCACAGGGGTTTATTGGAAGCCGATTTTCAATATACTCGAAGATGCCTTTAAGATATTATTGGTCAATGCACGACATTTGAAAAATGTACCTGGCAGAAAAACAGACAAAGGAGATAGCCGCTGGATTTGTAAGCTGCTAATAAGTGGCTTATTAAATGGGCGTTTTGTCCCACCGGAAAACATCAGGAAACTCCGCGATTTGAGTCGGTATAGGAGTAAGCTAACAGGGCAGATAGCTTCAGAAAAAAATCGGATGCAACGCATTTTAGGAGATGCTAATATTAAATTGTCCAGTGTTGTATCTGATACTTCAGGGGTAGTTGCCACTAAACTGATAGATGGCTTGATTGTTGGGCGGAAAGATTTGGACGTGCTAATTAATGAATGTTACCATGGTAAGTTGTCAGCAAGCAAGGAAGAGTTAAAAAAAGCGCTAACAGGACGGTTTACAGCCCATTATGCTTTCATGCTAAAGCGGATGAAAGCCCACATCGTTTATTTAGAAAGTCAGATTGTATTAATTGATGAGGAAATGGACAACAAATTAGCAGAGTACAATAAACAATTAGAGTTGTTGCAAACCATACCCGGGGTAGGAAGAGACGGAGCTTAAGGTATTTTATCAGAAATTGGGGCTAACATGGAAGTATTTCCAAGTGAACAGCACCTATCATCATGGGCAGGCATATGTCCCGGTAACAATGAAAGTGCCGGTAAAAAAAAGATTAAGGAGCCGTCACGGAAATAAATACTTAAAGTCACTATTAGTTGAACTGGCTTGGAGTGCAACCCGGACAAAAGTGACATATTTCAGGGCGAAATATGAGAGTATGGTAGGAAGGCGAGGCAAAAAAAGGCTTTATTAGCCATCGGTCATAAAATACTATGTGCCAGCTACCATATAATCAAAGATTAAAGTGCCATATCAGGAACTTGGGTCCAATTACCTGCTAAAAAGAAAAAAGAAAAATAAAATCGATTATTAAAAACGCCAACTCAAAGAGTTGGGATATAATGTGGAAAAAATTGAAAAAGCAGCTTAAAACAAAACAAAGGCCGATTTTTACTGGTGATCCTTTATTGGAATCCCGACTATGAAACTGGCTTCAACACTGATAAGCACAAACAATTGTTGCCACGAGCGCGAGTATGAAATTTTGACTTTCTTATCTGTTTTTTTAAGTTGCTTAAAATGTTTAACTTATAATTTATTTACGTATGAAACAAAAAAACAAATTTGTTCATCCATACATCCCTAATTCAGCTTCCTTTAATAGTGAACAGATCATACAGGCACTGGGTTTGAAAGATATTGATGAGCTTTATGGGGATATACCGGAAAGGCTCAGGTTCAGGGGGAAAATGAACATCCCTCCTGCCATGGCATCGGAGCAGGATCTTCGAAAACATTTAGTAAGTATCCTGAATAAAAACACCACCTGTGAGGAATACATCAGTTTTCTGGGTGCAGGTTGTGCTCACCATTATGTCCCTGCCATTTGTGACGAGATTACCGGTAGGGCAGAATTTCTAACAGCCTATGCCGGTGAACCTTATGAGGATCATGGGCGTTTTCAGGTGCTTTTCGAATTTGAGAGTCTGATGGCAGAATTACTTGATGTCGATGTTGTGAGCGTACCTACTTATGACTGGGGACAGGCAGCCAGTAGCTCAATACGTATGGCTGGGCGCATCGCCGGTAAAGATGAGATGCTTATCGCTGATAATACCTCACCGGACAGACTGAAAGTAATTAAAAACTATTGCGAGCCTGTGATGAAAATTACATTGGTGAAACATGATCAGAAAACTGGGATGCTTGACCTTGCGGATTTGAAGAGTAAAATATCCTCCATCACAGCAGGTGTATATTTTGAAAATCCTGCCTACCTGGGATTCCTTGAGGAACAAGGCGATAAGATCGCCAACCTGATCCATCAGGTCAATGGCGTAGTTGTTGTCGGAACCGATCCGGTTTCCCTTGGTGTAGTTGCCCCACCCAGTCATTATGGTGCTGATATCACCTGTGGAGATATCCAGGCCCTGGGCAACCATATGTATTTTGGCGGTTCCATGGGGGGCTTTATTGGAACAAGGGACGAAGAGAAATATGTAATGGAATATGCCTGGCGTCTTTTTGGAATTGCCAAAACATCGGTTGAAGGAGAATGGGGTTTCGGGGATGTGGCTTATAACCGTACATCGTTTAGCGTCAGGGAAAAAGGGAAGGAATTTGTCGGTACAGCAGCTGCTCTCTATGGAATTTCAGCCGCTGTCTATCTTTCACTGATGGGACCAAAAGGCATGAAAGAGCTTGGTCAGCTCATTCTTCAGAATGCACTATATGCTCAAAAAGGGATAACCTCATTACCTGGTGTCAGATTGAGATTCAGGTCAACTAATTTCAAGGAATTTGTAGTTGATTTTTCTTCTACCGGAAAATCAGTAGCTCATATTAACAAAGCATTACTTGCAAAGGGTGTTTTCGGTGGTATGGATCTGTCACAAGAATTCCCATTGTTGAAGAATTGTGCACTCTATTGTGTCACCGAGATGCATTCAAAGCCCGATATTGATACACTGATATCTGCTTTACATGAAATCCTTAAGTAATCGTACATAAAACCATACAAACCATGAATATTCAAAGAGTAAATCGTGTGAGAAATTTTCACCAGGCAAAATGGGATGAGGAAGTTATATTTCAATTGCATTCACCCGGAGAAAGAGGGATCATAGTATCTGAAGCGGATCAGGAAATTCAGCAGGAGGTTGGAAATGGTATTTCATCCCTTCCCTCCCATTTAATCCGAAAGGAAGGGCCGGCTTTACCTGAAGTTGGACAAATGAGGGTCCTGAAGCACTTTCTGCGATTATCGCAGCACACTCTGGGAGCCGATTTAAATATCGACATTGGTCAGGGTACCTGCACAGTCAAGTACAATCCAAAAATAAACGAGGTATTTGTACGAAATCCCAAAGCCTCAAAACTGCATCCTTACCAGGACCAGGGAACCATTCAGGGAGCACTGCAGATAATGTATGATATGGACCTTTACTTCAGGGAAATCTCAGGGATGGACCGCTTCACTTTCCAACCAAGTTCCGGATCACATGCCATTCTTATCATGGCATCAATAATGCACAAATATCACACCGTGAGGGGTGAGAGCCACCGTGACGAGCTTATAACCACAATTTTTTCACATCCTTCAGACGCAGCAGCAGCTGCAGTTAAAGGATATAAGGTGATCACTATTTTCCCAGACAAAAACGGTTTTCCTGATATTGAAGCATTACAAAAAGCTGTTTCCTCAAGAACAGCCGGCCTCTTCATAACTAATCCGGAGGATACAGGCATTTTCAATCCTTTTATTGATGAGTTTACACGCATTATACATGAAGCCGGAGGATTATGCGGCTATGACCAGGCTAATGCGAATGGTATCCTGGGAGTTACCAGGGCAAAGGAAGCCGGATTTGATATGTGCTTTTTCAACCTGCACAAAACATTTGGCTCTCCCCACGGATGCGGCGGACCTGCTGGTGGTGCACTTGGAGTTACAAAGGCACTTGAAAGTTATCTTCCTGTCCCTCTGGTTGATTATAAAGAAGGGAAATACTTTCTTAACTGGGATAATGAGCATACCATCGGAAAAACCCGTTCGTTTTTCGGGCCGTTCCCTGTCATTCTTAGATCCTATGCCTGGATTAGAAGTCTTGGAGAGGAAGGATTAAAGGAAGTTGCAAGAATTGCTGTTCTGAACAACAATTATATCCTGAAAAATCTGACCGCGATCGAAGGTGTTGAATCTCCATTTCCGGGCGGAAAGCACAGGATAGAACAGGTACGTTACACCTGGGAGAAATTCTATCATCAAACCGGTGTCGATATTCACAATGTGATCTTCAGAATGTGCGACTTCGGATTTCATTTATGGACCAGTCATCATCCATATATCGTACCCAAACCATGCACCATAGAACCTACTGAATCTTACTCAAAATCGGAGCTTGATGAATACCTCGACGCCCTGCGCTACATTGCCGAGGAAGCAAGGAAAGAACCTGAAACAGTTAAAAATGCTCCTCACCGCAGTGTGGTTCATAAAATAGATGAAAGCTGGTTCGACGATCCAAAGCAATGGGCTATAACATGGAGATCATTTTTGAAAAAGCATGGCGATGAGTTTAAAAGAAAGGCATGATTATTAACTGTCTTCTTTAAAAGCAGGTTCATAGTCAGCAACCTAAAATCAATTAATCCATGAAATATTATAGATATTCTCAGCTTTCTGTTAAAGCTATTGTTGTAATCATTCTTTTTCTTTCAGTACAGTGTCAGACAAAAGTTCAATCACCCAAAAACACCTTGACTGAATCAGTTCAGAGTAGAACTCGTCCTGCTCAATCATTTTTCCCAAAAGCCGATCTGATGAAAATAGGGGCATTCTATTATCCTGAACAATGGCCACGGGAGCAGTGGGCCCGTGATTTCAATAATATGGCCGGATTTGGATTCGAATTTACCCACCTGTCTGAATCTTCATGGACTTTTCTTGAACCTGAAGAAGGAACATTTGATTTTACCTGGCTTGATGAAGCAATTGATCTTGCAGCCAAGGCAGGGTTAAAGATAATTCTCTGCACGCCATCTCTCTGCCCTCCGGCCTGGATGGGCGATAAATATCCTGAAATTTACCTTGTAGGATCTGATGGTCGTCGCCGGGAACACGGGATAAGGGCAAATGCCTCCATATCCAATCCACGTTATCAGGAGTTCGTTGATAAAATCGTCACTGCAATGGCGAAACACTATGGCAGCGATCACCGGATATGGGGATGGCAGGTTGACAATGAACCTCTTGCGACACCCGACTACAGCCAATCTGCCCATGCAGCCTTTCAGAAATGGCTAAAAGAGCGGTATGGAACCATTGATAGGTTAAATAATGTCTGGGTTGGAAGTTTCTGGAGTACCCGATACGACAGTTTTGAACAGGTTCTGATACCCAATGAGGCAATGAATGTGGAAGACAAGCTTAGCCCACATGCATTGTTCGATTTTCAACGGTTTACAGCAGATATGACCGCCGGATTTCTGAACCGACAGGCAGATATACTGCGGAAATATATTCTTCCGGAACAATGGATTACCACCAATTATATTAATGTCAGCACTTCCTCTGATCCACGCAGGTCAGATCATTTGGATTTTCCAACTTTCACAATGTACCCGGTTAGCGGGAAAAATGAATTGGGTGGTAATAATTTCCGGACTGGTATACCATACCGCATTTATGAAGCCTGTGATTATCATCGTCCAATCAGTGGAGTAACAGGATTGATGGAGCTACAGCCCGGCCAGGTAAACTGGGGTACTGTTAATCCTCAGCTTCTTCCCGGAACTGTTCATATGTGGATCATGCAGGCATTCGGTGGAGGTTGCTCATTCCTCTGCACATACCGCTACCGGCACCCCCTCCGTGGCAGCGAAATGTATCATGAAGGTATTGTAGGAACAGATGGTGTAACACTATCTGCTGGAGGGCAGGAATTTGTACAGGCTATTAATGAAATGAAACTGTTGCGCTCTGAATATGATTCCTCGGCAATCACACCTGTTATAATATCCAGACGCAAAACCGCCATTCTCTGGAGCCATGAAGTGATGTGGGACCTCGATATGCAGAAACAGTCTATTCTTTGGAATACCTGGAGACACAGGAATAATTATACTCTTGCAGTTAAATCTGCAGGTGCCCCCATGGATTTCATTTCTGAAAATGATGATTTTACAGCTTATCCGTTTCTGATAGCACCTGCATATCAATTGGTAGATAGTACATTGGTGCAAAAATGGCATGAATATGCAGAGAAAGGCGGTCACCTGATCTTAACATGCCGGACAGGACAAAAAGATAAGAATGGTCATTTTTTTGAGGCCGGTTGGGCTGATCCTATCAGACCTCTTATTGGTGCCAATCTGGAATTCTTTGACATGCTTCTGCCAGATAACTATGGAACTGTGAGATACAACAATGCAGACTATCAGTGGAACATCTGGGGCGAGATACTTTCTCCTTTTACAGACACCGAAGTGCTGGCAACCTATGCCGACCAGTATTATGCAGGAAAGGCAGCTGCTACCACACATCGTCTTGGCAAAGGAACAGTAACCTTTATTGGTGTTGCATCTAAAGACGGTCTACTGGAACGTCAGCTTGTCCGGAGTGTTTATGAAAAGGCCGGTGTAAAGATCGAAGATCTGCCAAAAGGTGTTTTCATGGAATGGCGCAATGGATTTTTCGTTGCGGTAAATTATACTAACCAGGATTTCAAACTTCCTATTCCTGCCAAAGGCAGGATCTTGGTTGGAAGCAACCCTCTGAAATCGGCTCAGGCAATTGTATGGACATTGAAATAATGGAAAAGTAGTTTTTCCTTGATCGGAACCATGTTTTCTGAATCTACTCTTCCGGCCGGTAAAGATTAAAATGAAACACTTTGAGAAATACTTAATAAAGTAAATTAAAAATCAGTAAAAGTGATATTTAGTGCTTATTTTCAAGTCGTTACACAAAATAGATTCGACAAAAAACATCACTTTCAGGATGAAAAATACAAAGAAAAAATTAATTAACCAATCAGAAATTATTATGTCCTCAATTACAGGTAGTAACATTACCAAGTATTCAGGGCTCAATACAGTAACGAAATATATGAACCGTCAAAATATAGTAAAATCCATCAGTACATCGTTCCCCACGGTATGGCACAATACCACCAGGTTTGGCGTCAACCAGATTTTGATGGCAATCACGCTATCCTCGATTAGTAAAATAAGCCGGATTTGCAAGATCGCTGCTTTTAGTGGAGATGGTTTGGTAATAGCTTTACTAAAATTGGATAAGACAATAAACGAGAATGCGATATCCGCAACGTTGAAGAACTTGGGGCAAAGCGGTGCACTTAATCTGCAAATTTTATTACTATCAAAAAACTCCCAATGGTTGCATGAAGCGGCTTAGATAATATTATGCTGGATACCGATTCAAATATTTCAAATTAAATATTTAAGAAATAAAAATAGATTATGGTTGAAATGAAGAATTTGCCCGGAAACTTAAACCAGGTTTGGATTCCGGCCATCCTGATATCCCTTGCAGGATGTGCTTATAGTGAAAAGTCGAATAGTAAGCCAAGTATTATTTTAATTCTGGCGGATGATATGGGATCCCACGTTCCCGGTTGTTATGGAGGTTCAAAAATAGCAACACCCAATATTGACAGGCTCGCTAAGAATGGAATGCGTTTCCTTCAGGCCTATTCGGGTAGTTCCGTATATGCACTTTCAAGGGCTTGCCTGATGACAGGATTGCACTCGGGTCATGTATCTGTCCGGGGAAATACCGGAGGTGTTTCTCTCAAAGACGAGGATGTTACAGTCGCAGAGATCCTGAAAACGGCTGGATATGTAACCGATGGTTTTGGGAAGTGGAGTCTGGGCGATGTTAATACAGAAGGAATACCAGAAAAACAGGGTTTCGATACTTTCTTTGGGTACTATCATCAAATCCATGCTCATTTCTATTATACTGATTATCTGTGGAGAAACAGCGTCAAGGTACAAATGACAAATATCCATGGAGATTCTGCTTCATATTCACCTTATCGTATCGTCGAGGAGATTAAAAAATTCATATATAACAACAACGACAGACGGTTTTTTTGTTTCGGCAGCTGGACTATCCCCCATACTAACGATGACGGGAATCCACAAATTCCGGAATCTGACCCTGCATACCAGTTATATAAAGATTCATCGTGGACCGAATATGACAAAAAGTATGCTGCAATGAACACCCGATTGGACTTAGATCTGGGCGCAATCGTGACCCTTCTGAAAGAACTGAAAATTGATAAACAGACTGTTATCATCTTTATCTCTGATAACGGAGGTGGTGAAAAATTCGATTCATCCTTTAATGTTTCAGGATACTTAAGAGGATTTAAAAGACAGTTTTATGAAGGCGGAATCCGGGTCGCGCTGATCTTCTCCTGGCAAAGCAAGATACCAGCCGGTTCAACCTGTTCCGTTCCTTGCTATTTCCCCGATATTATGTATATTACCTGTGACGATTTTGGAAAAGATTGGAAAGTACACGCACGGTGGAACCAGTTTCTCGATTTCCTCCCGGTCTCAAGGACACATGCCTACAGGCCATGGCAGTTCATTTTAAGTAATGAAGAATGGGAAAACCTTATTAAACAAAAAGGTTATGAATATGTCAGGGATTCATCACAATTTAGGGTTGATGGTACCCATAATCCCATGTAGCCCTTGAAATCTGTTAAGAGACAAATTATGGAGGATATGACAAATAATAAAACATACGATATTAAAACCGCGGAAAACAGCATCCGAAAACACAGGAAATTAAGATACCGGTTGTTGCCTTACATTTACTCAACGACATATGAAAACTATCTGGGTGGTATGCCCATTTGTCGTCCTTTATTACTGGCATTACCTGAAGATTACAGGTGTGCACAGAACATGTTCCCCTACCAATATATGTTTGGTGAAAATCTGCTGGTGGCCCCGGTCTATGGTGACTTTAATACTATGGAGATTTTTCTGCCCAAAGGATACAACTGGATTGACTACTGGTATAAAAGAGCCTACAAAAGTGGCCAGATGATCACTTATAACACCTCAAATGCTGAAAAATTGCCATTGTTTATCCACTCAGGGGGGATTCTGACAATGCGCAAAGATCAGAACTGTATCGATCCGGGAGAAGTCTGGGATTCTTTGATACTTGATATTTATTCCGATAGTGCTTCGTTATTCAATTTGTACGAGGACGACAAACGGACCACATATTACCAAAAAGGAGAATTCAGTAAAACTACCATAAGATTTTTTGAGGATCCTTCAAAAATAGAATTAATAGTCGGGAAAGCTGCAGGTGATTACAAGGGGAAAACTGAAAGCCGTAAAATAGTTCTCCAGGTTAATCTGATTTCTTCAGAACCATCAATGGTCATCCTGAATTCCGGGATACTTAAAAAATTTGACAAAAATGAAGCACCTGATAACGAACTGCCAAATTGGTACTACACCAAAGATAAGAATCTAGTTGTGGTGACAGCTATAATAGAGAGTTTAAAAGAAACTAAGATAGTAATTAGTAAATAAATCTGGCAGATCCGCTGATAATTATGCTGAAGAAAATTGATTCTCACAACAAAAAACATCCAATAATAATGGAAAATGACAATAATGAAGGCCTGAAAAGAGAGATTGGAGTTGTGGGGTTAGCATCAAACGCTATCAACAGCATTGTAGGTGGGGGAATTTTCGTATTGCCAGCTTTAGTTGCCGGCATAATGGGATCTACTGCAATTATAACATATCTGATATGTGGTGTAGCAGTGATCCTGATAACACTATGCTTTGCCGAGATTGGAAGTAAAGTTACTGTAAGCGGCGGAGCCTATGCATATGTAGAAGCTGCTTTTGGAACTTTTGCAGGATTCCTGACAAATACCCTGTTCTGGTTCGGTTTTGGAGTACTTAGTGATGCTGCAATTGCAACCGCAATGGCAGGTATGTTAGCAATAACCTTTCCAATTTTTAAATTACCCCCTTTCAGAGCACTGTTTTTCCTGGTAATGTACGGGGGATTTGCCATAGTAAACATAAGAGGAGTTAAACAAGGTATAAATATGGTCAAAGTGAATACCCTGATAAAACTTGTCCCTCTGATCATATTGATTACCTATGGTTGGGTTGGTGTTTCCACAAAGAATCTGCAATGGTCGCAGATACCGTCATTTAAAAATATTGGTGAAGCATCGTTGATACTATTTTTTGCATTCGCAGGTGGAGAAATGGCACTGAATAATAGTGGGGAAATTCTGAATCCTATGCGGACTGTACCTATCGGATTAATCCTGGGTATTGGTACAGTTGTTGTTTTATATGTGCTGATCCAAACCATTTCTCTGGGAGTACTCGGTTCTGAACTTGCAGTAAATAAGCAGGCACCCCTTGCAGCAGTGGCTGAAAAGCTCATGGGTGGATTTGGCTCAGTTCTGATGATCTCAGGGGCTGTGATATCCATCTTTGGAGCCTTGAGTGGAAGTGTACTATCTTACCCAAGACTTTTGTTCGCCGGAAGTAGAAATGGCTTCTTACCTGCATTTCTTGCTAAAGTTCATCCAAAATTTGCCACACCCTACTGGGCTATCTGTACTTATACCTTATTGGTTTTGATCTTCTCAATAACTGGAGGGTTTCGTCAATTGGTAATTGTTTCAAGCGCCTCGCTCCTCCTTATTTACATGGCCGTCGTCTTATCAACAATAAAGCTCAGGCTTAGAAAGGATCCCTCTCCTCCCAGAACTTTTAAGATCCCCGGAGGGATCACCATCCCTTCTATTACCCTTATCTTGATTATATGGTTTTTATCCAGATTGACCAGGAATGAAGTAACAGGGATCGCTTTAATGATTCTCGTATTGACTGTTATTTATCTCATAATGAAATTGATAAAAAACAAAACTGTATTCTATCCAAAAAATAAATTCCCATGAAAATAATGCATAAAAAAAGGGTCGCAACAAAATATATCCAGCTATTTATTTGCCTGACCATTTTTTCATTTGGATGCAAAGATCATCCTATAAAAAAGATTGACTCCATTTAAAGTATATTAGATGAAGAAGACGAAAAAAGTCGATATTGTTATGAAAATCAATTTTAATTAAAACTCAGTTATAATTATGAAAAAATTGCATATAATCCTGAATATTGGATTGTTACTCATTGGAAATTCAGTTAATGTTCAGAAAAAACCAAATATTATTTTTATCATGTCTGATGATCATACCAGTCAGGCTATTGGGGCATACAGAGGCATATTAGCACGTTTAAATCCAACTTTAACAATAGATAAATTGGCAGGGGAAAGTGTGGTGTTTACCAATGCATTCTGTACCAATTCTATCTCTATACCAAGCAGGGCAACTATCATCACTGGCCAATACAGTCAGACAAACGGAGTTTTGGACTTAGGGGATCGCCGGAGCCTGAAAAGCAGTATTTACTAATTGAGATGAAGAAATTAGGCTACCAGACTGCTTTCATTGGAAAATGGCATTTGGATGAAGAACCTGCAACCTTCGATTATTATTGTGTATTGACCGGACAGGGTAAATATTTCAATCCGGAATTTTTGATAAGGGGAGATCAGCCCTGGCCGAAAAATAAAATGCAAACGGAAGGACATTCCACAGACGTTATCACCTATATTACCCTGAAATGGTTGGACAAAAAGCGGGATAAATCCAAACCGTTTTTTCTTATGTGTCATTTCAAGGCACCACACGACATGTTTGAAAATGCCAAGAGATATGATGATTATCTGGAAGATGTGGAAATACCAGAACCTGCAAGCTTATATTACAATGGCTATAATGGCAGTGTTGCAACCAGGGGGCCTAATGATGATTATATTTCATTTATCGGAACATCGGTATTGAAACGAAATCGATGGAGAAACATGGGCAAAGACCTAAAGATAGATCAGAGCTTGGTGGAGGATGAATATACACATGTTTCTTATCAGACCTATTTAAAAAGATACCTCAGGTGTGTAAAAGGTATAGATGATAACCTGGCCAGGTTATTTGATTACCTGATGAAAAAAGAGAAACTCTGGGATAATACTATTATCATTTATACCTCTGATCAGGGCATGATGCTTGGAGAACACGATTATATTGATAAGCGTTGGATGTATGATAAGAGTATGAGAATTCCATTGATTATCCGTTACCCCCAAAAAGTAAAAAAAGCATTTAGGTCCGATGCTATTATCAACAATACCTATTTTGCACCAACCATTATTGAACTGGCAGATGGTAAAATGCCTGATTACATGCAAGGCATAAGTTTTAAATCGATCCTGGAAACCGGCAGGGAACCTGAAGGATTCCCTCAGGAGACGTATTATCGATACTGGATGCACATGGAAGATCACATGCTTCCTGCGCATTTTGGGATTCGTACCAAAGATTACAAGCTGATTTTTTATTACGGCAGCTATTACAGGGAATTCAGTCTGACGAAAGCAGCGAACTATTTTATCGGATTTGACACCCCTCCGGCATGGGAGTTTTACAATTTAAAAAATGACCCCAACGAAATGAACAATCGCTATGGGGATGAAGCGTATGCCGAAATTATTTCCGATTTGAAAAATAGATTGGCCACATTGAGAAAGAACCTTAATAAAGGAGATGAAAAATATCCTAAGCTCAAAAAAATCATTGAGGAAAATTGGAATAAGTAATTTTTAGAATACCCACAGAAATAAAAACAATTATTCATGAAAAATAAAGTAAAATCACCATTGAGAACACTATTTATGGTTATAGGTCTGTTCTTATCTGTTTTAGTATTTGCACAAAAGCCCTTTTCAGGTGTTGATAAATACAATGTTGAATGGACCTCACAAAGTAAAAATTCATCAGAATCAATGCCCATAGGCGGAGGTGATATCGGGTGCAACGTATGGGTAGAAAATGGTGATGTTCTTTTTTATATGTCACGTAGTGGGACTTTTGATGAAAATAATACCATGCTTAAACTTGGCCGAATCAGGCTAAGGCTTAAACCAAATCCATTTAAAGGGGAAGAAGCTGTTTTTAGTCAGAAATTAAACCTTCAGGAAGGGTGCATTTACATCTCAGGGAAAGACAAGAATATTTCGGCAACAATAAAGCTTTGGGTTGAAGTATTCCGCCCCGAAATACATGTTGAGGTCGAAAGTTTAATTCCGGTTGAAGTAGAAGCTATTTATGAAACATGGCGTACCAAAGATCATCCGATTAGTAAAGATGAACGGATGCAGTGCCTGAGTTTTCTGGATACCGAACCTGGGAAAATCCCATTAACTACATATAAAGATTCTATAACATGTAACAACAAAGAAATTATCTGGTACCACCGCAACAGAAATGATGATCTTGTATTCGACAAAGAGGTAACGCAACAACGGTTGGATGAGATTCGCGACCAATTATGGAATCCCTTAAAGAATCTAACCTTTGGAGGAGTTATGAAAGGCGATGGTATGTCATTTTTAAATATTGTCAATGGCAGATATTTAAACAATAATTTCAAAGGGTGGATACTAAAAAGTAATAGACCTGAAACTAAACATGAAATAGATATTCTGCTTCATGTTTCTCAGGCTGGTACCAAAGAAAAATGGGAACAGGAATTAACAGATTTATCTACCCGGAAGGAATCAAAAATTAACGCATGGAAGAAGAACCTTGCATGGTGGGAGCAATATTGGAATCGAAGCCATATTATTATTAATCCTGATAACAATGGCGAGAATGATGAAGGCTGGAAGATAGGAAGGAATTACCAGCTTTTCCGTTACATGTTGGGCTGTAACGCTTATGGCGAATATCCGACAAAATTTAACGGTAGTTTATTCACGGTTGATGGTACTAAAGGTACTACACCTGATTTCCGTATGTGGGGGGGAGGTTCATTTACCGCACAAAACCAACGTTTGGTATATTGGCCAATGCTCAAATCAGGAGATTTTGATGTTATGAGACCCCAATTTGAATATTATTTAAGGGCACTAAAAAATGCAGAATTAAGAACCCAACACTATTGGGGTCACAAAGGTGCAAGTTTTACCGAGCAATTGGCTAATTATGGGTTGCCTATTGGCGACATTTATCATTTTATGTGGGGGAATGGCACCTTGGGTCCAAGGCCCGACAGCCTTAGTATCCGCAAACTAAAAAATATCAAAGGAGAAGCAATTAAGATAAAAGATTACGGTTATCTGGCAAACAATTGGGCCGAAGATGAGTATGAAACTGTCCTGGAGTTTTGTTTAATGATATTGGATGTTGAGCGTTATTCAGGGCAAGACATTTCCAGATACATGCCCTTGATAGAAAGTTCTGTAGTTTTTTTCGATGAGCATTTCCAATATTGGAGTCGGAAACTTAACGGATACCCATTGGACGAAAACGGACATCTTATTATTTATCCGTCCACGGCGGCCGAAACCTTTAAAATGGCGGTTAACCCTACTCCCCTTGTTGCCGGACTAAAAACTGTGCTTTCACGAATGCTTGAGTTACCCGACAAGTATGGTTCGCAAAGCCAAAGAGCAAACTGGCAGGCTATGCTTATCAGGGTCCCACCGGTTAGTTTAATGGAAAAGGAAGGACACACGATTATTGCCCCTGCAAAGAAATGGGAGCGGGTAAATAATATCGAATTCATAAATTTATACGCTGTTTTTCCATATAGCATTTATAAAATAGGAAAGCCAGACTTGGATATAGCCATTGATACCTGGAAATATGGGGAGGATGAAGATGTTCAAAAAAGGTCGGGTGAGCATATCCAAAAGAGTGATTATTGTTGGTTTCAAAGCGGAATTTTCTGTGCCAGACTGGGATTAATTGACGAAGCCCGTGATTATCTTGTAAGGAAAATGTTGGCAAAATCACAACGGTTTCCCGCTTTTTGGGACATACCTGATTTTGACCAATGGCCGGACTTTGACCATGGAGGAGCCGGGATGATCAATCTTCAGGAGATGTTGATGCAAACAGATGGAAAGGAAATAAGGTTGTTTCCGACTTGGCCAAAAGGATGGGATGTTGATTTTAAATTACATGCACCCTTTAATACAACCGTTGAAGGGCAACTGGTTAACGGAAAAGTTGTGGATCTGATGGTTACGCCAACATCTAGAAAAAAAGATATCATTATAAATTAATTTAAACCCACGACGCAATATGAAAAAATTAATTCTTGCACTCATTTCTTTTGGATGGGTTTCTGCTTTTTCGCAGGTAAGTAAAATCATTCCCGCTTCTCTCCAAGTCAATGCACAGAAAGCATTGTTTGTCTTTCCCGGTGATCCGGTTTCAATAATGGCCGATAAAGCCCTCTATTTTGAAGCAGATTACTTGTCCGGGATATTGAAAGAGGAATATGGTATTGCTTCCGAGATCGGATCCTTTAAAAAAGGGGAAAAACAGATCCAGCTATTCATGGACCAGCAGGTAAAAAATGTGGGAGACTATATCTTGGACGTTTCAGGGAAAACGATAACCATACGTGGCTCCCCCAAGGCATTTTTTACTGGATACTCACCTTTCGCCAATGGTTGTGGAACAATACTGAAGCCGGCAAAAAAAACTGTTGCGGGCGTTTCCATAATAGACAGCCCCGATATCCCTACAGTGCCTATATGCTCGATCCGGCTCGACATTTTTTGCCTTTCAATGATCTGAAACGCTATATAGATGTAATGACGCAATATAAATTTAACCGCTTGCACCTCCATTTAAGCGATAATCACAGGTGGCGCATGGAAATCAAGAAATACCCAAAATTAATGAAAATTGGATCCGTTAGGAGTGAAACAGATTGTGACGGGAAGCTCTATTCAGGCTTTACCCATGTGGACAGAGCCAAAGAGTCCGTTTTCGTGAGACCGAAGGAGTAGGTAAGGGCGAACGACCGCAGGTATTTCTTATAGATAGCGAACCAAAATATTTATAATTGGGATCTGGCCATAATATTTATAGCGGGAATGTGTCCATAAGCCATGTATTGCAATTTAAAGAGTTAACAACAGTATTATGCATAATTTAAAACTAATTCTCATAACAATGCGCTGAGTGGTATGATCAAACTGCAAGTGCATAAATTAATTAAAATTTAAAATCAAAAAATTATGAAAAAAGTATCTATTATTATCCTCTTTTCAATGCTGATTGGAAAGGGAGTACAAAGCCAGGAGGTTCCTGATTCAACACTTCGATTATCGGAAAAGGATATGCAATCTTGGCACAACGCTAAGTTCGGGTTGTTTATTCATTACGGTTTATATTCTAATTTGGGCCAAGGTGAATGGATTTCGTTCTATAAACGTATGGACCAGGTTGAATATGCAAAAATCAAGGATCAATTCAATTTTGAGAAAAACACAGGAAAGCATTGGGTAGAAGTAGCAAAAAATGCCGGTTGCAGATACATGGTCGTAACCACCCGCCATTGCGATGGTTTTTGCCTGTTTGATACACAGTTTGGAGACTTCGATGCCGTTAACAGCCTTGCAAAAAGAGATTTAATTGCAGAATATGCCGAAGCTGCACATGAGGCCGGCATGATGGTGGGCTTCTATTATTCACCGACGGACTGGAGGTACCCGGGATATTTCTTCCCCGATATGTACCACTCCAACGCCGAAAAATTGAAGGAACAAACTTATACTCAGGCTCGGGAATTACTCTCAAATTATGGCAAAGTTGATATTCTATGGTGGGATGGACTTTCAGATGACAATTTAGGTATTGGCGGTTTAATGTGGAGTGATGAAAAAGGTTGGTACACTCGCGAGCGAGGGAGACCTTATACCGGGAAATTCAGCTGGGAATCTGAAAAATTGAATACTATGGTGCGAGGACTTCAACCAAAGGTAGCTATTAGAGGTACTGATTTTGAAAGTCAGGAATTCAGTTTAATAAGAAAGCAATACAGGGTACCCTGGGAGCTTTGTACCAATCTTTCAGGAATCGGCTGGGGGTGGAGACCATCAGACAAAGATGCGATGATGAGCCTTGACAGTTGCATTCAGCTGCTGGTGACCGTTGTCTGCAAGGACGGGAATTTGCTGCTTAATGTAGGACCCAAGCCCAATGGTGAGATTGAGCCGGCACAGGTTATGAGATTACAGGGAATAGGCGACTTCCTGTCGAAATATGGAGAGAGTATCTATGATACCCGAGGAGGATTTTATGATGAAAACTGGGGAGGAACTACAGTCACGGACAAGGCTATTTATGTTCATGTACTGAAAATTGCGTCCAACAGGTCAGTCTATTTACCACCGGTTATGAAAAAAATAATTTCATCAGAGTATATGAGCGATAACAGAAAAGCGGCATTTACTCAAACAGACAAAAGGACAATCCTGACGAATATTACCAATAAATACAACGAAACAGATGTAATCGTCAAGCTTGAACTCGCTTCCAAATAATTTCTGAATCTATGCATTCTAATAAATGCTTAAGTTTTATTTCAAAAATGATTTATAAAGAAAAGTTCCTTTTTTTGATATTTTCAGCTATTATTTTAGCGGCTTGTTTCCCTTTTTTCACTGCGTGTCAAAACCATCCGAAACCGAATATCATATTCATTCTTTTCGATGATCTTTCATGGGGTGACTTAAGTATCAATGGGCAGGACCATTTTTCGACACCCAATATCGATAAGCTGGCCGCCGGTGGCATGCAATTCACCAATGCATATGCCGGGGCTTCCGAGTGGGCACCATCGCGTGCTTCCCTTATCACAGGGCTCCAAATGGGGCATTGACGGATTAGGAATAACTATTCACTTAGGAGGCAGGATCACCTAGTGGCCGAATATTTGACTGTTGCCGAACTTTTAAAAGAGCCGGGATATACTACCGGTTTCACAGGGAAATGGGCATTGGCCTTCTTGGAACAGAAGGAGGACCTGACAAACAAGGTTTCGATTACTTTTTCGGTTTCTATGAGCAGGTAAGGGCCCATATGTATTATCCGTATTACCTGATGGTAAACGGCATGAAAGTGGCGATTGCAGAGAATTACGGTTTTGATATGGAAAGAACCTATCAGCAAAATCTATACTTTACTGATATTTTTTATTAACCCATCACCTTTCCCCTTCTTTGTTATCCACCTCTCCCCAATCCCGCAAAGCGGGATTAAGACAGTATATGTCATTTAGTTACCCCCTTCTCTTCTGGGAGAAGAGCCTTTCCCGCTTCAGCGGAAGGGCCAGGGAGGATGAGTTACAAAACCGTTTATTTTCTCATTAGGTTTTGTTTCATCAATCTATCTATATATTTGTTAAAAAACTCTTTGGTATTTATCGACATCCCAATCTCGCAATTTGGTTCTTTACTTTCATCAATAACAGTATACCCTTCATCAGTTACTTTAACAAAGGCTTTTCTTGTTGTAAACAACTCAGGCCATATAACCATAGAAACTGCAACAGCATCAAATAGTACGGGTTTCGGTTTTCCATCACTCTCCATACCCCATAAAGAATAAAGACTTACAATAGCATCGGTGAGCGGAGATTTTCTATGACTTAAAAGTTCAATTAATTCGTATTTAAGGATAACATAAGTAGTAATATCAAGGCCTGCATAGGTAATTTTTGCTCCGGATGAAACAAATTTTTTAGAAGCGTTTACATCTGCTTTTACGTTCGCTTCAGCACTTGGTATCGGACTGCTGTCATATCCCATATAAAACGAACCGTACATTGAGTATACATGTTTTGCCAGTTTCAGGGCACCCGGATCTTTATCAAGAATGTCCGCCATATTAGGGACAGGGCCTATAGTAATAAGTATAACCTCATTGGGATACTTTTTTAACTGTTCAATAATAAAATCAGCCGCTGCCTGTTTAACAGGTTGCACTTTATCAAATCCCTCACCCCAATAGAACTGATAAGAATAATCATCTCCGGTTTTACGACCAACGACTACAGGTATGTTTTCCCGGCCTGTTTCGTACAACATACGACAAGCAATCTGTGCTCGTTTAGGAGTATTACCATAATCCATTACAACACCTAGGATATCGAGTTCCGGGCTTGCGAGAAGCAGAGCCAAAGCATAAGCGTCGTCAATATCACCGCCCAGATCGCTATCAAGTATAACTTTTTGCTTTTGGGCAAATACATTAAATGATAATCCTGCAATAACAATTAACAAGAACAAGTTCAGTGCAATTTTTTTCATATTGATTTTTTTATTTTTAATAAATAATTATGAGTGTCGGCAATGATAAATAAATTGATTACATTATAAAAAAATTCTTGACATGAATCTAATCAAATTTATTGAATCTTTTCCGGATGAATCCTCATGCAGGATCAAATTTAAGGAATTTAGAGATACACAAGACGTTATTTGCAGAAAATGTGGAAGCAAAGATCATAAGACCTCAATATATTTCATACTCAAGCACATCGACCTTAAAATATAGATTCATACGGATGAAATACAGAATTATTATTAAGATTTAAAATTGGTCACAATGAGAAAATTTCAATTTACAATTTGTTTACTAATAATGTCTTTATTATTGCTCAACAATTTTGTTTCTTTCAGTCAAGCAAAGCAAAAAATAATTTTCGACTGCGATTTAGGAAGTGATATTGATGATGTTTTTGCATTATCTCTAATACTTGCAAGTCATGAGTTTGAAGTACTCGGAATAGTACTGGATCATGGATTAACAGACAAGAGAGCTCAAATAGCATGCAAAATGCTATATCTTACAGGAAGAGAGGATATTCCTGTCATTGTTGGAAGGAAAACCAATCAGTTGGTAGGAACTGACAATCCCGCTAATTATGACTCTCAATATTATTGGGCTGAGGGATTTAATAAAGTTAAACCGATTTCTAAATCTGCCTGCGATTTCATTATTGAAAAACTCAGACAATTTCCGGATGAAGTAATCTTAATAACCGTTGGTCCTGTTCCTAATATTGGCGATGTAATTAAAAAAGATCCGGAAGCATTAAAATTGACCAAGAGAATTTATTCTATGTTTGGGTCTTTTTATGCGGGTTATGGTACTTTAGATAATCCTCAACCGGTTATATCAGCTGAATGGAATGTACGTGGAGATATTGAATCATCAAGAATATTTGTGACCTCCAAAGTGCCTATCACCTATGTTGGACTTGATGTTACTACCCTGGTCTGGGTCGAAAAAGCATTGCAAAACAATTTATTAATGCATCAATCACCGCTTACAAATGCCTTATGTAGTCTTCTTTCCTTGTGGGGTGGTGAAAAACCATGTTTGCATGATGCTGTAACAGTAGGAATGGTTCTTTGGCCCGAATTGTTTAAAACCAGGAAAGCATTTGTTAAAGTAACAGATGAAGGATTTACTGTTATTGACGAAAGCAAAGAACCTAATTGTGAAATAACCATGTCTGTCAATACCAATGAATTTCTCAGGCGACTTATGAACAGATATTTAACTCAAAATCTGGAAATGAAGTAATAGAATTATTGGAACCAGCTAATATTTAACAAACTAATAAAATTTCAACAATGAAAATTAATCTTTTCAAACAATTCATTATCATGAGTTTACTAACTCTGGTAATCTCAATTACGGCCACTGCACAGAATGATCATTTTAAGCCAACAGATGAATCGCTGAAACAGTATCAATATCCCGATTGGTTCCGCGATGCCAAATTTGGAATATGGTCTTGCTGGGGACCACAGGCTGTCCCCCGGCAGGGAGATTGGTACGCCAGGAGAATGTACCAGGTAAAAGATCCTGCATACAAATATCATCTTGAACATTATGGTCACCCCTCTGTGTTTGGCTATAAGGATATTATTCCTCTTTGGAAAGCAGAAAAATGGGATCCGGACAAACTCATGGCCCTTTATAAAAAAGCAGGAGCGAAATATTTTGTTGTTTTAGCTGTCCATCATGATAACTTTTTCCTCTGGGATTCAAAACTTAATGATTGGAATTCCGTTAACATGGGACCCAAGAAAGATGTTGTTAAGATATGGCAGCAGGTTGCAAAGAAACAAGGCCTGCGGTTTGGAGTTTCAGAGCATCTGGGCGCAAGCTATACATGGTTCCAGGTATCACATGGGGCAGACAAAGAGGGACCAAAAGCAGGAGTCCCGTACGATGGAGCAGATATGGATTACCAGGATCTGTATCATGCAAAGACCACACAGGATAATAAAGATTGGTTAACTAAGAACCCGGCATTTCAACTGGAGTGGTACAAAAGAATAAAAGAACTGGTGGATAACTATCAACCCGATCTTTTGTACTCAGACAGTAAGATGCCGTTCGAAGATGTTGGCAGAACCCTTATATCTCATTTTTACAACCAGGACATAATCAAAAATAATGGGAAACTTGAGGCTGTTTATAATTGCAAACAACCTTCAGAAGGAATGTGGATTGAGGATCTCGAACGTGGGGTAAAAGATACCATAAGTCAATACCCCTGGCAAACTGATACGTCGATCGGAGATTGGTATTACAGGACCGGGCAGAAATATAAGACAGCTACTGAAGTGATAAAGATGCTGGTAGATATTGTAAGCATGAATGGAAACCTGTTGATAAATGTTGTACAGACCCCGGAAGGGGATCTTGAACCTGACATGATTGCCATCCTTGAAGAGATTGGCGCCTGGACAGAGGCAAACGGTGAAGGAATTTATGGCTCACGTCCCTGGAAAATCTATGGGGAAAGACCGACTGGTGCACAGGTGGTCAAGAGCGGAAATTTCAATGAGGAAAAAGTAAAATATTCCGCAGGTGATGTCCGATTCACAACAAAAGGCAGCACCCTTTATGCATATTGTCTGGGGAAACCCGAAACTGATATTATAATTAAATCTCTGGGTAAATCTTCAAAGCTTGAACATAAAGCTATTGCTTCAATAACCTTGTTGGGAAGTAGCGAAAAAATCGAATGGAAGTACACGTCCGCTGCCTTAGTTATTAAGAAGCCGGTTAAAATGCCAGGATGGCAGGTATTAGGCTTTAAAATTGAGTTAAAAAAATAATTTAGGCTTCAGAGCAGATTCTCAAACAAAAACAATATCCCTATGTTACATGATCCAGGCAGTTATTCTTTACCGCTTAAACTAAGTGAAATTATTCTTGAAGAAAGTGAAAAGACAATACTACGAAAACTTGCAGAGGAAATATCAGAGATAGCTTCACTCCCGATACATAAAGAAAAAGCGATCTTATGGGCTTCGTTGAATGATCTGAAATCAGTTCGACCAATGGTATGGATTAATGAAGTACCGTGGCATGAAATGAACATTAATGATGAATTAACAATAAGAACTAAAAACCCATGGGCTAAAGAACTTGAAAAAAAACTCCAAAGAGAAATATACCAATGGAAGCACATGCGGGCAGATATGATTATCAATAATTTTTTAGAATGCCCGCTTGCTATCCATAGTACGGATTTTGGCATTGTTGAAGATGTCGATATTGTAAAAACGGATGAAAATAGTGATATCTACTCAAGGCATTTTAAAATACAGATAAAAGAGCCTAAAGATATAGATAAAATAAAGATGCCGATTATAACATTTGATAAGTTAACGACTGAGGTGATATATGCAACCATGCAGGATCTTTTTAAGGATATCATTCCTGTAAAACAAGTTGGTCAGACACATATCTGGTTCACACCCTGGGATTATCTGGTCCGCTGGTGGGGAGTTGAAGAGGCGATGCTCGACCTTATATTGCGACCGGACATAGTAAATGCGGCTGTAGAGCGAATGACAGAAGCCTGGATTGTGGAGCTTAACCAGTTTGTTGCCGGGAACCTGTTATCTCTTGACAATAATAATACCCGTGTAGGTTCAGGTGGATATGGGTATACCGCTACTTTGCCAGGAAATAAGTTCGATCAGGATCATGTCAAACCATACAACATGTGGGGTTGTTCCAATGCGCAAATTTTCTCCCAGGTTTCTTCTGAGATGCATTGGGAATTCGCATTGAAACATGAGATAAGATGGCTTGAAAAATGGGGATTAACATATTATGGCTGTTGCGAACCACTTGATAATAAAATCGGGATACTGAGAAAAATACCCAATCTCAGAAAAATTTCCGTCAGTCCCTGGGCGAATTTAGAAACAATTGTAAGAGAAGTTGGGAAGAATTATGTTCTCAGCATAAAGCCAAGTCCTGCGATATTTGCAGGAGATAACTGGAATACCGTTAATGCCAGAAAATATCTTAAGGAAACGATGGAGAAAACACAGGGTGTTTGTCATGTCGAATTCATTATGAAAGATATTTCTACAGTCAGCTATCAACCACAAAGATTATGGGAGTGGGAAAAAATTGCCATGGATATTGTTGAAAAAAGAAAATCTAAATGAAATTTGCACAGATGTTTAAAACCGATGACGGTAAGAATTATATATCAACTTTCATGCTGGTCTGCACATTATTTCTGCTGTGGGGGCTTTGCAACGGAATGATTGATGTGCTCAATAAGCACTTTCAAAATTCACTCGGTGTTACAAAAGCTCAATCAGCCTTTGTTCAGGGTGTTTGGTATTCGGCTTATTTTTTAATGGCTTTCCCTTCAGGTTTAGTTGCAAATAGATTTGGCTACAAGGGAGGAATAATTACAGGACTGTGTATTGTTATAATAGGATGTCTCCTTTTTGTATCAGTGACCAAAACAACAGGTTCTACTACATTTATTTTCACATCTTTTTTGGGCGCTCTTTTCGTCGTTGCATCTGGACTAACTTTTTTAGAGACCATTGCAAATCCTTATACAACGGTGCTCGGACCAATTGAATCCAGTGTGGCCAGAATAAATCTTGCCCAGAGCTGTAACGCTATAGGCTGGATACTTGGGCCTATTATCGGGGGAATGTTTATTCTTTCAAATACAGACAAGATCAACACCAGCAACTCGTCCATCTATCTCCCCTATCTGGTGGTTGCTGCTATCGTTGTTGTTCTTGTTGTGATATTTTTCCTTGCTCCGGTTCCTGATCTGCACTCTACCCCGGAGGTCAATCCGATTGTAGGTAAAGGTGATCATGACCGTCCGCTGTATAAAGAATGGCATTTCGTACTGGCTATCTGTTCTCAATTCCTTTACTGCGCCGCACAGACTGGTATTTTCAGTTTCTTTATCAACTATGTGAAAGATTACATGCCTCCTATATCCCTGGATTTGGCTCATGCATTACCTAATGGTATGGTATATATAAAAGACAGCTTTGCCCATATAACCGAACGAGGGGCTTCCACACTTCTGGCCGCAGGAGGTTTCGGTCTATTCCTCACAGGACGATTTACCGGCAGCATAATTCTCCGTTATACAGTTCCGCATTTGACATTAGGCGTCTATTCTCTTATAAATATACTCATGATGGCTGTGGTAATTCTCATACCAGGATGGACTTCAATCATTGCTTTGCTTATGAGCTTTTTCTTTATGTCTATCATGTACCCGACCCATTTCGCACTCGCCATTCGCGGTTTGGGTAAAAGGACCAAGCTTGCGTCTTCATTTATGGTCACCGCTATTGTTGGAGGATCTATTATGCCTATCTTCATGGGTTGGTTAGCGGATCATTACTCCATGCGCATGGGGTTTCTTATGCCGCTGATCTGTTTTATTTTTATCATGCTCTATGCTTTTAACTGGCGTCGCTTTTTTACCCACGATATGGGGTAGTAGAGCAAACCGCTTATACCAGCGATATGAAAGCGAAATATATGCAATTTTTTTCTTATATTGCTTTAAATCAACTTTTATGAAGGATTTTATAATAATTAAAAATTAATAATATGTATATCATTGAAAATTACAGTACGGCAGTATTATTTACAGTCATAACAATGCTTTGCTGGGGATCATGGGGAAATACTCAGAAACTTACCGGTAAAAGCTGGAGGTTTGAGCTATTTTATTGGGATTATGTGATAGGGATTTTACTTTTTGCAGTTTTATTGGGATTTACGCTCGGAAGCAATGGCACCCAGGGACGGAGTTTTATCCCCGACATTCTTCAGGCAAATAAAGGTAGCATTCTGAATGCCTTTTTCGGTGGGGTAATCTTCAACGCGTCAAATATCCTTCTGGTTACCGCGATGGCTATAGCCGGCATGGCTGTTGCTTTTCCTGTGGGCGTTGGTATTGCTTTGGTTTTGGGTGTATTGGTCAATTATATAAACAATCCCAAGGGCAATGCACTTATACTTATCATTGGCGTTGCATTTATTGGTATAGCGATAATTGCAGATGCAATAGCTTATCATAAACTAAGAGCATCGCAGCAAAAGGTTTCCATGAAAGGTATTTTGTTTTCTATATTAGCGGGACTGCTAATGGCTTTTTTCTATTATTTTGTGGCAAAGTCAATGTTTATCGATTTTGAAAACCCTACAGGAGGTAAACTTTCACCCTACTCTGCAGTATTCTTCTTTGCCATTGGTATATTGGTGAGCAATTTTCTTTTTAACACCATAATAATGAAAAAGCCTGTAGAAGGTCAGCCTGTTGATTACCACGATTATTTTAGAGGTAGTATTAAGTCGCATTTAACAGGTATTCTTGGAGGAATAATCTGGATGATTGGGATGTCGATGAATATTATTGCATCAGGAAAAGCAGGATTCGCCATTTCATATGGGCTTGGACAAGGCGCCACACTGGTTGCCGCCCTTTGGGGCGTATTTATCTGGAAAGAGTTTAAAGGCGCCGGAATTAAAGTTAACCGCTTGATTGCTTTTATGTTCCTGGCATATATTATTGGCCTGATTCTAATTATTGTTGCCGGTTTAAGTTAAATTCTTTAAATGCATTATGAAAAAAATCACCGTAATCGGAAGCTCCAACGTGGATATGATAATAAAATTGAAACGGCTCCCGCAACCTGGCGAAACCCTCAATGATGGAGTTTTTACCCAGGTGTTCGGAGGTAAAGGAGCCAATCAGGCCATTGCTGCCGTAAGAGCAGCAGAACCATCCACAAGTGTTTCGTTTATTACCTGTTTGGGTGACGACGATTTTGCCATAAGAATGATCGAAAGCTTTAGGAAGGACAGGCTGAATCTGAATTTTTCCTTTGCAGAGAAAGGTGTGGCCACAGGTACAGCCCTTATCCTGGTAGATGAAAAAGGCACCAATTCGATAGCCGTGGCACCTGGCGCAAATTGTTCATTATCGAGGAAGCAAATTGATTTATCTATTGAAGAAATCAGGAATGCGGAATATATTATCCTCCAGATGGAGATTCCTGTTGATATAACAAGATATATTATCGATATGGCTGATAAACTTCATAGGAAAGTCATCCTTAACGTTGCTCCGGCTATTATGATTGAAAATTCTTATTTGTCCAAGACTGAAATCCTGATTGTGAATGAAACCGAAGCATCATTACTGGCAGGGATAAATGTCGATACTGATGAAAATATTGCAAAAGCCGCAGAAACATTGCGAAACAAGGGAGTTAAAACTGTAATTATCACATTGGGAGCAAAGGGATCTTATTTGGACGAGAGCAAAATGCAAAAATTCATGCCCGGATTTAAGGTTAATGCAGTAGATACGACAGCAGCAGGCGATACTTACTGCGGAGCACTGGCAGTAGCATTATCTGAAGGCAAACCGGTTGCCGATGCTATTAAATTTGCAGGGGCGGCAGCAGCTATTTCTGTAACAAGGTTAGGCGCCCAACCATCCGTGCCATTCCGAAAAGAAATTGACGAATTCCTTGAATCTCAATCATGAACAAATACTTTTATCCTATAGTGTTCATAAATATTTTAATACTTCTCAATTAACAGATAAATAAATTGTATAAAAAATGAAGTTAATAATAGTTTTATATTGATGTAGTATTCATGTTAGGCCAACATTATTTTTGTAATAATTTTGAAATGTGCACCAAATAAAATCAATATTTATGGGAAATTTGCTCGAAAAGCTGCTTGAAGCTGTGGAATTAGGCAAGGTTGATAAAAAGTCCCCTTATCCTCCCCAATTAAAAGATCAGAATGGAGCCTATGAACTTGCAGGGAAAGCGCTTGAACAGGGTATCAAGCCCAATGAGATCCTTGAGAAAGCACTAATTCCAGCGATGGCAAATGTTGGTAACAGGTTCAGCCGCAAAGAGATATATGTACCACAGATGCTTATGTCTGCAAAAGCTATGGGTAAAGTAATGATTCATCTAGGGCCATTCTTTCAGTCGGGAGAAACAAAAAGAGAAGGAAAATTTATAATTGGAACTGTATCAGGTGATTTACATGATATCGGGAAAAACCTGGTAGCAATGATGGTAGAAGGTGGAGGATGAGAAGTGATTGATCTTGGTGTTGTTGTTGGAGAAGATAAATTTATTCAGGCTTTGGGAAAAAATCCTGAAGCTGTAATTGGCTTGTCGGCCCTTTTAACAACCACTATGGAAAATATGCGAAAAATAGTCTTTGCAATAAAACAAAAGCATCCGGGTTCAAAGATATTGATAGGAGGCGCCCCGGTTACACATGAATATTGTGATAAAATAGGCGCCGACTTTTATTCGCCTGACCCTCAGGGGGCGGTTAATTATTTAAAGACACTTGTATTATAGTAAACAAACCTTCATTAATGAAAACTCTACTTAGATGCAAAACAAAAGAGGTAGTTATTGATACCAATGGTCCGGTTATTATTATTGGAGAGAGTATTAATCCAACAAGACGGAAAAAACTGGTATCCACATTATAGGAAGGAAATTTTGAATATGTGCTTGAGTTAGCCAGGATACAGATCGATGCAATGGCTGATATTCTGGATGTTAATGTAGGGTTCCCTGGTGTTGATGATATTAAACTGCTGCCGGAAACGGTAAAGGTAATTCAGGATAAATATGATATTCCGCTTTGTCTTGATTCTCCTAATCCTAAGGCTATTGAAGAAGCGCTTAAGGTGGCTAAAGGGAAATGTCTTATTAATTCTGTGAATGGAGAAGAACGGTCATTAAGTGCTATCCTGCCTGTTGCAAAAGAATTTGGTGCTGCCGTTATTGGATTGGTAATGGATGATAACGGGATCACTCATGATCCTGAAAAAAGGCTGGTGATAGCTGAAAAAATACTTAACAGGGCTGTTAAACTGGGAATTAAGGAAGAAGATGTTATTATTGACCCTCTTGCGATGACAGTTAGCGCCGACCCCCAGGCCTGTATTGTTACTCTTGAGACAATCAGGTTAGTTCATGAGAAACTAGGTCTGAATATAACCCAGGGTGCCAGCAATATTTCTTTTGGATTACCTGACAGAGAGATGCTTAATATTGCTCACATGGTACTCTCCATACGGAATGGATTGACATGTCCTATTGCCAACCCTGAAAAGATTACTGCTGCTGTAAGAGCTGCAGATCTTGTACTAGGACGCGATGATTTTGCAATGAGATTTATCGAATGTTCTCAAAGTTTTGCTAAAGTATATTCAAGGGAAATAGTTCTCAAATCTATACAATAAATTCTTAATCTTTTATTAATGTCTTTTTTTACTCCTTCTCGTAGATGGCAGCCAGGGTTACCTTTTTTCCGACAGGTTTCGCGATTTTGTTTTATAAATGAGGTTCCAGGATTTTTATACTTATTATACCTGACTTATATCGTGATAACTTTTACTCTTGACTTAAAAACTTCCAATCAGGTATTTTTTCACTAGGGGAAACAGTATAAAAAAGATGACAGGTATACCATGAAAGTAAAGCTGTTTGATTCAGAGGATATTGGAGGTTCGAAGGATGCAGATTATTAATGTAATAGATATAACAAATGGTAAAAACTAAAGTATCAACACCGGTAAAATTCGTTGGAGTAGCT
>Ga0187886_1000484_pt1 | contig 46887 bp, 41 predicted proteins | sample June2016WEW_20_1_FD_133001 | JGI IMG/M metagenome (GOLD analysis project Ga0187886, IMG submission 133001) | Peatland microbial communities from SPRUCE experiment site at the Marcell Experimental Forest, Minnesota, USA - June2016WEW_20_150 | ecosystem: Environmental > Terrestrial > Soil >... | reverse complement strand
TACCGCGGCGATGGAACCTGCGATATCTTGTTTAGCAGGCCAGTCACTACCCCAGAGAATATGCCCTGGGCCAAACAGCTCAAGGGCAAGAAGAAAATTCGCCTCTATCCTGTCCCCACCTGTATCTACGTAAATATTTTTAAGGTATTCGGTCGGGTTTGCCTTCAGGTCCTTTACGAAATTTATGCCGCGTAGCATCAAATAAGTGGTATCAAACCTGTGCTGCAGGAATGATATTGCCCCGCCGAAATTCGCGAAGATAAATTTTAAGTTTGGGTAGTCGGCTAAGATACCGGACATAAGGAGCTTTCCCACGCACATCGTCATATCAAAGATATATTCAATTACAGGAGTCAGGAGCGGGTCCTGCACGCGCTCCGAACCTATCGGGTTTACAATCTGGGAGTGGACAAAGATGGGGATTTTTTTATCCCGGGCAATCTGATATACGGGAAGAAAACACTGGTCATCAAGATACATCCCGTTATAACTGCTGGCAAGGGAGAGCGCTTTAAAACCCAGCTCATTAATTGCCCTCAGAAGCTCCCCGCGCATATCATTAACATTATCAATGGGTAGAACTGCTGCGCCGATAAAACGAGCGGGATAGCGCTTAAGGATTTTAGCGACATTATCGTTGTAAATATGCGCGACGCGGGAGATACTGCCAAGTTTCAGGTGCGCATCTGAAGTAGGATAAGTTAGGACTGCGCGATTAATCCCTGCCTCATCCATTATCTTAACCTGGGCCTCAATATCGCCCCAGCCCTTATGGAAAAAGTGAGCGTTATTTATTATCTCTTCAGGCAACCAGTGGGAATGGCTATCAATTATCATATTCCCTCCCTGCTATCTATTGAATCAATGCTCCCTGCTTTTAATGATGCGCTCGATCATCTCCATTTCATAGAGGAGTTTTATCTCCTTAAGCGCATCTTCTCCCAATTCTTTGGCAATCGCTTTCTCCACGGCTTTAAGTTTCAGCTCAAGAAAAATATACTGGGGCTTGAGCTCTTTGCCGGAAAATTTCTGCTCATTGCCCTCCTTCTCCTTGGTGCGGATATAGGTCTCTAAATCAGCGATGAATTTTGCTACCTTGCCTTCGGTATCAAGCCGGTTTATCTCCTTAAGCAGGAAGTTGTCTATTTCTACCTGGGTAAACTTACGTTCAATCTTATCCAGCTCCTCTTTTGTCGCCTTGTAGAGCCAGATTAGGTAGCGTTTTTTAAGGCTTTTGAGTTCCTGTTTCTCCATTTTGTTTTTGCTGTACAAGCGTAAGTGTCACTTCGTCAAAATAAAGTGCCCCTTTTGCCACGGGAAGCGGCTCAAGCTGGTAACTTTTAAGCGGGAAATCTATTACCCCGTTTTTCTCTGCTGTATCCGGCTGCCAGTCGCTGCGGGCAAAGAATTCATTGAATTTACAAACAACCTGCTTCCAACCCTTAAAGTCATCCGTGGCAATAAAGCGCCATATCTCATTACCGCTATCCTTGATATCAAATGCGACCCTGGCCTTGGAGCCAGTGCCATACATCCAGAAGGAGATAGCGTTATATTCCTTCCATTTAATATCTTCGGGCTTAATAAGCCAGCCGGCATTTTTCGCATCCAGCCCGGAACCTCTGGCTATATACATATACCCGCCGGATACGGCATCGAAATCTGCCTTGAGGGACCGTTTTCCGGAATGCGCCTGCTCGGTTGCAGCAGTAACTTGCAGGGTTGAACCGTTACCCGCGCCAAAATCCACTGTGCCGCTAGGCCCGCCTGAAATAGCGCCTTCAAAATCATCAATAAGTAGGACTTGATTTTCAGCCATAGCTATTCCCGCAGCAAATAAAAACATTGCCAGTATTACTAAGATTTTTTTCATTTTTTTCCTCCGCTTACTATGAACTATCAACTATGAACCATGAACTATTTATCCGGATGTTCCTGTTTAAACGGTATCACCGGCTTTGTCCAGGGTGTCTGCTGATTTATTATGGCTATCTCCAAAGGACACACATTATCCGGCACGGTAAGAGCAAACTTTACGGCATTTTCAATTGCCTCGGTAGTCATAAGCCGCGAGGTATCCGCGGTGACTTCCTTTAATTTTCCGGTCAGATCGGTATCAGTGACTCCGGGTAACAATGAAGTTATCTTTATCCCGTGGTCGCGTATCTCCCAGAAAAGCCCCTTTAAGAAAGCACGCAGGCCCACCTTTAGGGAGCTATAGACAAGGAAATTGCGCGGTAAGGGGTCGCAAAGCGTAGAACCGGAAACCATATTGATGATTGCCCCGGATTTATTCTTTATCATATCGTTAATCACCAGGCGGATAAGCCGGACATAACCCATATAATTGGTATGCGCCAATCTCTCAATATCTTCAATGGGCTGTTCATGGAAGGGATACTGGCTTGAGACCCCAGCGTTATTGATCAGGATATCTATTTTACCGAATTTCTCCTTGGTTTTATTTACCAAATTTTCCAAATCCTCTAATTTTGCCACATCGCATACCACAGGCAGCACTTCCACCTTATATTTTTTGGCAATCTCTTGCGCGGTTTCTTTTAATGGGCCTTCCTGGCGGGCGGCAATGGCAAGATTTATCCCCATGCCTGCGCAGGTTGAGGCAATTGCCTTGCCGATGCCGCGGGAAGCGCCCGTGATAATCGCGGTCTTTCCTTTTAAGTCGCTCATTCTTTCGCCTCTCTTTCGATTACTTCCTTAAATATCTTCAGGTTATCTTTGGAATGCTTATTGATAAACCCTTCCACCTGCTCATCATTGAATTTTGCCTTCTCATCCATTTGGAAATGCTGGATCCAAGTCATTTCAATGCCTTCGGGAGTCGGGGTATAAAGCCAGACGATCTTCATATATTTAAATGGGAATTTCGGCTCTTCCCGCTCGGCGTAGGTAAAATATTTCTCCTTAAAAAGCAGGCGCCATGACTGCCATGACCTATCTTCATCGTCGGTAAGGCGAAAAGTAATCTTATTGCCTTCTTTTTTGGTGATCTCTGCTCCCTTGTATTCATTGCCGAACAGTGTTGTCCAGCGCGGGATATCATTTGAAATATCAAAAATCAAATCATACGGCGCATTGATAACAATCGAATTACATGTATGTCCCATTCCAACCCTCCATTCTACTTAGCAACTTATCTTAAGCGGGTGACTGCGGAGCCGAGGCCACTGCCGCGCGCAACGTAAGTGAGCACGGCGGGGTGGCGCAGCAGGCAGGACCCGCTTAAATAATTGCTACTACCCTTGACCAGGCAGCGCCGGTCTGTTTAATCCTTACCGGAAAACAAATTACTTTAAATCCCGAACCAGGCAGCTTCTCTAAATTAGCTAACCTTTCTATATGTATAAATTCCCTTTTTCTCCCGTAAAAATGCGCGGGATACAGGGGTTTTTTCTCTTCCAGGAATTCTTTAAGCATGAATTTATATGGCCGGTCAATACCCATAGTATCTACACCGAATATTTTTATGCCGCTATCCAGCAGGTAATCTATGGCTGAAATATCTACTCCGGGGTAATCCGTAAAATATTTGGGGCTGCCGTATAATTTATCCGCTCCAGTATGTAAAAGGACTATGTCGTATTGTTTTAAGTTGTAATTGATTTTTTTCAGGGCCGAGAGGATATCTTCTTTGGTAATTGTTTCTGCGGGTTTCTTATCGGTAAGGTCTATTTTTATCCCGTCGTTAAAACACCACTCCAGGGGGATCTCCTCGGAGGTCTTGGAGGGACGGCCTTCTGATTTTGAGCCGTAGTGGAAAGAATAATCAAGGTGTGTGCCGATATGAACAGGTGAATGGACAATTTCAAGGGATAAGAATTCTTCGTCGGGCAGCTCCTCTTTTTTGAGGATACGGCCGCCGAGTGCGTATTTTAACCTGCCAAGAAAGGTCTTTCCCATGATAACGCGGTTAAATTTCTCTACACCTGCCTTATGAGAGATTCTTTCTATCGCTACCTTATGCACCTCAAAGGCCTTTTCATCAATGGGTAAGCTTAAGTCAACTATCTTCATTTGCTTATTTTTGCCTGGATTACTTTTTCAATATCGCTTATCGTAGAAAATTTAGTAATCTCCTTGGCGCCCAGAGTAATGCCAAAGTTTTTCCCCAGCGCAATCACGGTCTCAACCATCTCGGTGGAATCCACAGCGATTGAGTCCTGCAGGGATACGTCATCTTTCAGCTCTTCCGGCTTTACCTTGAGCAGATTAACCAATGTTTCTTTTATCTGTGCTTTCGTATCCACAATCCCCCTCCTTAATTAACTTTACCTTCAGCGGGTCCTGTCTTGGCCTATTTTTCAACTTTCTTTTCAAGATGCATAAGAAGCTTATGTCCGTAGAAAAAACAAAGCAGGAAGAGAATTAATGCTGTAACAACGGCATTAATAAGATGCATTGTTAGGCCATAAGTTATTACCCCGAAGCAAGCACCGTAAAAAGTAGATGTAGCGATACGAAACTTCAACAGGTCTGAAGGCGTCATTTCGCTTACTTTTCCTCTCCCATACCATTTACTCATTCTACTCTCCTCTCGCTTAAAAATACAGCTGATATAGTTTTGAACGAGTAGCTTAGCCGAATCTGCTGAGGGTTTGTGAGTGCACAATTAGCAATTTTTCGGCACTGTGTAACTTTTGCGGGTGACGAGGCATGTTTCGAGCAGGGCGTAACGCAGGCCGAACGGGCACGGTTCACCCGCTATTAACAAGCCAGTGAGAGTGAGGCCGAGTAGCCGAGCGCGATTTTCCACGCTGGGGAAAATCGCGCGGCCCTGCGAGAAATATGCATCGGCAGAACCCGCAAGAGTTTAAAAGAGCTTCGAACTATTAGGGACAATCCCTATAAATTTATATCTGCACTTCCCCTTTAGTAGCTGCCGCTTCCCACTTATTAATGCCTGCCATAACATCCTGGAAGCAGAGTTTGGCGAGTGGATCAAAATTACTCTCCATAATCCGGTTGATCCTGCCGGGCTTGGAGAAAAATTCACGCATGCACCATGAACCAAGCCGGCCCAGATCTTCGATACTCAGGTGGTTCGTAGGGATTACCGGATGCAGGAAATCCCAGGTGCTAAAATCCACTTTTTTAGGATCTACCCAGTTTTTCTTCAGTGCGATTCTCCACATCGGGGAATTCGGCGCAGGCGTCACGTACCCCACCCAAAGGATATCTGGATCCACTTGGTCAGTGAATTCAAAGCGCTGTTTGATGATCTCCTCGGTGTCATAGTCAAACCCCATCATGATATCGGCTACAATGGCTATATCGTATTTGCGCAGTAACTCAATAGTCTTTTTAATCTGGTCTATAGTGATACCTTTGGCAATTTTCTTAAGTTCAGATTGCGTTGTGACCTCGATGCCGAATACCCCCATAAACAGCCCTGTTTCCTTCATTAAGGGGAGCACCTTTTCGCAATTAACCCAGTCAATCGCGCGGCCAAGGGACACCCATTTGATATCGATCTTCTTTTGTTTCTTTAATTCGCAGAATTTCCTCACGCGCTCGGGATCCACGTTAAAATTATCATCCTGGATGACCACGACTTTTACCCCGTATTTATTCTGCAGGAGTTCCATCTCTTCAATGACGCGTTCAGGGGATTTGGCGCGCCAGGTCAGGAAATCAGAAGGGTGACGCGGGTCATATTGGTCCCACTCATAACAAAAAGTGCAGGCAGAAGGGCAGCCGCGGGAAGTAACCATATCCACGAACGGCTTCCAATAAGTATGGCCGACGTATTTATCCATGGGAAATAAATCATACGCCGGAAGCGGCAGTTTATCCAAATCTTTCATCAATGGTTTGTGCGGCCCCATCACAATCTGGCCGTCCACGCGAGAGGTCACCCCGCCCACATTTTTTAGATTCTTCTTTTTATCTATCGCCTCAATTAAGTCCCCGAATGATTCTTCTTCTCCCATGACCACAAAATCTACTCCCGGATTTTCTTCCAGCGTCGGTACAGGCATTGCCGAATACCATAAACCGCCCAGGATTATCTTTGTATTAGGAAGTGCCCTTTTAATCCCGGCAGCGGCTTCCTTAAAATGCCTTAAAACGCCGTAACCGCCATAGCCGTGCAGCTGTTCTCCCATCACCACAACATCCGGGTTCCTAAGTTTTACCTTTTCAATCAGCTCCTCCATCGGGATCTGCTCTGCTTTTCCGTCTAGAACGGAAACATCCGAGTAGCCGCGCTCCCGAACATATGCCGCCCAATGGGCGTAGAGCTGGTTCGGCGACCTGTGTATCCCATGTGTTGCCCACGCCCCTACTTTCGGCATTACAAATAAAATCTTCATTATCGTTCTCCTTTCTCTACGACCAGTGCAGAATTAATCCCGCCTCTTCCGCGGGAGATCACCAGTGCTTTGTTAATCTTGTATTCCCTGGCTTCCTTGCTTACATAATTTAATGAAACGGCTGCCGGCTCATCCAGGTTTATAGTCGGCGGCACTAAATTGTGTTCCATAGCTAAAAGCACAGTTATCAAATCCAGCACACCTGATGCGCCCAGAAGATTCCCAAACATGGATTTAGGGCAGCTTGCGGGTATATTCTTCAGGCGGGAGCCAAAGACAATCTTTAATCCTTCTATTTCTGAATTATCCCAGATATCTACTGCCAGGCCGTCTAAGCTGATAAAATCGATCTCTTCTGCTTTTGCGCCGGCATCCGCTAATGCAAGATTAATTGCCCGCGCAAGCTCCCTTCCGTCTGGTGCAGGATTAATACGGTCAACACCATCGCAACTATTGCCGGTACCTGCAATATAGCCGAAAATATTTGCCTTCCTTTTCTTGGCCCGCGCAATACCTTCCATGACCACGATACCAGCGCCTTCGCCGATAACAAATCCATCGCGCCTCTTATCAAAAGGCCTGTACGCGCTTTCAGGATGAGCGTTATTTTCTGAGAGGGCGCCGTAAGTATTGCAGCATAAAAGCGCGTAAGGCGTAACCGGGGCTTCCATCCCTCCGGCTAAAATCATATTTAGTTTATTCTTGGCAAGGACTTTACGGGCGTAGCCGATAGCCATAAGAGAACTTGCCCTGTCAGCGACCACGGTTTTACTAAAACCCTTTATCCCGTAATAAATGGAGACCTGCCCCTGTGGGGCTGCCGGAAACCAGGCAGATGCCATATAAGGAGAGACTCCTTCCCTGCCTTCAATATATAAGTCTCGCAATTCTGTCTCGGCATACAGCCAGCCGCCGATGGCATTACCTAAAAATATACCCACCAGGTTCGGGTCTTCATTTTTGATATCGATACCTGCATCCTGCATGCTCATCTCAGCGGCAATCAGCGCCATATGCGAGAAGGCGTCGATTTTTTTTAACAGCCGCGCTGAAACATGCGAATATTTTTCCAGGTCGTCGATCTGTCCTGCGATATGCGAGGGGTATTTCGAGGCATCAAAACGGGTAATCTCTTTTACGGCGGAGCGGCCTGCTTTAATATTTGCCCAGAACTGCCTTGTGCCGATTCCCGAAGGAGCTACCACGCCTATACCCGTGATGGCAATCTTATCCATTGTATCTCCTTAAAACCAGAGACGAATGTATCCCGGAAAAACCGCTGCTTGTCTTTAATATGATATTTACTTTTTTCTCCCTGGCAACATTAGGGATATAATCCAGGTCGCATTGCGGGTCCTTCTCCTCCTGGTTTATGGTAGGGGGAAGGATGTTTTTTTCGAAAATCATGCAGCAGACAGTAAACTCAAGCGCGTTAGCCGCTGCCAGGGGGTGGCCTACCATGGATTTAAGGGAACTAATCGGTAACTTATAAGCGTAATCCCCGAAAATAGCCTTATAGGCATTGGTCTCAAATATATCGTTCATGCGTGTCGATGAACCATGTGCGTTTATGTAGTCGATTTGAGCCGGCTTAACTGCTGCGTCTTTAAGCCCTAAGGTGATACAATTTTTCATCGCGTCCCCGTCTCCGGGAAGGTCCGTCATATGAAAGGCATTGCAGCTTGTCCCGAAACCAAGGACTTCGGTATATATGCGGGCATTACGTTTCAGCGCGTGATTAAGTTCCTCAAGAACCAGTATCCCCGCTCCTTCGGATAAAACAAAACCATCGCGTTTATTATCAAAGGGCCGGCTTGCGCCTTGAGGGTTATCATTACGCGCGGATAAAACATTTACCACGTCGAATGCGCCGAAGGTAATGGGGGTAATGGGCGCTTCTGCGGCTCCGCAAACCATAATATCCTGTTCGCCGTCCTGGATGGTCTCAAGGCCAAAACCCAGAGAATCCGTCCCGGCAGTGCAGCCGGTAGAAAGTGTATTGCATATTCCTTTCAGGCCATAACGGCTGCTGATTTCAATGGAAGGGGTATTAAACATCGCTGCATCATACAAGTCAGGCCGCACTTTAGCCGGGTCAATGGGATGTTTTCCATCTTCGGTAACTAGCGCGAATTCCTCTTCCATATATTTTGTGCCGCAGATGGCATTGGCAAGGCATACGCCTATATGCTCCGGGTCTTCTTTAGAGAAATTGAGGCCGCTGTCTTTTATCGCCATATCGCCTGCCACTACCCCAAACTGCACGTATCTATCCATGCGCATCATTTCTTCATGGGTAAGGCCTAATTTAAACGGGTCAAAGTCGCGCGCTTCGGCGGCAATCTTGGTATTAAACACCGAAACGTCAAATCCGTCTACGCGGCGCACCCCGGATTTTCCGTTAATCATCGCCTGATATACCGCGTCTTTTCCAATGCCGTTTGGCGAAATCACTCCTATACCCGTAATTACAACTCTACGCTTTGCCATAAATTATTCATTCTCCTATAACCCGCTTTACCTTAAATATAATCTTGCCGCCATCAGGGCAGGTTACCGTATCAATGGAGTTAGGGTCAGGCATAAAGAAAAACTTCGCTCCGAAATTAAGCGCGAATAATGCCGGGAAAGCAGTATGAAATGCCGCTCCGCAAAACCCCGGGATACACTTAAGCCCTGTCGTCTCCCATTTATCTCCTACTTTGTAACCAAAGGTGCATTTGCCGTCAGAGTGGACCACCTCAATAACCATCTTCTTGGGGTTTGGCCCCTTGTGTTGGGTATCTTTAGCTATATGCTCGGCCTTACCTTTATTATCCAGAACCTCGGCTTTAAACTCAAGCTTTCCTCCATCAGGACAGGTAACCAAAAGCGAACGTTGATTATCCATAAAGGGAAACCTTGCGCCGAAACTAAGGCCGTAAACAATCGGAAACAGGACATGGGCTAACCCTAAGCAAAAATGTTTTGGCGGATGGGTAAAATCCTCTAAAATCAATTCATCCCCGGCTTTATAACCATGATAACAATGCCCGGAGACCTTGTTTACGGTAAGTTTTAGGCGAGGAAACGGAGAATCGATTACCTTGCCTTCTATTATCTCGACCAAACCTTTTATTTCTTTGAAGAATTCTTCTTTGTTGAAGAATTTTCCGCTCTTTTCGACTTTATGCACCATCTCCACCATCTTTTTATTTAATGGCGCCTCGAGCTTATTCTTCTTTGCCAAGCTGACAAATTCTCCGTTAAGATAATCTATTTCAGAAGGCTTGCCTCTTTTTATGCTCTGTAAAATCGAGCCATACAGGGGCTCTTTACTTAATTTACTCATTATACCCGAATATATCCCTGCTGCCTGCACTACCGGTAAAGCGGTTAATCCTGTCAGGCGCTCCAGCGGAAAATCCGGCAAAGAAACCAGTTTAATCCCGCTTTTATTTACAATGCCCAGGCCTTCCTTCCATATCTGGATAGCAACGCAGGACACATTTATATCGCTAAATGCCTCCTGCATACTTACCCCGAGGATTCCGGGGATACAGTTATTGGCATTTACGAAAAGTTTAAGATATTTCATCCCCTTGATATCGTCTGAGACGGTTACGGTAAACACATCGGCTAAAACCCGGGATAGCTCTTTGACTTTGGCGTCATTTGCGCCGAATGCCTTACCGATAATCCAGGGGCCTTCAAAGTTATGCACTATTTTACCTGGGGTAAGGCGTGTTACGCCAAACATTACAATGCTTGAGATAATATTTTCTTTGGGGAAATATTTAGAGACCAGCTCTTCACTGGCTACGCCGTTTTGAGTAGTAAGAACTATCGTTTCTTTAAGATGGGCCTTGTTATTTTTTAAGGCCTCTTCTATATCCTGGGTTTTTGTGGCCAGGATCAGGAGCTCCGGGTCAAAGGAAAGCTTCTCGGAGATATCTATTTTTATTTTATGTTCTCCCCTTGGCCCGGAAATATACAGGCCCTTTTCTTTGACTATTTTTACGCTGTCGCTATGCGCGATGAGAGAAACATCCCGGCCTTTAAGTTTTAGATAACCGGAAACGAGCCCTCCTATTGCGCCTGCGCCAATGACTGCTATTTTCATCTCTTAATGGGGGCGTTGCCCTTCGGGGACTGCCCATTTTTAGGGTAACCGTATTTCCTGTAATCAAACCCGGTCTGTTCCAGGAGCCGCACCATCATGCTGTAGAACGGAGACGGCACATCCGAAAAGAAAGCGCCTACAACATCCTGCTCTCCGACCTTTTCTGAACCCCGCGCCTTGGCCAACTCTTGGGCCTTCCTAGTCACCACTTCTTCCGTAATATGGCGGTGGAATACGGGTATTTTGGCGATAAAAATCTTGAATTTATCCTCTGTAGCAACTTCCCAGACCATAAGCTATCTCCTCACCTAGTAAAATTTTACTATTCAAATTTTCCTATAATTTTATGCAAAAAAAGCTTTTCTGTCAAGTATTTTTTCCGGAAATTTAAAATAAAAACGGACTAAATTATGGCTGTAAGGCGCGCGAGAAACTTGACTTCGGTTTCCATCATTTCCAGGTTATGCTCAAGAATATAAATAAGGCTCATGGACCTCTTGCCCTTTCTTAAGTCCCGTATCGTTTCCCTCAATTCCTTGGCGAGATTTCTTAATACCCTGCTCCTTGCGCGGAGCCTGCGCCTTGCCATATCGGGGTTTATGTAATTCAGGAAATAAAGGCTAAGATCCAGGCTAAACTGCGGCCGCTTGAAATCAAGGAAGCTCTTGCCGAGCAATTCTTCAAACCGCCTCTCCCCCCTGGGTGTAAGGTAATATACAAAACGCTCAGGGCGCTTGCTTGCTTTTCTTGTATGTTTGGCAATGAGGCCCTTTCTCTCGAGGATCCTAAGGGGATAGTATACGGATTTTAAATCAAGACCCGCGAATATAGAAAGTATCTCTTTTATCTTTTTTTTGATTTCATAGCCGTGTTTCTGGCTTTCCTTTAACAGCCCCAAAAACATCAGTTCGTTTTCAATCATGCAAAAACCCCGATAGAACGGAACTTTTTATAGCGCAATTCAAGAAGTCTTTCTTTGTTCAGGTTTTTTAATTCATTGAGATTACGAAACAGCGCCTCTTTCAAATTCTTAGCCATTACCTGCGGGTCGCGGTGGGCGCCGCCCGAAGGTTCAGGTATTATCTCATCTATGATACCCATTCCCAGCAAATCCTGGGCGGTCAATTTTAATACTTCCGCCGCATCAGGGGCCCTTCCCCCGTCTTTCCATAATATGGCGGCACAGCCCTCTGGAGAAATCACCGAATAGTATGAATTTTCTAATACAAACACTCTGTCGGCAACGCCTATACCCAAAGCGCCTCCTGAACCACCCTCTCCGATAACCGTGGCTATCAGGGGCACTGCGATATTAACCATCTCACGCAGGTTCTCGGCTATCGCCTGCGATTGGCCGCGCTCTTCCGCTCCTATTCCAGGGTAAGCGCCCGGGGTATCAATAAATAACAATACGGGTAGGCCCGCCTGCTCTGCCAGGCGCATGATTCTTAGAGCCTTACGGTAACCTTCAGGATGGGCGCATCCGAAATTACGTTTAAGATTCTCCTTGGTGTCTCTTCCTTTCTGGTGACCTATAACCGCGACCTTCTGGCCTTCAAACTTGGCGAGGCCCGTTATCAGCGCCTTATCATCGGCAAAAGCCCTGTCTCCGTGTAATTGCACAAAATCAGTCATCAGCGTATTTATATAGTCAAGGGTATACGGGCGTAAGGGGTGCCGAGCAATCTGGACCTTCTGCCAGGCAGTGAGATTTGCATACGTGTCCTTCTTAAGGTGTTCGAGTTTCTCCTCAAGACGCTTGACTTCCGGGGATAGATTTATCTTCTTTTCAGAAATGAAATTCTTTAATTCCTGGATTTTCTTTTCCAGCTCTACTATCGGTTTTTCGAATTCAAGTCCGGCCATAACTTAGTTAATGGTTAATAGTTCATGGTTCATAGTAAGAGCGGCTAGTCGAGGATGGTTACTTCTGTGCCAACGGGCACCAGGGTATATAATTCTTCGACGTCTGTGTTAAACATGCGCACGCATCCCTGGGTAACCTGTTTACCCAGTGATTGCGGTTCAGTAGTCCCGTGCATCCCGTATCCGGAAAGGTTGATGCCCAACCAGCGCGTGCCCAGGACATTTGCGGGGCTGCCGGCAGGCACAACCGCCCCTGTTTTAAACCAGGTGGGATTAGGCAGTTTAGTAGTTATCTTAAAAGTGCCGGCTGGAGTAGAGTTATTCTTGCCCGTCGCAACTACATATGTCTTTATTACTTCATCATTTGTCTTAAGAAGCAGGATATTCTGCGATTTGTACACGACAATACTAAAGGGGCTGGTCCAGACTTTGATTTTTTTGCCGGGGTTAATCTTTTCGGAGGATAAACCGTTACTTTTCATGATTAACTCTACCGTCGTATTATGTTCCCGGGCTATCTTGGTAAGCGTATCCCCCGGCTTTATTTCATAAAGGATGCTGCCTGGGGTAATGGCTGGTGAAAATAATATCTTTAAACCCAGCTCATCTACCTTCTTCTGCCAGTTCATTACCGAGGAAGAGTTAGGATGCTCCTCGATTACCTTCTGGTAAATGTTTTTTGCTTCCGCTAAATCTCCTGTTGCCTCTTTTTCTCTTGCGCGGCTAACCAGGCCTGAAGCCGAAATTGTATGCCCTGGTTTCATCGGTTGCCTATTCCCGGATTTCTTTAAGGCGATCACTAAAACCAGCGCTACTAATACAAAAATTATGATAAACAATAACAAGATTTTCTTCTTCACTGTTTCCCCCTTTAAACAAGCGCTGCCTTGATTTCGGCGTGCCTTTGGCGTATACGCCGAAATCACACCGAGCTATGCTCGGTGTTAGATTAACCTACCCTGCTATCATGGCTATGACAATACCCAGTAAAAACCCCGCGATTACTTCTACGGGGGTATGGCCTATGAGTTCACGCAGCCTCTTTTCCTCAATCCTGCCCTGCCAGTATATATCTTCAGTGATTTTATTCAGGATACGCGCCTGCCTGCCCGTGGCGCGGCGCACCCCTTGTGCGTCGAACATTACCACAATCGCGAAAGTGGCGGCTAACGCAAAGTAGATGCTGTCAAAACCATATTCCAGCCCTGTCGCAGTCGCCAAGCACGATGCCCCTGCCACGTGAGAAGAAGGCATGCCGCCTGTACCTACGAACCAGCGGAAGTCGAATTTTCTCTGGCGTATGATGCCAAGGATTACCTTAATGGTCTGGGCGATAATCCAGGAGAACATAGTCACCATCAATATTTTATTTCTTATTATCTGAAGCATTATTTCTTTCATTGCTTCTTTATTTGGGCAGGGATTACTTCGATTTTTATCTTTGTGGCAGTGGTAGGTTGGCCGTCTTTAAGCAGGAAACCGCGGTTACCTTCGAGATTTTCATCCTCTTCCATCTTCTTTTTTACCTGGGCGACAACTCCGGGGGCCTGTTTCCTTAATTCCAGCATTGCTTTTTTAAGTTCCTTAACAGAGCTGAGTTTTAACTTCAGGGAATCATTTTCACGCAGAAGCTCTTCTTTTTCTTTTAAGATGGATTCATTTTCCGCTTTTAGCAGCGATTGTTTTGTTTGTATGTCTTCTGCGGTCCTGCGCGCAGTTTCCGTATCAACAAATAAACGGGACATCCTTTTCTTGGCTGCTTTTGCATAATTCTTTAGTTTAGCGGTTTCCCAGCTTAGCTTCGTGACTTCCCCATTCAACTCTTCTTTCTGCCTCAAAAGGCTGATTTTATCCTTTTCCAGCCCTGTAATGCGCATATTCGCCTCACCAAGGCTTATAGTCAGGTCATACTTTTCCCTAAGCGTAATGGTGTATTTATAGATGGCAAAAGAGGCAATTGCCAGCAGGAAAATGATGGCTATGTTCTTTATTATGTCTTTTCGCATAGATTTGTATTATATACGGTTAATACAAAAAAATCAAGTATTTTTCACGGTTAGATTTTACGGCTCTTTTCGTCTATTTTATCGGGAAGGAGGATAGAAATGCTGGCTCGTGTATTTAGTTCTGGTTTATTTGGAATAGAAGCGTATCCTGTTGAAATAGAGGTGGATGTCTCAAGAGGACTACCGGTAACAAGCGTGGTTGGCCTTGCGGATACAGCGGTACGGGAGAGCCGGGAGCGCGTTAAATCCGCAATCAAAAACTCCGGGTTTACCTGGCCGCAGGAAAGGATTACCATAAACCTTGCCCCTTCGGATATCCGCAAGGAAGGCGCCTGCTTTGACCTTGGCATTGCCTTGGGCATACTTGCGGCAAGCGGGCAGATAAATACGGAAAAGGTTAAAGATTTCTTTATTTTTGCGGAATTGGCGCTTGACGGCTCTTTAAGGTATACGAAAGGCGCCCTACCTGTCAGTATGGCACTACGCACCTGGGTTATCAAGAAATTAATCACATCCGCGCAATGCGCGCAGGAAGCAGCCGTAGTCACGGATATCGAAGTATACCCTCTTAAGACGCTAAGAGAAACCGTGGAATTCATCCACAACGCCCAAACTGTAAAACCCCTTAAGACGGATGCCGATGAGCTATTTAGACACGGCTCTTCTTATCCAGTGGATTTCTCAGAGGTAAAGGGGCAGTATTTTGCCAAAAGGGCGATTGAAGTGGCTGTAGCAGGAAGACATAACATCCTGATGATCGGGCCTCCGGGCAGCGGCAAAACCATGCTTGCCAAAAGGATACCCACCATTATGCCTGATTTAGCCCTTTCGGAAGCGCTGGAGGTAACCAGGATTCATTCTGCGGCAGGTATACTTTTAAATAAAAACGGGGTTATGGCTGTTCGGCCCTTCCGCGACCCTCATTACAGTATTTCCAGCATTGCGCTTATCGGCGGCGGCTCCCTGCCCCGGCCGGGAGAAATAACCCTGGCCCATAATGGGGTTTTATTTCTGGATGAACTGCCGGAATTTCGCCGGGATTGCCTTGAGGCGCTACGCCAGCCGCTTGAAGACAGGTATATAAATGTCTCGCGCATAAAGAAATCCCTCCTCCTTCCTGCCAGCTTCATGCTGGTTTGCGCCATGAACCCCTGCCCTTGCGGATATTACACCGACCCTAAAAAGGCCTGCCGCTGTAATCCAAACAAGATACAGAATTATATGGCTAAGATCTCCGGGCCGCTCCTGGACAGGATTGATATCCATATTGAAGTGCCCTCCATGAAATACAGTGAATTAACAGACACCAAAGACGCGGAATCTTCCGGCGTAATTAAGGAACGGGTGGAAAAGGCCCAGGCAATCCAAAGGGAGCGCTTCAAATCCGAAAACCTAACTTACAACGCCTCAATGAATACAAAACTGATTAAGAAATCTTGCGTTTTGACGGAACAGGCGCGGGAATTGCTGAAGATGGCGATGACGGAGCTGGGATTCTCGGCAAGGGCCTACGATAAGATACTGAAGGTTTCGCGCACGATTGCGGATCTAGGTGCCTGCGATATTATTTCCGCAGGGCATATCTCTGAGGCGATACAATACAGAAGTTTAGACAGGGGGTTCTTTAGTTAGAGATACACACGGAAGATAAAATACCGCAATATATCCAGAAAAAATAAAACGGAACTGTCCAATACAGGGCGTCATACTCCACCATACTCACCAATATCGACATAAAGCCGCTAAGCAACACCAACGCTATCTCATGGTTTGCTAATTTTAGTTTCACATGAATAAATGATTTCTTTAATAGCAGGGCAAGAAATAAAATAAAAAATACCAGGCTGAATAATCCTGTTTCGCATGCGATCATAAGAAACATATTTTCAGGTGTTTTCAGTAAATAAGCGAGGCGGCTTTTATCATATTTATCAAAGAACAGTTTATAGTGATAGAGCCCAAAACCCAGGACCGGATAATCTTTTACCATCTTTACGGCAGTAATAGTTCTCTTTATCCTGTTTTTATAGATATCTTTTTCGCTAAACCCCCCTATTCCCAGTTGGCGTAAGGACCCTGCCCGGGCAAAATAAAAAACAACTAACAAAACGAATATCAGCATACAAAAAGCCAGTAAAACTTTCCTGTTTTTCATGCCGAAATAAAAAAGAGAGGACGCTGTAAGACATACTACCGCCCCTCTCTGCGCTACTATAACACCGATAAAAATCAAAATAGACCATGCGACCCAAAATATCCTCCCGCGCATATTGCCCGACTTGGAAACAAAATAATATGCTGCTGGCGCACAGGTAGCTAAATACGTCCCTAAGACCTGCGGAACAAACTGCGTAGCCATAGGCCTATGTTTGACAAAAAGATAGTACTTATAATAAATGTTTGTAACGAAATATTCGTAGAGGGGGTTTCTCTGGAAAACATATTCGAGCACCGCATATAACGCGACTAAGCCGGCAGCATAGCTTATTATTAAGAAAAACCTATCTTTTCTTTTCACGAGGGGAAACCCGTTCTTGAATAAATAATATGTAACCGGAATCGGTATCGCATAGTTGATGTATTGATTTACTGCGATCTGCCTGTTTTGAGCGAAGAAAACTCCTATCGTTACCATTAATATATACGCCCATAGGAAGATATCGGTTTTCTCTGAAAAAGCGGCCTTAGCTATTGCGCGATTAGTAAAAATAATAAAAGATAAAGTCGCAAATAAGACAATAATAACCAGGTGCCCGTATTTACTTTGTATCGGCTCAAGGAAAAAAGAAAGCCATAATACCAAAAGTAGTGAAATGGCGCAAAACAAAATTTGGGACACCTTTTGTAGCTTCTGCATTTTTAAAAAGATAAACTAGGGCGCCGGATAGCTTATCATCATTCCAAGAATAACATTAGCTAATAATCCGGGTTTTCTTTCTATTTATTCAATACTTCGATGGTGACCGCGGATGCGGCGCTATTACCTTTATTATCGCGTACTGTCAAAGTCGCGGTAAATTGTTTTGGTTCAACAGACCCGCTATAATAGGTATTTATGGCATTTTCTTTTGTGGACATATCACCGTCGCCAAACTCCCAGGAATAGGAAATTATTCTGCCTGCGGTACTATGCGACCTGTTGCCGTAAAAACGCACGGTCAACGGGGAAAACCCTTTTAAGGGCTTTGCCACGATAATGGATTTCACTGGAGAGGAAACTACCTTCTCCTGGATCATCTCGTGCTCCAGTTCCTTTATAGAGGCTGCCTGCGGCGCGCCTGCCGCCGGCTTTACCGCCTTCTCCTCTGTTTCTTTGGTTACGGCTGCCTCTTTTACTGCGGGCGCTTCCTGTATAGGCTCCTGGGGCTGTGAAATCACGGCCTCTGGTTTGCTTGCGGCCTTCTCTTTGGCAAGAACGGTGGGCTTAACAGTAAGGCCTTCTTTTGACAGATCCTTCTGTATATAATCATCCAACGCGGCTTTAAGTTTCCCTACGCGCTCCAACTCCTTAGCTTCCTTTTCTTCGTCGAGCTTATCCATCTTCTGGCGGTATAGAGCATTATGGTTATACTTGTATTCCGAAACAGCGGTAAAAGGCCACTTAAATATCCCAACAATAAGTTCGCCAATCATAAATACCGAATCTACTGCGCTACCCATAAAGCCATTCTGGATATAGCCCATCCTCTTATAAGAATCTTCAACCCTGTCTTTTCTTCTCTTGAAACGCTTTTCGGCAACGCTCATATCTTTGGGCACAGACTTATCCGCTCCCACGGTATATTCGGGAATAACATACCCCCTGCGCGCAACAACATAACCCTGGTCAAAAGGCGGCTTTCCGGTCTGGAACTTATAGGCTGTGGTACATCCGCAGCTAAAAACTATTAGCAAAAACAAAACTGACACTTTTTTCATTTTTACCTCCAGATTTATGATTTAATCAAAGACAACGTCTCGCTTCTTGTTTTCTCATTCTCCTTAAAAATCCCCCTTACTGCAGAGGTAACGGTCAGCGTACCGGGCTTGCGTACGCCGCGCATTGACATACATAAATGCTCCGCCTGGATTACTACCATCACCCCCAGAGGCTTTAATTTTTTCATGATAATTTCTGCGATTTGGGTAGTCAGGCGCTCCTGCACCTGGGGCCTACGGGAAAGAATATCTACCACCCGCGCAAGCTTACTTAAGCCCGTTACCCTGCCGTTCTTGGGAATATATGCTATATTGGCTTTGCCAATAAAAGGAAGGAGATGGTGTTCGCAGACGCTATACAAAGGGATATCCTTCAAGAGCACAATCTCATGGTGTTTCTGGTCCAATATGACCTCGAGCTCCTCCTCGGGCTTATCTTTTATTCCCGAGAATATCTCTTCATACATTTCCGCCACGCGCCGGGGAGTCTCCAGAAGATCTTTTCTATTCGGATTTTCCCCGATTGCTCCTAATATTTCCCTTACTGCTTTCTCGATTTTATTTTTATCCATCATTCTGCTCCTTTAATGTGTCAGGCTGCCGTGGTAGAGCATCCAATTGGAACCGGCGATGTTGCTGTAGCGCGGATAAACTTTTTCCAGAACGTAGGTTACGCCGCAGATATTCAAGGACTCAAGTGGCGCCGGATCTTTATCTCTGCTATATTTAATAATCCATTCCGGGGCATAAAATCTCCTTTTGTCCGGGGGGGGTGCACAAATTACTTCGGTATCTTTCCGCAAGAGGCTATAGAAATCAACCACCAGGCAATTTCCAAAGCTGGTTTCTACGGTTACGGGCGTTGCCCTGGAATGCCGGCGCATATAATCCACCGCCTGCGAATAATGACCCCGCCCACCCCCTCTCAGGAAATTTGAATAATTTGCCAGATTACCGTATGCCACCAAAAGGATAAGAATAGCGACTAGCAACCTTAGATTCCTGTATTGATCCGCCGCCCTATATAAAAAATGAGAAAACATGATGATGAAGAAGGGGAAAAAAGCCAAAAGATATCTGAGATAGAAATATTCGGGGCGCCTTAATAAGAGGTCCAGGCAGATACCGACGAAGGAGCTGGCACAGAATACGCCAAACAGAGAGCATTCTTTAAGAAGGTCTAACGTCTCTTTTATCAAGATAATGTAAAAGATGAGGGCCAGAAGATACGCGAAAGAGTTGCCATAGGAAAAACCGAACAGATATGCCGCGGTCTCCTTGATAGTCTCAGGCAAAGAGATGGCGAAATCGTGAACGCCCTTGGAATGCATAAATGATAAAATAAACTTAAGATACATAGAGATTATTAGAGCGGCGGGAAAGGCAAAGATTCTAAGTAAGACGGACAGTTTTTCTTTGAACGGCCTCTGTTGCCCGTAGAGGAAATATATAGACATGCTCAATAGCCCTACGGATACATATATGAAAGATAAGTGAGACAGGAACCCGAGAATAAAACTGCAATAAAAAACAAACAGGGGCAGGGCATTATTCTTAAGGAGAAACTCCGATAAAAAATAAAAGGACAATAAACCAAAGAGCACCACTAAAGCATAACCCCTTGCCTCGCAGGAAAAATAGATAAGAGGAAAGGATACGGCTATAAGCGTAACGGTTACGAGCCGCCAGTACCTGGAAGGGGATATCCTGGCCGCCACAAGGTATGTTGCGGGTATGGTCAGGATGCCTGCAATCAATGAAAGCAGCCGGAACTTAAACCAATAGGCAGGATTTCCTTTGCCTGTTAAACATATAAAAAGAACGTTAAGGATATGACTATTGCTGTAAAAGGGATTGGTTATAATTTTTAGAGGAGAATAATGCGAGGCTACGCCGAACGACCATACCTCATCCAGCCAGAAATCATCGAAAAGCCCTAACAGACGCAAGCCCGCACCGAACAAGGTAATTAAAAATAACACTTTCCCTGCTGTAAAGTATTTTTTTGCGATAATAGCGGAATCAAGCTTCATCTTTACTTGCCGACGCAGAATTCATTGAATATCCTATCCAGTATGTCTTCGGTAAACTTCTTGCCCAATATATCGTCCAGGCAATTCAATGCCTCTTTTATATCTTGGGCGACAAACTCCACAGACAGCTCATTATCCAATGAATCCTGTGCCTGCGCAATAAGTTTTTCGGCGCTGCGTATTATCTCTGTATGACGTAAATTGCTGACAAGCGGCGGTTCGGATATGGGAACATTTCCTGCGTAGACAAGGCCAGCTATAGCATCTTCCAGTAAATCTATATTTTGCAATTTCTTTGCGGAAAGCATAACCACGTCATTAAAAACCTTATTAATTTTTGCCCTTTCGATTCTCTGGCGGATATCTATTTTATTAACTACTGCTATAACGGTTTTAGCCGTTAGCCGTTTTATAAGCAGGGTATCTTCTTTGCTTAATCTTTTGCTTGCGTCAAAAACAAGCAAGACCAGATCTGCCTCCTCTATATGCCTTTTTGAACGCGCAACCGCCTTTTTCCCTATAAGGTCATTCGGCTCCATGATACCGGCGGTATCCACGATTCTAACGGGTATGCCTTTTATATCGATAATTTCTTCTATCGTATCGCGGGTAGTCCCGGCAACCGCCGTTACTATAGAGCGTTCATATTTTAAAAGCGCATTGAGCAGCGAAGATTTGCCGACATTTGGCTTTCCGCAGATAACTACGCAAAGCCCCTCCCGCATTATCCTGCCCTGCCGCGCAGAAGAAAGAATTTTCTTTAATTCATCGCGTATGCTACAGAGGCGCCCGGAAATTTCCTTTCTGTCCACCCCCCCTATTTCTTCATCCGGAAATTCAATATTTGCCTCAAGAACAGCGGCTATTTCTAACAGGCCTTCCCTTATTTTGTTTATCCTGCGCGATAGCCCGCCTTGCAGCTGGGATAATCCTAATTTCAGGGCGGCACCCGTCTTTGCGCGAATAATATCCAGCACTGCTTCTGCCTGAGAAAGATCGATTCTTCCGTTTAAGAATGCACGTTTAGTGAATTCTCCCGGTTGGGCGAGGCGGGCGCCGTGCGCTAAAACTAGCTCTAATACCGCCTTAAGCGCTACGATACCTCCATGGCAATTTATCTCTATGATATCTTCTTTTGTGTAAGACCGAGGGCTACGCATTACTGTCAGAATAACTTCGTCAATGATATTACGTTGTGCGCTGTGCGTTGTGCGCTGTGCGTTTTTTCCTTTTGACGCATGACGCATGACGCATGACGCATGACGATCAATTATCCAACCGTAATGTATAGTATAAGTTTTGAAAGCAGTCGGCTTCTGTTTATCTTTCGAAACAAAAATCTTATCGGCAATCGCCAGCGCATCTTTACCACTGACGCGCACAATCCCTATGCCGCTTTCTCCAAGCGACGTGGCTATTGCGGCGATGGTATCGCCTAAATCATCTCTTGTCATTACGAAATTCTCCCACTACAAATAACGAACCTGTGACCAATATAAGATCATCTTTGGTAGCTGCGGCCGCGGCTTTCTCCTTTGCATCTTTGACGCCATGGCTTGTATATATTGGCTTATCTTTAAAATACGCCGCGAGCATATTTGGATTTGCGGCCCTCGGATTATCTGCCTTGGTCAGTATAACTTCATCCGCTAATCCCTTAAGCTCGCCGCATACGCCTCGTATGTCCTTATCCTGAGAAATACCAAAGACCAATATCAACCGTTTATAGCGGAAATTCTGGCGGATTGCCTCTTTAATCGCCTTTGCCGAAGCGATATTCTGCGCTCCATCAAGGACTACAAAAGGATTCCTGCTTATGACTTCGCACCGCCCCGGCCAAACAGTATTATAGAGGCCTTTTTCTATGGCGCCTTTTGTAATATTTATCCCGTAATCCCGCAGTGCCTTAATTACTGCTACAGCCACATTGGCATTAATCTGCTGGTGCGCTCCTTGCAGCCTTATTTTAAAGCGCGGATACCCGCTCTTATTTATCTCATATAATTCTGCGCCGCATTCCCTGCATTTTTCCCGTATCACCTGCTTGGCTTCTTTTTCCTGAGGCGCACTGATCACGATTAACCTGTGACTTTGTGACTTTGTGACTTTGTGACTTTTTATAATCCCCGCTTTTTCCCGGGCAATCTCTTTTATGGTATTGCCTAATTTCTGGGTATGCTCCAAGCTAATCGGTGTAATCACGCAGGCTAAAGGATTAACCGCATTAGTAGCATCTAGCCTGCCGCCAAGGCCGGTTTCTAAAACTACGAAATCAACTTTCTTATCCTTAAAATACTGTAATGCTAAAGCAGTATAAACTTCAAAGAAAGAAAGCGGGCCATATTCCGAGGCGCTATTGTATGCCTCTATTGCCGGCTGCATTCTTTCAACCTGTAACCTCAGCTCATCTTCAATGATGATCCCCTCAAAATCTTTGTCCCCTCCGGGGAGGCTTCGCTTCGCTACGCACTGACTTTGTGACTTTGTGACTTTGTGACTCAGGATTCTTATTCTTTCCCTAAAGTCCGACAGATGCGGCGAAGTATAAAGCCCGACCATGAATCCGGCTTCCCGCAATATGTAGGCAATAAAAGCGCAGGTAGAGCCCTTACCTTTGGTGCCTGCGACATGTATGCATTTTAACTCGCGCTCTGGATTGCCTATAGCACCCAGAAAATTTTTTATGCGCTCCAGCTTAAAGGCTTCCTTATAGGGATATTCGGTAATTGTTTCGTAGTTAATAAACGACTCAAGATATTGAATGGTTTCTGGGTAGGTCATTATTGGCCTATCGCTTATGGCTAATCGCTTATCGTTACGATACGCGATAAGCGATATGCGATATGCTAATTTAGTGTTTGAAGTGTCTTATGCCGGTGGTGACAATGGCGATATGATGTTTATCGGCCATTCTTATGATTGCTTCATCCGCTATTGAACCGCCTGGCTGGATAATGGCTTTAATCTTATATTTTGCGGCGAGCTCTATCGCGTCTTCCTTGGGAAAGAAGGCGTCTGACGCCAGCACGCATCCTGCCGCAAGTTTCCCCGCTTTTTTGGTGGAGATAAACACAGAGTCCACTCTTGACATCTGCCCTGCGCCGATTCCTACGGTTTTACTGCCGCGGGTAAGGATGATGGCATTGGATTTCGTATGTTTTGCCACCTTCCATGCAAAAATCAAAGATTCCATCTCTTTCTTGGTGGGTTTTTTCTTTGTCACCACTTTTAAGCTGTCTTCATCTAACGTCAATGTGTCCTTATCCTGAAGAAGTAGCCCGCCATTTACCCGTTTAAAATCCGGCTCATTAACAGAAACAAAATCCCCTATCTCCAGCAGCCGAAGGTTCTTTTTCTCCTTAAAGAGGGCCTTTGCTTCTTCAGCAAAACCTGGGGCAATAATACACTCCAGAAATCCGCTCTTTGCTACTACCTTTGCAGTTGCCAGGTCCATTTTCCTGTTCAGGGCCACAATTCCGCCAAAGGCGGACAGCTTGTCGCATTTCCAGGCCGCAAGATACGCTTTATCTAAGGCGTTATCTTCGGCTACGCCGCATGGGTTATTATGTTTGACTATGACTGCCGCCGGGTTCTTGAATTCCTTTACCAGCTCAAAAGCAGCATTCAAATCCAAAATATTATTAAAGGATAATTCTTTGCCCTGGAGTTGCCTGGCATTAAAGATACCGTGCGTTTTTGCCTTTTCGCGATAAAAAGCTGCTTTTTGATGGGGGTTCTCTCCGTAGCGTAAATCCTGGACTTTCTCGAAACGGAGATTGATTTCCTGCGTAAATATATTGCCCTGGCCTTTGGCCCCGAAATAATTATTTAAGTAATTGTATATTGCCGCGTCATACTGGCTCGTGCGGGAAAATACTTCAATACCGAGATTACGCATTGTATCCCTGGAAAGCGAACCTTTATTTCTTTTTAATTCGTCAATAATCTGTGGATAGCGGGCGGGATTACAAATTACCGCCACATCCTTATGGTTCTTTGCTGCCGAACGTAACATTGAAGGCCCGCCTATATCAATATTCTCTATTGCCTCCTCTATTGTAACGTCGGGCTTCTGCGTGGTTTTCTCAAACGGGTATAAATTCACCACCACCATATCGATAAGGCCGATTTCATGATTTTTGAGGGTTTCCATATGCTCTTTATTGGCGCGTAACGCAAGAAGGCCGGCGTGAATCTTGGGGTGCAGTGTTTTTACCCTGCCGTCTAGCATTTCGGGAAAACCGGTATATTCGGAAACGTCTTTGACCGGAATATTGTTTTCTCTCAAAGTTTTGGCGGTACCGCCGGTAGAAAGTATCTGGACCCCGAGAAGATTAAGCTCTTTCGCAAATTCAACTATCCCTGTTTTGTCTGAAACACTGATTAACGCATGTTTAATCTGAACCATTGTTTCGTTCCCCCCTTGGCTAATCCTGATTTTTATAATGGTAGCAAGTTAAAACTTATTTATTAAAGCGGAAATTCACCAGATCTGCGTCCTGCATTACATATTCTTTGGGCTCAAGGCGCATTTTGCCTGCCTGTTTGGCAGCTGTCTCGCCTCCTAGGCTTATAAAATCATTAAAACTTATGATCTCTGCGCGGATAAACCCGCGCTGTATATCAGAATGTATGCTGCCGGCTGCCTCGTGCGCGGTAATCCCTTTTTTAATAAGCCAGGCGCGAGTTTCTTTTTCCCCCGTGGTAAAGAAACTTATAAACCCGCTCTCGCGCACGCATCTGGATAAAAGGGCGTTGGGGTCTTCTAAATCCTCCTTCCCGGATATGACTACTGGCCTGTTACTGGCCAAGCCATAAGAAGAAATCAGCTTTTTTTCTTCTTCATCAAGAGATATGCCAAAAATAAATTCTTCTTTTTCCAGAATCCCTTTCAATTTACCAAGAAAAGCTTTTTCCTTCTCTTCTGCGGCGCGACTTGAGCGCGTCTCTATAAATTCCAGGTCTTGCAAGATAATATCGGCGGCTGAATCCTTCGGGACTACAAGGCAATCCGCATCTAACAGGGCGTCTTCGCCTGCCACTTCAACCTGAATATAGGTTTTCTTCTTAGCCTTGGTAATTTTATCGACCTGGTCAAGACGTTCGTCTTTAACGTTATATTTCCCTGGTTTAAGTTCTGGTATGAAAAATGCAGCTATCTTCATTTGTATGGAGAGATTATCCCTTTTATTACTCTTCCTCTTGTTTCCTGGAAGCCTGGTATTGAGTTATAATCGTCGAGGCCACTTTATGCGGAACCTGCTCATAATGAGAAAACCGCATGGTATAGGAACCCCTGCCGCCGGTAATTGAGCGCAGGTCATTGGCATAGGTAAACATTTCCGATAAAGGCACCTGTGCCTTTACTACCTGGGATCTGCCTTTTACTTCCATACCCGCCATGCGGCCGCGCCTGGAATTAATATCCCCGGATATTGCCCCCAGGTATTCTTCAGGAATGGCAATTTCGACATCCATTATTGGTTCTAATAGCGCCGGGCCTGCCTCCGTTACCGCTTTTCTTAAAGCCATGCCTCCGGCAATCTGGAACGCCATATCAGAAGAATCAACCTCGTGATAAGAGCCATCCACCAATGTCACGCGGATATCTACTATCGGGTAGCCGGCAACAGCGCCTTCAGAACAGGCCTGAGTAATCCCTTTTTCAGCTGAAGGTATGAAATTGCGCGGTATTGCGCCGCCGAAGATCTTATCCACGAATTCAAAACCCTTGCCCCTCTCAAGCGGCTCAATATCAATAACCACATCTCCGTATTGGCCGCGGCCACCGGATTGCCGTTTAAATTTTCCCTGCACATGGGCTTTCCTGGTTATTGTTTCCTTGTAAGAAACCTTTGGGATACCCAACTCCACATCCACGTTAAATCTTTTCTTAATCCTGCCCACCATGACCGTCAAATGCAAATCTCCAAGGCCTGAAATAATCAATTCTTTGCTTTGCGGGTCATGAGTAACGCCGAAAGTCTGGTCCTCTGCGGTTAGCTTATGAAGGGCCTGGGAGATCTTATCTTCATCGGCCCTGGATTTGGGCTTAACCGAGGCCGATATCGCCGGTTCCGGAAAAACCATCTTATCAAACAATACCTGGTTCTTCTCATCGCAAACTAGGGAGTCGCCTGTTGCAGTATCTTTCAATTTAGCAATCGCGACTATATCCCCGCAAGAGGCGCTTTCTACGGTTCTCTGCTCTTTTCCCTGAAGGATATAAATAGGGCCGATTCTCTCTTTTGTCCTTTTGTTTACATTATAAAAACCTGTGTTAGGAAGTAGCGCCCCGGAAAAAACGCGCAGCATGCTAAGCTGCCCTACGTAGGGGTCGGATATGGATTTGAATACAAAGGCGCAAAGTGGACCGTCTTCTTTTAAAACAAGCTCTTTCTTTTCTTCTGGTTTAGCCGGATCTGCTACTTCTATCTTCGCGCGCTCTAAGGGAGAAGGCAGGTAATTCTTGATTGCTTCAAGTAATTCCGCAAGCCCTTTATCGCCAGATACAGCACCAGTCAACACCGGGAATACCTTGCGCCTTGTGACTGCTGTTTTAAGGCCTGCGGCTATTTCGTCCTTGCCTAACGTCCCGCTTTCAAGATATTTTTCCAAAAGCTTATCGTCGCTTTCGGCAACCGCCTCAATCAACTCCGGGTCATCAAACGATTCTATCATCATTGCCTTCTTGGAAAAAATTTTCTGTATCTCTGCCAGCACCTCCTTAGGGTCTGCGTCTTCTTTATCGGTTTTATTAATAAAAATCAGACAGGGTAAATTCGCTTCTTCTAAAATCTGCCAGGCCCTTTCTGTGCCTACCTCTATGCCGGCAGTCGCGTCTACTATGATAATACCGCTGTCTACCGCACGTATTCCGGCAAGCGCTTCGCCGAAGAAATCTGCGTAACCGGGGGCATCCACAATCTGGATACGTATACCCTGGTAATCGCAAAACAGGAAACCTGAGTTTATAGAGCTTTTGCGCTCTATTTCATCGAAACTGTAATCGCTTACCGTTGTGCCGTCGGAGGTAGAGCCTTTTCTGGTAGTTGCCTTACAAAAATAAAGGAGTGTTTCGGAAAGGGTGGTTTTGCCGGATTGAGCATGGCCTAATAGAATAAAATTCCGTTTGTTTTTGGCGTCCATATATTTTCACTCCTGTTCAATTGGGGGTTGTTTAGGGGAAAATATCTGTTTTTTACGGGAATTTTCTAATGGAGTAATTATATAATAGGCAGGATGGGGGGTCAAGAGATAAAATCGGAAGATTGGGCTATTCTAGGTAGGTATAAATCTTGCCTTTGTAGTTACGCAATACGTACTTACCCTTGGCCTGGGAAAGGATATAGTTAGGCCCTATGGGAATTTTGCCTCCTCCTCCGGGGCCGTCAATTACATAGGTGGGTACGGCGTAACCTGAAGTATGGCCTCTTAGTTTCTCTATAATATTTATGCCTACGGCAACCGGGGTACGAAAATGCTGCGTTCCCCTGACAGGGTCGCATTGATAAATGTAATACGGCCTTACCCTTATCTGCAGGAGCTCCTGCATGAGTTTACGCATAATATAAGGCCTGTCGTTAATCCCCTTTAAGAGCACGGTCTGGCTCCCCAGAGGAAGCCCTGCCTCGGAAAGCATATCGCAGGCGCTCTTGCAGCGCTTAGTGATCTCCTTGGGATGATTAAAATGTATGCTTATCCAGATAGGTGAATATTTTTTAAGCATGTTAACCAGTTTTTCGGTGATCCTTTGCGGCAGGGTTACCGGAACGCGCGTGCCAAGGCGTAAGAATTCTACATGGCTTATGGAACGGACTTTCTGTATCAGGTCTTCCAGCTCTTCATCTTCTAAAATAAAAGGGTCTCCTCCCGAAATAAGCACGTCTCTTATTTTCCTGTTTTCTTTTATGTATTCTATGGCCGCGTCAAACCTTGAAGGTGCTTCTGTCTGTTCATGCTCTCCTACCAACCTTCTACGGGTGCAGTGCCGGCAATACATCGCGCAGTGTTCAGTGGCAAGAAGAAGGACCCTGTCCGGATACCGGTGCACAAGATGAGGGGCCGGAGAATCCCTGTCTTCGGCGCAAGGATCAACCATTTCATGCGGCGTGATGATTGATTCGGCTGCTACAGGAACCGCCTGCCTTCTTATCGGGCAGTTGGGGTCATCCTGTTCCATAAGCGCTGCCCAGTAGGGAGTAATTGCCATGGATAATCTGCCTTTTGCCTTATCAATGCCTTTTTCTTCATCGGCAGTCAACTGGATGATCTGAGCTAACTCCTCGCGTTTCTGTACCCTGTGCTTCAATTGCCAGTGCCAATCCTCCCAATCAAGGGGATTTACATCCTTATAAATTGCTATCTGCTGGTAATCCCGTGCCCTTTTTGTCTGCCTGATAACCTGAGGTAATTCAACATTAACCTTCTGGTTTTCAACGGAAACAGGATTGCTCAATTTATGCCTTATTCCTTTCTGAGGCGCTCATTAATATTGCCTCAATTATATCTTCATACCGTAACCCTGCAGCATAAGCCATGATAGGAAAATTTGATTCTTTTGGATTAAGGCCGGGCAGGGGATTTATCTCAAGGACATAGGGCGTGCCTTCTTTATTAAGCCTTATATCGGTGCGGGAAAGATCCAGGCAACCTACTGCGCGGTGCGTCCTTAACGCCGCATCTTTAACGCGTGCCTCATCTGTCTTGTCCAGGCGCGCAGGGCAATGAAAAGTAGGGGTAGTGCCCAGCTCTATGTTACCCTGGTATTCTTTCATCTTCCAGGAGTAGAAATATTCTCCGCTTTTGGCGCAAGTAGAAAAATCTATCTCCAGGATAGGCAGGATTGTGGTTTTGCCATTTTCAAGAATGCCTACCGTCAATTCCTTGCCCTCTATAAACTCCTCTGCCAATGCCTCCTGCTTATAACAGTCGAGGATCTCACCGACTTTCTTATATAAATCTTCCCGGGTATGGACGACATTGTTCTTATTGATGCCTTTTGCAGAGCCCTCGCAGTTCGGTTTTACTATCAGGGGAAACTTTAAAGCAGGGTTCAACTCTTCTTTACCGGTAATAAAAACCTGGAAGTCCGGAGTAGCAATACCTTCTGCCTTTAATATTTTTTTGGTCAGGGCCTTATTGAGCGCCAGGGCAAGGGAAAAAGTATTTGAGCCCGTATAAGGTATATTCAAATAATCGAGGACCGCAGGCACCTCCGACTCGCGGAACCGGCCGCATTCGCCTTCTGCAATATTAAAAACCATATCCACTCGGTTATTCCTGAAGTAAGAAAATAGGCGGGGATATTCAACGTTTATTGCCTCCACTGTATGGCCCTTATTCTCCAACGCTACAGTGATTGCCTTTACCGTCTCCTCGGAATCAAACTCAGAAAAATAATCCAGCGGTTTTGTATCGTCTTTCTTCTTTAAGTTGTAAGTAAGCGCTACCTTCATTAATTTAAATTATTCCTCTTAATGGCGCTGTTTAAGATTTTACCTATGATTTCTTCGTAGGTAAGCCCGATCCTCTTTGCAACTATCATAAAAACATCCTCCGTAGATAAAGAAGGGAGGGGGTTTATCTCTAAAACATAGGGGTTACTATCCTTATCTACCCTGAAGTCCACGCGGCCGAAATCGCGGCACTCTACGGCCTTAAATGCGCGTAGCGCTAAGTCCTTAAGCTTATTCTCCATTTCCTTTGTTATGTGGGCGGGGCAAATATATTCCAGGCGGTCTGATGTTATACGCGCAAAGGTATAAAATTTATCTTCCAGTTGAAGCCTGCCGTCTATCTTTATCTGGACCACCGGCATTACTTCCGCAGGATCATTGCCGACGATAGCAACAGTGAATTCCTGCCCGGAGATGAATTCCTCTACCAGTGCCGGCTGTTTGTATGTGGAAGTGACAAAAGCTACCTGTTTCTTAAGCTCCTCCATATTCTTAACCCTGGAATCTTCACTCAGTCCCTTTGAAGACCCCTCGAAACGCGGCTTGACAATGAGAGGGAACTTGCAGTGGTCTGCGTTGGTGAGCTCTTCGGCGTTATCCACCGAAAAAAACTTTGGGGTGGGAAGTTTTTCTGCAATAAATATCTTCTTGGCCATAATTTTATCCAGCGTCACCCCGAGGGTAAGGGCATCTGCCCCTACAAAAGGGATACCTGCCATCTCTAAAAGTATGGGCACTTGTGATTCCCTGTTCCTGCCGCTTATACCTTCCGATATATTAAAAACGATATCCACTGATAAAGAATCTATTTTTTCCATGAGGTCATTGGCGTTACCTATGCGTTTTACCTTAAAACCGCATGATTCGATGGCTTTGGCAATGACACCAATGGTAGAGGGATGGTCAAATTCCGCGTTTGCGTCGGGGGGATCGCCCGCTTTGAATTCGTAATCTGTCTTTAAATCGTAAGTTAGGCCTACTGTTTTCATAATGAATATAAAAAAAGGCTCTTGTTATTATAAAGAGCCCACATTTGCTATCCTGGTTTTTCCAATTTAAACTTCTTACCTCCTAAGGAATTGCCGTTTTTTTGCTTTTAATATCTTCTCCTGTATTTCTTTTTATCACAATCAACCGCTTGTGTCAAGCGATTTTTGAGCTTGAGCCACTGTCTGTTTTCTTTTTTCTCCGACGGAGAATCTCTTCCTGAGCGCATTTCTTAAAGAATTTACGTTCGCTAGGAATAATTTAGCCGCTTTAGGCCTAAAAATTAAAATATAAACCCATAAAAAGAAATCGTAGAAAGCCAGGAACGGAAGCCTTAATAGCAGATTAGAGAGTGAAATATTCTTAATGATGGCCAGATATCTATTTTTAACCAGGTGCATCTGCAGGGTATCGTCGATATAGAGCCTTGCGAATTTTTTACCCGTATTATCGGGCCTTGTCGACGCGCCCCGGGAGTGGTAAGCGACTGCGTCGGGAATATAATATCCCTTCCACCCTGCCCTCAGCGCCCGCCAGGCAATATCCAGGTCTTCATAAAACATGGCAAAATCCGTATCGAAATAGCTGCCGCCTTCCTTTATCCCGTCAAGCATTTTCCTGCGATAAAATGCTGCTGCGCCACTTACACCAAAGATAAACCCCTCCTTATCAAACTGCCCGTTATCCTTCTTCCCATAACCCCGCTCCAGGGGGCTAGCCCAGGCGCTAAGAAATAAACCCGTGCTGTCAATGGTTGCGCGGTCGCTGCGCAGGATCTTACCGCTGACCATCCCGATTTTTTTATCTACGGAAAATCCTCTAAGCGCTTTCTCTACAAAACTATCATCCAATACAACATCGTCATTAAGGCAGAGGATATATTCTGCGCTACCCTGTTTTATGCCGATATTTAACGCGGGACCATAAAAAATATTCTTCTCCTGGACAAAGAGCCTGACAGCCGGGTAAGACCGCTGTATTAGCCGCTCGATATCGGGTTTGGCAGAATTATCGACGACAATGATATCCAGATAGCGGCAGCTCTGCCTGGTTAATGAATCCAAGCACTTCCTTATATAGTTTTCCCCGGCGAAGGCTACGACGATTACGCTTACCATGCTATTGACAGATATGTTGTTTTCGCTTAGAATTATAACATAATGACCCTGGTATTACTAATCCTAATCTTTATAAGGCCGCTCATCGCCTCCCTTGCCTTCCCGGTCTTAAATGCAATTTATTCTCCTTTGCTTCTTCTGTTTCTAGCTGCCTGGATTATTGTGTACGGCCTAAAGACAGAAGCGATAAGACCAATACAATATCCGCTTTTCTTATTTATCCTGGCGCTTTTAGTATCTGTATTATCCTCTCAAAATATCGGCCTTTCTATTTCTTGCCTGGATAAATACGCGCTAGCGATACTAATCATGGTAATCGTGAGTTCCCTAAAGAAAGAAACGGATACAATTATCTCCTGCCTGTTGTTTACTTCCTTTCTCGTATCCTGCCTTGCGTTTTATCAGTATATCTTTGGCTTTCAGCGCGTATTAACTTACATGGCCAAAAATAATATTTATGACCCCTTTTCCTGGGAATATATTGCGCAGAGGCGCGTATTCTTTCCATTCGTGACGCCGAATACGCTTGCCGGCTATCTTAGCATGATGCTGCCGCTTGCGCTGACGAAGAGAAACAGGTTCATATTCATCCTTCCTTTGACTTTGGCGCTTCTGCTTACCCGGTCCCTGGGAGGGATATCTAGCGCCGCCGCAGCGATACTGTTATATTTTTGCCTGACAAAAAAATTTAATGCCAAAATAATTGCCGGTATGGCGGCATTGGCAATTGGCACTATCCTCGTTGTCCTGGCCATAAGATCTAGTGCTGTAAAAACACATTTTCAACCTGCCTTTTCTGCAGTAATGCGTATTAATTATTGGCGAGAAACTTTAAGGATTATCTGGGCCCATCCACTGCTGGGCATAGGCCTTGGAAACTTTAATATCGCCTATTCGCGGTTCTCCCACAATTCATATCTGCAGATCTGGGCAGAGATGGGAATCCTGGGTATTGTATCCTTTCTCTGGATTGTTTGGAGCTTTGGCCTATGCGCGTTAAAAAACATAAAAAAATCCAGGAATAATATTGCCATTGCATGTCTCGCTGCAGCAGGCGCTTCTTTCTGCCTGCACAACTTCCTTGATTTCAGCTTCTTCCTGCCGGAAGTTTCTCTGTTATGGTGGATAATCTGCGGCTTATTGCTGGCGGTAAATACTGCCGGCGCCTGATAAATCAAATGAAAATCTGCACGATAACCAACGCATTCACTACCGAGAAAACCTCTCCACCCCGGAAAATCGGGGGCGCGGAAGTCTGCGCCGAGAGGATCTCCCGCTATCTTGCTAAAGAAGGCCACAGCGTAATAGTAATCACCCAGCGGCCTTATGCCGGGCTCTCTTCACTTTTACCGCGGCTTGAAATAAGAGACGGTTTAAAGATTTACTCCTTTTATCCACTCAATATATTCTCAATATATAACACGCATAAAAAGAGCTTGTTCCTGAAAGCGATATGGAGGATTATCGACCTTATTAACCCATTGCCTGCACTTTTTGTTTTATATATAATAAAGAGTGAGAAACCGGATATCATTCACAACCATATTCTGCACGGTTTTTCTTCCCTTTTTTTACTGAGGCTCTTAAAGCTGACCGGCATACCCCTGGTCCAGTCTTTACACTCCTACGGGTTCCTCTGTTTACGCTGTGATTTCCTGCGGCATAGCGGAGCGTTGTGCGTCAGGCCGCCTATTGCCTGCCAATGGTTCAGGGCGCTTTCCAGGTTATTTATCGATGGGGTTCCTGATAAAGTCATTTCGCCCTCGCATTTCTGCCTCAACCTTTACAAAAAACAGGGATTTTTTCGTAATTCTGATACGGTTGTCCTGCCTAACGGCGTAGAAACCTATGCCGAGAACCCGCATCTTAAAAAAGAACCTGATAATAAAAGATTTACGATCTTATATGCGGGTAGATTGGTAAGGATTAAAGGCGTACACACGCTCATTGATGCCTTCAAACAATTGCCTTTATCCTCTGCCGAACTTATCATCGCGGGAGAGGGGTATTTCGAAGAAAAATTAAAATTAACGGCCGGGGGAAACCGCAGGATACGTTTTTTAGGAAAGGCCTCCTGGGTAGAACTGCAGGAATATTACCGGACAAGCGACGTGACGGTAATTCCTTCTATTTATTATGAGATATTCGGCAATGTCGTATTAGAAAGCATGAGTCATGGCACGCCGGTCATCGGAAGCCGAATAGGAGGCATAACGGAGTTAATACGGGATGGTTTTAACGGATTTCTTTTTGAGCCGGAAGATAAGCAGGGATTGGGGCGCATATTGGAAAACCTTATCTTGGATCCACTACGATTAAAACTCATGGGCGAAAATGCCTTTAATTTTGCAAAAGAATACGATATCAGAAATCATGTGCTTAAAATGGAGTCTATTTACCGGCAATTAAAAGATGCTTTCCCCGGAAATCAAATTCCTGCTTCTCTCTAGCAGAACCTCGCTTGACGAGAATAGTATTGCGGGGCTCCTTGATCTAACTACAAGAGGCCTTGACTGGGAGAAGATACTTTCCCTGTCTCTTTACCATGGCACCGCCCCCCTGATATATCACTCTATAGTTGCTTCTGTCCCCCTGAAAAAAGCCGTCCCGGAAAAAATCCTGGAAACACTAAAGAATTACTATTATGCCAATCTCTCCAAGACATTAAAATTATGGGAGGAGTTCTGCGATATACATGATAGCTTCAGGAATCTCCGTATAGAACTTATCCCCCTTAAAGGCATCATCTTGGGGAATACGCTTTATCATAATCCGGCGCTGCGCAGTATCCTTGCTGACATCGATATACTGATACATAAGAGCGACGGGACAGCGGCATCAACATCCGTTAAAGAACTCGGTTACAATAAAGGATCTTTTAACCCGGGGGGGCATATAGGAGTATTCAGGAAAGGGCAATCTATGGTGGAACTACATTATCAATTTTTTCCTGAGGGGCTGAACAAAATTGATACAGACGCGCTTTGGGAAAGAAATAAAGAAACAATTGTTGACAATCGCAGCCTCAGGGTATTGTCGTGGGAAGATAATTTATTGACGCTGGCGCTTCAAATACGCCATGACTGGCCCCATGTAAGAATTTACCGTTTTTGCGATATAAACGAAATCCTCACCCAGTATAAAGATGTGTTGGATTGGGAATACCTGGCGCAGGCAAGCAAGAAAAGCTGTATAAAAAATACCTTGGGTTTTGCCATTTATGCTGCCGGAGTATTTTTTGACAATGGGACAACTAAGCGAATAGCCCATAACCTGTTTCATGCTAATTCATTCCGTTACAATATGCTGCTTTCTCATCTTGAAAACTGCCTGATTCCTGGTAAGCAGAAACTTTTCCATAGGCAAGTAAGCCGGTGGCATAAAATCTTGTTCATCGATAACCCGGTAGGCTGGAGTTTATTCCAGATTAAAAAGAGAAGGGTATCCTAGGCCTTGCGGTAGTTAAAACTAGCGATGGCTGCGGCAAAGAACCAGAAAAGATATAGCGGCGTCCTCCAGAGGAAACCATCGAAAAAAGCCATATTAAAAAGGAGCGCCAAAAACCCCATCATTATTGCCAGAAACAAATCTTTGTCATCTCCGCTTAGCCTCCGATACATGCGCCTTGCATTCCAAAAGAGTCCACCCAGAAATAATATAAAGCCGAAAAATCCGATAATTCCCGCTTCAGCAAGCTGCATAAGGTAAATGCTGTCCGGAATCATGACTTCATATGGAAACCTCAAATGGGTATATTGATTAAAAAGCTGTCTATAGCTATTCAGCCCTATCCCTGCCAGAGGGTGTACCTTTAACATGTAAAAGGTAACCAGATACTGTGCAGTCCGATGGCCATGCAAAGCATAAGGGACAAGATGATCATACCTAAAACGCACAAAAACATTGCCATGACCAGGAATGGTGCTCACCGCCAATAGAAAAATAATGCATATTAATCCCACGATGACAACCCATCTTATCCTTCTCTTCAATAGGCTCGATATAAATACCATTAATACGAACGCTACATATGTGCCCCTGGAATATGTCAATATTATTGCCGCAAGAATCACCAGGATAATCCCCCGGTTAATAATCCGAACTTTAATGTGTTCTGCGGCCTTATAAAAATATACGGCAATCGGTAAACAGGCGATTAAATAAGCTCCTAAAATATTTGGATGAATGAGTGTAGACATCATCCTCCCCAATTTAATGTAACGCGTGTAAAAATCGCTATACATTAATTTGACGTAGATAATATTTGTTTTTGTAAGCACCTCCCAAAAACCGAACAGGCAAACCGCGGCGGCAAAAAGGCATAAAACGTAGAATATCTTTTTAATATTGCTTTGCGTAAGTTCGTTGCGGATAAGGAAAAATACCAAGATTACGGATAGACTGAAATCTTTATAAAAACCAAGGGCCAGTTTCTTATCCTGGGCAAAAGGGATATTAAGGCTAATAAGGAAAAGATACACCCAGAACCAGGCATCGGAGCCACGGAAGAAGTAATCTTCAAAATCAAACTTATGCCTCCAAAATGAAAGCAAGAGCAATATAGACAGGGCATATTTGACCTGCAGGCCGCATTTAAGCTGCCAGGGCTCCGGGACAAATGAAACCCAGGCAATGAAAACTATGATAAAAAAGGTAATTGTTCTTTTCAGATATCTATCCAGCAACTTCTGCCTCTCTTATTTTCCTGGCTACGCCGGAGCCTTCGATTAGTTCAGTGTAGATATTTTCTATTTCCACCGCGTGTTCTTCCATGCCTTTAGGCGGAAGAATATTCTTTCTTAACCTCTCTATTATCTCTGGTTTTTCTATAAACGATTCCATCTTTGCGCGTAAATCCTGCGTGTCACCGGGATTAAACAGCAGACCGTCTATATCTTCTCTTATCAATTCGGGAATGCCTCCTATGCGGGAAGCAATAACAGGCGTCTTTGCCCAAAAGGCCTCCTGGATAACCAAAGGCGCATTTTCAGGCCAGATAGATGGAACCACCAAACAGTCAAACTGTGAGAAGACGGCGGGGGCCTGCGCGTTATCGAATTCGCCCATAAGACGGACGCGCTTGTCCTGACGCACTTGTTTCGATATCAATCGGCTGTACCCTTCGTAGCCTACATAAGGATGCAGTTTACCAAAAACCAAAAGTCTAATATCGAGATGCTTAATCGCCCGGAAAGCATCCAGCAATATTTCTATCCCCTTCATAGGAAGGACCGTACCTAAATAACCGAATGTTACCGCTTTTGCGGGCTTGCGTGCAGATATGGCCTTATCCGAACGGATTAGGCCATAAGGGGAATGTATAATCTTATCTTCCGCTACCCCACATGCAATAAATACCTTTCTGGCAAACTCCGATGGACTGATCATGATATCCACGCTGTTAGCCACCTCTAAGGCGCGGGCATACCTATCTTTTAGCATTGTATCCTTATCTTGAGGACTTAATCCTATCTTCCCGGAAAAATAAAGGTATGCGTTTTTTATGACTTGGAGCAAAGGATATGGCAGGCGCGTTCTCAGGCGATTATAGAAATACGCTGCGTGTGCCGATAAGGAAAGCTGCGAACGCAGGCATTTACGACAATGGTTTATGTCTACGCATTGGCATATGGAATAGTCCTCTTTAAGCAGCTGTCCCTTGTGACAGAAAAGCCAATAATCATTGATGGTAAAAACGACCGGGATTTTGCGCTTCTTGGCCTCACGGACAATCCCCAAGGATAGAAAAAGCAAATGTTGGATATGCACAACATCGGGCTTTATTTCATCTAGCACGTTGGCAAAAACCTTATCTATCTTTTCGTTATCGTATACCTCTCCAAATGAATTACATGAATCAAATGTCCGGTTAAGGGCATAGGTTTTAAGCCCATCATAAAAGCCAGGGATAAGCAGAAATTCTGTTTTACTTCGGTCATTAATACGGAAGAAAACAGTTAATTCATTACGATTAGAAAGTTCCTTTGAAAGGCTATGCGTATATACCTCTGTCCCGGCTCTTGTGTAGGGAAGGAAACTATGCACTACCTGCAATATTTTCATAAAGATATTTGCGCTAAGGCATATCCTATTGCAAATCTATAAGCTGATTTTTCTTTAATTCCGCAAACATGGCTTCAGCAATTATCCGATGCCCCAATTCGTTGGGATGGCAATAATCCCCATTAATCAAAACGATTGCTTCCGGATTCTGGATAGACTTTTTGTAATATCCGTACATGTTGAAATAAGGAAAACCTATTTCCTCCGAGAGATCCCTGAATCCCATAAGATTAGGAATATGCGAAGGTTCATCTTCAAGCAAATTCGGATGTAAGCAGATTAAAAATTTAAAGCCATATTTATTCTTCGGGCCTTTTATCTCTGACAGGTAATTCCGCATATCTGTTTTGTCCGATTCGCTCATCACTGAACAGAAATGCTTTCGGATAAAAAACGCAAGGTTAGTTTTAATTTCAGAAAGACTCTCGGTTCTGCTCATCACCAAAAGATATAGTTTTGACTTAATGAGCAGCTTTCTAAAAATAAAGTGGCTAATGGAATTCTTGTGAGATAGATAATCGTTAAGAATGAGGTATTTCTCTCTTTCGCTAAGTCCGTTCTTACTTATAAACCATAGATGCAAACCTGGAATCGGTTCACTATCGTTAGGTGCAAAATTCAACACTATAATGTCAGGAGAGTACTTTACGACTTTGGTCTTTAACAATTCTACTTCTGCGCCTAAATTATACCCTCCTACTCCAAAGTTCATAACTTCGTACCGCTCCTGCCTGTCCTGTCGCGATGCCTCTTCATTTAATATGCTTTCCAAAACATCAGAAAATTTCTTGCCTATCTGTATGCGCATACCTTCAGTAATTGAATCCCCCAACATTGCTATACGGACAGTATGCTTTCCTTTCTCGTATTTAAAATCCCTGCCCATGAACCCCTGCTTGTTAATGCGGTTCTGGTCGAGAATGGCCCCCGGCGTCATCTCATACACCATTCTCGGATCATCAATTAACCGGTAAGCTCCTATGTTTTCAGCAACGGGCGGAGCCAGGTGGAATAATCTGACTATGCCTTCGAGAATAAATAAGCTGAAAATAATTGATACGCCCAGAAGCATTAAATTCGTTCTTACACTACTCATAATTTCATCAAAACAGTATTATTCAGTTTGATACCCATTATCATTTATTACGAACAGGCAGTTTTTTGGGTCTGGCATTATCTTATACTAAAGCCTCTTCATATACCGAAGCCGTATGCGTAACCATTTTTTCCAGGCTAAAGGATTGTTCTATATGTTCGCGCGCCGCCTTGCCCATCTGTCGCAGCGCAATACGATCAGAGAGGATTCCGACTATGGCACTAGAAAGTCTCTCGGCGTCTCCAGGCGGCACCAGAATCCCGGTCTGGCCGTCATTTATTACTTCCGGCACGCCGCCTACCCCGCAACCGATAACCGGTTTTCCATAAGACATCGCTTCAATGTAAATCTGGCCGAATGATTCATATAAAGAAGGGGCGACAAGAATGTCACAGGCACTATAAAGCCGTTTTAGCTGGTCACCAGATACATGCCCAAGAAATTCAACCTGTCCTTTACACTCCACCGGCAACATTTTAATAAGTTGCTGCTGATAAGAAAGATGCTGTGGCCCGGAGAAGCTCACCTCTTCCTCGGTAATATAGCTATCCCTGCCTGCGATAAGAAATTTGACACCGGGTATTTCTTTAAGGACCGAGGGAATCGCTTGCATAAGTATGTGTATGCCTTTTCGTTTTTCAATGCGGCCCACGAACAACACAATAGGAGGATTATTTACGGCGATATCGCCATTCAAATGCGGGATTTCAACTCCCAGGGGTATGATTTTAATTTTCGCCTGGCTGATACCTATTATGCCGGAAACCAACCGCGCATGCGCTTGGGTAGAGCAGGTTATTATATCGCTTCGTAAAATCGCCGCGTTTTCAAACCAGCAACTCAGGCGCCTGTCCATAGTCATCTTCCAATCCAAAAAGTGGGCTACTTCTGAAAAATGCGTGTGCAGGCGCGTCACTAACGGCACTCTTTTGTGTAAACTGTAAATAAAGCCTTCTCCCGAAAGGTTCGGCGCCTCGACCACATCTATAGGGTGCTTTTTTATAAGCCCCCGGATCTTTTCATATACGCTCTGGCTGTATTCCCAGCGCAAGCCAAACTCCCTGAATTTACCCTTAAGCGGGAAACATGATTTGTGCGATACGCGATGAACATACACGCCTTCTTCTTCGTAATCCCTGTCGACAATCAACCCCTGGCATACTACATGAACCGCATGCCCTGCTGCCGCAAGGCCACGCGCCAGCCGATACGTATAAGTGCCGATACCGCCCCAGCATGTATCTGGCGGGTATTCCCGGGAAACCAAGCAAATACATAAATTGCCTGTTTTCCTTTTCACAATTTCCCCTGACCTGTTATAAGCACCAATATCTTTAGACAACCAGATGTTTCCAACTAACACTGTTTTCTTTTGCCCGGCCGCAGATGCGTGGCGATCAAAGATAATCCTATACCCTGTAACTTTATCGAATGTCCGCCTGCGGTCTCCTTTAGCCACCCAGTCCGGCTGACTGAACTTTTCAAAGGGCAAAACAAATTCTTTCCAGGCATTCCTGTCGAATGCATTTTCGACAAGGAAGGTCCATTCATCACCATCTTTCTCAAGTACGGAGAATATTACAGGCCCTCCTTTAGTATCGCCTTTTAGCAGGATGTGTACTGAGTTATACTGGCTCCAGTCTTCAATTTTAGGGATATAATCTAATAATAACCACTGGCTGGGGCCGGAAAACATATATGTAACTTCCAGGGCAGCGCTGTTATTGCGGTAAAATTCAAGATTACCGACTTTACGGGCACTTATAAAAGAATCCGGGTTGTCGCGATGAATATAATAATCGTATATTTTTAGTTGAAAATTGTCTAGTGACGAAAGTAATTTCTTGATGCCGTAAGCCGGTTTAGCTTCTTCCTTTTGCAGCTTTGTTTCATCGTTTATGCGCTTCAAATAAAAATCGCGCTCTTCTTTATTCCCGGATACCGCAAGATACTGAATGACCTGTTCATCAGAAAGATTGCCTCCTTGCGGATCGGCGCACTGCGCACAAAGGGGAAGCCTGTTCCATTCGCCTTTTATCTGCCATAATCTCATCTCTATAAGCTTCTGGGTCTGCCCAATATCCATAAGCGAATTATCATTTGCGTTTCCGATTGCAAGCTCTAATTTCGTATCCCGACAACAAGGAGTAATGATGCCATTACTTGTTATGAGCAACTGATTCCAAAGCTGAAAACAAGGCCTCCGGAAAGTAGCGGCTTTATCCGGAAGCGCCGCGAGCTTTCCTCCATAGTCGCTAGAATAAAAACCAATCCTCGTAAGAATTCTCTCATGAAGAGCTGCTTCTTCTTCTGATTTTGCATCCCATGCGCCGTACAGCTTATTTATACAGATAGCGTCTTTGCCGCTAAGGGCCCAGGTAGAATCTACAAGCTCATATTTAACCCCGTAATAATCCAGTTTCCTGCTCCAGAAACTTATGAAATCAGTCACTTCATGCTGGTTCGCATTTTGAACTACTAATTTATAGATTATGCTTGGTTTCTTAAGGCCTAATTCCTCCCTGGTCTTAATCAAATAATCAATATTCGATAATATTTTCCTGGCTAGGGACTCATCTCCTCCTTTTACTTTTTTGAATACTCTGGGAGTAACGAAATCAAGAGAAAAAGTAATAAAGATATTCTTTTCGGGATGATATTTTGAAATAAAACTTGCGTATTCCAAAAACTTCCTGGATATATTCGCATCAAATAAGACCCCATTTGTATTGATGACGAAATCATTAAATAAGTCGCTTTTTTTGTTTTCCGCAAAGATAAAATCCAGGATTTCGCTAAATTGCGGATGCACTAAAGCCTCCCCCATCCAGAACGGAGTTAAACTTTTTATTTTGCAGTTCTTTTGAACCAGTTCGTTAACTACCTTGCGTACCAGTTCAAAATCAATGAATTTTTTAGGAAGATTCGGGTCGTGAATGCGCGTGGCATGGGACTGTAAACACATCGAGCAGCGCAGATTGCAGTGGTCGGTAAGTTCGATACTGAGGCTAAACGGCTTAAACGTTTTTTCTTTTATCCTCTCCATCTTTTGCCTACGAATAGTATAATTGTTTGATCCGCCTTTTAATGACCAATCAGTAACAAGCCTTTACGTAGCTCTATTCAGAATTTCTTCTACCCTGTGTTTTCGTATTTCGTAGGTGTTCCGGCTGTCCAGCGTCTTCCACTTCAACTGCCAATCATCCTTAAAATCCAGGGGCGCGATATTAAACTCTTCGATATTGTCATACACATATGAGCCCTTTAATAATAAATATGTCGGCAGCTCAATATGCATAACATAGCTGCGGCAATCAAGAATAAAATTCTTTGTCTCAAGAAACGATTCCTCGTCCTCTCCGGGAAAACCCACGATGATATTAAAAATCGCCCCTACCCCTGATTCATGCGTATCGCGGATAACTGTCTTTGCCAATGCTGCCGTGTGGGGTTTTCTCATAAGGCGCAATATCTTATCGCTGCCGTTTTCTACTCCATAACTTAATAGATAGCAGCCGGCCTTTTTCATTTTAGCAAGAAAATCTTTTGTCATTTCCTTACGAACCATCGCCTGGCCGCCCCACCTAATTGCGAGTTTTCTGGCTATCAGCAGATCGCATAAGTCTCCTAGCATCTTCATATCCCCGTTGATAAGCGAATCGTTTAGCCAGAAGGTATCGATATGCGGATACCTGGACAGCTGGAATTCAATTTCCTGGATTATCTTTTGGGGCGAGCGACGGCGATACTTTATCCATTGGGGGCTCTCATTACAATAACTGCAATGGTTGATACAGCCCCTGCTTGTCGCAATCGGAATAAGTTTCTTAGTGTAATCTGTAATTTCAAAATCGGAGAAGTCTGCGAAAGGAATCGTATCTAAATCCTTTATCGGAGGAGATTTGGCTCCTTCGAGAACTTCATAGGTGCCGCTACGGATTGCAAACCCTTCGCACGGCTCCAGTTTTCTTTTTTTATCAATAATACTTAGAAACATAGGGAAAGCTTGCTCCGCTTCTCCGAGGCTGATAGCATCTAAAAAAGGATAGTCATTTAATATGTCCGAGCCATAGCAGTTACTAAATACCAGCGGGCCTCCAAAAATTAACACCTTATCCCGGCTTTTTTTCCTGAGGCAAGAGGCTAATTCTAAAGCAAAAAATTTTGACGTGCTCTGCACGGATAATCCGATAACTTGCGGATCAAAAGAAATGACCGCATCAGCGAGAAAAGAGATGAACCCTTCATTGGCATGAATAAAATCCAGCACCTTTTCTTTCTCATACCATACGTTACCGCGATGGTCCATGCACCAGGATTCCTTGTTAATGCCATTGCTGTCTTGGGATAGATTGGTTTGGGAGAATTTGAATGTTTCGATATTGAAATCGAAACACCGGACCTGGTGCCCATGGCCCCTTAAAACCGCTGATAGCACTCCCAGCGTGTAGGGGGGGCTCTCAACTGTCCATGAGGGACATTGTATTAACGCTATTCGCATGGCCAATAAGTATTACGGTTTTGCTTCGTGAATATAGCAGTTACTGTTACAGCTGCTGCATTTTTGTTTATACAGGGCGGAAAAACTCCTGTGGTTTTGAAGTAATCCACTAAAACTATTTTCGAGGGCGTTGCCGATCTTAAAATCTCCGAAATTGCCACAGCAATATAAAGAGCCGTCCGGCTCACAAAGAAGGCTCTCTCCGCTTCTGAATGCGCATGGGCCCTTACGTTGGCCAGAATTAAGCCAGTGCAGCAGGAATTCTGCGTAGTCAGGATGTATATAACTGTTTTGCGCAATAATCCCGATGAAATCAGAAATAACTTTTCTGCTCTCTTCAGGAAGAAAGAAATTATCCTTAACAGACTCGCTTTCGACACCGATTTCAGAAAGCGCGGAAAGCGTAAAGCTCATTCCTATATTTCTGCCCCTGGCATAGTCGAATGCTTCCTGGAGATTCATGTAATTATCTTTCGTGATTGTGAAATTAAGCCCTAGGCCGCTGGAAGGATAAAGCCCTTTTAACTCCACTAGCTCATCAATGGTCCTGTCAACCCTTTCAAAAGCCCCTCTAACCCCGCGCACCCGGTCATGCACGCTGCCCATGCCGTCAACAGAAACACTTACCCCTAAATTCACATTATGGCGCAATGTTAAAGCAAGGGCTTGCTCAACTGCATCGACTACTTCTTCCGTATTTATCCCGTTTGTGGAAATATCAATGCGTTTCAGATTGCGGCAGGTAGAAATCAGGATATCGATAATTTCTGCCAAGTCCTTGCGCATGGTCGGCTCACCGCCGGTAAGATTGATAATCTGTATTGACTCTCCGAGGACCCTGTCGGAAAATATCCGTTTGATATCCGATGGGCTTAATTCCTTATAGCGCGCCTGCTTATGCCAGGCATAGCACATAACGCAGCGCGCATTGCAGCGGTAACTGGTAAACAAGACCATAATACGGGGACGTGCTTTCATTGCCTTGCTAATACCTTTTCGTATATTCCGGCAGCTTGACCAACGAGCGTGTCCTCGGTATACTCCTTTTCCATAAATGCGCGCGCTTCTTTCTCAAGGCGGCTCCTTAGAAAAGAATCATTCAATACCCGCACTATAGCCTCTGCCAAGTTGCGGGAACTTCCGGCAGGCACAAGTAAACCATTTTCATCATCCCGGATTATTTTCTTAATCCCCCCAACGCTACTGGCAATAACCGCCTTACCACAGGCCATGGCCTCAAGACAAACATAAGGATAATTCTCCCATAGGGATGGCACAACGCATACCGTGCTATGTTGATAGTATTTTGGAAGCGCCTGCCGGGAAACCTCGCCTATCCATTTTACCTGCTCAGGATATTTCAACTGCCTGATTTTTTCCTGAACATACTGGCTCATCCCGCAATCGCTGCCGATAAGCGTCAGCCGCGCTCCGGGGATACAATCCTGTACATAGGCAAGCGCCCGCATAAGCGTATGCACGCCTTTACGGAATTCGAGCCTGCCCACATACAGTATTTCGGGAACACCAACCGGCATACCATTAGGTGAAGGACAAAAAACCTTTATATCAATAGGATTAGACATAAGCGGTGTATCTTCAAGCCGCAGAGAAAAATGGCGCCTCGTCAGCTCAACTACTTCCGAGCTTAGCCCTATGTGTTGCTGTGCCCGGCTTATCCAGTACTCCTCCAAAAGCTTGATCAAACGATAATCCAGAGTTGTAGGCGTATGGTCAAGCTTAAAAGCGACTGTTTCTGGCGTATGCAGCTTAATCACCAGGGGTGGATTCCTGCGGAAAAGATAATACCAGAATGCTTCTGCCCGCGCCTCGCAGGTCTCTACGATATCTATGCAATCCTGCTTAACTACTTCTTTCATCTGTCTAGAAACAGCGAGGCTATATTCCATTCTCTCCAGGAATCCCCCGATACTATTCCTTGCGCCATTTAAGAACCGGTAGCGGACCGGCTTTACACGATACACTCGCACGCCCCCGTCTACATATGTGCACGGCGTATCTTCGGCCTTGGTAATGACAAATGTCTTATGCCCTGCGCGCACCAGGAGACGCGACATCTCATACACATAGCTGCCTACCCCACCTATCGAATACGGAGGGTAGTCTTTCGAGAGGAACAAAATATTCATTTTCGCAATAACTTTCTGACCTTTAACGGCAGCACTACAGCGACAAAGAAGAAGAATATCACGGCTATAAAACTAAAGATGCTCCCTGCGTATGAAAGAATAGCTTGTAACTGCTTGAGGGGATTGGATGGGTAAAACAACACAAGTTGCCTGTCCTGCACAGAATACAAATTCAGGGATTTTGCCCCTGAAAAGAGTAAAAGCAGTTTCCCCTTACGGTAGCCATGATAAACCGGCGGGCCGATGAGAAGGATAGCCTGGCTGAAATAATTAAGGTTCACCATGAACATAAGTTTTAATAATCTAGCCGCTGTCAACTTATTCCGTTCTGGAGAATAGACTAATTCCCTATCGGCATTTACGTTATTTCGCAGAAACTCAAAATCATTTTCAGGTACATTTGCCAGAAGAGTAATTTTTGCGTTGGTAAAACAGCTGCGCAGGTGGCGGATCGCCTCTTCGCTCTGTTGCCGAGATACATAATACGGCTTAACAAGCAATATTGTCTGTGTACCTTTGGGCTTGATACCTGCGGTCCACTTCACGGCATCCAGCATCCGCCATAACGGGAGCACCATATAGCGGTATGTCCTGGAGTTAAATAGATTTCTTATGAAATCTTCCTTTTCTATAAAGCGGATTTTATGCTCCTGTGCTTCGTTTTTTGCTAAAGAGAGCTCCTGGCTAAGAGTATATATTTCGCGTTCTAGAGAAGCGGCCTTTTCTTGCGCCTGATGTAAAATGCCCTGCGCTTCTTCAATCAAATGCTTCTGGGAAACGATTACCCCTTCCTTAACCTCTATTTCCCGCCGTAAATCAGTTATATTGTTTCCCAGTTCATTGATTCGTAAAGTCGCGCGTGTTATTTCTCCGGACAGATTTTCTTTTTCTTCTTTTCCGGCCTCCAATCCTCTCTCCAGCGCAGATTTTTCTTTTTGCCATTCAAAAGCATCCCTTATCTTCTCTATCTCAAGCTGCTTGCTGCGCTCTGAAATCTCCTGTACCTGTCTGTAGAACTCCTCATTATCTTTCTCTAGCCTAGCGCGCTGTTGCTGAATATCCTCCAAAAACTCCAGATGACCAGATATCTCCATCTTTAGATAGCGTATCTGAGTTTGTAAGTCGACTGCGTTAGCCTTGAGCCCGGCGATATCGGAGTTACGCTCCTCAAGCGTCTTATCCAGGAGTTCTTTTGCTGCGGCAATATCAGTAAGACGCACCTTTTCGCTATCTAAGTAGCGGATTTTCTCCTCTAGG